>QQTW01003543.1_pt1 | contig 11543 bp, 17 predicted proteins | sample 1904831 | NCBI WGS metagenome assembly QQTW01 (sample SAMN09435610, study PRJNA476489) | Subsurface metagenome, whole genome shotgun sequencing project.
GTCTACCCGGTTCACCGAGCAACGTGAGAAATGGGCTGACGTGGTGGAATGGCGGATGACCGCAAGGAGCCTCGCTCCAGAGCGTTTCGGTGACCGGATGACCTGCTCGCATTGGATATCAAACGCGTCGCCACGGACTGGCCACTGCCGCGAAGCCCCTCGCAATCTTTCAGTACGGTCAGCCGATGGTTGAGCAAGAAGACGAATCGAAGACTCACCAGCGTAAAGAATGGGAACGTCGGTTGATAACGTTTCTGGGTCGGCATAAAGATGAACGTCCCCACTTGTCGACTTTTGTCTCTCAGCTTGGTTTCCTTGCACCGGTACTGGAAAATTGTCCGTATGTGGTGCCATATTCTTGATCAGCGCTCGGATCAAGGTACTCTTCCCCCCTCCTGTATCTCCGAAGAAGGAGATGATACTGGGGTATTGACGAGCTGGGGCGCGATATCCACAAGTGAGCTCTTTCATGCGTGGGTAGGTATATAATTTCGGCCGATAGCTGTTCTGCACATGTGGCACTGCAAACCAAGTGGTCCAGATGTCATTCTCGTGAAGCGTCTCTTGCTCTACCTGAGAGACCTTCGAATGCAACAGCCAACTGATCCAAACGAATTCACCAAAGAACGTCTTCTCACATGATTCCTCCATGGTCCGCTCTGGATCGGGCTCGTGGTCAGACCATTCGAGCCAACATGCCTGATGATAGACACCTTTAGAGCCGCAGCCGCTGCATGCCAACAGGTCGGCCGGTTCGCCCTCTTGACGGCAGACGCGGCATCTGGTTGGGATGTTCAACGTTCTTGCTGCGTTGAGTATTCTGGTCAGTTAGCGCGGTCGCCGCCCATCATGACGTTCTTCCCACTTACACCCCCGGTGATGCCTGAGGCCAAGCCTTCCGGTCTGCCACATTTGCAGCTCTGGGTGCGCTACTGTCGTTGGTATCGTTGGTATTGTGTACGGTCACGATCGACTCGATGGCTTCATCCACCAGGACGTCTTGCTCTTCTTCCTCCGACCGCGAGGCCGAGCTACCTTGAAACGGGAACCAGTTCGTCATGATGGCAATCTTAGGGGATGGAACGGAACGATCAAGGATCAGGGAACGTATTCGGCTCGAGAAGCAAAAAATGGAGTGCTGGAAAAACTGTGAAAATGTATCCTTTGAGCTTAAGCCAGAAAGCCGACGGTCTAACAGTATCAGGTTACGTTCGGGAAAAAACAACAGCTGTTGACCTTCAGTGATCAAGACGGCCGTTGTTCGTAACCAATCCCAATCTGGAAATCCTGTGTCTGGCTCGTCCGAAGCGGTAGGGGATCGTTCGACCGTCAGTCACGCAGGCGCCGGGCCTGCTGTGGGTTGCCACTCTCCGCCGAAAAAGAGGCTGCGCTTTTCTATTCAGGAAAGCACTGAAGCGGGGTATGGTGCCCATTTCCCGGCTCCAAATGCACGTCGTCCCCATTTTGGCCACCACCCTTGAGACAATATTAGTAAAAGATGTGGAGGCTCTTGGGAGTGCTGGGCCGCTCACCGTAGACTCGACAGCCGCCCAAGATGGGTGCGATCCCCTTCCCCATCCAACCACGACCCGGCGTCTCGCGAGGCAAGGAGACGCCAGCGAGATCGTACAGCATCAAGCAACAGTAGCTCGATGTGCAGTGCGGCACGGCATATGTACAGTACAGTACATCGTACTGGATGGGAGATCGGGACTGGTCCGGTACAAGTACTAGAGCGGCAATGAAGGGCGGATCAGCTTTCAGCACCCTAGGGATTTGCGAAAGTGAGGCGCACACAGTGAAGACAAGGCTGACGGCCCGCCGACCGGGTCAGGCTACTGTACGCCGGGCTGAAGCTCGAAGATGTCAGGGTCACTGGGTCCCTGACGCCTTCCACGCGTCTAAAGGTCGTCCAGTACGTTGGACGTGAACCCAAGATGTGTTCACCCATGCTCCAATTGCCATCAAGTATATCCGTCCTCATGGTTCCGTACGGGCTTCAACAAAGGCCGGCCAATGAACTTGGCAGTGGATAGTTCAAGAGATGAATGATTCCACATGCCATGAAATAGCCAGTCGAGGAAACGAACTAGCAGAGGCGATACAAGGTGCTGTTAACGTACCGGGTACAGGAATTGAGCGAGGCGTTGACCGGTGCAGAAGCCTTTCAACATGCATGCAGTGTTCGCCGTTGCTTCGTCCGCTGACCTTGGCCTTTGGCAACGACCTTTCTGGACATGACGAGTTCATTTCCGCGTGCTGGTGGTGGTGACGAAGAGCATAACGGCCAAATTCCGATAAGAAAGATAAGTCAAGTGGAAGCGCCGAGTCTCCAGTGGGATGAGGAGTTCTGGTAGCGTTGAGGCAGAGGAGAACGATCTGGCGAGACCGTGGTGGCCATCCGAGAATCCATCCAGACCAAGTCCCGATAAGAAGGTACGAGTATATGTCGTGGTCCACTTCGGGCTCGACACACAAGTGTGAACAGATTCGACCACGACCTCGCACCATCCCAGGTCATGATCGTTCCAGTGGGGAAGAGCACCGAAGACTACGAGGGCGACGACGGCGAATCATCACAGATCAGCATTCTTTGTGTGGAAAAGCGCCATGCCGGTTGCCCGACGTGGCTTGGTTACCAGCGGAGGGGGCCACAAGACACACCTTCGACTGCAGTGACAAGAACCGCATTCAACGCGGTCAAAAATCTACCGTTATCAACAAATAGATAACAGTCGTCCATCACATAGGCTCGTACATTGATTCCATCTACCAAAGCTGAATCGGGGGAAAACATACATTGAAAAAGTGAAATCAGCTACAGCGACCCTCCAAATGTCTGAGCCCACCCTCCATTACGGAGTACGGGCGGGATGAGCCGCCCGATGTCGTTTTTTCTCTCTTGTGTGTAGTTAGCTAGGTAAAGAACAAAACAGACTGGAATATACACGTTCACTAACCTTGATAGACATCATTAACAATGCCTCGAGACCCAGACCAGCCTTGAGGTTACAACGAAGAGTTAACCCCCGAGGAACAGGGTAGGATTTTAGGAGCCCTCGAGGCTGGCACCAGTAAGCGACAGGCCACGTTGCAGACTGGCTGCCTCTCGAGGGGCAGTACGCTGGGTGTTGGGTGAACGATCATCCAACACGGTGCCTACAAATGGATCAGCAAGAATCAATGGTGGGTAATCTTCCAACGGTTTAGAATAGTGTCGACAATAAATAGGTGAATCAAAGCCTCGAAGTGGTCATCCAAGGAAAACATCGTTGGCATAAGATAAAACTATGACGGACAAACTACAGCACGATCCGGACACTCTTCTTTGAATATTTCATTAGACCATGCTTTTGAGCTTGAGTTTTTCAACAATGCAACGTTGTCTAAAGGAAGAGAACATGCACATGTGGCAAAAAAAGAAGCGCCCTCTATTAGACAAAACTAGAGCAGCCAAAAGATTTGAGTGGGCAACAAACCATGAGCATTGGACAGAGATAAAATGAAAGACTATTGTTTGGAGTGATGAATGCTCAGTAAAACAGAGCAAAGGAGTCAAATAAGAATAGGTGAATCAATTGCTAGCGGACAAATGGAAACCATTTGCCATTCAACCAAAGCGCAATGGTAGCAAGGTGTCAGTGATGGTGTAAGCAGCTTTTGACAATTTCAAGCGCTTTCACTTCAGTTTTGCGAGTAAGATCCTGAAACGGCAAGAGAGAGAGTAATTGCAAAGACTTACCTTCAACTTCTCCAATGTCAACTACCCATTCTATGCAACACTGAAGGGATTACAGCAACAAGTATTTTTATGCATGACAACGCACCAATCCATAGTGCGGACTACGTTCAAGAGTGGCTTGGAACAAGCCTATATTGCGTGATGGAATGGCCACCATACTCACCAGATTTGAACCTCATTGAGCATTGCTGGCAACCATTAAAGGAAAATGTACATCGGTTGGCACCTATTCTTTTGCATCTTACCGCTGCTGATGCTGAACGGCGACTGACAGAAGTTTTGCCTATTGCTTGGTCTCTCATTCCTCGATTTCACTATGACAAGCTCATTAAAAGCATGCCAGCTCAGTAAGCAGTTATTGATGCCGGGGGATGGTATACACGCTATAAATCCATTCAATTCTATCGCTATATTGCTTGACTACCTGATTCTTTCGTCTCGATCATCATTTCACTACATCCACCGCAAAAAAAAACGACAACGGACGGCTGATCCCGCCCGTACTCCGTAATGGAGGGTGGGCTCCGACATTTGGAGGGTCGCTATAAGTTACTCGCGTCGTCGTAAACCATCGAGATATGAACAAAAAGGATTCCGTTGCCAATGGGACTTTTAGGCATGTCTGACTTCGACGTAGGCGCCTCTAGATTACTGGAGTGATAACAATAAGTGCCGATCCACTTTATGTACCCATCACTTGGGAACCGAGATTGATACTCACGACGCTTCGAGCTCCTCATGGAAGGAAGGATCCTGCACGGACCCATCAGATGTCAAGCACGGCGTGGCCACAAAGATCTGTCAGGTTAGATGGGCCCGGCAACTGATCAATTGTCGAATGAGAAGCAGTTCAGGTAAGGACCAACACGGACAGCTTTTAGACATTAACCAAACGAGTGTGATTCTTGGCGGGTTGCCCCAATGATAATTCCACGAGATATAGGTTTGGACGGTGAATCATAGTAGGAGGGGGAGACAACAACCAAGGTCGACAGCAAAAAACGAATCACTACGAAACAATACAAAGGAGAGCTAAAAGGAGCGACGGGAGGGCAAGGTGATGTTGACACAGCTAGCTCGTCTCGGGTGGACCCTCGGTTCAGAGACGAGCCAAAAAGGGGGGAGCAGAAGTGGTGGCCCCGAGGGAGAAGAAGGATGACAGGCGAGAGAAGAAGTGCAGCCAAAGATCATGGTGATCCGAACTCGTGCTATCTTGCGCATTCATCGCCGTCGTCACCTCTCACGCTTGGCCGAGACGAGGAACTTCCTCCCCCGCGATGAAGGCGGAATATTAGAACATCGAACGTGGTTGGAGGGTGGTGACGCGTTCATGAGGCGACGTGCGATGGGAAAAGCTCCGGTGGGGTCATGGCCGAGCTCAGTAGAACTCGAACGTGACGTCGTCACCTTGCGTCTGTTCGTTATATTAGTATGTGACACTCAATCCTCGTCATGAGCTCGAATGAACGACTTACGGTGCAGCCCTTGGGGTTGACCTTATCGCCCTCGTAGTACTGGCCGTTCTCATACTTGCAGGCGAGGTTGCCGCCCACGATGCGGACGTTGAAGGACAGCTTGCCGTCGGGGTTCGTGGGTGCATTCTGGAAGAGCGACGTCCAGGTGGCTCCATCCTTGTGGCCGACGCCAAGATTCTAATCCTCGTTAGCCATGGTGATGATATCGGAATGTGATGGTAAGCAAAAAAAGAAGGCAAACATACCATGGGCGCAAAGTTGCCCTTGCCGCTGCCCTTCTCGTTCCACGTGCAGGCCTCCTCGAGGCTGGTGCCGGCCGGATTGACGTAGTACTGCGCCGAGGTCGACTTGCTCTGCCACTTGTACGTTTTGGCGGCGTCGGGGCAGGTCAGCTCGTAGGGCTCGCTCGACGAGATGTCCATGGTGGCCGGAATGGTCATCGACTCGGTGCCTAGAATATCATGAGCATGCGAGGAATTTTTCACGGGCCGCGATCAAGACGACGACACTCACCTGGATAATCGGTCCGGCAGACGGCGATCGGCTTGCCGACCTTGTTGTGCACCTTGACGCCGCCGTAGCCTTTCTGGCACAGCTTGCGCGACGAGGATCCGTGCGGCAGGTGGAGCTTGCCGTTCTTGCACTCGATGCCGCCGACCGACTGGCCGGTCGTGCCCTGGGCGCGCGGCCACTGGGCCTTCTCGTAGCCGGGAGGGCAGGCGTAGGAGCACATCATGCCCTCGGCGCACGGACCGGACTTGCCGGTGTGGATGTCCTTGATGGCGCTGCCATCACTGTTGTATTCGACCTTCTGCAGGCCGGTCCAGCCGCCGAGGTTGGTCCAGGGGATCTCGATGGCGCCGTATTCGCTTGGGAAGGTCGAGCAATCGAGCTGACCGTCAGGGAAGTCCCGATCGACACCCTGACCGCCGCTGTTGCCGCCACCGCTCTTCTTCGAGCCCTCGCCCTTGTTATCGTCGCCCTTCTTGTCGTCGCCGCCGTACTGCGGCTTCTGCTTGTTCCCGTCGCCCCCCCGCGGGCGATGGCGACGGACTGGGGATCACCGTCGTCGAGCTGCTGCTCGACTTCTTGTCATCATCACCGTCGTCATCACCACCCGACGCACCGTATTTCGCCTTGATCTTGGGCGTCGGGGTCGGGGAGGAGGCGGGGGCGTCGTTGGCCTTGACCGAGTCGCCGACTCGCACGAGCGAACCGTCCTGCAAACCCTTTTCGACAAAGTCCTTGTCGACGACTTTTCCATCGAGCTCGTAGACGACCTCGGTACCGGGCGAGCGCTTCTCGGCGTGACGGTGAGCGTGACGATGGGGCTGCGCGAGCGCCAACGGGCCGGCGACGGCCAGCGATACTGCGAACCACGTCCACTTCATGGCGGCGAAATCGATTCGCGCGGAAGATGTGGAGAGAGTAAAAAAACGATGGGACGTGAGAGGTCTCTCGAAGACGCTCCACCCAAGGGATGTCTCGTCGACGCCGCGACGCGATTGTTCAGGGGTTATGTCTGTTGCGACACCTGCTGTTTGAGCATGCTGGAAAGAGCAATAGGGGGTAAAACATGGAGATGGCATCATGAGATAGCATCATGAGATGGAACATGGTGGTGATGATGATGATGATGATGATGATAAAGGTAGGGAGCGACCTGCAACCCACTTACACTGATGGGAGAAAAAAGCTGCTGTACAGAGAATATGACGCGTTGGTGAGGAGACGCGACGAAGGGAGTTGCACACCGATTCTGTTCCCACGCGGTGACGCTTGAATGAATGTGAGTTGTGGATGGACTGAATCTCCACGTCTAGAGGATCTGGGATATCGATACTGATGAGACGAGAGTAAACTGTCGGTAGAGACTGTAATGAGCGTGGGTGCAGTTGGTGCGGTGGAAAGGGTGTGAGAGAAGATGAAGTTGATGGATGAGTGAGAAAGAGAAGAAGAGGAGGAAGGGGGAAGAGAACGAGAAGAGACAAAAAAGAGAGAGAGAGAAAGGGACAGGGAAGGTGAGAGTTTGTTGCGCTGGCAGAGCACGCGTCGATGGCCCCATTCCCGTCCTCCCCCCCCAAAAATGAAAATGCCAAGACACCCGCCTTCCCCTTTTTTCGTGTGGCCCCCCCTTTTCGAGCGTGCGTGTGCCGTGGAAGCATTCTTCTGCATTCCGGCGGCCCCCACAAACCACGGCAACGATGCGATGAAAATGAAAAAAAAACGGTTGGCTCTCGTAATTCGGAATAGGATGATTCGTCAGCCGGTCACGCGAATTAGGGCTCGCCCACACGAGACCCCCAAATGAATGAGTCGACGAGAAGAATGCGGTGAGCCCTTCGTGATGCGAGATCACGAAGCTCGTGTCGGCCATCATTTCGTCATACAGAGGCTAACGGATGATTCACTCTAATTAGACGTCTCTCGATCAAGAAAGTCGGCTGCGAATGAGGCTCAAGAGGGGAGGATGGAGTGGAAGATCGAAATTGGTTTTATCTAATAACAGAAAAATGATGCTTGATTCTATATCTTCATTGGTCCACGACAATTGGCTTTTTCTGGTGGCACTCTTGTTGGGAAGGGGCGCGGCAGTGTGCCGTCGAGCTGCTGGCTGCTTGGCTGAGGAAGGTGGCGCCCGGTTGTGCCTGGCCGCAACTCAAACACGCCACCAGCGGGAACCAAATCCAGGCACTCCCGAGATCGCTCGTTCGATGAACTGATCAGCGAACAGATGAACCATCGGTGAGGTGAGGAAACAACGAACAAACAGAGAATTGTTCTTGTTTCCTCTGCAGCAGCACGGACAACAGATCATTTCGACATGGCGGAGACAAAGGATGAGCAGCTGCTCGTCTGCGTCGGGAATCTTCGTACCAGCTGGGCCTGCAGGGCATAGCGAGATGAACGGTTCGTACGACCTGGGGGCTGAAAGAGACGAGGAGGCTCAAATCAGGTGACTCGGATCTTACATAATCGCACGCTGAGAAATCTCCGAACCAACCGCAAGCGCTGAGCTGGCGTCGGCGTGGAGTGCCTCCTCGTCATCGTCTTCGCTGGCACCTGTGGAGTGCAGGATCGACCACATGGATCCGGGTCAGGCGTGGCCACGAGAATGGCAACTGCCGTGGTATCGATAAGCCCGAAACCCGCCGGAACTGGATCGGTTGGGTGTTGGAAACCTCACCGCCACGGCATGTTGGAATCTCAGGTCATCCGCATGACCGGCTGGTGGCACGCTGTTCCGCTGTACTCGTCACGGAGTACAGTGTTCCTTAGTTCTCGTTGGCCTTGGATTGCGTCCGCAGAGATTCCGATTCGGGACGAGAATGGACGTCGATCTCGTGCGTGGCACTGGCCTACTGGATCATGATCATTCCCGTCTCCAACACCATGGTCTATCGGTCTTGCTAGCTGGTGAGGAAGACACACAGTCTCTCGTAGCTTGGGTGTGCTGCCAAGAACAACTTTGAGACCGTACAAACATCAAGCTCTTCTACGTGCTTGGAATGGTTCTGTAAGATGCTATGGATTCTATTGAAACGTTCGATCTTTCATGGCTCTTCCTAGCCGGCTAGGAAGACTCCATCTGGATAGATCATTGAATGGGCCCCAATCTGTGGCCGGTAATGGAAACTGGAGCACAACACTGTTCCGAATCTCTCTCTTTTCGACCTATGCAGACGCCGACCAGGAATTCGAGGCGAATTGGACATGAGCGTTGCTCCCTCCGAATGGACCATTGACATCAAGCCGGCTGGACGAGCGGCCATGTTCACGTTCCTTGGCACGCTCTGGCCCAAAGCGATTTCCAGCTGGTGTCCATCAAGGTACCAACGCCGGCATTTTCTGAAGAGACCAGCGCGTCAGCGAGGCCCACGTACATCCTCCATGGATGGGGTTCTCCTTACCACCGTCCGAGGTGTTCCAAGGGTTCGGGCCGCAGCACCAATCGTGCCGAGACGAAGCGGGTTGTGCGTCTTCCACGCGTCGCCCACCTGCTGCATCATCTCTCTCGCCGGAGGCATCTTGGCGTGCTGAATGTGGAACCTCGTCTGCTGCATGAGATGGTTCAGTCTCCCTCGACCGTTCTCGGTCCCCGCCACGGCCACCTTCTTCCGTTGTGCGGGATCGGCCGTCTTTCGACTGAAGGCCACAAAGTCCCACCAGCCCCCGTAGTTCATCGGACCCCAGAGACCTTCTTCTTGTGCCGCCTCCATGCTCATCAGTCGGTCCGCCAGCGGGATCGGGTGGTTCCACCAGCATTGCCACTCGTGCTCCTTCCACGGCGGTGGCGGCGGAGGCTGCAGGGGAGGATCGTCATCGGTCAGCATCGAGTCGTAGGTCCAGGTGGCGGGCGCGACGGTCTGGATGTATCCCTCGAGACATTCAATGTATTTCTGGTAGGTGTCCTGGTCGTCTTCTCGTTCGACGTCGTGTGTCGCGTCGAAGTCGGCCTTTTTGGACTTCGGGTCGAGTTCGGGATGCAGTGGAGAGGATGGTGGTGATGGAGGATTCGAGTCGGAGGGAGGAGGTTGGGGAGATGCGGGATTGCCGCGTGGTTGTAAGTGCCCTCGACGTCTGATATTTCGACCATTGGGCAGGGGTTGCGCCAACGTCGTCGTCGCCGTCGATGTGACTAGCACCGCACAGAGCGTGGTCAAGGTAAGATGCATTCTGAGTGTCAAGAATGTTCAGCTCTCGATGAATTCAACAACAGTTTACTGATGATGAGAAGCAACGGCCACGAGAGACGGGGTCCCACGAAGGGATTTATAGTACACCCCGCAATCTGCGGTGTTTCTTGGTTGCCCAACGCTACACCGCACGTCCACCGCCGTACCCTGCATACGTGACCCGAGTGCGTTTCAACGTCTCGGTGATGTTGGTCGGCTCGAACGTCTCGACACCAACACGTGTGGTACGAGGTTCATCCTGGTCATCGACCGTTGGTTATCTTCTCCGTCCCGCAAGTATGCTGTCGTTCTACATATTAGCATTTGGTACGTGCACCAGTAATAGTAACCCTTTCGTATTGGGGAACGGGCATCGTGATCGCGTCTTTAAGGTTGCAGCACTTGACTCGTGTTTCTCCACCGCCGAGACCAGATGCTGATCGAGCACTCGGCCATCTGACGTTTCCAACTTGCTGACGGAGGATGCAGGGTACGAATACAAGACATTACGAGCCCTTCCACAGCGCCACCGTCTGAGAATCTTAATTGGCTCCATCAAGCGGACGACAAAGGTAGATCTTCACGCGGATGAAGAAATGAATGGGATGGCTCAGCAGCAACAAACAACAAACAACAAACAAGAAGAGTCTCGCAATCACCACGATTTGGACTCCTTTTATATCGTCATCTCCATCGGTCTGATGGAGGTTCGATGATCTTCATCGTGAGTTGGATGGGAGGAAGGTTGTATATATCATCATCAACACGACGAAGGTTGATCATCTTCGTTGTGAGTCCGATAGAAAGGAGGCTATAGCACCATCATCGGCGCGATGGAGGTTTGATGATCTTCATTTTGAGTCCGATGGGAGGAAGGTTTATATTATTATCATTAGTACGATGGATTTTGATCATCTTCGTTGCAAGTCCGATGAAGGGGAGCTAGAGCACCATCATCAGCATGATGAAGGTTCGATGATCTTCATCGTGAGTTCGATGAGAGGAAGGTTATATCATCATCATCAGCACGATGGAGGTTTGAGGATCTTCATCGTGATTCCGATGGGAGGAAGGTTATACATGGAATACCTGTTGAGTGGGTGAGTTCACCCAGACGAGGGCCTTTTCATTGTCCGGCTTGTTGTCGCAAAACCAAATGCTCGGCCAAGCTCATCCCCATGTGCTAGGCCTTGGTTTCAAAGAGCGCCTAGTTCAAGGCCGTCACGATGGGTACGGGATACCTGTTGAGCCGGCGAGTTCATCCAGATGAGGGTCCTCTCATCGTCATCCAGCGATGTCGCGAGCACCAACACCCCTACTACCGCATCCTGGACGAACCCAGCCCTCTTCCCGGTCTTCACTTGCTTGCCGTGTTCGATGAATCAACAGGAGGTCTCGGTAGCCGTCATTATGGCGTAGAGGAAGCTGCCGTCGTTAACGGTCTGATGGATAAACCTCATCTTCGTCGGCCCCCCACGGGCAAGCCCTCTGGAGAGGCAACGGCACTCACCGACTATATCCCGTCGTGACCTGGCTGCGGTTCGACAGCCCTCACGGCAACATCAAGGCATTGATAACCCATCGATTCCTGGAGAGGGTGGCTCACCTGCTGATCCCGCCTGCTGGCGTCCACGCCCTGCGCAGCCCGGC
>QQTW01003544.1_pt1 | contig 11543 bp, 9 predicted proteins | sample 1904831 | NCBI WGS metagenome assembly QQTW01 (sample SAMN09435610, study PRJNA476489) | Subsurface metagenome, whole genome shotgun sequencing project.
GTCAAACATGGTCGAGGAGTTGGAACGGCAGATCGAGACTCTCGAAGCAGAAGAGGATTCATTGCAGGCCACCGTCAAAAAAGGCAAGAAAGACTCGAGCAAGGCGGATAGACTGTCCGAAATCGGCAGGTTGACGGAGAGGCACAAGTGGCATCAGGGAAAGCTCGAGTTACTTCTGCGCTCACTGGAAAACGGCAACGTCGACACCGACCAGGTCAATGAACGGGAAGAGGGGATCAGGTACTATGTCGAAGAAAACCAATCCGTTGAGTTCATGGAGGATGATACAATCTACGACGACCTGAATCTCGAGGAAGATGAGGGTGTATTCGGCATGAACAACGACAATGATCGAGTCTCCTCACAAGATGCACAATCAATACAAGAAGATCTGCCCGAGACAGCCGATGGAAGAGGCCCGGTTGCTGGAGGGGGGAAACCAAAGTCATCGTCCGTCTCGGAACCACAGGCTGCAGCTGCAAGGAGGCCATCGAACCAGCTGAAATCACCTCTACCTGCGCTGGCCACGCTACACACGCCGTTGGGAAGTGTGTCAAACGGGATAACAAACAATGCTATGAAACCCGCCCCATTGCCAACAAGACCGCCGGGAGAAACGTTGAAATACGCATCAGCTGCAGCCGCAGCTGCAGCGAGTGATAAGAATGCGGCAGGAATCGCACCACTACCTCCACCTCCAGGCGCAGCTCCAGTATCATCTTCGGCCACAATTCCCAGTGGTGGACTGAACCCTGTCCAGCCGACTTCAGCGCAGAGAAGTAGCGAGACCACATCTCCAAGCGCAGCGTCTTCTGTTCCAGCAAGTCTGAGCCATACTCCTGCAACCAAGGTTGCAAATCTTGCTATCTCCAATGACGAAGTCCCACCTGTTATCACGGCTCCGGTCAAATCTCCAGTTCTTGCGCAAGCAAACACTGTTCAGGCAAATAACAGCTCCACAAATAATCCACCAGCGTCTTCATTAGAATCAGAAGGCCAATCACTCCCACCTCCCGCAAGACTACCGGCTCAGCTTCCAACGGAGGACCCAGGTATGTCAGAAGTAGAACATTTGCCGCCGAAGCCTACAAATCCTTCCCATACTTCAACACTAAACTCCAATGGCGACGTACCAAAGCAACCAGAAGAGGATGAATCTATTTATCATTTACCCCCAGGGTTACAGGACCTCATCCAATCTTTCGAAGCGACCAAGAATCGGGCGTCCTCGACCCCGTCGCCTTCAGCACAGCGACTGCTTGGTGCATCGCACGCCACCTGTCCGGAATATCTGGACGCCGAACGACCGAAACACTATAGGCCTCAAACGAAATTCAACACGCCGCGTTATTACCCTCAGGAGCCGTTCATGACCATGGATGATCCCGCTCTCTACGGTAAGATCGACACAGATACTCTCTTCTACATCTTCTACTACCGCCAGAACACGTATCAACAATACATGGCTGCGAAATCCCTGAAGAACCAAAGCTGGCGTTTTCACAAACAATATCAGACTTGGTTTCAACGACACGAAGAGCCGAAAACGATAACGGAAGAGTATGAACAAGGGACGTATCGGTTTTTCGACTACGAGAGCACATGGTATGCGGGCCCTCGACCCTCTGGCTTATCCCAGCCGGATGAGGATGAATATTCTATATCTTACTGATCTATTTTACCGCATTACTTAGGATGAATCGGCGGAAAGCAGACTTTAAGTTTGCGTACAAATTCTTAGAGGACGACCTATGATTAGCAAGGCGTTTAGGTGTGAACAGAACCACAGGCATGGGTTTGATCTTTGGGGATTCTCGTGGTTTCCGACCAAGGGTCTACTACTGCTAGAGTAGTGTTGCCTTCTAATCAAGCCTCTTCTCAAGTGCACTTACTCTACTCGATGCCGGTATCGTAGTACAGACCTCCAGCACGATACCTTCCAGCCCCACTCATACGAGAGATCCCCATCGAGGGCAGTGAGGCTTCCTCTGTACTGACTTCCCCAGGCTTAGCGTTTGCTAATAGTCAGGGAATACCGCTGTTCAGAACGAGGATCCTTATCGAGGATCTTTGCAAAGGCCGAACGTACTGATGAATTTGCCGAATCGATGCTGACATGCTTGCAGGTTCGCTCACCCAGCTTCAAATTGTCAAATAGATGATGGTGTGCTGGATGGCAGTGAACCCGTGGAGAATGGAAAGCGATAGAGCTGTCAATGAGATGAACATCATCTCAAACAGATGCTCATGCCGTGGCTGCTGCGATACAGACATTCAAGAGGGTGGACTTGCCTGCACGCTTGGATCTGTGTGAGGCTCTCCATCTTGGACCCCTGAACTGGAGCCGATGTGCCCGGCCAGCCAACCAGCTTCATGCCCATTCCGGCGAGAGTACATCAGTGAAATCGAAATACGCGTCATTTGATGCAGCTGTGTCATCCATTGGTGTCCATCGCAGCCTTAAAATGTCTGCCCAGTGACTAGCAAGATGCTCGAGGTATAATCAACGCTTTGGTGTCCCAGTCGCTGTCATAAAGTGTCGTCGTCGCAAAGGACACAATACACGACAGATACGGCCTTCGTTATGGAAACCAGTCGCTTTCAATGCCTTTCTGGACCTCAACATTGAGTGGTTGATGCCTCTGTGCGCTTTCATGCTTGAATGCCTCTTCTCGCTGGTGTCTTCAACGATTGGCCCACCGCCGCGGGGTTTCCTGACATCAGTACATACTGCATCCAACGTAAAACGCTTCCTATCGACACATTGAGGAGACGACGATTGGTGCACGGGCTTTCAGCTCTCAATAGCTTGATCGCTGTTTACTGCAGCTGATCTCATGGATCAACGGTATGGCTCAAGCTTTGGCTTCAGTCGGTGCAACGAGTCCAGATGTCGAGGTTGATCACACAAATGCAAAGACCAAAGTTTATTTGCAATACACGAAGAATCAGGAAGAGCTAAGTACTACAGAGATCATAAGGCAACCAAGAAGATTGAATGCGACGCTCAGGGAACAAGGCGTAGCTGCAGGAACGTCGAGTTCCCTTTTAGGCCACGGCTGGAATGAGGCTGCGAGCATTGTGGCAGACAGCCAAGCATCCACAAAATCTCCACATCTTGAGCGGCACTCGTTTCGTCCGTAATGCCAATGCTCTTGAGATCGACAGCATACATCTCGAAGCCTTATAAAGAAGTAGGGCGCCAATCAATATATTGAATTATCCCGGCCTTCGGACCGGATACTTTCTTTAAGACACCGATTAACGACATAGAATGGGCCACCTAGAATATATTTGTATGGCAGCATCTTCCTACTCTTTATTCATTCCATCACGATGCCTTCGACCACGGGGAACGAGCTGAAGCAGTATTTTCTACCCGGATGGGGCATATCTCGCAATATTCTGTTCAGTCATATCCATTTTTTCCTGGGCCCTTACGCCTCTGTTCGCCCCTTTTCATATCAGGGCCGGGAAGGATACCTCGTAATGACTCCAGGGCCTCCTTTGACCGAGGTCAGAGAACTCCGTCAGGCAGACTCTCACCCCCGGTAGCAAAAGCTAATACATGGAGGGTTGCAGAAGCAAATCGAAGATCTACAGAATCTCTCACGTCAATACGAGCAGCAGGCGGCCGAGCGGATGGTGGTCAGCCAGGGTCAGCCGGAAGACGATGTCTACATCAATCGCCCGATACGAGTCCAACAGCAGCGCCGCTATGCACCGAGCTACTATCGACACTATCGTTGAGACTGCCACGACATGATTGAACCCCCATATTTTTCTTCGAAGAAGTCTTTATAATTTGTTTCGATCTGATACTTATTTTTGGCGTACATGTCTGAGCATCAATGTTCACTGATCGCGGTTGGTGACGTTGTCATTCTTCGCATGATGATGTAAGAGACGAAGAATGAGAAAAGGATTAAACGTCGGAATCCGTATACGTTTAAGGGGCCGGTCGTTGCGAGGATCCATTATACTTGCCGATGTGTCCAAAAGTAATGCGTGAGTTTTCGCACAAGCATATATATCTCATACTGTAGTCCACTTGTCGTTTGAAAATAAGTCCAACAAGAATTCTGTTTCACATTCACATATATGTTTCGGCTGAAACACAGCTCTGATGTGCTTTGAATAGCGATTGCAGTCTTCAGCCAGCCACTCTTATCTGGACATTTTCAAGGCTGTGCCTTAGCCTTTGTATGAGCATTTGATGGAATCCTCTGATCGCCTGAAAATGCACCGTCAGAGCTGTTTACATACCGTTGTTTTTGGGTGAATAATGTATCCACAAGGCGCTGATCACTGTCCGTCGGAGGTGTTCGCCGCATGTAGGGCTTACGGCAGTCGTTCACCGAGTTTGGGCGAATGAGATATCAAATGGGTTGCAACCAATACGGATATGCTAGGAACCCAGTGACGGATTCCGTCGGGCATTGGTCTTATGGCTTGTCATACTCGGGTTTCACATCCAAAAGAGATGCACTTATGACTAGAAATAATTTGCGAGACACTTTGTAGCTTTTTCGTCTCCTACCATTGAGAGAATTTCGGTCGAATGAAATAGCAAAGGGGTAACAATTCCCTAGAGAACACTTCGTATTCGTCATGTGACAAGGTGACAACGAACTCTCTGTCAAAGATTTACCACCGACGCAATGGCGCGTTGAAGAGCGGGAATGACCTCATCAGGCATGGCAGGACCAGATTTCAGATCTATATACCTTAGTCTAATCAACTCTTACAATCTCTTCATCCGTTCAAATCACTTGCCATTGGGCTCAGCGACGATGCCACGATGAACATACCAAAATGGCTAAGTATGCGTGCCGCCTTCAGTGTACGGAACTATTACGACAAATGTTGCAGCGTCATAGTGTAAAGACAACGACATAGGCCCTACAGCCTAGAGTAGACATCAGTAATGTATGAAGCTTTTGCTACATTCGAGGCAACAGCTTACGTACCTTAGATCCCCCCTTTCCCTTGCGCTAGTGAGAGCTTGGCAATGACGCCATCTTCCCCCTCTGCGAGGATCAATCTCTCTTTCTTTGCACATAACAATCTGCAGGAGCTGATGATGCCGAAACTACCTGGAAAACCCCATTGCGAGAGGGAAAGCAGTTGAGCTGACCATTCGAATACTTGACTTGTGCACCCTAGCACGCTTTCCTTGTATTATACCTTACATAAGCGAAGCAACGTGGCCCGCTAGTGAACGTGCTTCTAGCACCTTTTACTCCTTACCAGCATCTCCAATTCCCCATCAACAACCTTCACAACGAGACGTTGAAACATTGAAATCCTTTTCCAGATGCGGTTGCACATTGAACCACGATTGGAATCCTTGGGGCTCACATGAAAGCCGGTTTTCGTGCGTGTTGCACAGGAGTCTGATCTTCATCCTCTTACTCTTAGGGCGGCGGTCACAAGATTTCATTGGCCTCTGGCGGAAGTGAGCTTGCGTGTGGCGGCTTATCCAAGCAAGCGCTCGAGAGTCATTCCCTCGCAGGACCGATTCAAACATTTCGTCATCGTCACCGGGATACCACAGGAACCCTCTCCACACCCACGATCTCAGCCTCCATGTCGCATCCTCCCATGGATAGCAATACCAACAAAAGGACCTCTCCTAAATCCGAAGGTAAGCTGTCCTCATTCACCTGTGCCTCACACCTGCTGCTCCCTGTCGAGCATCGCCCGTGGTGCATCTTGCCACGGGCCTCCCTTTGTGCGCGCTCTCCCCCTCAGACCATGTACCATCAATCTCGACGTTGACATCATCGCTCCTAATCTAATCTGTATCGTACTGAATCATGAATTCAACAGATAATTCCACCAAACTATCCGTGTCGCATTCAGACGTGAAGGCCGAGGACAAGTCGCCGCCGCGATCAGGTATGCTGTCGAATATCCATTGCGCCACCAGAATCGCGACCGTCGCCGCTGACTTCTATCCATCATAGATCCTCCTCCATCAGTCAAAGAGCCACCGGACCAAGGCGAGGGCAAAGATACTGCCGCGCTCAATGCTGATCCGAGCCAACCTCTTCCCCCACCTCCCCGACCAGCAGGACAACAGAACGCCGCCGAAGGTCCCGACTATTTCTCATCCACTCACAACAATAGCCACTTCTCTCTCGAACCCAACCCATTCGAGCAATCCTTCAGCAACCCGTCGACTGACGCGCCTGGCAATAAAACATCCTTGCTCCCTCCGGTAGCTGCTTTAACCTCACCGGCGCCTCTGGTTGGTGGTCAACCCTCAGCTGGTGGTTATCATTGGCCGGGGTCATTGCGCTCTGGACCCTTGAGTCCTGCTATGCTTGGAGGACCTGTTGGAACTGCCGATTATTTCGACCAATCCATTCGTGGTAGCTTTCCTACCCCTAACGAGTCTTCACTGCGGACTGGTCTAACACCCGGCGGAGGCGGGTCAATGTTCCCTGCCCCTAGTCCAAACTCACAGGCCATCTTCAATCAGCTTCAGAGTGCCGGTGCTACACCCGGCACCCTCGACTTTCATAGGACCGCAATGAACGTTGCCGCCGCCAACAATAATCTCAAGGCTCCTAACGGTACCACCTCACAGGCTCCGGATCAACGAGCACCCGTCGCCCCGATGGATCAATCTCACCACGACAGCGAGGCTGCTAGTGGTCTTTATCTCCTTGCTCAAGCAACGAACAACGCACACTCGAATAATCAATTCGCTATGCCCACCGCGCCAGCCAATGATATGAGGAACAATCAAACTCAATCATCGGAAACGTCACCAAACATGGCTAAAAGAGCTGCCCGCAACGTAAATGGGTCAATTGGCGGTAGTATGTCTGGCTCCGTTCGAGGCCAAAGCGAGATGAGCAACGAACATTCCGACAGTGCAGACCAAAAGCCGACGACACGCAACCGCGGGAAGAGAACGTCGACTGCCAAAAACGGAGGAGCTGCCAATGGTCGTCGCAAAGCTGAGGAGCCAGCATCGAAACCACCAGCGGCAAAGAAACAGAAACAGGCGCCGCCTATTAATATGAATATTGATATGGATGGTATGGATTCGGACGACAACAACAACATCGATCAAAGCCAAGACCAATATCATGAAAACGGCAAAAAAATGACCGACGAGGAGAAGCGAAAGAACTTTTTGGAAAGAAACCGGTCAGTGGCAATTTGCGGCGTGATGATGAGGTACCTTGACTGACTGAGCCTAGGGTCGCCGCTTTGAAATGTCGACAGCGAAAGAAGCAATGGCTTGCCAATCTACAAGCCAAGGTTGAAATCTTCAGTAGCGAGAATGACACATTATCCGCCCAAGTGAATCAGCTCAGGGACGAGATTGTTCATCTGAAGCAGATACTTATCCAGCATAAAGACTGCGCCATTTCGCAAACGCAAGGTCTAGGCCATCTTTTCCAACAGCAGCAAGAGTACCAGAACCATGCAAATCCGTACAGTCTGGGGATGAATAATGCCCAGCCGATGATGTCGGTTCAGCAAAGGTAGATCCTGCAGTGCTAGGACCCTGGTGTACAATGGCTAAATCTTCGAAGATAAAATCGTGCGAATGGAGAGGTACATATGTCTCGGGCCGGATCAAACAGAGATGAATAATGATAGTTATTGGGACAGTGATGCCACTGCGGAGGCAATGGTTCACCAGCGGCAGGATTATGGCCATGAGCCATACCAACGGCGCTAGGAGTACAGTAATCTGTAAATTAGAGAAATCGGATTCGGATTCGCTGTTCGATCATTGTCGCTCTGGATGGCGATGCTATGGACAATCGCACTGTCTGTAACTAGTTCAAACGACTTCGAGAGCGGAAACCGCCCAGATAAATCTGTGATAGTTCCTCGATCGAAAACTGCCTCAACTTGTGATTCTCTAGGAATTTGGATCTTCAATCACGGCGCAGACTTGGCGGCATCTCTTCTACATGGCTGAGGCTTCCATACCCTTCCGCATCTCCAACGCCTTTTCGTACTCCCAAACCCTGACACCCCCAGCACTCCATAACATCACCGCTTGGAGCTTCACAACCTCTTGTTGACCCTTTTCTTTCTCCCCTTCCTGTCGTACACCTTGCCTCTTCCGACCCTTTTCCTCCCCTGCTGCCTGCACATAACCCATCACATTAACCCATTCTCCAACCTGCGTATCCGTACAGTTTAGCGTTTCCAGAATAAGATTCACATCCACAGCCGCTGTCACGCAAGTGCTGGCAGGGTACGCATGTTCGAGGCAGAGAGTGCCTGTGCTGGCATTGTAGCGGGAGACACTGGAACAGAGCGGTATTCAGCGAGCGGTTTTTGGAGGCCGGGTTTGAGGTGAGGTTACCAGCCGAGGAAGCGCACCTTTTCGCCGTGGGAGCAAGATGGGAGATCGGAGAGGAGGATGAGGCGAGTGGGAAGGGGGCCGTTGCTCATAGCGTTGGGAGGCTATGACGTGCAACCATGACAATATGATTTACTGGCCCGTGAGGCGTAACCTTGGTCTTGTCGACTTTGCACTGGAGGTCAAGGTCGGTTTGATCGAACTTCTAAAGAACCATCGTCAAAACTTGGCACGTGCTGGAAGTTTAAATAGGCTAGCGCCATATGTCATTGTCTTGCTAGACCTCATCCTTGCTCATCCTATCCACCAGGCTTTGATCAAGGCAACACAATCCTACATTAAGATATACCTCCACACATAACCCTCAAAACTCATAGAAGTGAACGCATCCTCGGACAAAATAGTCTAAGCCTACCAAACTTTCGAAATCCCCCTCTCATCCCCCAAGTCCTTGTCTCACGAGATCAATTGAATTCAGAGAGCATAAACAGCCCTCCCTTTCGATCACGCTCGTTCTTCCAAACTATAGCCCTCCTTTCTGTTGCTGAACGCTTCAGAAAAGAGGTGAACAATGTGGGGCACATGGTTCGGCGGCAACTCCGCCCAGCGGAGGAAAGATGCGCCCAAGAAAGCCATCCTGGATCTGCGGCAACAGCTGGATATGCTGCAGAAGCGCGAACGGCATTTGGAGAATCAGATGGCGAATGAGGATAAGAAGGCCAAGGAGAATGTGACGAGCAATAAGACTGGTGAGTTATATTGTTCTGTGGGAGAGGGGGAGATGCAAGAGGGGTGAAGGATGGTTCTCGAGGGGAAGGCAGATAAGACATCAGGGTGATGGATGGGATTCAGTATAGAAAAGGGTGTGATACTAGTGGGAGGACTACATCTCCATCAATACGGATACTGATGTCTCTCTCCAACCAGCCGCCCGCGCCGCCCTCAAACGCAAAAAGCAACACGAACACTCGCTCGAACAAACCTCGGGTCAAATATCCATGCTCGAGCAACAAATATACTCCATCGAATCCGCAAACATCAACCAAGAAACGCTCGCCGCCATGAAGAACGCCGGCGCAGCAATGAAGACCATCCATGGGAAGATGACTATGGAAGATGTGGATGTCACCATGTATGTGTCTCCCCACTTTTCCAGAATCCCTGTTCCGATAGAAGTAAAATATTGATCGGGTGATCTCGCTAATGATACCATAGGGAACAACTCCGCGAACAGCACGAACTCACACAGGAAATCGGCAACGCCATCACCTCCATGCCCATCACCGAACCCATCGACGAAGACGAATTGGAAGCGGATCTCGCGGCGCTGGAGCAGGAGAAGCTGGACGAGAAGATGTTGAATACGGGTACGGTGCCGGTATCGGATTCGTTGACGAGGATGCCTGCCGCGGCGGATGGACCATGTAAGTCATACCTCTTCCTCTCTCCCTTCCAGAATCCAATTCTTGGCGATGAAGGTTGGAACCATTTTGCTAATTCCCCCCTTCTCACACAGTAAAAGGCAAATCCAAAGCCCAAGCGGTGGAAGAAGACGACGAGGAAGAGGAATTGAGGCAGTTGCAGAAGGAGATGGCCATGTAATACTCTTAACCTTCCGAATCCAGTTTCATCACATCACATCAACTGTCTGTCTGCAAACACCTTGTCCCGACACCTCTGAACGAGAATCAGGAGGACGTTCTGAGCTTAGGCCTTCGGTTCGATGAGTCTACACATACGCTATTGGGGGAAGAATCTGTAATGCACTAAAGGAGTAAAGGGACCTTGCTGATGAAGCAAGCATATCGGCGCTTGTGGATGGTATTATCAAGACATGGCAGGGGGAAACAAGGCGAATCGGATAATCCTTGCCAGTCCAACCCTGTTAAATTTTCAGTGAACGGGCATGGTGCTTTCATTTTCAATGATGGAATCAGTCACCATTGATCTCACTTCCCCTAAAGTGGCCCCTTTTTCCCCCCTTTCTATACCAAGTGTCAGCAGCCCAAAACCTTCTTGTCATATACGCTAAACATGTCGAGTGAGAGCAGTGATTTGCTTCTATTCCGATATATCGTAATGAAGTGGTATAAGGTATCTTATTTCAGTAGACCCCAAGAGAGAGCTCAAGCATTATATGCCATCCATGCATCCCACCCCAGCAGCAAAGCAACAGGAACGGAGAATGCCTCTTCATCAACCGACCATAGAAGGAACGCAGCTGATTGCGACTCGCCTTGTGCGAAAATAAAGCCTTCCGCCAAGACTCCTTTCTCGAGAAAAAAAGAAGAAAAAACGCCAATACTCCAAATCAACTAGCCTCCAATACCTGAGCCATAATCTGTATTCGTAAAATGTTCCTCCATCAAATAAACAACAACACAGCACCTCCCGCACAAACGCCGTCAAAAAGTCCTCTTCACTGGATGGATGGAGTATCAAGTCGCCACTCTTTTCGCCTCTCTAGGCTGGGCGTCCATTGCTCCTTCAGCATTATCCTCGTCGATGAGCGTTCGTTTGGTGCCTCTATTGGGTATCTCATCCAACGTAGGTCGTTTATCGGGAATTTCGTTTTCCTCATTGTTGCGAGCTGCGTCCACTGCATTAGCGGCGGCGGTAACGACACCATTATTGTTTGCAGTCTCGGTCATTTTGTTCGTAGTTTCCAAGGCCTGGTCCTGTCCTTGTTGACTGACATCATCTCGCTGTGGTTGGGGCGCTCGCTGCTGGTGATCCTTCACAGGCTGCTGACTTGGCATCGGCAAATTTCCTGCATTCAGTAGCTGGATTAACGACGGATCTCGTTGTCCGGCCCTCTCCCCTTCTCCTTGGCCCCCTTCTGGTGTCCCTTCCCCGTTCGTGACAGCACTGGAACCGCCACCTTGCGCGTGTTTCTTTCTCAGGTTATCCATCACGCCTTGCAATATCCCCGTGATAGCTTGTTCCTGACAATCGTCTTCTTTGCCCCTCTCTCCACTGGCGCGGTTGCGTTGCGAGGGAACACTGGGCTGCAAAACGCGATGAATTGCTGAATCAATAATAGATTCAGCCAAGGGGTTGTCCGACATTGACCCAAGGAGATGTCTTTTGAATTTATGGATTATCGGCGTAACTTCGGGGTGTTCTTTGGAGAGGAGTAGCTCGATCCCGGACAGGGGAGGCGGGGTATGGGCGTACGGGGACGGGGTGGAAGGCTTTATTT
>QQTW01003545.1_pt1 | contig 11541 bp, 11 predicted proteins | sample 1904831 | NCBI WGS metagenome assembly QQTW01 (sample SAMN09435610, study PRJNA476489) | Subsurface metagenome, whole genome shotgun sequencing project.
GGGTGAAGGGGTAGCGGATTGTGGCTAGGAGGGGGGCGAGGGGGAGGCGGAAGAGGAGGGGGGAGGTCATTTTCGATTGCATGTTGCTGAGAATTCCTTTGTTTACACTCGCGAATTGTGTCCGTGTCAATTTCGTACGTGGTTCAGCCACGCTCGCAAGGCCTTATTTGTCCTCAACCAAAGCTTATTATAAGCTGCTAGTCTTCACCCGTGGAAACATGATCCAAGAAACACAAAGTCCTTTCCATTCAGCCGTTCCACGACCATGATAGGCTAAACTCTTTCGTCCCAAGATGCTCTACCTTCTTCGCCTCCCCTTGACGCAGGGCAAGAATTCAAAAAGAGAGGGAAGGAAGACTAGAAGCTGGCCATCTTGGAGGTAGGACTTATTGTTGAGGATCAAGCTCTAATAGACGAGTCGTGCTCAGTCAAAGGCCAGTAAGATATCACGCGGTGTTTCCCAATCCATTAGTACTATGAAAACGTTTTACCACATCATCGTCATCTACTCATCCTCCTGTTACTGGCCCGTTGAAATACCACGAGGAATTCTATCCCAAAAGGGTAAAGGGATCCCCATACAATGAGCAAATTGACCAGTTCTCCTGGAAAATAAAAAAAAGGGTTATATCTCTCTCCTCATTCCTACCCTCTTGTCTCCTCTCCCTCCACTTTTCCTACATCCACATCCCCAGAATTACAGTCATCATCATCACCATCACCATCGAAAATGACCTCCCCCCTCCTCTTCCGCCTCCCCCTCGCCCCCCTCCTAGCCACAATCCGCTACCCCTTCACCCTCCTCCCCAGCATCTCCAGCATCCTCTCCACACCCCAAACCACAATCTGGGCCCTCTGCCCCGTCGCCACATCCGGACTGGGTTCATACATCTACTCATTCCATCTATGCGCCAACACCGGACCAGCAAATCCATTCTTGAAATGCTCTGAAGCTGTTGGTGTGAGAGAATATGAACGGTGTCAGCGATGGCGATCGTTGGGGCTCGTTATGATCAGTGTTGCGACGGTGACGACGCTGGTGCTATATTTCTAGGGAAATGGGGGGTTCGGAGGACGGGAAAAGGAGGAAAAGAAAGAAGACGAGGGAAGATGATGAACCGATGTGTAAAGATGAGAATTCCTCAGGAAGATATAAGCAGGGGGTCTGGACGAAATAGTCACGGTACCACTTGACTCACTTATTGTGATATTGGTTTGGGTTATCGATACGGCGATCAAAAGAAGAGCAAAAACAATAGGCTTGAAGACCAGACCTGCTTTTCGTCCGGTCGCCAAAGGCTGCGAGGTCAACGTACCGCAACGGATCTTGGTGGGTTCCAGGAGATTGATAGACCCTAGGCGAACTGTACGAGGTGCGTTGATTGAGGTGATGAGATGATGAAATGATGAAATGATGATATGATGACACTTGAGTAAGCCGGGCTTATGATGACGATGACAATTCGAGATTCAAGATTCAAGATCAATATCTATTTCAACACTCAATGCTCACAAAGGAACTATAGCGTTTGGTTCCTTTCTGGCCTTCTGGATCCTGAGCTTGCTCACTATATATGCAACAGTTCCAGCATTCAGCTTGGTAAGTTCAAACTGCATGCTGAAAGGGGAGTGGCGACGATAAAGACCAGTATATGACTCTTTAGACACCAAGTTTTGGGCATGTCATAGCAGATATTCCAACCGCAGAATCCAGAAACTTTCCCACTGTCTCAACTTGTTCCCACCATTATCATGTCGAATCCCCTAACCATCCTATACGATTAACTTCTCCAGCTATTTATCCGTTGCGGTACGTTGACCTCGCAGCCTTTGGCGACCGGACGAAAAGCAGGTCTGGTCTTCAAGCCTATTGTTTTTGCTCTTCTTTTGATCGCAGTATCGATAACCCAAATCAAGATGACAATAAATGAGTGGACTCAATTCGTTGGTGTTCCGATGTTGGGAGAAGGGATCTCAATTAAGGGGAAGCGCGTGACTATTTCGTTCGACCCCTGCTTATATCTTCCAGCAGACTTATCGTCCTAACCCGTCGATTCATCATCTTCCCTCGTCTTCTTTCTTTTCCTCCTTTTCCCGTCCTCCGAGCCCCCCATTTCCCCAAAAATACAACACCAGCATCGTCACCGTCGCAACACCAATCATAACGAGCCCCAAGGACCACCATCGCCGACACCGTTCATATTCTCCCTTGCCAACAGCTTCAGGGCATTTAACGAATGGATTTGCTGGTCCGGTTTTGGCGTATAGGTGGAATGAGTAGATGTATGAACCCAGTCCGGATATGATGACGGGGTAGAGAGCCCATATTGTGTTCTGGGGTGTGGAGAGGATGGTGGAGATGCTGCGGAGGAGAGTGAAGGGGTAGCGGATGGTGGCTAGGAGGGGGGCGAGGGAGAGGCGGAAGAGGAGAGGGGATGTCATTTTCGATGGTGATGGTGATGGCTTTTGTTATGAGAATGGGAATGTATGAAAAGTGGAGGGGGAGAGATAAGAGGGTTGGGATGAGGAGAGATATATAACCCGTTTTATTAATTGGTTAATTTGCTCATTGTATGGGGATCCCTTTACCCTTTTGGGATAGGATTACTCGTGGCATTCCAACGGGTCAGTAACGGGAGGATGAGTAGATGACGATGATGTGGTAAAACGTTTTCATAGTACTAATGGATTGGGAAACACCGCGTGATATCTTACTGGCCTTTGACTGAGCACGACTCGTGTATTAGAGCTTGATCCTCAACAATAAGTCCTACCTCCAAGATGGCCGGCTTCTAGACTTCCTTGCCTCTCTTTTTCAATTCTTGCCCTGCGCCATGGGGAGGCGAAGAATGTAGAACATCTCGGGACGAAATGAATTAGCCTATCATGGTCGTGGGAAGTGCTGAAGTCCGCATGAGGCGTGCCGAAGAGCTGAATGGAAAGGATTTTGTGTTACTTGGATCATGTTCCCACGGGTGAAGACTAGCAGCTTATGATACGCTCTGGTTGAGGACAAACAAGGCCTTGCGAGCGTGGCTGAACCACGTACGAAATTGAACACGGACATGGTATATGGGAATAACGATGTATTTCGTACAAATTCGCGAGTGTAAACAAAAAAATTCTGAGCAATGTCCAATCCTTAAGACAAATACTGTTCCATGAACCTCTAAGACAACATCAACCTGATCTTCGGATGTTCACACCGACGACATGCGTAATCACTCTCCATGCCCACTGGGCACATGGGACCACTGCACTCAACTCTCCTCCTGGTGGTGAGACGCCACTTGCCGTATTCGGTGATCCACTGGTCCGGGAACGTTCGGTCGATTCTGCGACGGTTGTATAATGTGGAAGCGTTTCTGTCGACTTATAAGCTGGAGGGGGAGCCGAGTATCGGATGCTGGTTGTTACTCGGGTTGGTGTGATCCGAGGAAGCTCAGCTCTTGCTCTTGTGGAGTGTGCTGGTGGTGGTGCTTTGAATGTTGCCCGTTGGGATGGCTCGACGGTCCTCGCTTGACTTGAAGCTGGCTGCGCTGTGCTCCTTTGGTACCGGACGCTGACTGTAGTGGTTGATGGAGTGATTTGAGAGTGTACAGGCCTTGGACGCGTCGAGAGTGCGGGCGGCGGCGCCGTGATTCTTTCATCGTACGTCGTCCAGTCCGACAACTCAATACCCCTTGCTCCTTCGAGATCTGCTTCTGATACATGACCTCCAGATCGCCCACCAAGGTCGCGATCGTTGCCTCTCCTAGCATCACGAGTTGCCTTCTCCAGTCTTCGCTGCGATATACATTGCGGTAGATATAGAGCAAGCAAGGTGAGTGTGCTTGAGAAGACTAGCATGAAGGTAACAAAGAAAAACACTCTGACTCCAAAGCAAGCATGATATGCTGACAGCGACTTGAACCGGTCATCGGGGTATACATCGTACATTGGGTTGAATATGTTACCAGCTGATAAGGGTGGATGACACCAGTACAGGGGAACAAAGACCATAAGAACAATGATAGGTGCGAGTAACAGAAGGAGGATCCCAAATCTTGTAGCCATGATCGATGCTTAGTCGTTGGGGGGCATATAGCTTTGTCTGGTAGTGGAAAATGTGTCCAGCTGTCTTCTGATGCAGTTCTTAATTCCAATGACTGGCTGACGTGGAGAGGATTGTTATGCTTTCGTATCTATTTCCTCGCTTCAAGGAGGAAGACATCCATTTATGTAGGAAATAATTACTTTCCTGTTTAGATCGGGAGATATTATACTTGAGAGCATAAAGATGCTTTGACAAGGGTTTCTGCTTACTTGAGCAAGTAAATTCTCCACCAGTGGAAGGTATGACACAAGTACCATTTTTTTTGGAAGCGCTGCGCCCGTTCGTACCATAAACCAGCACCGGTTCCCAAAGCGAGACTAGGTAGACAATTGTTTCACTCTAGATGAACTAACCCGATATTAGAGCTGCCTCCGGAATGCCGTCTGATCACTGTGTAGGTAGGAAAGAGCTTTCGGCATGGGGCTGCATCTTTGGATGAGAGTGATACTAGATAACTATTCGTCAATTTCCATCTAATACCACAAATTCGCCGATAGGAAGAATCATATCAAAATACATCTTATGAACAACACAGGGTCCAGACAATCGGAAAGCAATGCAGATAGGTTCCAAGCCACTGTATTGATCACTGAATGACTCTCACAATTTGTAGGCAGCGGAAGTCGAACGACACCCCCCTGGTGACATGGAAACGGCACAAGGGCCTGCAGCAGTATGCGTGACAGGTTCCAAAGAGTTCATAAAGAGCCGCAAGGATCTTATAATGGAGCTTTGAAATCGTATGCCCTCAGCGACCACCGTTGAGTATGGCGTCATTCGACAGGGGCAATTGGACTGCGAGGTGCCATGAATCTGACGCAGGTGGATAATTTGGCAGCTAAATTCGTAGGAATCCATCTTCCCAGAGTCGACAAGAGCTCATGACAGTCATCAGTAGAGTCAATCTGTAGTCCCGTCGGGATGTTCAAGACACGCTCCATTGGCCATGCAATTCAACCTCTCTGATACACGACTCAATAATGCACTCTGAAAATTGGTATTCGAATCCTTGATCTAGCATGACCACGAGGTTTGCCACTTCCTTTGCGAAGCTCGGATACACTTCTTTATAGCATATTGTAATCTTTGACAACGAGTCTTTCACAAATCCTCAACTTAGGTCAGTGGTCCTGATTGGATCAATGGATTATTGCGATTAAAACGCGGGACCAAGCAGTGATAGTGCCACGGCTATTCGCTGCGTTGTTCCGCTATCTTCGACCATAGCAAGATAGAGAGATGTGAAACCATTCGTTGCCCACATTTCCATTGTCTCGCAGAATCTTTCGACAAAATCCAGCGGGATTGTCTGACCTTTTTCTGTCTGAATATGGAACATGAATGGACCTATGGCGAGTTCGAGAGCTTGTTGGTCGACCATGGTCGGCCACATCTGGCGGACATGATCACGGAGGGTCGCGTACAGCTGTGGGCCACGGTATTGCTGGAGATGAGCAACAAGGGCAGGGGCTAGGCTCAGAGGAGGGGTAGCAATGAATGCCGTCAGGCGAAGAGTGATCAATTTATATCGATTCAAGCTGATCGATGTTCTGGGAAGAAGCGCTGTGGCTGTGCCATGCTCACGCTTGATTGGATCCTGGGGATTCCGAGCAGTTGACCAATGAGTCCTTGTAGCATCATCGATATGGACAGGCACCGAATGGCAACAAACGAACAAGAAGAAAAGGATGGCGATGGAAAGGTGGAAGGGCTTGAAGGCATACATTGCTGGTACAGGGGTAGATAGATAGATGGAGATAGTCGTTGCAGGAAATACATGATATATGGACGGGATGGGTCCTGGTGGCAATGACGTGACACTTACGATCGGCCAGATGAATATCCGTAGGAGTAAATTGCGTGCGCACTGTCATTCCACTTAATCGCTTGAAGACAGTAGCAAGAAAAGCAGGGGGGCTCCGGCCATGTCAGGGGCTGTGGATGGATCTTCAACACGCCCCAAGCCATGGCATAGAATCCGAGCAGCGGAGTCGCGAATTGGGTCTGAGCGCAAGTAGCCATAAGAGAAAACTTATCTGAGGTCCCAAATAGAAAACGCTGTGCAGCTGCAACTCGACTAGATGCTCGTTGCTCATCCGTCGTTGTCAATTGGCAGGGTATTTCGCCAGCGGTAGTAGAGGTCTGTGGGTCCTTAGTCGGACAGGCTTAACTGATTATCTGAGCACCGTCGGTGCCAGTGCAGCGATCGCTATACAGTTCTTCATCTGTCGAGCAAGGAGCATTGATCGGAGAGATGGAAGAATACTGGGCGATGTTGTGTACTGGGGTGCTGGCACTGTGGGTGGAGGGAAGGAGGTGATGTTCCAGCTTTTACTCTACTAGTACAGAATGGACTCCATTGTAAACGAATACGAGGTCTTGGCAAGCACGTGATATCGAAACAGATATCACGAGCGGCCAACACCTTTACGCCTCATACTCCTGCAGTCATCATTGTATGTCCAGTTCAAGGACTATTTCGAGTAGCCATTACTAAATTGTGGACTAGCCTCTGTACGTCTTCTCATTCTCAGATGTCTGACATGACAAGCACACCACTGGCGTGTTTTTCTCACTTCTGCATAATCATCACAGACAAAAGCTATAATCCATTTACAGATGCCTCATGGTAAGCGCTTTCTTCATCAGCTCATTGGCCTTGACTACCGTAAATCCCCCTCACGCTAGGCAAATTTAATTCTCTCTCTACACCAATTTACTCTCGGCGTACCTAGTATTCTCTGCATGGAACCGGCCTTTGTAAACATGGTTCGGTCCTGATATAATTCTCTCAATCGTTGTAGTAGCTCTTTTGGCTCGTGATCCATAGTTTATATTCTACAATTTCTGAGTCAATTTCATATCTTCATGCGATGATCCATTGTAAATTCCCGTCTCCCCCGGTTGATTCATCAATTGTTTTCGCAAAACTTACAAGTTTTTTTGATCTCGTTATATATCAATCTTGCTCCCCCCTCAGTTTCAATCTGATCCGCAGATAAAAGACATCCTCAATTCAGCCGCAAGGGCAAGAGAGGAAACCCTCCTCCAAAACAAAATAGCGACCAGAGTCGCCAGCAGAGTCCTTTCCATACGCCTTGCGAATCGTCTTCGCCATCTCCTCACCAATTGCTACAGACATGTCTCCCCTCCCGCGAATGCCCATCCATCCATTCGACATCGACCTCTCCCACCCTCTCTTCCCTTCAACCGCAGACAATCCAGGCCCTGCAACGGACTCCTCCCAACTCTGGTTGCTCTATGTGCTTATCGTCGCCGGCATCTTCGTAGTCCTCATCATCTCTGGTTTCCTGTCACTGGCTTTCTGCAATCTCCACTATGAGACCCGGATGGAGGCGGCACACAAAGATCGGACCTACGCTGCGGAGTTGGCGTCCGGATACTTCAAAAACCTGCAATATGGGACGATCAGCCAACAACACACTCGCCAAGACGAGATGGATGGCATTGCGGAATTGAAGGATGACCGGGACACGGACAGTATTTATACTCGTTCGTATGTGGAATGAACGACGGTATTCCATGCACTGCTCGAGTCTCTGCTTTGACTGGCATCGAGCTCTCGGAGACCCGTACAGCAATTAGTGGGATGTGTCTAGTTATCTACCGTGGAGAAAGGCAGTTGGACAGATACTCTTTTCTTTGCGTTTTAGAACCGATCGGCCACGGCCTCCTTTGAGTACAGCGTGCAGCTTGCCTGATCTCAGAAAGGGATGCTTGGGTCTTGACACTCAAGTCTCAAATTTAGTACGGGTCTCGAATTACACGATTCAACATGCCCCATTTCCAGGTAAAGTAGGGTTCTTCTTCTCAATCAACCGTGGAAAAATTAGCTCAGAAAAACGCTTTTTATCCACACATCCAGGTCTGCACGTACTTTGCATAGTCACTCAACTTTTTTTCATCCGTACCCACTCGTAACATATCCCAATTACCTCCTCCCGGCTGCCATAACCAACGAATCTCCTTCCGACACCACATCATTCCTCTTCAGTGAAGTTGTATATACCTCGATCAATTCGGTACCACGATACGACTACAGAGTTCGTCACACGGTTCACCACACCATCAACCCCTCCCAACCAATGTCTCCTCTCCCCACGCCAGCGCAACAATACCCAATCTCTTCCTCTCCAGCTGCCAAGCCGGGGGAAGTATACGACTGGTCCGATCCCGAAATTTGGTACACAATATTGCTGTACCTCTCCATCACGTGCGGCATCCTCGTCGTTCTGGCATGTCTTGCGATTTTCGGTTACGAACTCAGTGATCAGTATCGTGCCGCGAGGTTTGTGAGTACGAATAACGATTATGCTGATGATTGGGAGCTGTGGGAGTGTGAGCATTGGCGGAGTCAGGGTTGAGCGGTGCAGAGGGGGTAAGGAGTGGTTGATGGAGGGAGAGTAGAATTTTCGGATTTGGGCACACCGCATTATGGTGGCGAATTATATCGGATAACCTGACATGAGAATTTCTATCTGCGTCCGTATTATGGGGAAATTCTACACAAGCAGGTCCGCGGCAGCAGAGTAGCAGGTATGACAAGCAATCGATGGCGAAGTCGATCTAGTTCAAGATATGATCCTATCTACTCAAGCGGCGCATCAAGTTCGATTCATTCAATTATAACAAGCAAACGTACTCCCGGCCACCACCACCCAAAATTACCCAAGTCAGAAACCAGGCTTCTCGCAGCCATCGGAAAGTTCCTCGTTGGGGTCTTAAGAAGAGTCTAGGGTTCCGCCATGCCTTTTGCATGAACAGTTTCTTTTTCCAGAGACTCCGCGTGTTCGATGTGCTGGCCCATGATCTCCTTGATATACAGATCGTCGGCTCTCTTAGCATACTTCTTGGCTTTCTTCTCGCGCTTGGAGCTTTTCTGATTCTCAAAAGAGTCGGAAATCATGCTTCCAAGAAGGAACATCAAGGCTGCAAACAAGAGAAATGTGAATGGATCCGAAGCCACGCCACGGGCAAATGTTTCGCTCTTGGACTTATACGAGTGTTGGCATAAGCTGCTAGAATCGTATTCCGGCGTCACTTGAGCGGTAGACCAAAAAGGTATGACTCCGGCGCCGTGAGAATCAAAGAGGACGCTTTCCTCAAAGGCAGCAGATGGCTCTTTTGAGTACTCAGTAAAGATTCGAGATTGACCGTGTGGCTGCACGTGAGCGCGTTTACTCAAGAAACTGAATGGATTGTTCTTCGATGGGATGGCGGCGGATGTATATGTACATGCGTCGTCGTCTTCATCGTCAGTATCATGGCAGGAGTTGCGTGCGCTGCCGCCCATCGGCCGGGTTGAGCCGCTGCCTCCATAGACACCGCCAATGTATGAAGGACTCTTGGAGCCCACGCCTCCGTTGCTGCCGCTGGAGTATGAAGGAGGTTTCGAGCCGCTCCTTCCCTTAGATCCACCAGTGTAGGAAGAAGTTCCACTCGTGCCGCTAGATCCGGAAAGACTGCCACCCCTGGATCCAGAGGATGAGGAGACCGACGATCCTCCAGAACGACCTCCACCACCGCCGGAACTGCTACCACCACCACCTCTTGGTGACATTCTGAGTTGCTCAAAAATTCGGTTGTATTTCGGGGTGTTTAAGTATCAGTTCGTAGAGAAAAAGAGCAGCGAAATTTAGTCCTCAGTAACAATTAGTGATCGACTCACTTTCTCCGAAGTCTCAGGAGTGGATATAAATACTCAGAACGACACGGAATTCCAAGACATTCTATAGCAATCGGATGCACCCACACCGGACCGTGCAAGGATTATCTTGCTCAAAGGTAGGTAGAGCAGCGCGAGAAAGTCTGAACCAAGGTTGAAAGATCCCGTACCAAGCATGGTAAGGTTGCGTGGACTGAAAAAGTTGCTCTTGCACAGCCTGATTGCACATGACGAGCGATCTTGCTTGGACGATTGATGCGATGTATGAGCCCATGAGATTTTCGAAATTCGAAATGCCCCGGGTGGAGCAATGGAAATATCTTATCCTGACACACATTCAATTGGCCACTGAAAGGGTTCAATATTATACAGACGATGGCATCTCTTTGTCTGGTATGGTCGCCGTTCTCAAGTGTTCGCCGAGCTTGTAGCTATCCAATATGGTAGAATAGGCATCTAACACCTCCGTCCCTGCTATTTTCATTGTCTCCTACTGCAATTGATACCTTGACTGCTATCTTATTCCGCTAACCGATCATATACCGTCTACACAGTGATATGCTCGGCTTCGTGTGCAATCGAGGTACACCAGAACGGCGAGCCAGACCAACAAGCGAAGAGAGAAATAGCAGAGTTGGTGGCTTGAGCTAAAGGTCGTTCAACGTGAATATCGCGAAGCAGCCACAATGGGTTGCGAACGGCAAAACGCGGAGACTGCACGGCGCAATTGCGTATCGCTGCTGTACAGTGTGCTTTGGTCCTCGAATTCGAGAGGATCCCTCCAGGCGTATGCAGGCAGTGGCTCGGTGGATGGTTGAGCTTGGAAGATGCTGCTCGTATCGTCTTGTTCTGTATAGAATGGCGAGGGATGACTTGTCGGTCTAGCGATTCCAAGCCCAGCAAGCACTTCCGGGTTTGACCTTAGCTGATACTGCTGCCAAATCCTTTCTCGATCTCGTCGATGAGCTGCCTCAGGAGTCCGCAACCCGGTTCTATGCATTGATGCTTGGAGTTCCTGGGCTCGTTGCTGGGAAAGATAAGTCTGGTGCAGCGCCAGGCGCTCATCAAGACGCTCCCTGAGCTGGACTTGTTGTCCGCTGAGATCGGTGGTTGCCCGCGCTGAAAAGTATTGCCGCTTTGGGTGACGCCGAATACTGTGCCGATGCCGCTCATCCTTAGGGCTTTCGCTACGGCCGGTCCGATCGTGCGTCTCCAAAATCAAAGAATGTTCGTTCGCAGTAGTTGTGGCCCATGATTGCTTCCATTTCACGAAGCCTGCGATGCATAGCACGATGACTATGCAGACGATAGCGATGATGGAAGAGTCACGGGAATCTTTGCTCTCACACAATCCCGTGCTGACGCCGTGGGCCTCAGACGCTATGCATCCCGGTTTCGAGGCTTCCAGATATGCCTTTTCGGGGCCTTGGAGGGAGTTAGGACAAGCCGGTCTCGGAACAACATTGACCTGGTCAGTCCTGGCTTTTTGGTATGGAATGATCAGTGCTTGTTCCTTCACTGGTCTGCAATCGGACGGCATGGTTGGAGTTGAAGTTGTAAAGCGTTTGTTGATTTACTCAAACTTCAGGTTGCGGATGATTGTGTGGGGTATAGGTTGATCATCCGGAAGCCTGAGGATGTGAGCAGATTCGGAACCACATACTCCACAGTACGTCCGAACATCTTCAACCATTGGCCCCGAGGATTGACCTTCCCTGTTCAACCAAAAACACCTTTTTCCCGGCGGCCACCATTCAAC
>QQTW01003546.1_pt1 | contig 11539 bp, 16 predicted proteins | sample 1904831 | NCBI WGS metagenome assembly QQTW01 (sample SAMN09435610, study PRJNA476489) | Subsurface metagenome, whole genome shotgun sequencing project.
TGTCGAAATACCCGACTACGCGATCGCGCCGAATTCAATATAAACGAGTATGACACTTCACCAATCGAATTACTCGTACTTAGCGCTTGCCAAACGGTCATAAAAGTTACAGTTTATCTTTTCAGCGATGGTCGAACATTTTTTGCTGTAGGGGTGGGGTCTCCCCACCCTTATTTGATACCCCTCTACCTAACTCTAACCTTCAGCATTAAAATCCAATGCCACACCATTCATGCAGAAACGCTTACCAGTTGGTGCAGGACCATCGTTAAATACGTGACCTAAATGACCACCGCAACGACTGCAATGGACTTCGGTGCGACTCATGAAAAGTTTCTTATCGACAGAAGTTGCGATCGCACCTTCGATCGGAGCATAGAAACTAGGCCATCCCGTACCGCTATTAAACTTGGTATCAGATGTAAACAGCGCTTGCCCGCATCCAGCACAATTATAAGTGCCCTCTGCATATTGCTTATCGAGAGGGCTAGTACCTGCACGTTCGGTGCCGTGTTTCCGCAGCACGTAAAATTGGTCGGGTGTTAAAACAGTCTGCCACTCATCATCAGTTTTAGCCGCAAAGTCGTTTGTTTGATTTGTCGTCATAACGTTTAATCTCCAAGTTATATAGCTAGATTACTAAACAGCGCTAATCGGTACGATCGCTTGTCAGATATACCGTATGCATCATTATTTATATTATCGGATACTTTTTTGCCCCTTCAGGTTGGGTTTACCGCGTGCATAAGCCGAAATTGTCACCTCTATCAACGTAATAATCTATTTCATTCATTTTGCCCAGTCGTGAGGTTTAGATCCCCGACAACTTTTACGAAGTCGGGGATCTGATAGCCCCTCAGAACTTACGAAACGAACCCTAATACGGTTGGTTTTACACCATATTGATACTAAGGAACTATCATGAATCAACTTGCCAAACTCTTCACATCCGTAACAATTTTGTCTGTATCTACAATTTCACCTGTACTTGCAAATCCCATTCCCAATAATTTAAAAGTGCCACAACAAATTATGTTGCTATCCGCACAAGCAAAAGGAGTACAAATTTATACTTGTAAGGTAAAGAAAAAAACAGCAAATCAATATGAATGGACATTAGAAGCACCTGAAGCTGTTTTATTTAACTCCAAAAATGGCAATCAAATCGGTAAACATTACGGTGGCCCCACATGGGAAGCGAGTGATGGTAGTAAAGTTGTAGGTGAAGTCAAAACTCGTGCCAATGCACCCAATAAAAATAATATTCCTTGGTTACTGCTTGCAACTAAATCGCGCGCTGGTAACGGGATATTCAGCCAAGTAAATTATATTCAACGAGTCGATACAATTGGAGGAAAAGCACCTACTTCTGGTTGCGATTCAAATCGTGTAAATGCTGAAACACGGGTAAATTACACTGCTATCTATTACTTTTACGGTGCAGCACGTTAGATTAAGTCGTACATAATTTAATTGTGTCTCGAACTTTTCCACAATTAAACCTTACCGCACAGCAGATTTTTGACTGAGCTTTATAGCATTTCCTTTACCGTTTACCCTTCTTCCACCCCCACCCTATGAAGCAAATATTTTTAAGCGTAGCAGCAATATTCGGCGGGTTATCGGTTACTGCGGGTGCTTTTGGTTCTCACGCTTTACGAGGACAATTAGACGAGCGATCGCTTTCCATTTTTGAAGTTGGTACTCGCTACCAAATGTATCATGCTCTAGCCCTTCTAGCCGTTGCCATTCTCCTGGGCAATACTCAAACACCAAGCAAAAGCTTAGTTGTCAGTGGATGGTTATTCATTATTGGTATATTTTTATTTTCGGGCAGCTTATACGCCCTCAGCTTAACCAATACTATCTACTTGGGAATAATAACTCCTTTCGGTGGAGTCGCATTGATTTGCGGATGGATTGCTTTAGCGATAAGTAATTTGGGGGAAAAGGGTAACGGTTAAAGGGTACACCTATTAAGGTGATGCATCAAGAAAGATTCTTTCTTTGTGTTCTTTGTGTCCTTTGTGGTTCAAACAATTTTTTTGACCACAAAGGACACATACGCGCTGTACGCGTTCCCGCAGGATAGGGCACGAAGGCAAGAAAAAGCTAGACGTTTTAGACCAGTTTTCACCCACCTTGACAGCGGGGCTGTTTCATTCTTTATAGAAAAATCTGGAAGTCTTATTTTCTCGTTTGAATTTGAGGCAGTCGTAGGGGCACGGCATTGCCGTGCCCCTACAATATTGTGAGCTAAACTTATTTTCAAGGGAAAATGAAACAGCCCTGCCACCTTGACAGGGGTAGAGTTAAGGGGAAAGGGAAAGAAGGGGGAACAGGTAACAAAGATAAAAGAAAAATTATTTAATTTTGTCTTTACCTTTACCCCTTACCCTCTCCCCCTCTTTACTCCCTACTCTTCCATTTCCTCCATTTCTTCCTCTTCCTCATCCTCATCTTCAGCAGTCTTCCGCACCGAGTTTGCAGAAACAACCGCACCTTTATCGAGTTTCTCGCGCACCAATTTCGTGACTTCTACAACGAATTCGGGCTTTTCTTCCATGTATTTAATCGCGTTATCGCGTCCTTGGGAGATATTATCGCCGTTGTAGCTGTACCACGCACCTTTACGGGTGAGGATACCAGTTTCTTCGGCTAAATCCACCAAACAACCGATGGTCGAAATACCTTTACCGAAAATAATGTCGAATTCAGCGATTCTAAAAGGTGGTGCAACTTTGTTTTTAGCAACTTTGACTTTAACCCTGTTACCAAACTCCTCAGTACCTTTCTTCAAAGTCTGAATCCGGCGAATATCCAAACGAACCGATGCATAATACTTCAACGCATTACCACCAGTCGTAGTTTCGGGGTTGCCGTAACTAACACCAATTTTCATCCGCAACTGGTTGATAAAAATCACCGTGCAACCAGATTTACCAATGTTACCAGTGATTTTACGTAGAGCTTGGCTCATCAATCGAGCTTGCAAACCAACGTGGGCATCACCCATTTCGCCTTCGATTTCGGCACGGGGTACGAGTGCAGCTACCGAGTCAATAACTACAATATCTACCGCAGCTGAACGAACCAACTGGTCAACAATTTCTAATGCAGCTTCCCCGGTATCGGGTTGCGAAATCAGCAAATTTTCGATATCCACACCCAACGCAGCCGAATAAGCTGGGTCAAGGGCATGTTCGGCATCGACGTAAGCTGCAATACCACCTTGTTTTTGGACTTCAGCGACAGCGTGTAGCGCTACTGTCGTCTTACCCGAACTCTCTGGTCCGTAAATTTCAATTACTCGTCCCTTGGGTAAACCTCCACCCAATGCCAAATCGAGAGTTAGCGCACCACTCGAAATGGTTTCCACCTTCATCCGGTTCGCATCACCAAGACGCATAATTGTGCCTTTGCCAAAGGTTTTCTCAATCTGGTTAAGTACCATAGTGAGAGCTTTTTGCTTGCCTGCGTTATCTGCGGTGTTAACAGCCATTCTTGCCTCTTTCTCGCTCTAAAATATATAGATTATCAATTCGTCGGAAGTTTTAATCTGGTAGTCTTACTAGAACAGATATACTATTGTACGTCAAAAATTCATAAATTGAGAATATTCTTGATATTGAAGATGTGCCTAGATCCTAGCGCGATCGCGTGACGATTGGTGTGGTACGGAACAACCTGTAATATTTTAGCTTTGAAAAATCAGAACACCTTTAGTATACGGCTAAACTTGACTCCGACGCTCTAGCCACGCCCCTTATAGAAAAGCGTCAATACCTACTCCATAGGAAAAAAAGCGCTATTTAAGTGCCTATGCAAAAAATTATACGTTCTTAAATTCTGTATCCTTTATTCAGTAAAGCAAATAGGAAAAGCAGAAACTAATCCCGTCGCCTAGCTGTACAAAATAATAGTTACATTATATTATTCAGCTTGTTTAGACGTGCCACAATATTCTCATTACCCAAATAGCTTTGTCATATTTTCATGACCTTCGACCTTCCCCGTACATCTATCCCCGACACTGCTGTATCGGTCGCTGGTTTGACCGAATACATTCAGTCGCTTTTAGAAGAGAACGAAATTTTACGGCAAGTTTGGGTAACTGGCGAAGTTTCCAGCGCCAACAATCACCGCGTCGGGTTGTTTTTTACACTCCAAGACCCAGGTGGAGGTGCATCGATTAAATGCGTAACGTGGAAGAGTCAGGTTGCAAAATTAGCACAAATTCCCGTTCCTGGCGAAAAATTAATTATTTTAGGTAGCGTCAAGCTGTATCCATCGCGTGGAGAATACCAACTTCAAGTATGGCAAGCAATACCCGATGGTGTTGGGTTACAAGCACTTCGCTACAAGCAGCTAAAAAACCGCTTGGAAGCAGAAGGGTTATTTGATGATGACCGCAAACGCAATTTACCACTTCATCCGAAAACAATTGCGGTTGTGACTTCCCCGACTGCGGCAGCTTGGGGTGACATTCAACGGACGCTTAGGGGTCGATATCCGGGTTTGCATGTGTTATTTTCGCCAGCAATTGTCCAGGGTGATGATGCACCAGTTTCGATTGCTAGGGCAATTCAACGGGTCGAAAAAGATGGGCGTGCCGAGGTGCTAATTTTATCAAGGGGTGGCGGTGCGGTTGAGGAATTAGCCTGTTTTGATGATGAACGAGTTGTGCGGGCGGTAGCAAATTGTACAATACCTGTAATTACAGGTATTGGACACCAACGGGATGAGTCGTTGGCTGATTTGGTAGCTGATGTATGCGTTCATACTCCAACTGCGGCGGCGGAACGGGTTGTACCTTCGCTGGGAGATTTGTACAATCAGCATCTAGCGCGTATTGATGAGTTGTTTGATACGGTTCGTTATTTGCTGGGGGATGCTGAGGATAAGTTACAAGGTTTGAGAAATCGCTTGCAGCGGGTGGGTTTGGATAAGCAGGTTAGACAACGGATGGAAGGGTTAGCTTGGAAGCGTCAGCGGTTGTTACAGTTGACTGCGGGGAAATTACAACAATCGACGCAGCATTTGGAACTTTTACGGCAAAAGTTGGCTACTCTTGACCCGAAGGGGGTGTTGCAGCGGGGGTATGCTGTGGTCAGAAATGAGGATGGGGAAATTTTGCGATCCCATTCGCAAGTCAGTATTGGGGATGAGTTGGTTGTGCAGTTGGCATCGGGTACGGTAAAAGTAAGGGTGGTGGAAATAAAAGAGCGATCGCACGCAGAGGCGCAGAGGCGCAGAGAGGAGAGATGATTAAGAGTAATAAGGTGTCAGGTGAAGAAAGTTGGAGTTATGAGGAGAAGGTTGCTGAGATTGAGCAAATCATCGCTCGTATTGAAGCTGGAAAGTTGGATTTGGCTGATGTGTTTGAGCAGTTTGCGACTGCGGTGGAGGGTTTGAAGGAGTGCGATCGCTTTTTGCTGGAACGTCAGCAGCAGGTGGATTTATTGATTGAAACGTTACAGGATGAGTAGGTTTGTAGTTAGCACTGTTCTTGCTTTAAAGCGTTAGCATAAGTATAATCAACATCTTATGTAAATTATTTTATACAAAATCCTCGTGTTACCAATTCCTTTTGACAAAATTATCGAAGCGATCGCTAACAATCGAGGGAATTTGTACCGAAATTGCACGTCTAGCAGCACAAAATTATCCCGCATTACCCCCAAATAATGATGTAGAGACGCGAAATTTCGCGTCTCCTCATGATATCGCGTCTCCAAATTTCCCATCCTTACCACAGGATAAATGTAAAATTAAAAATACAAGACAACCAAACCCTCCGATATGAAAAACTTCCTTATTATAGAGCCAATAAAGATGAATACTGCAAAATTATCGATGAATGATGATAGTCAAACTGTAATTTTACCCAAAGAATACCAATTTTCAGGAACCGAAGTTTACATCAAAAAAACAGGTAATTCTGTTGTCTTAATATCCAAAGATAATCCTTGGCAAACTTTATTTGACAGCTTAAATCTTTTCTCCAATGACTTTATCGAAACCAGGGTACAGCCACAGTTAGAGGAAAGAGAGGCTTTGGAATGGGGTTTTTATTAGATACTAATATTTGCATCTACATTATCAAAAGTAAACCACCACAAGTTTTAGAAAAATTTCGGACGCTTGATATTTCTAATATTGGTATTTCATCGGTTACTATCGCCGAACTTGAGTATGGTGTTTATAAAAGCCAACGTCAAGAACAAAATAAAATTGCTCTAACTCAATTTTTAATTACCTTAGAAGTTGTTAATTTTGATAAATAAGTACATAAACCTACGGGCAAATTCGATCCCAATTAGAACGTCAAGGTATTGTCGTCGGTGCAATGGATATGCTGATTGCATCTCAAGCAATTAGTCTAGGATTAATACTTGTAACTAATAATGTGAGAGAATTATCACGGATTTCAGGCTTAATGTTAGAAAACTGGGTTGATAGTGTGGATATTAGAAATTATTAACTTATGGCAAAGGCATTAAAGTTCTGAGTAAAGTGATTACCTCAACAGTTAATTCGGGAGGTGCTTTACAAACAAACTCAATATTTCTTTCTTGCCAATCAAACGATTTTACCTGGTCTGCCAACACTACCCCAGATACTGCTAAACCCTCTGGAATTGCTATCTCAAAAGGATATCCCTTAACTTTCGTAGTAATGGGGCATAGCAAAACCAATCCAACTCGCCGATTATATCTAAGTAGTGAAATTACAATCGCAGGTCGTCTACCTGCTTGTTCGCGTCCAATTTGAGGCGTAAAATTTATCCAAACAACATCGCCTTGTTTGCGAATGTATGACTCGGATTCAAAAGATTTCACGACCGACTGGTTCTCCGCTATCGATTTCATCATGCAAATTATCTGCTGTTACTCGTGACAGTAACTCGTCAAGGTCATATGTTCGAGCCACAAAGCTAGGTAAACTGCTTGTAATACTTTGCAGTGCCAAAGATTCTACCGATTGACCAGTTAACTCAGCAAAATGATGTAATTTCTCAAAGAGTGATTCTGATATTTCAATTGTTAGCTTTTGAGTAGCCATTTTTACTTTTGATCGTACAAAACCATTTTTGCAGATGAGGAAATGCATCCTCGTAAATAGTTATGATATCACAGGCATTATCACTATTACAAAATAATATAAAGTTAACGTAGGTTGGGTGAAACGAAGTGTAACCCAACTGCCATTGTTGGGTTTCGCTTACGCTACACCCAACCTACAAAGATATTAAGTTTTAAGTATTAAATAGATGTGGCTGTTCGATATGTTAAAAGATAGAATGATGGGGTAATTAGGGCAGGAACGTGGTCGGGTAGCAGGATTACAGCGATGTAGTCCTGCTACCCGACCACAGTCCTGCCTAGTGCGATCAAACAATTAATTCCTCTAGATGAAGGAGCGATCGCGCAACTAATTTTTTGACGTAATGCGATCGCAGTTTTATTATCATTGAAGCGATCGCTAAATTTATTCCCTAGATGAAGGAGCGATCGCACAATCAATTCCCTACACAAAAGCAATCGCAATCGTCACAATCCCCCTAGAGCGCTCGCAAAACGCCTACGGACACGCGACGCGATCGCGCTTCACGGAGTGTGCCCGTAAGGGCTTACCGGGCTTACCGGATTCGCTATAGCTAAGACTCAAAATATCGTTAAAATATAGTCAATGCTAGATATTATCGCTCCTTTCCAACCCAATAGTTCTAATGACCTTCACCGAATTAAAATCTCAGCTACTTTCGTTATCACCAGCCGAGAAAGCTGAAATTATTCAACTATTATCCCAAAGCCTTGCGAACACTTGGCAAGGAATTAATAAGACTCCCGGTGTTATTGGTGGTGATGCTTGTATTCGACAGACTCGTATTCCTGTTTGGTTGCTAGTAAGTTATCGTCGTTCGGGTTTAAGTGAAGCCAAAATTTTAGATAACTATCCAACTCTATCGGCGGCTGACTTGACAAAAGCATGGGATTATGCAGAAGCTTATCCCAATGAAATTGAGGTAGCCATCCAAAAGCACCATGATGCATAAATGGCACGTTTATATACAGATGAACAGTTTCCAAGAGAATCTGTGTTAACTTTACGTACTTTAGGTCACGATGTCCTAACGGTTCAGGAAGCAGGAAAAGCTAATCAAGGAATTCCCGATGATGAAGTTCTGGCTTTTGCTACGGATAACCAGCGTGCTGTTGTGACATTAAATCGATATGATTTTATTCGACTGCACAACAAACAACCAAGCCATGCTGGAATTATTGTTTGTACAGAAAATCCAGATTTCGTTATGTTAGCAACACGGATTGATGAAGCGATTTCTTGTCTCGAAATATTAACAGGTGAACTAATTCGAGTGTACAAGTCGCCCAAATCTGCATCATAAGTGCGTTATAAGTATTGCAGACATAGGCAACGCCCGCTTGATATATACCGAAACATAAACAACATCCCCGACTCTAAGAAATCAGGAATCTGAGTCTTTCGATACCAAAACAACATAAACTTTTTGATGGCGATTACCAAGCGAGGTTTTTATGACTCAGTTTATGTTCGTTACCGATTTAGATAATACCCTTGTTGACCACAGCGATGCGGATAATAAAGCCTTAAAAGAACTTAACAATAGACTCTCCCAACATCGCCAAGAATATGGCTCGAAAATTGTTTATGCCACAGGGCGATCGCTTGTACTCTATAATAAACTCGCGGCAGAGAAAAATCTCATCGAACCCGATGCATTAGTTGTATCGGTAGGTACAGAAATCTATACAAACAATCGAAATGCTCCCGATGAAGATTGGTCAGCACAAATTTCGCCGGAATGGAACCGTGAGACTGTGGTAGCAATTGCAGATAAGTTTCGTGAATTAAAACCGCAGCCAGATTCGGAACAGCGACCTTTTAAGGTCAGTTTTTTCCTGGAGGAATCGGATTCGGAAAGAATTTTAAAAAAAGTTGAGTCAGAATTGCAAAAATGTGGTTTAAATATAAAGTTAATCTACAGTAGCGGAATTGACCTTGACGTTGTGCCTCGTCGCAGCGATAAAGGTATGGCTATACAGTTTTTACGTCAAAAGTGGAAATTTGTAGCCGAACAAACCGTTGTTTGTGGTGATTCTGGTAATGATATTGCATTGTTCGCTGCTGGAAATGAACGAGGGATTATTGTGGGCAATGCCCGTCCTGAGCTATTACAGTGGCACAATGAAAACCCTGCCGAAAATCGTTACCTAGCAAAGAATAATTGTTCGGGGGGGATTTTGGAAGGTTTGAAACATTTTGGTTTCTTAGAATGATCAGCTATTTAAAAGGGATTGTCGCTGGTGTCCAAAGTACAGGTAATCGTCACATCCTCACTCTCGAAGTGAATGGTATTGGTTACGATTTGCAAATTCCCGGTAGGTTGGCAAGACAATTGCCGAATTCGGGAGATACCGTGCAAATCTTCACCCATTACCAAGTCCGTGAGGAAGTGCCGTTACTATATGGCTTAGGTTCACCATCCGAACGGGATTTATTTCGGCATTTGTTGGCAGTCAGTGGAATTGGTGCCGCTTTGGCTCTAGCATTACTCGATACGCTCGAAGTACCGGAGTTAGTTCAAGCAATTGTGACAGCTAACGTCCAATTGATTATTCAAACTCCTGGTGTCGGCAAAAAAACCGCCGAACGCATTTGTTTGGAACTCAAGAGCAAATTAATCGAATGGCGCAAAACCGCTGGCTTCTTCGTGGCTACAGGTGGTCCTGCACCCAGTATCCTTGAAGAAGTGCAAAGTACGCTTTTAGCTTTGGGCTACACTGCTTCCGAAGTTAGCCACGCTTTGCATTACGTCTCCGAAGACATTGGCTTACCCAAAGATGCCTTTGTCGAGGATTGGATTCGCCAAGCGATCGCGCACCTAAGCAGTACAGAAGTACCATAGTTGATTATATAGGCTTTTGATTGCTAGCTGCAAAAAAATCCAAGGTCATCTACCTTTAAGTTTTATTAATTCTTCACATCTCCCCACTCCCCCGTGCCCAGCAATCCCTACGGTTGGTTAGAAGACGCACTATCAACGATTCACCGTGCCGACTGGTATCGTTCGGTACAAACCATCCAGGGGTTTGCAGGTGCAACGATGGTTTTAGAGGGGTGCGAGGTAATAAATTTTGCCAGTAATGATTACTTAGGACTGGCGGGAGACGAACGTTTAATAGCAGCAGCAACCAAAGCCATTCAAGAATTTGGTACGGGCAGTACGGGGTCGCGGTTACTTAGCGGACATCGCGAATTGCACCGAGACTTGGAAAATGCGATCGCATCCCTGAAACAAACCGAAGATGCTGTCGTTTTTAGTTCGGGTTATCTCGCCAATATCGGTACAATTTCGGCTTTAGTCGGCAAACGCGATTTGATTTTATCCGACCAATACAACCATTCGAGCCTCAAAAAAGGGGCAATTCTCAGCGGTGCAACTATCATCGAATACCCGCATTGCGACATAAAAGCTTTAAATGAGACTTTAAAAAATCAACAGCATCAAAATTACCGCCGCACTTTAATTATCACCGATAGCGTCTTTAGTATGGACGGCGATTTATGTCCTCTACCTCAACTTCTCGACTTAGCCGAAGAATTTGGCTGTATGCTGCTAGTCGATGAAGCACACGCAACGGGAGTATTAGGAGAAAATGGTGCAGGTTGCGTCGAATATTTTGGCTGTACGGGTAGACAATTAATTCAAATGGGGACTTTGAGTAAAGCTTTAGCTTCTTTGGGTGGATACGTTACAGGTAGCGCGACCCTCATCGATTTTTTGCGAAATCGTGCCCCCAGTTGGATTTACACCACAGCACTCTCACCCGCAGACACAGCAGCAGCACTAACCGCAATCAATATAGTTAAGCAGGAACCGCAGCGCCGAATGCAATTATTGCGGAATGTCGAATATTTGAAAGAGTTAATGCAACATTTACCAAACCTACAATTATTACCTTCCTCTTCACCAATATTATGCTTTCAACTAGCAACTGCTGCTGATGCATTGAAAGCCGGAAAATCTCTGAGAGAAGCAGGTATTTTTGCCCCCGCAATTCGTCCCCCCACAGTCCCAACAAGTCGCATTCGCATATCAGTAATGGCAACGCACAAAAAAGCACATATTGAAAAGTTGGTCGTAGCACTTCATAATATTTAATTTGCTGACTGAACTTATAGCACGTTTTGCTTCGTTTCATTAATTTTAACGAGAGGCCCAGATCCCCGACAACTTCTGCGAAGTCGGGGATCTTGTAACCCCTCGCAACTTATGAAACGAACCACTAGTCTTAAGCCTATTTACCAGCGGTATCCGTAAAAGTTCTCCGGAATCTAAGTCTTTCAATAGCATTCTGTGGTGCAGTAATGAACATCTTTTCATATATAGTGGGAGCAACAACTAAAAGCAAGGCAAGAAGTTTCGGACGAAGCTATCCGAAGAAGGTTTATAGAATTGATAGAATCCATTCTTTTAAATAAGTTCTCCAAC
>QQTW01003547.1_pt1 | contig 11536 bp, 10 predicted proteins | sample 1904831 | NCBI WGS metagenome assembly QQTW01 (sample SAMN09435610, study PRJNA476489) | Subsurface metagenome, whole genome shotgun sequencing project.
TGGGGAGGACATGAAGATCCAGCTTCCACAACAGGCGCTTCTCCGCCGCAGGGTCGATTGGTTCGAGGCTCTCATCGGAGTCGCTGGACCTAGCGGCATCGATGGATGGAATGACTTTCTCAGGCATGGCTTTCTCGAGCATAGCTGCCGGACTGAATGTAAGAGACCACAAGAAACGTTGTGCAATTGCGGAGCAATATTGGAAGAAGATGTATTGAAACAAGTGCGGCGCAAGCCGGTCCTTGTACAGCGGCAAAGGGGATCCCTAACGTCTCAAAGCGTCACCAGTGACAGCGCCAGGACTTTGTGTAAATGTAAAAGAACAAGATCAGTCAAGTTGGGAAATTGAGATATGAGAAGTGGATAGAGTGAAGAGGAGAAATCTTTTAATATGTAGGGAAAATAAATGCCATAACCGGCCAGCCTCGAGCGCCAGCCTCGTGTTCGGGGAAAACGGACGAGGTACGCGGTAAGGTAGGCGCGAGGAAGCATTCCAGAGGAGAAAGTGATAGCTGCCAAGGGTGGCATCCCATTACCCGAGAAGCACAAAACTCGGATGAAAAGCTCTGATGCAGGGGATCCCTCGGCGGACCATCGAATTAATCCCAATTGTAGAGGGCACCTTACCGTAAAGCATGGCTTGCCGCAGGACACGGCGATGGTGGGATGGTCATCCAACCTCAATTGTGTCGTACTGCAACCGTAAGGTGTTCGATTCCGCGGCAATGGTGGTCGATAACGCTGCCGTCGTAGTCAACCGTCAATCACGCCTAGCAACTGTTCATTTCTCTCCTAAGATCGCACCGAGTAATCTAAGGAGCGGCCCGTATGCATAAGGTAGTGCTGGTGTTCAGGTTTTTGGGCGCCGCAATGAGATTGTCCCGAATATCAGAAGGTCATAGCCGTGGGTACGACAACGTTTTGGTTGAAAGCGCCCCCAATCATACGATCCAAACTGGTTCCCAGAGAGCAATCTCTGTGCAGATGTTGTGCATTACAGCTTTCGCTGATTTGCAGAAAGTTCGGAGTTTGGTGTCCTACGAGAGCTGGGATGCATGAAAAGAAATTCGTCTATGAACGTGGGCGCTGTAGACGTCACCACACTCCGCTACTAACACCTGCTCTCTGCTCAACAGGCGACGAATGCTTTTGATGAAAGAATGATCAACTGAACACCGAACTTGTTCGTTTAACAGAAAGGAGACACGACGTACTGTACAAAATCTAGACATCAGACATCGGACATCTCTGCGTTGCCAAATCAGACATGTGGTGGTGCTGGCAAGGAAGCTACTACCGAAGCATTGATAGTAGGGATGTTACTGGACAGATTGAGATCGTCACTGAGCGGGAACCCGATAAGTTATGTACCTTACGACAGAGTACATTCGGGTACGTTGACTCCAATGCCCAAAGATTTTATGGACCGTAAGGGCCGACAGTGTTCTTTTCAAGTCAGTCACTTACCCTAAAGTAATGGCGGATACCTTAGGGTAGGGCAAGGTATGAAGCTTTCCGTTGCTATTTCCGCCGACTCGCGAACTATGCCCCGTTCCTTCATGGCAAGCTGACTCCCAAAGGATTAAGTTCCTGAATCGAGAAGGGTTTCGCGAAAGAATGAAGGACTCATGTGCGGTACGGAACCTGCTTTGAACGCCAGAGAACAGGCATCGCAGTGGTTGAGAGGCCGATGGAAGACAGGAACGTGTATCGCTGCTGCAGCCTCATGCGGGCCGTATACGCTTGTGTGACTTCTGCGTCACCTGCCTCATAAACATTGGATAGGAAAATTAGTGTCAAGTCAGAACTTTATGGCAACGACCGAAATAACGTAACTTCTCTCGTAAACGGTAAACATGGTCCGAGCCCACTGCGTGTCCACGGAATTCGTCCCGCGAGCTAGACGACTTAGTGCCGGCCCGGATAAACACACTCGGGGTAGGTTGCCGTATGATTGGCCTGCTGCAACTATCAAGTTGATGATGCCTGCATTCATTCGAATCTTCGGATCTATAAGGCCTCGAAGACCTCGAAGACCTCGAAGTACAATCACTCTATAAGATTTAGACTGCATCCTCATATCTATTAAAATTGTTCCATGCTTTGATCGTCAGTTTTTGCGGAATGTCTTTGTCGGGTACTGAGCAACATCGTTGGTGGAAAGAGGCCATTGTTTACCAGGTAAACTTCTCTATTCCACCCTCATCTTAACGCGGTATTAATCGTATAGGTGTATCCATCGTCCTTCTTGGATACCGATGGTAATGGTTGGGGCGATGTGAAAGGCATCATATCTAAGTTGGACTATCTCAAAATGCTTGGTATCGATATCATCTGGGTTTCACCAAGTAAGATTTATATACGTTTCGATGTACCACTGAACGCTTATAAATAATAGTCTACAAGAGCCCCCAAGCGGATATGGGATATGATATTGCCGACTATAAGGCCATTGACCCAATCTATGGTACCATTGAAGATGTCGACCATCTAATCGCAGAGCTGAAGAAGAGGGGTATGAAGCTGATGATGGACCTTGTCGTCAACCATACCTCAAATCAGGTAGACGAATACTCTTTTGAAAGGGAGGACAACCATTAACCAAGAGTAGCACGATTGGTTCCTTGAATCTTCCAAGTCACTGGACAACCCTAAACGGAACTGGTACATCTGGAAGCAACCGAAGCGAGACAAAGACGGCAACCCTGAACCACCGAACAACTGGAGTCAGATACTTGGTGACAAGAACAGCGCATGGACCTATGACAAGACCACGGATCAGTACTACCTCTCGCTTTTTACGCCAGAACAGCCCGATCTGAATTGGGAAAATCCAGAAGTCCGAGACGCGGTTCAAGATGTGATGCATTTCTGGCTCAAACGTGGCGCCTGCGGATATAGAATGGACGTCATCAACCTCATCTCGAAAGTCCAGACTTTTCCAGACGCAGATCCAGTTCTACCGGACCACAAGTACCACTCCGGTGGCAAGTACTATATCAACGGGCCCCGCATGCACGAATTTCTCAAAGAATTGAATCGCAAGGTTCTCAGCCAATACGACGCCATCACCGTCGGGGAGATGCCGGGCGTCAGCGACATTGATGAGGTCCTCCGATGCGTCAACAGTAAAGCCGGCGAACTGAATATGATTTTCATCTTCGATATTGTCAACGTCGACAACGTACCCGGACAACCTCGTTTCTCTCTCAACGAATGGACACTCAAGGACGTCCGCTACATTATCAATCGATGGCAACGCGCCATGATCGAACGCGACGGCTGGAACACCGTTTTCATCGAGAATCACGACAACCCACGCTCGGTATCCCGCTATGCCGACGACAGCGATACCTTCCGAGAACGCTCCGCCAAACTGCTCGCCTTGATGCAAACCACGCTCGCCGGTACCTTGTATGTCTACCAAGGCGAAGAACTCGGCATGCGTAACGTGCCCAAGAGCTGGGATCCTGAAAAGGACTACAAGGACATCGAAGCCATCAATTTCTGGAAGAAATCCAAAACCATGTACGGCGAAAACGGCACTCATCCCAGCCCAGCCAAACTCGCCGAAGCGCGCACCATTTTGCAACGCAAAGCGCGCGATCACTCTCGCACCCCTGTGCAATGGACGGCAGGACCGAATGCAGGCTTCTGCGCCGAGGGCGTACAACCATGGATGCGGGTCAATGAAGATTATCAGACCATCAATGCTGAATCCCAACTCGACTCTTCGTTTGATCCCTCGGCTCATCTATCTGTCTACCGCTTCTGGCAGTTGTGCATTGCACATCGCACGCAGCACAAGGACGTCTTCGTCTACGGCGATTTCCACCTCGTCGACGATAATGCCGAGCACGTATTCGCGTATATTCGCACGGGTGAAAGCGGTGGAGATTGGCTTGTTGCGTTGAACTGGCGGAGTGAGGATACCGAATGGACTCTGCCCAAAGGAGTTGAGGTCGAGGAGTGGTTTGTTGGTACCGCTGGCAATGGGAAACCGGTTAAGGACACCAAGGACAGGAAGGTCTTGTTGGGGCCTTGGGAGGGCCTCTTGGGTAAATGTCGATAGGCATGTTCGTGTCCACTAGCGGTGAATCTTGCTTTTAACGGGCAATTTCTTGCATTTTTGGGGTGCACATAACGAGTTGGAAGATGGCGTTGACGAGCAAGCGAGCGAGCGAGTAGGGTTTATCCAAATAGATCGATCTGATGACTTTCAGCCGTCTGAGGTGCATCCAAGTTATCTGACGTAGAATTGATTTTGAATTATCACTTAATCATGGACCATTTTTCTCTCTTTCCAGTATACGCGTATGCTTGCCAGTAGGTCGTGATGGTACAGGAAGCTAAGATTAATGGTCCTGGAAACAGTCCATGCTGTCCAAACTCCGATGTTGCAATTAAGCGTATAGAACTGAGAGTGTGCTGGGTCAGTCTGAGGACAATCTAGTAGAAATGCCTCGACTTCGACTATTTCGAATAGGCAAGACTTTATAGTTGTACAGCATTGTCAAGAGCTTCTCCTTGTTGAGAAATGAAGTGACTTGTAGACCGCGAGAGCGGTTGAGCTGCCGGAGCCCCAGGCGAGGTCGTTGAATTCACTGCCACGGCTCCACTTACGGCACACACATCAACGTAGAGATCGATGCCTAGCTTGTCAACCTCTCTATGTCGTACTCATCCTGTCTAACACTATCCTTTCTTGCAATGCTGACCTCAACCTGGATTAACTCGATATCGACCTTCCTGCACAAAAGATAAGAAGCCACATTAGAAGATCGTGCAAATACTGTACATAACTCAAGAAGAGATATGTCACATCACAGGATACGACGGACGTCAATGTACGACGACGACGACGACGACGACGACGACGAAGACATGGAGGTCGGTCACGAGAGCTCCGAAGAAGAAGAAACAGAAGAGGAGGAGGACTTAATTGAGATTGACGGTGACGACGATCCCGACAATGACAACAGCAGCAATGTCTCAGACGGGCCAGAAGAGGTGAGCGAAAGCGAAGGAGAACTCGAAGAAAGACGAGTGAAAGAGGAGCGAGACTCGCGTCTCATATTAGATAGTCAGACCACCCGATGTTCAGCTGCACGTTCGGTCTCCTTTACGCTTCGATACATGTGTCCTGCCACTGACATCACGTACACTTATCCGCAGGCCTCCGTCCGGAGCTACGCGAGCGAGTACTGCGCGTTCTTCTGGATCTTGCGAAATATAGGAGACACGGCCAAAGGAGGGGGAGGACAGGTGGCAAGTCATTCTGAACGAATCTTCTTCACGTCTTCGGTGACTGCGTTGATGCTGATATCCTTCATCATCCAGCGCCTCCAAATGCTCGCAACCCAATCACCGGATCAAATGATATCCGCATAAACGCGTACAATGAAGTCGAAGTCTTCGCGCCTGTCGTGGCGGCCGCTTGGCACAGTAAAGGTAAAGATATCCTCGCGCACTCCTTTGCGAAACAGTGCCTTGACCCAGAACAAAAAAGAAGTAGAGATCATGTGCTGATTTTATATCGACAATCATAGCCGCAAGGAAGTGTGCGACGGCGTGGCAGTGTGTGCCGGTCATTCCGAACGCTTATGCGTGCGCTACAACAGAGTTTCCAGCACCTGATATACCTAGGCGCCGATCCACAGTTCATGAGTCCAAGGGCGACATGCGAGGACGGATCTCACAGAGTCAGGCAGAGAGTTTCAATCGTGAAGACTATGAGTCGTCTCCAGTACATGAAAGACCTCAACGACCAGCCCAACGCGAGATGCGCGGCAACCATGCTCGAGACAGGATATTGAAGCGTGGGAAGCCAAGCTATGAGCGCGATCGGCGTAAAGAATCTCAAACCACCATATCCAGGAACAGCACCGATAACCCAATAAGCACAAGACCAAGAAAGAAGACCAAGAGCTCCAAGCAAGCCTTCAGAGAAGCGCGTAAGATCATCCGCCAGCGACAAAAGAAGCGCAAAGAAGAGGCAGAAAAGGCCACCTTGAATGCTATAGCCTTTCCAGCAAACGCGCCTCCTCCTAAACTGTTCAACGTCCCCAGGGAACTGCGCGAGCAAGGCTTGAAAGAGACTGGACGAAAGGAGAGAGGGCAAGTGCACTGGTCGTTTGACCCCAGCTTGCCAACTCCGATAGACAAACACCGGCGAATCGTCAACAAGACTAACACAATACAGAGGTGGGGTGCGGAGAAGAAGGCTCCGACCTGGGAAGAGCGGATGGCCTATTTGAGGGCCCATAGCGAACCATCTCCAATCCAAGGAGCTGATTCCCCGTCATTGCAGTTGGAACATGGACACTCAAGACGTCAAACCTGGGATAATTCCTCAGATCGTCATGCAGTGGGCCAGGAGAACAATCTTCAGAGACAATCTAGATCGTTAAATGAATCCCAGAGAACAATGAAGCATCAAGAGTTCAACAGGGACCTTCGAGAACACAGAGCTCCATCTAGACCGGTTGGTCATGATCATGATGTTCAAAGAGTGTTTGAACATACTGAACACTTCGACGATGACGCAGGTGGGATATACCGTTCTCATACACCGATTGATGATTCGCCTGTGCCCTCCACTAAGAAAATGAGCCAACCTTCAGAATGGCCTTCCTTTGGCGGACGCCGATATGCAACATTGGCAGCAGGCGCCTTCGAACAAAAATCGCATAGCAGCAGCAGAAAATACCATGACCACAAGTTCCGCACGGCAACACATCAGTTCCAATATCAAGTTCGCCCTGGAGCTCAACGGAGATTTAGACCGGAGAGTGCGCGAGATCTAACGCTGCGAGATCTAACGCCACGGGGTCCGCGTGGAAACATACAAAGCACAGCTGCAGAGCCTCTGCCCCCTTCAGCACAGAGTGTCCCTCAAAAGTCTGGCTGGAGGACAAGCGCATTGATGGCTGAGTACCAAGCGCTGGCTGAGGTAGACCCACTGGCGAAATTCTATGGCAAATAGTAGCATGGACCGACTAAGCAAGTGTACTCTGCATAGACGACGGCGTCAGAGCGTTGCAAACACGATTGTCGTTCTAACCTGTAGTGAGGCCGTCTCGGCAGTTGTGTGGCACCAAGTTGTTAGATAAATGCCACATGAACGCGCGAGAGTCGAGCGGATTTCGAAGTTAAAGAGATCTCCTCAAGACACGACGCACATGGAAGAAAGCCAGCTCAGAATCCCTGAGTCTTTCTGGTCGTCGCCGTTACATTTCGGACTGGTCGCAACGCTCTTCTCGTCACCGCCCTGGAGAACCTGGGCTTTGGCACCCGAAGATAGCGAACGATCGTCCTTCTCATCACCATTCTTGACCGCAGATATAGACTTGATTACCAGCGAAAATTTCCCCTCTTGTGTCCCAAAGAAGCTAGCAATCGGTCAGCCTTCCCCCAACCACCTCGATCTCCCGTAAGGAATTGTATAAGTACGAACATACCTCCTCATCATCAAACTAAACCTCCTCACCTCCTGTAAATCAATCGGTTCCGCATCCTTCTTGTCCCGTCCCCGATACGTAGGCTTCAACTTCTCCCACGGAATCCATACTTTCATTTTTCTCTCCTCGCCCTCACCCTTCTCCTCTTCCGCACCCCCTGGCCCCTGGAAATCATACTCCCAACTGATACTCGCCTGCTCCCTCCCCCCTTCACTCGGCGGCAGGATCTCGTCTTTGACGATGAATGTGTACATCTTCCCATTGCCGCTTTCAATATCGAGAAGTATCCCGTCGTAGGAGGACAGATCCCATTTTCGGGTGTCCGATGCGGTGCGTTGGGAGGCGAAGCCCGCACCACCGAGAGTGGTGATGTCGAGAGTGCCGTGGAAGTGGGCTGTTGATGACTGAGTTGAGGTGGCTGGAGAGATCGTGAGATAGGACTGCCGTGGTGGTTAGTGAGGTTGTTGAGAACTTGAGAGGGAAGGAGTGATACTTGGGATGATCCACCACGGACGCGGTCGTCGCTGGCGGTCCAGTCGGCTGGGTTCCAGGCACTGCGGAGGGGTGTTAGATTTGTTTGAGACAGAAGGAAGTGGAACCAAGTGCCTGCTGCCGCCGAAGAGAAAGATCTGGTGCGATCCCATCAATGCAGCTTGTTTAGAAATGACCGCTAGTCGCCCGGAGACTCTCTTTATGGTGTGAAGTGGAGGATGTAATTGACCTTTCGGGACCCTCATGTTTACCCTAAGTAATTTGTCGTCTGATGAGTGACGTCATCTGAGTTGGGGGCAGCCTCGGCCTAGACTGTTCGCTGCCAAGTGCTTTCCGAGAGCTCTTGATGCGGGACTACAATCTAAAAATCAACTAAGGTTCTCAGAAAGCCATAGGCTTGTTCGAATGTGATCTCTTCTAAGGGGTTGATTGTCCGCACTCATTAATCGGTCGGGGTATTAGAGGACATGGCAATGACGGGTTCTCTTCCCATTTAGTCTCCTTATTGAGTCCTCCGACATGATGCGGCAGTCAAAAGATTCAAAAGCAAAGAACGGCCCCGACTGATGCACGGACAGAGCTTACGATGAGGAGGGCGGGGGCGTGTGACTCTTCCGCACCTCACAACTGGAATGCCTTCATGACCATCACGTTGGAGGGCTATGATGGGAGGAGTGCCTGCGTGTGAGCCAGGTCAATGTGGGGTCCATCAGAAGGCAACAATAGTGCTGTTCCTGTTTTTCATGTCTCGCATTCCGTCCATGCGATTCACGTAACTGTGAAATAGGGCTATGCTGAGATCAAACCAATCCGTCAGATCGTGGTGACACTTCGAAGTCCGACCAGTCATGAGGCCTCACATCCAAGCCAGATTCCCCGTCCCGGAAGGTGACCATGATAGTGTTCACTCGGGCGTCGACGCAACTCTTACTAGTTACATCCTGATTCCCCACTTGTCTTGCGCAGCAAAGAGCTTGGATCTCTGCTAGCAGGATCTCGGAAGCTGAGGGTCACAGCTGGAGCTGAAGAATAGCAAGGCTATAGCCGCCAAACTCATCCTGTCGAATGTCGAATGTCGAATGTCGAATGGAATCGCAATTATAAAAAGTTATTCTATCAAATGCCTCTCGCAAGTACAATGTAGGGCACCGGACAGATTCATAGCTCTACCTAGTGCTAAGGTATGTCGAAAGTCATCGGGATGCAGGCTGGATAAGCAAGCTCAACTTGCCCGAGTTGGCAGGTACACAGACCACGGGTCTACTCGTAGGTACCTAGTGATCATCCTGTAAGCTATAAGTTAGTGCTCTGCCAATTAAGTCTGCGTTGCTGAGTGAAAGAATAGGTAGGGTATGACGGACACTCGGGATCTATTCTTGACATCGATAGTCAAGCGTGCTCTTGTTTTAACATAATCCGACTCGGCATAAGGTAAAACATCTTTCGACCATTGGCTCCCCTGGATCAGGTTCCCGTGTCATTCGAAGCCCAAAGTGCAATGCATACTTCCATGTAACTAAGGTAGGGTACCTTCGAATGTCCATCTTGGGCAACTCCTCATGAATGGCAGCTACTGCTGTACTTTGGACTACCTCATCGGGAGTATCAGCGTAATGTTGTCTCTGTGAAGTTGTTGCATGACACCAGATCCTTGCCTCTCATTTGTTTCCCATCCACGGCTTGACGTTTCCTGCCCAACTTCACGTTCCCTGGTCGCGCTGTTGTGAAGATCATACCCACTGTCGAACGGCATACGTCTCGTACAGTTACTGGGTAGACCAGTGCTACATAACATTCACAACTGAGTGGGAGGATTAAGCCTTGAGGAGACTGTGGTATTGTCTCCTGCAAGGGCACGGGCGACAGCAAACCGTTTAACTTTGACACTTGTCCAATTGCTAAGTCTTGCAAGAGACGACCATCGGTCGATGACCCACCCCAAGGAGCTCTCTTGCTGCATTTCACTCCGATCGCCCAAGGGATATCTTCCGTCCAGCCAAAAACGGTCATTGCCCTATCTGCGATCCGTCAGCACTAACGTTAGGGCGCGCCCAGTACCACGGCACCGGGATGACTTGGCACGAGGGATTAACCCTAGTGGTGCGCGTGCTTGTGGTTACTTCGGTTCCCTTAATAATTACCAAACTTGGCCTATACTGGTGGCTCAAAGCACACTTCAGCAAGAAGAATTGATGAGGGATACGCATGAAGGCGAAGCTTAGCAATGAAGTGCGTTGTCGCGGCAGGCCTGTATCTTACTATATCAGTTGTTTCTACATCACTCTTATGAATGACCAGCCTACCACATCACTCTGAGCATGACCCAATGTGTATCGCTGTTGCATGTAAGACCCTAGACCTCTCGGAAACAATGCTCAATATCCCATAGACCGATCGACAGAGGTCACCAGATCTGTCTGTACCTCAGATCTCTGGGCGACAAGTAGTTATAGAGCTTGCCTATCCGAGAGGCAACCAACTGTGTTGAAAGCAATCATGGCGGAGACCCATCTGTCAGTGCTCTTCCTGTCGACCCTCTTTCACGGCCCATCTTCTATTGATCTGGCTGCCTCGGGTGACAGAACTTCCTCCAACCAACTCCAGCAATCTCGCTCTGAGGACTCGTTACGAACTTCTGAACGAACGCATCGAGTCAACGCGTACCTCCAGGAGGTCAACACTTCCGAAGCCTTCCACGCAGGACATGGGACTTCTGCCTCCCGGCGGGGAGACGTTCCAAAATATCTTGCACAGTGGAGCGAGGACTTTCAACGCTTAGAGACACCAGCAATGAAGAAATGAGCTGTTCAGTGTGAGGTATCGATCCCACCTGATGATGTACAGACTACTGACCCTTTGCGTGTAGTCCGCTACCTTGGACCAAACATATTCAATTTTGCGAAGAGTCCTCAAATGGCTATGATTGGATGATAATGACTTGCACTGGACAAGAGCGAAGCAATTGCTAGAAACGTGCTTACCGCGTTGTATTGGTCTGGAACGTTGACTGCACCTTGTTGTAGGTACGACGTAGGACAAGGCTTCATCTGATATTCTTTTGTACTATGATTGGTGGACCTTAGAATCTTTGCATGTTGCCAAACGGTTTTTAACGTTCTGAGGATTGAGCGAGAACTTGCAATCGAACTGCCGATTATTAGTCCTTGGCACGTAAACATGTTCAACGATGTCTGTACGTCTGTCGTAATCAGGATGGCCGGAAGCGAGACCTGAATTGACTTGCTCTGTTGAATGAGAACGCATGGTCCGAAGAGCATGAAACCAAGAAGACTACCTAAAAAGGATAAGCGTGAGTGCTTCTGCGGAGTGAGGTATAACCCTTAAGGCTAGAGGTTTGAAACGAGATGAATGTGAGAAGGAGTGGGACTCTTCCAATCCTGCCCGGCAGATATGGTGACATGGAGGAAAATAGAGAGAGTTCGAGTCCTAGCTTGAGGAGACTGACTTCCAGACACACGACAGTTGAATCATCTGACCTAGGTAGGTGTGTCTGTGCGTATCCGTGTGCGTGTGCGTGTCTGTGTGTGTGTGTGTGTGTGTGCGTGTGTGTGTGTGTGTGTGTG
>QQTW01003548.1_pt1 | contig 11535 bp, 11 predicted proteins | sample 1904831 | NCBI WGS metagenome assembly QQTW01 (sample SAMN09435610, study PRJNA476489) | Subsurface metagenome, whole genome shotgun sequencing project.
ATCCGATTTTTATACCGTAGCGCCGAGAAGCTTGATCTTGAACTTGCACACCGATTTCTTGACTGGTTTGCTCACCATCTTAGCAATTTTGGGTTTACGTGGAAGTGGACGGAATGGTTAGTCAGTATCACCTTACCGAGAAAGGATATGCTGACCTCTCCAGGGTCGGTGACATTGATTTACCCGATATACATCCTAAAAAATCCTTCATGAGTGCTGCTTTGGACAAAGAAATTCGACTCTCCTTCGCCCAACGCATAAAGGGCACTCTTCCTGAACCATACCAAGCACTTATCCCCGAAGCAAAGGCCAAAGACACCCCGGACTTCAAATATGCCGACGAGAAAACGGCATTCTCCGCCCAAGGCACTCAAATCGCACAGCTCATCCGTCGCAAAGCCCCCGACGCCGAGATCGCCCCTCTCCTGGAAGCAATTGAACAAGAAGCCGAAGCACACAGCCTCGACCCCCTCCTCGCCTCCACAGACGCCTACGTAACCTCCATCTGCTACGTCGGCTCCAAATCCCTCTCCCACGTCCTTTCCTGCATCGAGCGCTGCAAGGACCGCCTTTTATCCCTCGGTCCTGCCTCACCCGCCGCCCGCCGCCAGATCATCACTTCCGTAATGAGTTACTGGGTCGACCAGCCCGGCGTGGGCGTCAATATCGTCGACAAGCTCCTCAATTACACCATCCTATCCCCGTCCTCGGTGGTTGAATGGGCATTAATCGATAACGTGGCCAGGGGTACCATTCTCGCCAAGGCTTACGCGTACGAGATGATCAGTGTCACAATGACGAAGGTCACGAAGCGCGTGCGGCAGATTGTGGAGGCGATCCGGCGCCCGGGATTGCCTGAGGAGCAGATCGCCATGTTGCAAGATACGTTGGAGAGGGAACGCGGGGATATGCAGAAGCTTTTCGCATTGATTGAGGATTGTCTCGTCGGAGTGGCGGAGGGGAGTAATGATGAGGTCATGGAAAATGATAATACTACGGGCTTCGAAGGTGGAGATGGGGGGGAAGAGACCCGGCTGGTCCAGAGGTGGGGCGGGAGATGGATGAGGGTTTTCCAGCGAAGGTATGCCGTCGAGGAGAGCTGGATTCGCGAAGAGTTGGCCAAGCCGGCGCCGATACCGGTTGAGGAGCCTGAGCCTGAGCCTGAACCTGAGCCGGGGGTGGAGGAGAAGGTCGAGGAGGTCCAGATGAGAGATGATGAGGAGAGGGAGGAGAAGAGGACCAGGAGAGAGAATCCCTTCTCGGACACCAATGGTGGTGCTCCCGCCATGATGCAGGGACTGGATTCGGACGGTGTGGAATGAATGAGTGAGCGAGTGAGCGAGTGAGTGAATTCTTCATCGTTCTCTCATTTCGCCATGATCCCAGGAGCGATCTCCAGAGATTCTTGGGCCTCCGGGGGGCTGGTATTTTTCATTCTCTGTATGAACAGCTTTTTCTCCCCCCCGCGTCACTTTAGGTGCAGATTTTGGGAATGATTTGATTTCTGGCCATGTGAGGCATTTTTCCTGCTCTTTGGGGGAGGGCGGGTGGAAAAGATATGTTGAAGGACTCGGTAATTATTTGCAAATAGTTTCTAATTGAGATTGAGTGGTCAAGTTTCACGTCTTGGCTGATTGATTTATTGAGCTGCGTGTCCTTTTCGGTGTGGCATCCTAGGAGGCCGGTTTGCGTACACGGTATCCCTTACTGAGTCTACCTGCACTCAACGCTTGAGCATGGCAGATCGGGTGGCTGTTTCTTTTTGTTCTCAGTGTTTGTCCAAAGGCTTCCATCTAGCCAGCACGATCCGAGTATTTCCAAGGAAACCAAATCGCATCATCATCATCATCATCATAGCGCTTCCACCGCTTTCTCCGCCATGTCCACCTCCCGCCTCCGTGGAAGGGCCCACTTCACATTCTCGTACACCAAAAACGTGACGCACGTACTCGGCACCACGCGAAGCAGATTCGGCCCCAAGCCCCTGTAGAATCCGCCAATCCCATCCTGGCGCCAGACGGAGCGGATCGTGGCCTGTAGTCCCTGGGAGGCGTTGCTGGGGAGCTGTCTTGTCGTGCGGTCGATTGGGTTGGGTGGGGCTGCGGGGGGGGGTGTAGGTCTGCATGCGGGCGCGGACGACCTGGTGCGGGTAGGTGAGGGTGCCGGCGAAGATCTTGGAGAGGCCGGATATCAGAAGGTAGTCTGCGTTGCTTAGCTGCTGTTTGGAGGCGCTGGCGCCGTGATGGTTTGAGGAGGAGGAGGAGAGCTGGTTAGCTCGTTCCGCCTTCAGCTTCTCATAGGCGACGAAGTAGATGGCACTATGGCTGACTCCTGCCAAGGTGGGTATCAGACCGCGGAAGTAGCCGCGCCAGCCTTCTACTCGAGCGATGGCACGTAGGCCGAAAAGCATGGAAGGGTAGGCTCCCGTGTGATGGGCGGAGGTGGAGAGCATGCGGGTCTTGATGACCCATATTGGGTTTGTTAGGGTGGCGGAGAGGATGCCGGAGGCGAGAGAGGCGGTGAGGTAGTCGAGAGAGGTTATCTGGGTGTCCTTAGGGTAGTGGCGCACGTGCCGGACGACATCTTGGGCCTGCGAGTACCAGAGGAAGTAGAGGGACCAACCGAGGGAATTGCCGACAAGGTTAGGGGTTAGGCCGCGGTAGAGGGAGCGGAAGGGGGAGGGGCCTTCGGTTGTGATGAGGGTGCGAAGGATGCGGAGGGAGGGGAGAGCGTTGAGGCCGGCACGCGAACCAGCCTGAGCAACAGTGCGGGGGTTGGTGTTGACTGGAAGCAAATCAGCTTGCTCGTTCGGCCACACAGGAGGAATCGGGAATCGTCTGGTGTCTTAACTTACTTTGAAGGCGGGTCTTGATGATATCGAGGGGGTGGACAACGAGTGTAGAGACAGTGCCAGCCGTGAAGCCGGCTATGGATTCAATTGAGGATGGGGAGAAGGCATAGCGGTCGGTCATGGGACGTCTATCAAGGACCAGCTTGTTGGAAGATATGGGCCACTGATCAGTATAGAAGCTGTGTCAATATGGAGACAGTTTTACAACGTGGTACTACTACACTTAACTATTGGTATGGTATGGTATCACATCGGCCAGTATTTTCACAAATGCCGACTATCTAATCTGAGATATGAGACTATGTCAGCTAACGGCTAGCTGCAGGGCTGGCTCAGCAGCTAGCACAACGGCTAAGCAAGCTTGCCTGGTACTATCGTGTACGTGTACGGCAAGAGACACAAATGCTGTAATTTACACTAGTGGCTCTGTATTGGACAGCTGCTGTACTTTCAGCTATGTATGATCCAGATGAAGCTAGATCAAGTAACGTGAGCAGAGTCAACCAATAGATGCCGTTACTGATCATCGGGATGCGGACGGACGATGGTGGCCCAGTATCGAGTACTAGCTGTGACTGGATGTAACCTACCACGTATAACATTTATGGCCCCTATCTTTAGCAGGCTACCACTGCAGGGGTCCACCGTCCACCCAGGGTCCAAGCTATCAATTATTATTAGTATTGGCAAAGAGCTTCCTGTAAGAGAAGGTTTCCCAACGTGAACAGCGCGGCAGAAGTGAAGTGCAAGCTATGCAATGGTCGGTACGTAGTATATAGCATATTACAGATAGGGGCCAAAGCAATACCGTGTAGTCGTTGTGTCTCAAAGTATTATGAGGGGCAATGCTACATTGGAAGTTGGTTTGTGCGCTCTAAACCAGCGTGCTGCCCTCTCACTCGCTGACTCCTCCAGCTCCCCCCTGTACCTATTCTCGAACTCCACAGGTTTTTCCCTCTGCGCAGGAACCGAGCTGGACGATCCGAACTCACGCCACTGCTTCTTCCCTTCCCAACCCACCATCGCCTCGACACTCATTTGTCAGCACAGCAGCCGGCCGTCGTTCACTCATTTGCCTTGCATTCGTTTGCGCATTACTGTCACTGTTCTCTGTTATAGACACTCCTTTCCCAGGCGTACTCGTATAGCCAAAAATCTCAATTGACGGCCTTTGCCGCTGTGCCCATGGATATCATATTGGAGATATTCGATACTTACGTGGCAGATTATTGCTACGCAAAAGTCCTACCGGTTTCTGGAGCTTCGATACTCACACAAAGCGTCCATCATGTTGCCTCGTCTACCTTTTCAAGCCTCCGCGAGGGCGCAACACGAGTTCCAGATTACTTACATCGATCTTCCACAAGCTTCTTTACCCTCGAACCTTCGCTATATGCCTATCAAAGCGCATGGCCTAGGGACTGTATCTACAGACAAGCACTGAGTCTGTTCCTGATCACCTGGTGAGCCCGGTCATATCCTTACCTACGCGCTCTTCAACTGACGAGCTACAGGGTGTTCGGCCTGGTCATCTACTTCCTCTGCGCAACTGCATCCTACTACTTCATTTTCGACCACGGAACCTTTAACCACCCCAAATACCTCAAGAACCAGGTTAGCTTGGAGATCAAGCAAACCATGGCCTCCATGCCTACCCTGTCAGCCCTAACCACAGCCTTCTTCCTCGCCGAAGTGCGCGGCTACGCCAAGCTCTATGATTCCTCTTCTTCCGCCCCCTTCGCCCAGTACAATTACCTCCAATACCCGCTCTTCATCCTCTTTACCGACTTCTGCATTTACTGGATTCACCGCACCCTCCACCACCCCACGGTTTACAAGCGCCTCCACAAACCGCATCACAAGTGGATCATGCCCACGCCCTTTGCCTCGCACGCCTTTCACCCCCTCGACGGCTTCTCTCAATCCCTCCCGTACCACATCTATCCTTTCCTCTTTCCGCTCCAGAAAGTCGCCTATATCGCCTTGTTCGTCTTCATCAACTTCTGGACTATCTTCATCCACGACGGTGAGTACGTCGCCAACTCGCCCATCATCAATGGCGCGGCATGCCACTCGATGCACCATCTCTACTTCAACTACAACTACGGCCAGTTTACGACGCTATGGGATCGGCTGGGCGGTAGTTATAGGAAGCCGAACGATGAGCTGTTTCAGCGCGAGACGAAGATGGGCAAGGAAGAGTGGGAGAGGCAGACGAAGGAGATGGAGAAGATAGTCAAGCAGGTGGAGGGTGATGATGAGAGGACGTATGTCGACGAGATGAGATAACATGGGCTCAAAAGAAGATGCGCTAGCAGGCAGCGACAGGAGAGAAGAAGAAAAAAGGAGAAACGATGGTTGATGCTGCATTGCCCTGACCGAGGCTTAAACTCCAGTTCCCGGCGCCGGCTGCTGGTAAAAAGGCATAATAATTACTGCTGAACGGCATCCATAACGGTCAGGACTTTTTCCCCGTCCCTCACGGTATTCAGGATTCAGGAACCCCCCCCTCAAGAAGTTATTTTTTTGAACACGAAGACGCCTCCTCCGTTGCTTGCTTCCCCTTTCCAGAACTGTAAAATATCTAGCTTTAACTTCCAACTAAAGAAGATTGATGTTTCCCGTGCATCTATTGTTTATGTTGGATCCCGTCGTGAGTAATATATGAGAGTGGCGACCAAGGAAGAAAGCGTGGAAGGAGGGGTGGGGGGAGAGAGAATAAGTTCCGTCAAGTGCATATTATGGTACTTACTTGTAGACAAGTGGTAGCCATTCGTAAACAAAGCGGCCCACCTGCTTGCCCGCGTGCCTGCCCCTCTGTTGAGTCCCGCACCCACCCTCCTCTTAACAGTACAGACCAGCCCAGATTCTCCGTCTCTCCCTCAACCCTATCATAGATACACCCTCATCCTCATCTTGGTTCCTTGATTTCCCGATCCGCGATGCCCGATCCGCGACCAGGTGAGGAGGACCCGATGATTCATGAAAAGAAGACAAGACAAGACATGACAAGACAAGATATCGAGAGCCCCCCCGGGAATAGAATGGAATAGATAGATAGAGATGGTTATTTATAACTTATTAGTAGTCTGTGATCGATTATCTAGTTGTTGATATCGATATAGTGTCCGCCGCGGAGGAATGAAGGAATGAAGAGAGGGAAAGAGAAGAGAGTGTAGAGGGAGTTCTCCGCTACTAGGAGGAGAAAAGAGAGGGGGGGGAGAAGAGACGAGGGAGAGGGTTCCCGATAGAAGAAGCAGAGAGACGGGAGGAGGAGGAGGAGGAGGAGGGATGGGGGGCGGGAAATAGCTTACTCGTTTCGATTTTCCGTTTTTGGTTTCTGGTTCAAAGGAGTGTGCCCTTTTATGCGCCGGGTTGTTAGGTGGCTGGCTGGCTGGGTATAGTCGTATGGGATATCAGGGGGGAAAGGGGGGGTATTTGGGTAGTGGACTGTCGAGGAGGACGGGATCGTGCAGGTAAAATGGTATCAGAAGATTTCAATAGTTAAGGATGAGTGAGAGAGGGCGGGTTGGGAAAAAAAGGAGAGGGGGGAGAGTCGGCAATAAGAGAACGGTTTTAGAAAACGCATCAGGGAGGACAGTGACAGAGCCATGAGGGTGGATATCTGGGGTTTTTTTCTTCATAACAGTACTCCTTGATAATAGATCATCAAACCACTCAGCACCAGCCCAACCTAACGCAGATCTCCCCGCCCAAATTGCGTGGGTATCTACCTCCAAACACACACACACACACAGATCAAAGTAGCAGCATGCCAAAATCCTCTGCACACTGAAAAAGTAGGTATCAAGAAAGCGAAGGGCCACGACACCAGCCGCGAAACCCAAAGAGCGCTTTTTATCGTCTCTCCCCTGTATAAGGACCGTAGCTCCAGATTCTCGCTCTCATATCTCCACTGCCCGTGGCGAAGAGGCTTCCAGTAGGACATGGTGCGACGGAAATGACCGAGTTTTTGTGACCTTGAAGCATCATTTGCGCAACGCCGGTCTGGGGGTCCCAGAACTGAACACCACGATCTTTGGAGCCACTCATAACCCACTCGCCATGTGGGGTTAGACAGACGCTGAGGACGTAGTCCTAATACCAAACTTGTTAGTGACAAGACCCTGTAAATGAAGAAAGAAGTAGTGAGAACAAACCTTATGACCCTCAAATGTTCGAATGCACTTTCCGCCCTTCGGTCCACTACCTGGTAACATGCCCTTCTGTGGCGTCAACTCCCACATCTTGATTGTTTTATCAAGACTACCGCTGACCAGTCGGTGTCCATCTGGCGAGAAGGCAACAGAGTAGACACTGTCATCATGGCCCTCGCCACCTTCGAGGCGTTCAACCAGATACCCGCTCGTAGAATCCCAGACACGCACGCTTCGATCCAGTGACCCCGCAGCAACGTAGCGACCATCAGGGGAGATGGCTACAGTGGTGACACCGTCTTCGATGCTGAGTATAAGGACTTGTTGGCTTCCCTCAATGTCCCACAGACGGACGGTCTTGTCGCCACTGCCGGAAGCGATGTGACGTCCATTTCGGGCGAAGTCAAGTGAGTAAATGTCTTGTTCGTGGCCTCCAAAGATGTTTCGAATCTTTTTGGATTGAATGTCCCACACCTGGCACCTCTGTCAGATAAAAATCCTGCATTAGTGCATTTGGGTCAAAACATACCCTAATTAACTTGTCTTCGGCGCCGGTAGCGAGGAGTTTACCATCCGGACTGAAGCAGACACTTCGAATGTATAGATCGCCATCTTTATCCACAGTCTCGTCCTGAAGAACAGACACCTGCTGACCAGTACTCACATCAAAGATCTGTGCGGAACGATTGCAACCCGTGGCGACATATCGGCCGTCAATGCTGAATCGGACGCAGCAGACGACACTTTCATGCACCAAGTTGTGCACCAGATTGACGTCAAGAACACGGGGCACATCTGGATTGAAGACAGCGAACCACTCGGTGCCCCGTCGTTTCAGATGGTCAGGAGCAGTGTCCGGATCTATGTCTGCCAGCTGATTGCCATAACCACCATGGAAGGGTGGATGCGTGTTTGGTCCAGCTCCCGCTGAACGTCCGATCTGAGGAGAAGCTCTAGGATCCGGATAAGAGAGCTGGCCTTGTTGAGGGGTGGCTGGACCTGGCGGACCACGATTTGATGGTCGGTTCTTGTTCATCCCGGGGGAGCTAGAAGGCTGGCTTGGTTGAGGCCCATAGCCGTTGACTGCGGGAGGTCCTGTCTGATAGCCCTGGAAAGGCCCTGGCTGCTGAGCAGGAGGTGGTCCAGCTTGTTGTGGTCCAGGCATGGGAGGCTGTAGTGGGTGTTGCTGGGGAGGAGGCGGCTGATCTTGACTTGGGGGTGGGGCAAGACCTGGCCCTCCTTGCCCTGAATTTGCCATGATCCCGCTGAACAGGTTGCTGGGACCATGACCAAGAGCAGGGGGTTGAGGCTGCGATGCACTGCCGTATGGTTGGCTGCCCATATGAGAAGGCATGCCTCCTACAGCGCGTGCGTTGTCCAATTCCTGTCTTAGAGCTTTGACCTCGGCCTCATAGTCACTCTTCATTTTTATCTGTGCCTGTTCCAGCTGAAATATCTTGTTTCTGATCATTTCCATCTCCTGAATTTGACCGTTTACCTGGTTTTCATAGTGCTCCGAGCTTCTGCTTTGGCCATCAAATTCTTGTCGCACCTGATCCAAGAGCTCGTTGAGGCGGTTGGGCGGAAGACCCCTATGCTGGGTCCCGTACATGGTGACAGATTAGATGGATGAGAAGATGCTGTTCGGCAAGTTGTTGGCACTCCCGGAAGCTGTAAAGAATTCCTCTTCTGCCAAGGTCAGCCCTACAAATGGGCTTTTGGTGATGGCCAAGGACTTCTGATAGACTGTCCTGACGCTGAGACGAGAGACGATGCGGGATAGAGCGATATTGTTGGGTAGGGCGGAGTGGAGACTTCTGGAGAGGTGGGTGAAGGATGGAAGATGAGATGTAGAAAGCGGAGATGAGCAAAAGTAAGTGATGCGGCTGCAGAGCTGTAGACAAAAAGCTTACTCCTCCCTCCCAAACTTGAACAATAAGCTCATGTGGGGGCTGTGGCCTGGGATCTTGGGGGTTGCTGGGTAGTATGATAACGCGATCAGAGGGCAGAGGGCAGAGGGAAGAAGTTGCCAGCAGCCGCGGCAACCCTGCAACGCCTTTTTGGGCTATGGCTCTCGGCATGAATTAGCAGATAGCTTAGAGCAGCAGGGGGGTTGGGACACGAACTAACTATTTTCATTACTACTAGTAGTTAGCTACTACTAGGTACGCACGCGTACTATGGTAGTTTTGACGAGCATGGTACATTGTCTTTCGCCATTCGGGAAGGGGGCACCCCATGGTCGGCAAAGCACAGACCTCATGCACCGCTGAGTGCCTCCACAGTGACTAGCCTATCTTGGGATGGATGACTCCGCTACTAGTGTCACAGCATACTTAGGGCGCTAGCGGCTGCCCGTTCTCGGTTCAGAAAGGACTGTTGGCCTAGATTATGCTGAGTGGGACCTAGGAGGACAAAACCATGCAGCCAAGAGAGATCTGGAGGTCACCTCAACTACTCACATTAAATATGCATAACTACTATGGTATCGGGGGAAGTAACGTTGGTGGGCACTAGAAACTTTCGTTCTCAGTACTAGTAATACTGTCCGCTTTAACTGTCTTTACACCACTTCCTTCCTATTATCTGTATGATTTTTGGATCTACAGGTGTCCAAGATCAGTACTAGAGATAGGAAGGCCTCTCAAGACTTGCACATTATCCAGTCTAGTGGTTGAGTCTGTATTCACATCACGTTGAGGTAACAGGTTTTGTAACGGTATGCATGAATCTGTCTTGGCGCCCCAGACATCGCTTTTCGCCAGATGCATGCCATACTATCTAGCACTAACTATACCTTTGTTAGGTTGTCCAGGTAGTTAGCAGCCTTGCATGCCATACATGTTCTACTGCATCTACATCACATCGTCCACAGCAGCTCCTGTTGCTGCTCCTGCTCCATCCTGCGCACCAACATTCTCCACCGGTTTCAGTAGTAAACTGCACCTTGCCTGCCATAGTCACATGGGCTCGGATGACGAGACTGGCATTGTGGTGTCACTATAGCATTTACATCTATCGCCTGCGTCATTTCTGGTGTGCGACAACAACATCCCCCAAAGCCGAACGTTGGACCCCGTGTTGGATACCTGCAGTACTCCTTGTTGAACGGGTTATGTGTTTTCTTTGCAGTGCTCACCTCCACTCTGAGATATTGTATTTGCCTCAGAAGAGGAATTAAAGCCTTGTATTCACCAAAAGAAGTGTGAGTAGCTTCTCTGAAGGAAGTGTTGCTTAGCACAATGGCCACTCTCTCATAGTAGTAAAACATAAATTCATTGTCTGAGGTTGGGAAAGACCAACGAAGGCCTTGACGTCGTCATACACAATAGCCGTTGTCATAATCGTCAACAGCTCGCTTTACATATAAGCCACAGGGCATGCAGACACTATGGCTTCTGTGCCAGTCTCCATGTGCAGGCGTTTCCTTTGGCACTTTTAATCCAGGAGTGGCGTTGCCTGCATGACATTCCGGTTCGCCGCAATGGTGGCGTGTGGCTTTTCGCTGGATGCGCAGAAAGTCTAAACCAATGCCTCACGAACGCTACCTTCCACAAACGTTCATCTACGGCTTGAAGCTGCGATTGAGAAGTCCACTTGGTGCCAAGACCATCAAGCTTTCCTCGCGTCAATGTAAATGTGTCTAATGTCAGGATGAAATGGTGCAACCGGCGTACAACAGAAATGGGAAGAAAGGGTCAAAACTCTCCCATTAGAGAATGCACAGAAATTTGCACTGAGGCTCCGTATGCCCAAAACTCATATGCGCTGGTGGGTTGAACGCTGGACGATATGACATTCTTTACTTGATTGTAACGATACTTTTGAAACATGTTTAGCTCTTCGAATTCAGAATGAGTGCCACGATAAGCCTGCCAGATGTAAGCCACTGTATCACAATGCTGCTGAAAGCACTGTCTTCGCGTAACGTACCCGTATAGTCCTAACACCTCCCCGAAGATGAGGATCAAAACCATCCCCACAAAGATTCGAGACTGTTGCATGTAGCATCTGACGCCCATATCTCCCACGATGCCAATTGCATATCCGGCTGCAAGTCCAGTGAGTCCGACTGACAGTCCAGATGCTAAATGCATGAAACCAGTGAACAAGCTGTAATGTTTATCTGGCGGGTATCCATTCCTGTGCGGCTCGACCGGCCCTACATTGCCGGGTAGTCCCCTATCATATCCATTTTGTATGTGCCGAACGGGTGGCGGCCCACGAGGCAACATACCCTGAGCTGATTGAGACGTGATGGTATGCGCTCTTTCTTGTGCCATCGACTGCGGCTCCGAGGTCATGGTCTGGGACCGGCCAGGAGGAGGGAGTCAAAAGGACCTTCGGCGAGGTCGTTGGAGTTGTGCTGTATTCATGTCCAGGCTACAGAAGAACCAAATGAGGGTGAAGAAAGGGGTATTGGAAAAAATAATTCAAACTAGACAATAGAAACATGAAAGAAGATTGTGATCATACAGTAAGATTGAATGGGAGCCGAGCAGGACGTTGCGGTGTTTTGCAGGGTGG
>QQTW01003549.1_pt1 | contig 11535 bp, 11 predicted proteins | sample 1904831 | NCBI WGS metagenome assembly QQTW01 (sample SAMN09435610, study PRJNA476489) | Subsurface metagenome, whole genome shotgun sequencing project.
GCAACACGGATATGCACAGCAGCAGCAAGAGGAAGTTGAGCGCCAAGCTGAAGCACTGCAAAATAGCTTCTTTGAGTGGCAGCAAGCTCAAAATTCGTGGGAGCAGGCATCAGCTCAATTGAAAGGACGTACAGCAACGCTGGGTAGTAAGAAAGATTATGTTCAGGTGCTGAGTCTACAGGTGCGTAACCAAGAAGAGTTATACCAGCAGATTTATAGTCTTGCAGAAGCTTCTGGTCAGGTAAATGTTAGCGATAAAGTCGATCTAGAAGCTCTAGAGAAGATGCCTTTAGATCAGTTGCAGCAACTTGTCCAAGATTTACAACGGGATTTGCAAAATGCTTCTCGCTTTGTTAACGACCAAGAAGAGGAACTGAAATTCCAGCAACAGACAATTGATGATTTGCAAGCAAAGTTAAACCAAGCTACTGGTTCTGAACGCACAGATTTAGAAACAGAATTGGCGGACGAGCAAAATAGTTATGAATTTCTTAACGAAACGCTTGTTGGCCAAAGGCAAAATCTGCGATCGCGCAAGGCAATTCTGACTCAACACCAAAAAGTGATGTGGCAACGGCAGGGTGTTGATCCAGGTAATGCCCAAGAAGACAACACAATTGATTTGAAACCGATTTTGGCTCAAATTGAAGCGCAGCAGCAACAACAAAAGGAAGAACTGCAAAAGCTGGAACAGGAAATTGAACAGATGCGCTCTAGCATTGAGCAAGAGCAGGGAATGATTGACCAACAGGCTCACGATCAGGAGACTAAGCGGCAGGAACTACAAAGTATAGAGCAAAATTTACTATCTTTACGAGCAACAGTGGCGGAATGCTGGGGACGGATTCATCTTTATCAAGAAATGCTACAGCCAGTTCAGGATAGTCTGGACGGGATGCGGCAGAAGTTGGAGGCGATCGCAGATGCCCTAAATCATATCCAGCAAACTGGTAATTATCAACTCCAGACGGTTGAGGAAATGCGCTCCTCGCTTGTTAATATTTTGCCCAATCCAGAAGTTGCAGTGTTTTAAAGTTAATACTATTCAATCCATATCCAGCCATTTTTAACTTGGGCGATCGCGCCTCCCGGAAATGGATCAGTTCGCGAATTATTTGAGGCTGTGATCAAAGCAGTCAGTTTTTGAATTTGCTCAAAATTGGGAGTGCAGGGCAATATTTGTTGTAACACCTGACGCATAACTCGACGTTGCAGAGCTACTGGCGCTGTCTGCAATACGCGGCAATTGAGCTTGAATGGTGATTTAATATTTTCAGCTAAACTGGCTTGTTGCCTCAGTTGGGAGGCAGCTTGTTCTAAATATTCAACATCGGCTTGTAAAAGTTCTGCTGTTTGGGCTAAGGCTGATTCAACTTGAGGGTTGAAGTGATGCAAATATGGTAGCAACTCGCGACGGATACGGTTACGGGCATAGTTCAAGTCTTGATTAGTTGCATCTTCCCAAACTTTTAATTGCTGATCTTGACAAAATTGTTCAGTTTGAGTGCGGGTAAAATCTAAAAGTGGACGCACTAGGATTACAGAATCAAGTGGACGTTGCCAAGTTAGAGCTTGCAAGCCATCTGCACCACTACCACGCATCAAATTATAAAGCAGAGTTTCGGCGCGATCGCTTGCCGTATGTCCAGTAACGATGCAGGTATAGGAATTTTGTTGAGCGATCGCACTTAAAGCTTGATAACGCCATTGTCGCGCCGCCGCCTCACTTTTTATAAGTTGGTCAGCTACAGCACAATAAAATGATATTTGCCAGTTTCTAGCTAATTGCTCTACATAGTTCGCATTAGCTTGAGAATCGCTACGCCAACGGTGATCGCAGTGAGCAATTCCTAGTTGCCATCCCCAGTGTGGTTGTAAATCTAATAATAATTTGATTAAGCACAAAGAATCTTGCCCACCAGATACAGCAATCAGTAACTTTTGGTTGCGTTTCAATAGGTGGCGCGAGCGTAGTGTCTGATGTAACTTCGCATGAAAAGGTGTCCAATTGGAGCGAACAGACATTAACAGTTAACTTTCAGTTTTTTTTGAGATTCTGACGAATATCATCAAGAAGTGAGGTAGATTCGCTGGTATGATCTGGACAAAATTGTAAACTGATTTTTACTTTTCCTTTCTGCCAACCTTTAGCACCAGGTTTTAAGACTTCACAGTCTAAACCTTCGCTAAATAAGGCGGACTCGTTTCCATCCACGTTAGAGTATGCCTTAATTACTTCAAGCAGTTCAACTACTTTAAATGTGTTCGACATTTCTAAATTACTGAAGGTGTCAAAATTCGTAGACACAACATCACTATAGTTCAACGGCTCAAATTCACTATCCATATTCAATTTCCAATCGCTAAATTTATAGTTCCCAAAAAGTAAGCGATTAGTATCAAAATAATTTAACCCGTTCTCCCAGTAACATAAGCAGCAGTTAGGGTGTGTTGCGGAGATTCAAATATTTGAGCAACTGAACCAGACTCGATTAATTGTCCAGCGCCATCCTGAAACCAAAATACCGCTACATGATCAGCAATCCGCTTTGCCTGTGCCAAATTATGAGTGACAACAATTACTGTGTATTTTAAGCGGAGATTGACGATTAAATCCTCTACGACTTCACTCGAAAGCGGATCAAGGGCGCTGCAAGGTTCATCCATTAGGAGAACATCAGGTTTGAGGGCGATCGCTCTAGCGAGACACAGCCTTTGTTGTTGTCCACCAGATAAAGACAAGGCGGGAGTTTTGAGTCTATCTTTGACTTCATCCCATAAGCCTACATCTTGTAAGGCAACCTCAATAATATGATCGATTTCTTCTCGATTTCTGACTCCGTGTTCTCTCAGGGGAAATTCAATGTTTCTGATAATTGAAAGCGGGAAGGGGTTGGGTTTTTGAAACAGCATTCCCACCCGACGGCGCAGTGAAATTACATCTAGGGTTTGTAGATCCTGATCTCCTAACAGAATGCGCCCTGATATTTGACAGTTTGGAGTTAACTCGGTAAGGCGATTGAGACAAGTTAGAAAGCTAGTTTTGCCACAACCTGAAGGTCCAATTAAAGCCGTGATGCTACCGGATTTAATTGAAAGGGTGATATTTTTAAACGCAGGTTTACGACCGTAAAATAGACTTAATTGATCTGTTTTGATCGAGGGCGGATTACCTATATTTGTGGTTATTTGCTTGGTCATACTACCAAGATTTTCGATTGGCGAAAACGCTGTGCTAGCCAGGATATTGCACTATTAATTAATACTAGAAAGCTAACTAAAACTAGGGCAGAGGCGTAGGCGTTGGCTTCTCCGCCAGAGACATTCATTGCTAGATCGTAAATGTGGACAGAAAGCGATCGCCCGGAATCCCAAAGTGATTCTGGCATTCGATCAACGTAACCACTGGTAAAGATTAGCGCTGCTGTTTCGGCGATCGCTCGTCCTAAACCTAACAGTAGCCCTACCGCTACTCCAGGCATGGCTGCTGGCAGTAGTAGCTCCCACAATGTTGCTATCCGCGAAACTCCCAATGCCGCAGCAGAACGCCGATAATCATCTGGTACGGCGCGAAATCCCTCTTGTGTTGACCGAATTAGAATCGGTAGCACCATACACGCTAGCGTTAACCCGCCAGACAGGATAGAAAAACCCATCCCCAAGGTTTTACTAAAGAAAGCGTTACCGAAAAGACCAAATACAATTGAAGGCACACCTGCTAGAACATCCAAACTTAAACGTACCAAGCGCCCTAAGATACTTTTATTTGGAGCAAACTCAGTTATTAAAACAGCAGTTCCGACTCCTAAAGGAATTGAAACTGCCAGACAAACTGTGACAATGAGTGCTGTTGAAACTATAATCGGCGCAATACCGCCTTCTCTACCCGCATTACTTGGGGATTGAGTGAGAAATTCCCAGTTAATTTGACCAATACCATGCCAAAACACATCGCTTAATAGCCACAGCAGCGCCCCTGTAACTGAGGTAGCAATAGCCCAAATTATCGCTGTCCAAAGTAATTCGGGATATAGAGTTTTATATTTCATTGCTCATAAATCTGTCCTTTGTTAAGCAGTTCGGCAGCAATTACCAAAGCAATGATCATTACCATCAAAACTAAGCCTGTGACAAATAATGCTGCACGGTGATTGCCTACTGCATAAGCCATCTCTAGAGCGATATTTGCAGTTAATGTCCGCACAGGCTCGAATACACTCTTGGGAGTCTGCACAACGTTACCGCAAACCATTAGCACTGCCATTGTTTCACCGATCGCTCTTCCCGTTGCCAAAATTACACCTGTAATCAAACCTGACTTCGCGGCTGGAAGGACGACACCGCGCACCGTTGCCCAGCGCCCTAGTCCACATGACGCACAACCGCGTAGATACTCAGATGGCACACTTGCAAGGCTGGCATCTGCTACTAGAGTAATTGTCGGCAGAATCATTAATGTCAGAATTAAGATTCCGGTTAATAAACTTGGACCTGGTGGGTGAATGCGTCCAATAATTGGCACTAGCACGGCTAAACCCCAAAAGCCATAAACTACGGAGGGAATGCCTGCTAATAATTCAATTGCACGTCGATACAAATTGGCGATCGCCTTTGGTGCGTAATAGTGGCAAAAAACCGCCGATAAGATGCCCAGTGGTGTTGCTATTAGTATTGAACCCAGCGTCACAAACAGCGTCCCCCACAGCATCGGTACGAGGTTAAATTCTTCACTTGTGGGATGCCAAGCAGGAGCGTTGAAAAACCGTGCTAACCCAATGCTTTGCAAAATGGGTAGAGTTTCCCAAATCAGGAATAGCAGGATTAACAGAACAATTGCCCCACTTGCGATCGCCATTCCCCACAATATCCAGATTAGGATTATTTCACTGCGAGGCTGGGACAAAATACTGCTCCTTGACAATATCCTGTACCTGCTGAGAGCGGGCAAAATCAATAAAGTCTTTTTGTAATCCAGTGGGAGTGGTTTTAGTTACTAAATTGAGTGGACGAGAAATCGGAAAAGTACCGTTAGTGACGTTAGCAATAGACGCGGCTATGCCTGCAACTGGTAGCAGTTTGATCGGAGTTTGATGAGTAGCAGCGTATTCACCCGAACCGATAGATACGTAACCAACGGCGTTGGGGTTTCCACCCACTGTCTTGATGCCTTGCTCGTTATCACCAATCACGACATCGGCTTTGATATCTTTTGTGTCTATTTTGAAGTGTTCTGCAAACAGTTCCAAAGTTGAGCGCCCTTCAGCCTTATTGACTACGGTAATTGGGGCATCTGAACCGCCGACTTGTTTCCAGTTGTTAATTTTATCGGTGTAGATATCAACGATTTGCTTGTCAGTCAAACTTTTAATTGGATTAGCGTTATTAACAATTATCGAAATACCATCTTTGGCAATGGTAAACGCTTGCAGATCCTTTTCGTTGTCTTTAAGCGATCGCGACACCATACCTACATCTGCTACCCCCTGACGTGCATCAGCAATACCACGCGAAGAACCACCACTCTGCACGTCAATCCGTACCCCAGAATGTTCAGCTTCGTAACGCTTGGCAATTTCAGCAGCAAGCGGCGCTACGGTACTCGATCCAGTCAAAACCAGCTTGCCTTGTAACTGATCGCCAGACTTAATTGCTGCTTCCGGCGGCTTTGAACAAGATTGCAGCAAAATTGCAGCCAAACCAATAAATAGGGGTGTAAAAATTCGAGATTTCATCCACTTTGAGCTATATTTTTTATCTGTTTCAGTCAAACGAGAGTAAGCAACATCCTAAGTCAAGCGCCTTGCCAGCATGAGTCCGCACAGTGGGAGCCAGATAATATTGCACTGCCTTACCATCTCGCTTTGCTTCGACAAAACCTTTGTCCCGCAGAACTTTTAGATGGTGCGATAGTAGACTCTGCTCTAATCCCAACACTGCATTCATCTCGCCAACGTGCTTGGGGCCGCTCCACAGAAGTTCTAAAACTGCCAGCCGTGTTGAGTCTGCCAAAGTTTTGAGTTTGTCAGCACAAAAAGACGGTGATGAGGTTCTGGAACTCATGATCCACCTCGACGAAGTTGTTAATTGCTTCACGATGAAGCTAAATCAAGATTGATATGAATCTTAATTCATATCAATAACAATTTATTATAAGTTTATGTGGCTAGTTTAAAGCGTGGTTAAGGGAAAATTAAATTAATTACTATGACTGCTGGTGTAAAAATTAAATTTTAATAATTATTTGTTTAAATACGACCTAGTAGAAGTAAATAGGCACAAATCAACTTTTAATAGCATAAAACGCCCAAATATGAGCGTTTTATGTTCGATTATGCCTACTCACCTACTTTAAAAGAACCAGCCGTAAGAGTGTAAACCCTTACCCAGGATATTAACGCCGAGATAGCAGACCCAGACGACGACAAACCCGGCTGATGCTAAAATCGCTGGACGGCGACCTTGCCAGCCCTTAGTGATCCGTGCATGGAGGTAAGCAGCAAATACTAGCCAAGTGATCAACGCCCAAGTTTCCTTGGGGTCCCAACTCCAGTAAGAACCCCATGCTTCATTCGCCCAAACTCCACCAGCAATGATGCCAATTGTCAATAGGGGAAATCCTAGTCCAATAATGCGATAGCTGATGTTATCCAGGGTATCTGCAAGATTCAGACGCTGTGGTGAAAGTGCTTGTTGAGTTGATTGTGCTGCTACTGTTGCAACTGGACTGGTAACTACATCAAGAACAGCAGTTTTAGCTTTACCGTTGCTTTCAAGTAAACTCACTTTGGCGGGTTGTTCAATGTTGGCTGGCTGAGGTGAAGTTACTAAATCTGTAGCACGATTCAAGCGGTAGCCGTTTTGACGATAACCACCGTTACCAATTGAACTACCGTGCAGTTCAACATTTTTGCCCCTTGTTACAACTAAAAATGCGATCGCCAGCAGTGATCCCACCATCAATGCTGAATAACTCAGCATCATCACGCTAACGTGCATCATCAGCCAATTAGATTTTAAAGCAGGTACTAATGGTGCTGATAATTGCATCTCTGAGGGCAGTGTTAGGGCAGCAAAGGCTGTAATTGCCATTGCTACAGGGGAAGTAGCAACACCTACTAAGCGGCTACCACTGTTGTTTTCCGCAATCAGGTGAACCGTAGTAACTCCCCAAGCTAGGAAAAATAAAGATTCATACAAATTACTTAAAGGAAAATACCCAGCTTCTATCCATCTAGCAGTTAGCAATGTGGCAATGCTTAAGTTAGCAATCACCATTCCTGTTGTACCTAAAGTTGGTAGATAGCGCAGACGCGGAAAAGCTGCTCCTATCCAATAGATCAACATGGTGGCAAATAAGACAGCAAATGAAATGTTGTCTAGCCAATTTTGGAGCGTAATTAAATTCATCCAGTGTTCCCCGTAATTCTCTTAAAAAGTATTACTTTATACGGCTGTAATACAATTAACCTTGTAGATTCCATCTTAACTCTAGTGCTGCGATCGCCCCAATTAAGCAAATGTATTTTGAGGGAAGTAGGGCATTGCAGACATGAAGCCGCTTCAGCTACTAGATTATGAATCCGGTTCTCCAACTTTTTTAAGTGATACGAATATGTCATAGCGGATACTACGCTGATCGCTGACAGCAGCTGTTACTCCAATTGAGCGCATCGACTCTAAAAACGGCTTTTGGCTAGGAAAGAATTGCTCTAGAGGTAAAGCTTTACTGCCACGATTTAGATTTAGGAAAAACTGTCCATTATGAGGATTAAGTTCCGACGGTACTGTTTGTTGGAATTGCTCAGTGCTAGCTAATGTTGTTGTCGGTTTGGGGATAATTTTGTCGGTTATCGGTGCGCCTAGTGTTAAAAAAGCCAGATTTTCATCTAACCAACCATGAGTAGCAGTTAATGTCCCATAAGGTGAAATCCAGTTGACTACTGGTTTACCTTTTACTTGTGTCTCCTGAATTTGAAACTGATATTGGCGGCTAATTACTTTATCTAGCTGCTGAAGAGACTTTATGGCGCTGGAGCGATCGCTTGTTTCAACCATGAACAGCAACGACAGGGCAAAATCTTCAGACTCACCTGTCGGAGTAGCTGGAACAATAGCTAGAGAAAATCCCTGCATCCATTCAAGCAAATCCTGATCTAAATCCAACCCTGTCAGAGACTTTACACCTCCTCGGAGATTTTCTGGTTGAATAGGTGCAAGCGGATTCGACTTTACCCCTTGGGCGTAGTCTTGCCACAATTGCTGCAAATCGCCACCAGATATCATCATCAACGTTTCAGCTGGAAGGCGGTTTTGCATCTCACCTGCCTTGTTTTCCACCACATTGACGCGCGGAGTATTTTGCTTTAGCCAAGAAATGCCCTTAAAGCGAATTCCCTCTGGTTCTAGGGTAACTGTTGATGCTAAACCCTGATAATTTTGGAGTTGAGCCAAGCCTTGGGGAGAAAAAGATTGTGCTGAATTGGTTGCCGCTACTCTAGCAGCTGCTGGCACATTAAGATACACCTGAGCAAAACGTTGAGCTTGAATTTTAGCTAGCGCCTGACTATAGCCAGGAGTTTTAGCTATAGATGCACCGCCATTAAAAGTATCAATTGCTTTTTCGGTAGCTTGAGGATTATCACTTACAACCAAAAAACGTTGATCTAAAAAGGCTGTTGAGTAATTTTGAGTGGGTAAGCCTTGTGTTTCTTTAATTTGGACACCTTTATACTTACGCTCAATCCACCTACCCTGTTTAAGTGGCTGAGGTTTTTCTAATACTTGCTTGGCAGCTGCTAAATTTTCGATGGGCAGCACCATCACTAGAGATTGTTGTTGATTAGCAGTATTAGGTGGAGTTGGGGTAGTTGTTGATGCGATCGCCCCTAGAGGCAAAAAAGCAATTGTTACTTCATCACCCACCCAAGGCTGAATATCTCGCTGGTAATTGTAGCCATTGGCAGTCAGGAAGCGATCGCGTAACTGAGCTAGATTCTGATTTAGTTGTGCTTGCGTTTGTTTCGTCCCAAACTGCCGTAGTTGCTGCCATTGATTCGAGTTGGTAGAGACACTAAGAGTTAGTACAGCCTCTTGGGGAATGATATTAGCTCCTACTGGCATATCCCCCGACAAAGAATTGCGCTGACTGAGTATCCAGTAAGCAGCAACTCCGCCACTAATTAGTAAGCCAGCTGCTCCTAAAGTGAGCAAGAGAGAAGGTTTATTTTTTTCCGGCATTAGGCAAAAGACAGGAAGTGTCTGAAAAGTTAAACATATATCAGGCGCTGCACTTAACTAACTGAAAACAGCGCTTTTATAGCCTCTTTTTTCCCTAGTCTAGTATCTCTACATAAAATACTGGGAAAAAGTGTAGAAAACTTGCCAGACATTTTAGTTAAGAAAGTGAGTAGTGAAGAGTGAACAGTGGGAAGAGGGATTTGTTTTATTTCTGCTCACTACTACGCAGCTAATATCGGCGAAGACACTTCGCCGATATTAGCTGCTTCACTACTCACTCTCTTCAATGGCAACTCAATTAAGCAGTGGAAAGAGGGATTTGTTTTATTTCTGCTCATTACTACGCAGCTAATATCGGCGAAGACACTTCGCCGCTCGCTGCTTCACTACTCACTCTCTTCAATCTTTACCCGAAGCGTCCGCTTACATACTGCTGCGTAGCTTCCTGCTGAGGATTTTGGAAAATTAACTCTGTTTTGTCATACTCTACCAGGTAGCCCATCCGACCGCCTTTTTCCGTCGCCTCGGCATTAAAAAAGGCCGTCATATCTGACACCCGCGAAGCCTGCTGCATATTATGGGTGACAATAATAATCGTGTATTGCTGTTTAAGTTCTTGAAGTAGCTCTTCAATGCGGAGACTGGAAATCGGATCAAGGGCAGAGGCTGGTTCGTCCATTAGGATTACTTCAGGCTGAATTGCGATCGCACGTGCAATACACAATCGCTGTTGTTGTCCTCCTGAAAGGGAAAGACCACTTTGTTTTAGTTTGTGTTTCGTTTCATCCCACAGTGCGGCTTGGCGTAGCGAGTGCTCAACCAATTCATCCATATCGCCCTGATAGCCATTAATTCGCGCCCCAAAAGCTATATTTTCATAAATTGACTTGGGGAAGGGGTTAGGTTTTTGAAACACCATCCCAATCCGACGACGCACATCCTCAATTTTTTTATCAAATTTTTTATCATAGAGGTTTTCACCCCGAAACTTAATTTTTCCTTCTACCCTTGCGCCTGGAATCAAATCATTCAAGCGGTTGAAACACCTGAGAATTGTACTTTTCCCACAACCAGAAGGTCCAATAAAAGCTGTAATTTTGTTAGTTGCGATATCTAAGGAAGCATCTCGTACAGCCAAAAATGAGCCATAGAAAACTGATACATTCTCAGCCCGTAAAATTGCTTCTGGTTTATCAGCCAATGAGGTATTAGACTGCTTCAATGAATCAAATCTCATAAATTAAAAGAAAAAACATCTATTTTTACAAAGCACCCAAGTAGACTAACCGCTTTTGTTATTTGAATTGATAATTCAACTACAAGCGATTTTGTTGAAATTTATTTCGCAATAAAATTGCTGTACCATTCATCAATAACAGCACTGCCATCAAAACGATGATGCCAGCAGCAGCATTGACGTGAAATTCTGCTTGGGGACGGGAAACCCAGTTAAAAATTTGAATTGGCAATGCTGTAAAAGGACTTTGCAATCCTTCTAAGGAAAGTTCAGGTAGAAAAGCAATGTAAGTCAATGCTCCAATCGTAATCAATGGCGCTGTCTCGCCAATTGCCCGCGACAGTGCCAAAATCGTGCCAGTAAGAATGCCTGGTAAAGCTAAAGGAAAAACGTGCTCTCGAATAACTTGCCAGCGTGTTGCACCGAGGGCAAAACCAGCTTGACGTAGGCTATCTGGAACTGTCCGCAGCGCTTCCCTCGTAGCAATAATAATAATTGGTAGAACTAACAGACTTAATGTTAAAGCGCCTGTCAATATGCTACGTCCTTTGGTAATCGGTTCCAGCCACCGGACAAATATTTGCAAACCTAGCAAACCATAGATAATCGAAGGCACAGCTGCTAAGTTGGCAATGTTAATTTCGATGATTTTAGTAAATAAGTTATCGCCTGAGTATTCTTCTAAAAAGATACCCGCCCCAACTCCTAAAGGAAAGGCGATCGCAGCTGTGATTGCTAATAGCCAAATAGTGCCGATTAACGGTGACCAAATTCCTGCTTGAGACGGTCGGCGAGAGGGATAACTTGTAATAAACGACCAATCAAGGCGCGGGATACCGTCAGTAAATACATCAATTAACAGAATTGCTAACACAATCAATCCCACAAAGGTAGCAACCCAAGTGGCGATCATAAAAACTCTATCTAAATTATAACGAATGGGCAGAGAAACTTTAAAACGCTGATTCGTTTGGGAGTTGTTGAACGATTTTGATTCTGGCGTGGTCATTCATATTTCTCCCGAAAACGGCGGACGAACCAAAAACTAAAAATGTTTAAAA
>QQTW01003550.1_pt1 | contig 11533 bp, 13 predicted proteins | sample 1904831 | NCBI WGS metagenome assembly QQTW01 (sample SAMN09435610, study PRJNA476489) | Subsurface metagenome, whole genome shotgun sequencing project.
CCACGGGACGAGCGCAAGCGCGACAGGGATCGACCAAAAAACGGACAGCTCAACAGTCACCGCCAATCAGGAGGGGTGCGCAATCAATGATGATGATCATCATCAGTATGATGAAGGTTAACAATCATCATCATCAGTCCGTTGAAGAGGAGGCTATGTCACCATCATCAGTGTGATGTAGGCTAGGTCTTCCTCGAAAGTGTGGCGAAGATTCCTCGTCGTAAGGGTGACGATGATGGGGTTACTGCTGGGCTGTTCCGTTTATCTTGTCACGGGCGTGACAGTCTAGCTGATATTGAGTTTCTGTTGCAGGCGCATGGCTGATCAACACCGCCCGTGGTGCAATTGTTGACAAACACGACGTGGCCGAAGCACTTCGCACTGGTCATCTCAAAGGTTACTCTGGAGATGTGTGGGACAAGCAACCTGTAAGTCCCTCTTGACATCGCGACCCTCGGCGTGGTGCTGATGAGGCTCTAGGCTCCCGTCGACCATCCCCTCCGGAAAGCCAAGAATCCTAACGGCGGAGGCAACGGGATGGTACCGCATTACTCAGGCACCACGCTGGATGCTCAGAAGCGGTACGCTGAAGGGACGAAGCGCATTCTGCAGAGCTATCTGTCTGGAAAACACGACTATAACCCTGAGGATCTGATTGTCAAGGATGGTGATTATGCAACAAAGGCCTACGGACAGAGATCTGGGCCGATGCAGGGTCAACCGAGTCAGAATTAGGTAGTCTAGTGGCATATCGAGCGGAGACTCCACACCGAGAGTCCGGCAAAGAGACTGCTAAATATCATCATCGTTGTTGTGACAAAGTTAGGGTAATCTTTGCCATGAGTCCAATGACAAGAAGCCTATATCACTATGGTTACTATGCATGCGGGTGACAACATAAACGGGACAGCTCAGCAGTAACTGCTTCATCATCATCCTCACGACGAAAGAAACCTTCACCGTCCTCACGACGAAGGTATCAACATCATTTTGGCGAAGGTTAGTCATTCGTCATAAGCGTAACGAAGACTCCTTCGCTATAGGGATGATGAAGGTATCAACATCATTTGGCGAAGGTTAGGTCATTCGTCATAAGCGTAACGAAGATTCCTTCGCTATAAGGATGACGAAGTTCCCTTTCGTCGTGAGGATGATGATGATGAAGCAGTTACTGCTGAGCTGTCCCGTTTATGTTGTCACCCGCGTGCTATGTTGAAGGTTGGGTCATCTTCACTCGCTCTGAAATGCTTAAGCCGTCCTTCGTCATAAAGGCCATGGAGATGACTGAGGGTGACGAGTAGGTTTTGCCGGTCGATCCCTGTCGCGCTTGCGCTCGTCCCGTGGCACGCCCATGGCATCACACGGGTTAAAGTGGTGGTTGTTGATAAGCTAATTCCAAGCGGCGGGAGCGGTAGGAAATTTGCCAGGGGTACACTAACCCCACCACCGGATCATTCCTGCTCCGTTTAGTGCCTCACCTTCGCGACGATGCGCGTCGCTGGAACCACCTTCGAAATCCAGCTTTTGACAGCTACCCAAACTCCTCCGACAATGCCTGTCTGGATATTGTCCGGACCATACAGGCGCTGACAGACCTGCGGAATGTCATTCCACTCATCTGCTTCAGCGGCTCGGGGCTCACGACGGCTGATCGACCCCGAAACCGACCCTAAACACTGATACCGCGGCGTCCTCCGAATGCAGCGGGCGCTGTGCTGGATCTCTGGCTTGAATATATTGCAGTCCATCGCGGAGGCTCGTGCCGGGCGATCTCTCTCCTCCGGTTGATGAAACTATTCCGTCTCGGCCGTTGCTCCAGCTACCGCCAGCACTCTTCGCCCCCAATCCGGTGATACGTGCTGGACCTATGTCTGGAGAACTGCTTGGACGAATATCCGTGTCTGCCAGTCCATCATCTCGATGATGGGTGTTCCTTTCCTTTCCTTTTCTTCTTCTTATCTATCCCCCGTCATGGCCATGACGAGTCCGGTCAACGTATTTCATCTTCGACTTCTCGAAGACGTTTACCGTCGCGGCCTGTCTCGGTGTTAGCGGGGGACGTTCGCTGGCCGAACATACGGACTCGCAGTTGACCTGCGTTCCGTCAAAAGAGAGATACGTTCTCCGGCTGGACCGATTCTAATTCCAAGGTCCCAGGTCGGATCTATGGGTCCATGATGGACTCTTTAATAAACCTCGCCAGCGCTGAGGCGCAGGGCATGAGGTTGCACGCACGAAAGGAGCACCGGTTGTTCGATCGTGCGGTAGGCGCTGGACGCGAAGCAAGTGCCAGTCGGTCGGTGCAGATTGCAGCGCTGGCGCTGAGCATCGTCAGCATCGTCAGTGGACTCTTGACGATTGGGCATATATTATATAATACCCGGCAAGGGTCGACGAAACAGAAGGCCAAAAGGTTCGGGAAATGACGACCCTCTGTCTACATGAATGCTCGCTGACCGACAGATAGAAGGAGGCCAAGATGGCTGCTGTCGATAAGATTGCATCCAGCAGACGTGGTTCCCTTGGTGCTAGCAGTGGCTGTTGTCATTCAGTCGACTATCCTGCTCGCAATCAACGGCGCCGCCATGTCGCCTACAGCGCAGACCAATTGTGTGCACCTCGCACGAACGGCCTGGACTGGTAAGTACTTGATGTTCTTCATGGAAAGTGTGTAGACAAGGGAGCTTACATTTTTGTGTTATAGCAATGTGGGGTCTTCCTTACACGATGCTGATATTCGCCTTTGAGAGCGTTTTTCGAGGCTTCCAGCAGACAGCCGTCTACACTCGATGCGCCGGCACGGTGCGGGTGTGTGTGTTAACAGTCGCGATGATGCTGTTCATCACCTGGCTGCCCCTTGGTTTCGTCAAACCGTTCAAGCAATGCCTCCCGGGCCTGGCATGGTGGTCGTCCCCATTCAACGCTCTTGCGACACCGATTCTGTGCACGATGCTGGCGCTGGCGTTGATCAGTAGCGTGACCATCGTTGTACAATTGACTAGATGGAGGAAGCGAAGCAGTATCGAGCGTCTAGTGGCCCTCCAGATGCTGTCGTACATGTCCCTTCTGGTCGTCCTCTCAGTCAGTCGTGCTCCTTCTACCAAGCAAATGCGTTGCTAATAGCGAATAGTCGCTTTGCCTACCATTCTTTATTCTGTTCGCTCAACGCCGAGCCAACTCCATTGTCGCTACTCTGCCCGCTATGGCCTTCAATTCTCTTGGCTTGATGGTGAGCATCCTGTATGGCATCTTTCGATACGCCCAACGACGTCAACGAGGAGTAGATGCCATATCTCCAAAGCCTGACGCATGGTTTGGCGCGCAAAAACCCGTGGTATACGAGAAGGAGCTTCTCAAACGCAAAATGAGGTCGTCCGTCATGACAACGACCGCCAATCTGAACTTGGACGCCCGACCTCTTCCTCCTCTCCCGGCTTCTCCGCCCATCACTCGCCCTCTACGGTCGTACTCCGTCTATCTCGCCTCCGCACCAAACAGCGAAGAAGGCTCTCCCTCGCCGCTCGCCTCATCCGCCACGCTGCCCAATACTCCTCGCATCGCTAGCGTCAGCAGCTTCAACAGCTTCGATCAAGCGAACGTTGACGACCTGGAACGACAACGGAGCGTGGAGGATGAAGCGATGCTTCTTCCACTCCCGACTCGACCGTTTGCAAGAGACCTTCTTCCCGGATCGGGGGAAGGTCGGAGTGCCTCAGTTATCACCTCCGCCACGGTCGAGATCGGACTCAGCTTGATCGATCTGATGAGTGCGCCGGGACGTGATGCTCAGCGTCGGTCAGCGGAGATTGCTCCTTTAGCTTATCACGCCTCTGGGACGCCGAGAATGATCTGATTTCAATTCTCTTCTTCGCCACCCAATTTGCTACCTGCTTGATATCGATACAGATATTATTGTTGCTCAAATTTGTCTGCTGTACATACGACTCCTTAGGTTATATATTATATCTACATACATACGATACCAACTTGGATAAACTCCTGCAGATACCCTGGGTCAAGTCGCCATCAGAGCGACGACAGGGCTCTAACTACTGCCATCGTCATCATTCTGATGAAGTTTCCATCGTCATCAGAACGATGAAGAGAAGGTATCGACGTCGTCATTACTCCGACAGAGGGACCTCTTCATCTCTGATCATCCCCCCTTCCCGTCTTGTCCGTCTTCAAAGAGCCGTTCCTCCCAGACCAGCTCCCCCTCCACTATCTTGATCCCATCTTCGACGATCTCCTCCACGACCTCGTCGTCGCCTTCCTCTTCGCTCATCTCGTCATCTTGAGCAGCACCTTCTTCTTCTTCTTCTTTCTCTGCCTCGTTTGTTTGGATTCAGGCTCCGCGAGAATGGAACCCGGCCCGTTCTCTTTCTGGTCCTCTTGAATTTCATCCTCCCCGATGAAGACCCCCGGCTCGTTGTCTTTGCTGTCCTCTTGAAGTCCATTCTCTTCGACAAGGACCCCTGGCTGGTTTTCCTTGTTATCTTGTTGGGTTTCGTCTTCCCTGTGGTTTGTCTCATCGCTTGTCCTCAGGAATCCGAATCCGAATCCCGTTAAACGAGGTTGTTCCCTCTGATCTTTCGTCAAGAACCCGAATCCCGTCAAGCGGGACTGATTCCCATCTCTTTCTCGAAGCGGCGCACCTGCACCTGCTTTCTTACGTGCTCTCGCCATCGTAATCTACCAGTCTCCCCCCAAAGAAAGAAACACGGAGGGCTTCAACCCCTCAAGGGTGATGCACCCCCTATGAAAATCGGTTGCGTGTCTTTGTCGAGAAGACAGAACAGCCCAGACCGACAGCGGCCGTTGGCGCGCGATCCACCTTGGGTGAGGAGAGGAAGGGGGGGAACGGTCGTTGGGCATGAATCGTAAAAAACTTATCGATCAATTTCGAGTTGATGCGTCGGACAAGAAAGATATGAATTGAAGATACTATCTTCCTGTAATAGAAGATGAGCATACCGGGGGGTGACATAGAAAACTAAGCAGGCAGTAAGCGGGCCTCGCCCCACTACCACGTCAAAGTTGGTGGGGCCGGTTACTGTATGCTCAGTTTTCTATGTCACCCCCCGGTATGTCTGTCGTGGATCTCTAGAAACGCGATAACCTACTACGGTGGTCCAGAGAGACCATTCCCGCACGCATCTATCCAGTGATTCCTGAATCTGGGACTGGATCACTGGATGTAGATCGGTAAAGTGTTCCCAGATCTTTTTTCCACGCGTTTTCTACCGATCTTTTTCTTACTGGAGGAGCTTCTCTACCAGGAGGCCCTCTGGTAGCGGCATTCCAGTTGGGACAGGATCTTCCTCTACTGGGGATAGAGCGCAGGCTTCAAGGACAGTGCCATCCCGGAGATCACGTGGCTGGGGGCACTTCTAGTCCTACAAAGATAAATACGACTAAATCCTAGGCGTCTTGGACTTTATGGATGACTGAAACGAAAGGGTTTGGACAAGAAAAATCCTAGCATCTTCACCCCTAAGGGCCGAAGAACCAGCTTCGATGTACCTAGGGGTGGAAGTGCTCAAGGAGAGAAGAACCTCGAGGTCTAAAGGAGGGAGGGACCTCGAGGTGTAGAAGAATCCGAGGTGTAGAGACCTCCAGGTGTGAGAAGCTTTAGGGTGTAGAATACCGGTGTAAAAATACTCGAGGTGTAAGAGACCTCCAGGTGTGAGAAACTTTAAGGTGTAGGAAACTTCGAGGTGTAAGGAACCTTGAGAAGGGACCACATCTAAGATGTGGCTGTCTTTGCATAGTCTGAAATTACTCAGTGGACGTTGAATTCAGCATGATATGGAAGCACTTACAGTGGGAGCAACGGGACTGGGTTGCGGTAGTTGAGAACCCTTTCCAGCTCGAGAGTGAATGAAGATTTATTCACTTTTAATTGAAATAACCCTTTGATGTTGAGACAAATCTCAACGTCCCTTGTCGCGATGATGGTGATGAACAACCTCTATACCATCGGACTCATGATGAGGATGCAGTCTTATCTTCATCGTATACATGACGATGAGACAACATCCATTTTCACCGGCCTCGTGATGACGACGTCGATTTGGACATGGGCGAAAGAAAGAAGCTTACCAGATGCAGTCTTATCTCCGTCGTACACATGACGATGATTTAGTCTGTATCTTCATGGGACTCTCGACCATAAGACAGTTACCTTCGTCGAACACGTGAGAGATGTGGAGAGCTGCGTCCTTGAAATCCGCCATGTAGCATCGACGAACGACACATCTTATTCCCAGATGGCTTCACGACTACAGACGGACGACTTCCCATGTCTCTTCTACTTCTCTTGAAAACACCGATCTTGAAGACACCGAGGTTGGTGATGGCGATGGAGGATTCGTGGAGGTGGGTGGAGACTGAAAGAGAGGGAAGACTTCGGCTAGAAGCCCGCCTATCGGCAAACTTTGTTGAGCTTTTGCTGGGCTAATGGAGTTGTCGTCCTTGGCCAAGCCAGATGAGGAGATCAGACCAAAATGGGAAGGAGGGGGCCGTGGACCAGCGAGAAAGGTGACGAATCCTTCTGGTCCGGAGATCAATATCAGATTCTTATGTCTCCTTCGAGGCGGAAAATCTCCAGCATGACCGTCCACGGCTCCCTTACTATTGGTGAATTGAGTGAGACATCGCTTCAGTAGTTCTTGAGTGATGAAGCTTCCTTGCTCATCAATGCAGTAGTAAACCCGAAGCTGAGTAGGGTATTGCGTTTGAAGGGATTCAAGCTGCCGGACTGTTGCTGCCTTTCCTTCTTCTTTTGCGTTCGTTTCTTTGAAGTGCCGGTCAACTCTGTTTTCGGCTCGATCTGACACTTCTCCAGGTGGGGATGAAGGCTGAAGGTTCTTGATGGTACCGTCATCTAAAGTTCTCGAGGATTCGCGCCAGAAATGTACTCCCGGTGGAAAGAATCTCGCCAGATGTCCACTTCTCAACGAGGAATCCTGTGGCAGCGGATCGGCCTCCGGAGTAGTCAGATTGTAATTGACGCCACCACGACAGTCTTCTGTCCGACGATTCGCCCATATAATACACAACTCCCTCTTAATCTCGCCATTTCCTTTCTTCCCATATTCGCCATCTTGGTGATCCCCGGAAACTTTTTCTCTGCTCGCATATTCCCAATCCTGATGGCTTTGGTGACCTAAGAGGGTATGAGCAGCTTGCAAAGCGGGTGCGATTCCCGTGCCTCCTGCTAGAAATATAATCCTCTTTACATCCCCGTCGATGATATGTTCGATGTGCGGACCTCGTACTTCGATCGCGGCTCCGATGGGGAGCTGATGGAGATATGTCGATACCTCCCCTTGGTGTTCTTTGCGGATCAATAGTCGGATCTCATCTTCTCTATATCTTGCAGCATTTGGTTGTTCTTGAAGGGTTCTTTCGCCTCGTTGTTCGTCCGGACTCGACTGGGTATATAATATTGGTTGAGAGGTGAGTGTCGAATCCAGGACAGAAGATGAAGAAGATTTCGCGTCAGATGACAGAGTCGGAATAGGGGATGGAGATATTAATGGAGGAAGAGTTGTATAATATCGTCCAATCTGCAACTGCGGCTGCTTAATCTGCACGCTCCAGATAACTCCTTCGGGCCAGTTCAGTCTCAAACCTCCCAGAGCCTCTTTCTTTCGATGTCCTAAATGGGCATAATCGGGTCGAAGCGTAAAGATCGAACATGTAGACGAGACGGGCTCTTTCGAAACGAGGATGAAGCGCCTGAATTTCTGGGGGTCGAGGATCTCCGTTGTTTGTTTTTCGTCGTCCTGGCGTCGGCGGGTGAAAGTGTAGTATGCAGTTGGGAGCAGGATGCTCGCCGCAAGGAGGGAAAAGATGGTGTGTCGCTGTTGACGCTTTGGTCGCGGATAGACATGGCTATAGGAAGTAGAAGGAGCGGGAGGAGCTGGGTTGGAGGGGGTCGTGGTCCATGAAGCGTACCGGTGCGAGCGTCGAGATAGTTGTGTTCTTGTGCTTAACAAACGAAGAAAATCTTGTTGCCTTGATAGTCCAGGTATATGATGAAGGGAAGGGAGTCGGTTGGTGCAACGCATGACATATAAGATTGTATTTAAGATGTTTGTCTAGTACTTCATACGTCAGGTGTTTACTGGTAAAGACGGCTTCGAGGAATGACCGCATCGCATCGGATTAAACCGTTAGATGGGGCCTTTGATATACTGGGCTCTGATTGGCTTTTTATTTAAATGTGAGACTCCAAGGTGGTCGACGAATTTGGGTTCGTGTCGCTCTGATTGGCCAGAATGACTAGCGTGGTTTTCTCCGCCGGGAAAGACATTACCTATCACCTTATCAGCGCTATCTGCACCATCGAACCGACAACGATTGAAAGAATAGATGGATGCCACGACTGCAATTGCGACACCTGTGGTCGTTAAACCGCGAAAATCGCTTACTTCCATTACTTCTACGAGCCACTCGAAATACGCCCAGTGCGCGAACCGAGCTTCGTTGGCTGCGAGAATATGCCCAATCCCCCTTGTCCTTTATCCGACATTCGAACAGCAAAAGAATAAAATGGAAGAATGTTATTCAGACTTCAACAAGCCACAGGATCGACCAGAAAGATAAAGATGGCGGTAGAAGGACTCAAGCTATACTTCGGGATTTGTGTCTCCGACGAAGCAAAGGAGAACCATTACAATACATCCTTGGCACCCAGCCTTTCGGGAATCTAGAGATACTATGTCGACCCGGTGTTCTAATCCCTCGGTCAGTCAACCCAGATCAAGTCTGCTTCGATTCAGTAAGAAGCAATCTATAAGAAGGGAATGGAATAAGATGCTAAGAGGAAATGGCATCAAGACCAGAAACAGAATCATATACAACCCGCCTAGCGGAGCTTCTAGTTACCCACCTCCGCTCATCCCAAGGCCATTCCGGCAAAGAATCATCACCACCACCCTTAAAGATTCTAGATCTGTGCAGCGGAACAGGTTGCATTCCTCTCCTTCTCTATTCGCGACTCCATCCTGTTGCCAACCATTTTGAGATCGTCGGAGTGGATATTTCTCCAAAGGCAACATCTCTTGCTCGAAAGAACCTGCAATGGAATCTTCAAAATCATAATCTGGGTCAAGCGAGCACTAGTAAGCAGATTCAATTCCTGAGGGCGGATTTATTTGCGAAGGATTTCCTGGCCACGCTAGCTCGACAGGCTCAATATCCCTCTCAATCTCCATGGTCTTCTCGAGTTGATACAGGAGTAAACAAGGCCGATAGTCCCCACCAAAATGATGCTGGGAAATTGGGGGAGCACCAAACCGGAAATAACCACGAAGCAAATGCAAGAATCAGTGTCACCAGCAGCGGCAGAGAAGAGCAGGGGCATGACAGCCACGACGATGTAAACATTGAGAATGGGAATGGGATTGCACAGGAAAAATGGGATATCTTGATATCGAACCCGCCTTATATTTCCCCTCGGGGCTTCGCGAAACAAACAAGTCGGTCGGTACGGAACTGGGAGCCGAAACTTGCGCTAGTCCCGTGGCGTTCTACCTCGCCTACTTCTGCTTGCTCGATACCATCCGGGGAAGAAGTATCCTCCGCTTGTTCGAGTTCAATAAGACGAGATGTACCATGTCCGTGCTCAATACCAGCAAAAGCGGTCCTGGGTCGTCATCTGAAGAGGAAGGATGATGAAGCAGGCGACGGAGATGAATTTTATCCCCGCCTCCTTTTGCTAGCCAAGGACCTAGATGTGAAGATTGCACTATTCGAAGTGGGTAGTCTGAACCAGGCTATTCGTGTGACACGTATGGCCAAGAGAATGGGAGTCTGGGATGGTATCGAGATATGGAGGGATTGGGTTGATCAGACAACCGCTGCCGTTACTACTGTCCGAATCGGAGTTCGTCCTTCGGAAACCTCTTTTGCTGGTGAAACAATGATGATGAGATCTTCCGAAGGACGGATAGAAGAGCAAGGAAAAGAAGAGGAAAATCAGGAGAGGAAGGCGAAGGCCGCTGAACCATATAGAGACGAGAGAGTTGTGGTCAGGGGATTGGGAAATGGAAGGTGTGTCGTCTGTTGGAAGGGTGAAGGCGGACGTTGGCTAGGCTTGTAGGAAAGAGGAAGGTGTGGATTGTTATCTGTTTTCCGCTCGATCTGTGCAATTAAATTTCAGTAGGTAAAGAGCAATCCAGTTCAGAATGCGCGGAAAGAAAGTTAGTGGAGAATCATCCTCAAACGGGCAGAGGAGCTTCAAGATTTCCAAGAAAGGTCCTCCTTGCCCCCAGGAGTGGAAGTCTCACCATCATCGACTCTCGATCTGGGCTGCTCTGTCGACTCGATGAAGAGACGCAACCAATCGTCACAGGAGGTGCATCTCCCTTGAGGGGTTAAAGCCCTCCGTGTTTCTTTCTTTCGGGGGAGACTGGTAGATCACGATGGCGAAAGCACGGAAGAAAGCAGGTGCGCCGCTTCGAGAAAGAGATGGGAATCAGTCCCGCCTGACTGGATTCGGGTTCTCTACGAAAGAGGAGAGGGAGCAGTCGCGCCTGACGGGATTCGGATTCCTGAAGAGCGACGGGACGGACCATGGGAATAACGAAACCCAAGAAGACAACAAGGAAAACGAGCTGGGGATTCTTGTCGGAGAGCATGGACTTCAAGAGGATAACGAGCCAGCGGTCCTTGTCGACAAATATGGACTTCAACAGAGTAACGAGCCAGGGGTCCCTCTCGGCGAGGATGAAATCCCGACAGATGAGGCAGAGAAAGAAGAGTGGGGTGGTGCTCAAGATGATGAGATGAGTGAAGAGGAGGGAGGACGTCCTGAAGATGACGAGATGAGCGAAGAGGAAGGCGACGACGAGGTCGTGGAGATCGTCGAAGATGGAATCAAGATCGTGGACGGGGAGCTGGTCTGGGAAGAATAGCTCTTTGAAGACGGACAAGACAGAAAGGAGGGAGGATCATAGATGAAGAGGTCTATGAGGACTTAGAAGACGAAGGAATTGGATCGGTCGAGAGGAAAATAACCGAGAAGACGACCGAGGTTGCGACAATGAAGAAAATCCAGACGGCAATGATAACAATAAAGCAATTGGGGCTCACTCATTTCTTCACCTTCCTTCGTAACTTTTTACAATTCTCAACGACCTACCGCCGTCTCAAATGACGAGCCACTCCTTCGTCAAACTGCCGATGCATACAAGCACTTTCTTCCGTTGAACTGGTGACAAAGGCGCACCTTCGTTGGTCCGATGGTGATGGAGAACGATACCCTCGCTGTAAAGATGGAGATGATAACACCTTCGCTATAAGGATGACGCTGACCTTAGTCGTAGGGGCGATGATAATGATACCATCGTCATAAGCGTGATGATGTGGTTACTGCTGAGCTGCCCCATTTATTACTTCATTCGCGTGGTAGTTAAACCATTGGTTCGTCATTTGAGACGGCGGTAGGTCGTTGAGAATTGTAAAAAGTTACGAAGGAAGGTGAAGAAATGAGTGAGCCCCAATTGCTTTATTGTTATCATTG
>QQTW01003551.1_pt1 | contig 11532 bp, 11 predicted proteins | sample 1904831 | NCBI WGS metagenome assembly QQTW01 (sample SAMN09435610, study PRJNA476489) | Subsurface metagenome, whole genome shotgun sequencing project.
CGAGGGAATCACTCAATCGCAGCTGACCTGCCGCAACCACCGTCGACCTATCTATCTATTCGCATACCTATTCACCTTGACAATTTTCCATTCGATCCACCGTCGAGTCTCTTCATCCACGGGACGCCAATTCCAGCCTGACAGGGACAGGATCCTCCCTTGATTCGAGTTCAAGACTACGGAGGTCGCATTGGAGGTTGATTGACGAAATTTTCTTCTCTCCGCCAGTCAGGACTGTCGCGGTACACTCGCCGGCGACCTTTGCAATCAGCTTCTTCGCCTGTCATCGCGGGTCGTCGTCCTGATCACGATTGGTCGACACTTGGCTTCGGTCATTCTCTGCATCGCCCGGCGATTGATCATCACCGCCTTGTTATAGGCCTACCGAGTAGCACGATTGCTCTATTCCATATTGAGGCTATATCGTTCTCGCATACATTAGGCACAGGCTCTCAAGGCAAGGTATAGCCAGGTACGGGTGGTCCTTGGGAGAATTTGAGACCGAGCCCGACGATTTCCAGATCTCTTCTGACACTGCTGTCGCCTCTGGCAGTTTCAAGTGACAGCTCGAGTCTGATTTGGTCGATCGGTTCTTTTGCTGCAATCCTTTTAAACTTTCGGGTTCGCCTCCGCTGAGGGTCCGGCATCGTTTTATTTCAATAACAACCTCTCCAACCGTCTACCAGCCCTTCTCGGCTTCGATTTCATTTCTCTTCAGCCGAGTGGCTTCGTTACTCCGCAGATCCTCCACGGCTGTGAACGGTCGAGCCACAGACGAACTGCTCCGCGTGGCGTGCCCGCACAGGCTCTCAGCGTCGCGCTCCCGGATCGACACCACCTTCATTCGGCCAGTAGGTTCGTCGCATGGCCGGACGGTCCTAGCGGTTCTCTGTCGGTTCCATACGCGGTGCCGAAGAAGCACTGACGCACGACTCCCGCTGCGCACCTGCGCTTTTCGGCTTAACCGAACTCAGTTTCGTCTCCATCGAGCACAGTCCAGATTATATCCGTCCTGTCATTCTTCCGGGGCCTGACTCGCGTTTGGCCGATTCGCCAGCCCTGACCATCTTCCCGGGCTTGCTGTCTGCCTGCCTGGGCTAACTCTTCCTCTGTCTGGGCCGCAGAAGCCGTCGTGATCGACTCTCCTTGCAAAATCTTGCCTCAACGCATATCCCAACACTCTCCTCTCGTGTCTCCGTCGTCGTCGCCTGTCATGGAGGCCGAAAGCCCCATCGAGCGGCGTCCGGCGTCGCAGTTCTCGCAAACTCAGTCGCTGCCCTCGATCGCGCAGTTGACGAGCAATATGACCCAGCCGGAGATTCCCGCGGTCCTGAGCCGGCCGCATTCGGATATCCGTGACTCGGGCAACTGGTCAATCTCGCAGAGCAAACGTGAGTGTTGGTTTGGTTCTTTTGGTGATACTGGACGCAATTTTCCTGTGGTATCGCAGACCGTTGCGGATTGAGTCGTGGTTGCTTGGACAGCCTCGGAATCGTCATCCTCAATAAGGCGTTGTATAGACTTTCTTTTGCATATGGTCGTACTGAAGGGGGTCTCGACGTTTGCGCAGTTGTTGCATTTCACAACGTTGGTCTGACCGTTCACTAACACGTCGCAACAGACTCTTCCACACTCTCAAGCACCACCGGTCTGCAATTGCAGACGATATTGAATGCTGAAGATCTGCCGTCCCGCAACTCCGTCACGGATGTGACTTCGTCAGGAAGATATGCGTCTTCGATGGCAAGTGATCAAGCCCGTTTCTGGCGCACGCAACTAATGTATCAGCGCAGGCTACAGGACTTCCCTCCCTCAGCCAGGGGTTCGAACACAACCGTGGCAGTGCCGAGTACGGTCCACAGTTAGAGTCCCGACGCAGCAGCATCGACAGCCGCATGAACACCGGGATGGGTCATCTACAGATCAACCCCTCGTCGCCGTACGAGAGTCAAAATGCATCGCGTGCGTCCCTGGTATCCAGTCTCCAGCAGCAGCGCGGCATCACCAGCGAGTCCAGGACAAACGGCACAAGCCCGCTGTCTCCGAAGATAAACCGAGGCGGACTGCGTGCGAACAATCCTCCTCGAAGGGCGCCCGTCATCAACCCGAACCCGCGAAGCGTGTCTGGCATGCCGGATCCCATGGCGGCGGCGCCGACGAAAGGTTTCGCATGGGCTTTTCCTGGCCGCGCCGATCCCGAAGATGAGCGGCGACGTTCCAGCAGTGGAGACTCCAGTGGGGGTCGCTCCATGTCCCGTCAGAACAGTTATCCGGCTTCTGCTCACAGCAGTGTTTATACGGCTGATTCTGGGTTACCGGCGGGCCAGCGGAGATTTGATGAGGGTATGTGTCTCGGTCGGTTTGAAGCCAAGGTGCGGTGTTGCTAACGTTGATTGAAGATATGCTTCATCATCACCACTCCATGCAGCAGAGGTCGTTAGCCGGTCTACGAGGAAGCGAGCAGAACGCGGCCTCGAGCACCGGAAACTACAGCAGGACGCCGGAGTTGCGAGTCAGTCACAAGATGGCGGAGCGGAAGCGCCGCAGCGAGATGAAGCAGCTCTTTGACGAACTCAACTGTATCCTACCCAACTCGCCTGGTGGAAAGTGCAGCAAGCCGGAGATTCTCACAAAGTGTACGTGAAGCCGTCTGAGCAGGTCCCGTTCGACGAGTGCTAACGTGTGCGTGCAGCAATCGACTACATCAAGAGTCTGATCCGGACGCACGATGCCACTCGCAATGAGCTCACCAGGTTGAAGGCCGACATGGAGTTCTCCCGACGCGCCCAGGAGGAGAACGAGCTGCTCCGCGGCGAGATGACGGCGATGTGGCAGCATCTCCGCTCGGTGGATCCGAACAAGTCGCACGTCTACGGCTCCATGACCACCATGCTGTCCCAGCAGCATGGCCAGATGCCAAACGGCTCAGGCAGCCTTCCGACACTGCAGCCGCCCGCGCAGTGGCAGCAGGCGCCGCCGTCCGTCCCCATGCAGGGAATCGAGTTTGCATCTGGACGCTCTTACGATCATCAGTGAAGCTGATGACTCACTGTTATATCCAATCGCTGTCCGTCGATGGATTTTACGGCTCGTATAATGACCTGGCTATTGCCTCATCGCTCTCGGACTGCACCTCGGCATCTTTAATTCGACTTATCAACTTGCTTACGATACCCCTTACAAAAGATCTGTCTGGCACCGCTGCTGCCCGTCACAATGTCTGCTCTCTTTACATCGTCTCTATCTCTTCATTGTATAAATAGCTGTCACCTCTTATTGTCTCCGCGGTCGCTTTCAGGCGTCCCGTCTCGGGTCTGTTGGGAGGAAAAACCTGGCGTTCAAGAATCAAAAAGTCGCAGTGCGCTCTCGCGGGCCAACTGGGTCCGAAAAGCTCAATATCACGTTCTGGGTCCTGCAATCCTGCTGCCTCCCGAAGTCGCCTCCCATCTCCGATATTTCACTAACTGAAATTGTTGGAGCATCCAAGAGGATTGCACATTCCGTTTCGCCAGACAGGAGTTTCAGATCTTTCGATATTTCACGCATGCTTTTAGAGGCGACCCTGCGGTCATCATGGTTATAACATGTCGCTATGTGCTCCTTCCCTTTGGTTGCACACTCTGCCGCTGGCTCACTACCCTTTCCCTTTGTGTCATGTTGCAAACAGGGGTACCAGGGAGCTTCTTGCTTTAGGTTTCAAGGGTCGTCATGGATTCGGCGGTGGGCATCGGGAAGCAAAAGAAAAGGTTGCAGTCGGAGCAAAAATCATTCTCTCAAACTGGCTGGTCAACAAGCTTTCCTCATAGCTGCGAAGAGAGGAATTGGCTCAGCATCGTCCGGAGCTACCACGGATGGGTGGATGGATGGGGCTATGTAAACGCGGCTGCGTCATGTACTGGGGTCTGTCTTCATATCTGGGCGCGCGTGTGTGGGCCTCCGCATTTATGGATTCACGTGTAGCTAGAGACGAGAGGAATCGAGCTCGAGATTATCTTTGCATGCTTATAAGTTTTCAGGATGTGTCATGTGACATTGTGACATGTGCTAAGCGTAGGAGATGACAGAATAAGTCTTTGACGGATCGACCATTGCGTAGCAGTTTTTGTATGCTGTGGTATAGTAGGGAGATCGAATATCAACAGGGGACCAGCTTTGATAATGGAGCAAAAGAGAAAGAGGGTGCAAACAAGTACACCCGCGAAGCTAGACCAAATTTTGGATAAGTTGATCTGACGGACCGGTGTCATTAAACCTTTGTATAGGCCGCTCTACTTGCCTGGCTTCCGACCACCAGCAGCTCTCCATGCAGCGCCTCTCTTGCTACTCCTCGTTCGAGGTTTCCCGCCGCTCTTCTTCCCTGATCCACCCAGCCGGAGGGTACCTTTGCCCTGCTTGCTACTGGCACGGTGGCCCTCGAAAACGAACGACTCTGGAGGCTTAACCTGCTTGTCATTTCCCTTGGCCTTTGGAGCGTCGCCATTCGACTCTGTCCGGGCCAAGGCGGCGCCAGCTCGACCGAGAAGCTTATTTGCTCGGCCCTGGACGGATGGATCCTTGAATCTTGATTTGGGGTTGGAAGTTGATGTGTAGCCGCCTTTCGACGCTTTGGCCGCATTCCGCTTGACGCCCTTTGCTCGCACGACTCGGAGCTTGCGTGGGAGAAGGGGAGGGAATTTCTTGTCATTGAACAGAAGAGCCGCCTCCACGGCGTTCTCATCCTATGTTCGTGTAAGCAAGAGACATATACCTGGAACCGACTGCATATACCGTGAACTGGACGTAGGCGAACCCTTTGCCAATACGAGTCTTTGCGTCTCTCGGGACTCGCACGCTTTCGACCGTTCCCGCCTTTCCGAACTGGCGCCACAATCCTTCTTCCACGTCTCCAGGGGCTTTTTTCTTCGACTTTTTGGCTTCGCCATCCTCTGGCTCCTGATTCGAGCTCTCATCATCCACGAAACCGAGATTGCCGACGAAAACACACCGGCGATGGTCGACTTTGGCAGGATGAGCGACCTCGTCCACGCGAACATGTCTGTCGAGAACAACGGTGCCGTTGAGCCGCTTTGCTGCTTCTCTTGCTGCCACCTTCGTGGAGTATACAATGTAGGCATTGGTGCTCTTGGTGGTGGCATCCATAAGCTCTTTCTTCGCAAAAGCGCCTTTTTTGGGAATGCCTGTCGAGTATGCCGTGGAACGGAAGCGTATGGACTCGACTTTGTGGGCCGGAGTGTGCTCTGGCAGGGACGAGAAGAACGAAGAAAAATGGTTCAGCAGCACCTTCTTCGACTGCTTTGAACTTATGGCCAGAGTCGAGACGTTACCGACGAAGACTGTCCGTGAGGCCTTGTCCAGCTCCTCTTCGTTCTTTGGAAGCTTGGCGCTTTCATGCTCTGGGACTTCGAATGGTTCGTTCTCGTCCTCTTCATCGCTCACGGCTTGGTCTTGCTCCTCTTCGGGCACACTCGATGCGTTGCTCTCGTACTGGTCTGGTACATTACTGCCTTCCTGGCTCTTTCTCTTCTTGTTCTCCCTGGCCTCCTCCCGGGCGAGCTTCTGCATGTAGGCGTCTTCCAACTCTCCATTGTCATCCGCTTGCTTTCTCTTCCGCTTCAATTTGTTCGTCTCGCTCTTGCCAGATCCACGAGTGGCGACTATGGGTCCGGTTCTGACTTTATCATCGCTGTTCTTATCAGGCACACCGCCTTAGGCACTCATCAGCATGCTGTGGACAGCTTGACAGGGCCGTGATCAGTTACCTAGCAAAGCATCTGCATCTGAAAAGTCCCGCGGTATCTCATAACTCCGATGATACCGAGGCACGACTACTGGTCCAGCCTACGCCACGAATTAGACAGAAGACACATCTACGCATGAGATACGGGAGACTTCACACTGGAGTCAAACAGCGACGTCAATGAGGGATCGAAGAGGGCTTGGTCTGCGACAAATGGCAAACCCATGCTTCTTGAACTGACTCCTTTGCTGTCGCGTAGCTCCAGTCAGAATGTGTACGTAGGGACTTGACACGATGATAGTTCACAGAGTCACAAAAATTGGTTTGCAAATGCATGGAATATTCAATTGAGGTCGGGAGTGTTATCGATAATGAGTCGGAACGGAATAACTTTAGACCGAGACACACCTTCGACCGGCGATAACCATCGGCTAGTCCGTCATTCGGCATTCACTTGGGCAAGGTCACCAGAGCCAGACTACGAGGACATCACCGTCTGAGCGACGAGCCTGACCTGGCTCTCACACTTCATGACACCTCAACAGCAGCCTATCCTTCTCTTAAATTTCTCTCCAGTCTCTTCATTCACTTAGCAAATTGAATCCCCTTCCAAGACAATCGCGCCGCTTCAGGCACGGGCGCGGCAGCTCCTTGCGCGCCCATCGTCAACCACAGAAGAAACGCGCAGTAGCAGTCTCACCTTGAGTTACAACGCCTATCAACTCACTGGATCTGTGCGATTCTCTCACAGCTTGTGAGCGCTTGTTGAGCGGCGGTGACGCTGTGGTAAGTCATCCTACGTCCATTGTTCTTCGCGCAGCTCTCTACACGCCTTCTTCTTGGGCCGGACTCGTTGCGTCTGCGAATGGTCTCTATACGTTACCAAAGCATCCGACGTTGATGCGCTGGTGCATGGTCCCACTGGGCAATCTCCGTCCGTAGGCCTCATTCAGACGGTCCGTTCCTCGCTGGCGTGAGCGGGTCGCGGATCGCACTCTTGGCCTTGAGCACAACTTGACGGGTTCATGAAAGGGTATAATTGCTAACAGTTTGTGTTTCCAAGAAGCTTCGAAGCCCTACTGCGTCTCCTGCCTCCACCGCCCGACGCATTGGTCGAACCTCGAAGACCCCGCTGGGGTGTTCTACCTCCATAACGAGACTCTAGCCGCGTCTGGATAGGAATGGATGACGCAGGCAAGATGAAGGCGGTGCTAGACGCTCCCGACGCAGCGGGGGACCAGAACTCAAGTCAGTTGAGCGAACACAACGACAGTCGCTCGAGCAGCCTCAGCGAGCTGGAATACGGTCCGGAAGATCGCGAAGATAGCGTCAGCAGGACCGAAGAGACTCGAGTCGGCGAGGAAGACGACTCCGAGGCAGAGACAGAGAGACTTGCCCCGACCCCGATCGGGTCATCGGCTGCCCGTGTCTCCAAAGACGCCCGAGACAGAGTCACAAGTGAGAAAGGCGAAGATGAGGCTTTGGCCGATGCGGATCATTCCTCCGAGTCGTCCGTAGCGCTGGTCGGTCGTACAAGGACAGCCGCCGGCGCTGCCAATGGAAGTTCGAGTGCCAAAGAGGCTGGTCCGGCCTCGTCAAAGGATGCGAGCCTTGAGCAACAAGCCGGAGGGAGGAAGCGAAAACGAGGAGGCGCAAGAGAGAGTCCCATCGTCCGCGAAAAGGGCGGTGAGCCCATTGCGAAGAGGAGTGCCTCCGCACGCACGAATCTGCTCAAGGGGCCTTCCGCATCGCCAGCGCCTTCTGGATCTGACCGGTTTGATACCAGAAACAACGTCGAAGAGAGCAACGAGGTAGAGGATATGGAGCTTCAGGGAGGCGGAAACGGTCACGGTGCTCAGGAGGACTCGACGGCCGACCTCGCTACGAACAATGTGTCTGCCAAGTCAAAGAGACCTTACCGCAGAGGCAACAACGGCAGAGATGGGCCGAACAACAAGCCTGACGAGCAAACAGACACTGCAGAAGTTCCCGAAGAGAACGGCGAAGGAAAGGCAGACACATTGATGGAGGATGAGGAAGAAGTAAGCCCAGCGGATGACGAAGGTACGTGGACCTACTTTTTCCAGCGCGAGTCACTATTCTCATCCCTGTGGCATCTTCTACGAGTTCCGAGCTGACATGCCGCAGTTCTGAAGAAGAAAATAGCGATGGATGCCTTGGGAGCTGTCGAGTCACAGTTTACGACATTTCGCAGAAAGTAATGGAAACCACCCTAGTAGAGATTGTTGCACATTAACGCTAACATCCGTCTCAGACTGTGCGATGAGCAGATCATCCAACTGACTTATGAGCTGGAGCTGCTCGGTCAACCAAACTGTGTTCATCCAGAGTATTTGGCCCAAATCAGCTGCATCGAAGAGCGCCGCGACGAACAGATCCGACTAGAAGATGCTCTGTTACAGTATAAGAAGGCGGAGATGGAGCGCCGTCTCAAGGCAGAGCAAAGTCAGATACAGTGTCAATATGTCAAGAGTGTGCATGATTTTGCCGAAAAGGGGTTCGAAAATTGTGGAAAAGTGCTTTTCAAACTACAGAAAGCGCGACGTCAATGGGGTTCGGGCGAAACCGAAAACATCGGGAGGTACGATCCGAGACGGTCCGAACAGGTGCGAATCCAGACCGCGTACAACAAAGAAGTCTCTCTGCTCTCCGGAATTGCAAAACATGTTGGATTTCCCGCCGCTCCTGATCTTCGTGGAGCAACCCCGACGGAGCTCGAGGCAGATCTGCGCGCCATGGCAGTGAGTTCAGTCCTATGAATTGGCATTCTAGATTGCTCATGTACCGCTAGCCATCGACTCGCACTTCGCTCAACAAGCAGCACGCGGAGCCGGCACCGATCGCGATTGCTGCTGCGGAAGAGCAGTTCTTCGAACGAACGCCCTGGGCCAATCCGCAGCATCCCGCGCATCAGCACAGCCAGTTGCAGCAAGCTAATCAAGGCCGCCGTCATTCCAGCAATCTCTTTACGCCGTCCACAGCGCAGAGTCGACCCATTGACTCTTCTGCACCGGACGGTCTCGCCTGGAGTAGGGAGCCCGAGATGGATACTCCTCTTCCCGCAAGAGCTCTACCAAAACACGGTGACGGCTCTTCCACCCACAGGACTGCTTCACCACCTCGAGGCCGCTTCAGTCTTGGCGCTCCGCCGTTGGAGCCAAAAGACGGACAGCCTGGGCCTTCGGATCCGCGTATGGGACCGTCTCGGCCCGTCGCTCGCTCAGATCGTCCTTCCATTCAGAGCGATCGCGGCTTGTTCTCCCCTTCATTACATGCTCACGCTCCCGACTCGACTCCCCGCAGGAATATTGCTCGACTGGACGAGTCCATGCCGCGGAACGATCACGATGTGGCGGCGAAATCCACTTCTTCTCGCACGACGCTGGCGGATCTACGGGCTATAGATCCGAATAGACATCAGGGCACCGGAGATAGAGGGGTCTCCGTTGAAGCTAAGAATGAAGCGCGTGAGAAGATGAACCGCGTTGTGTCGGCCCTCGAACGGGGGAGCACTGATTAAGCCATTATACTCATACTCAACACCGCGGAGCTGCGGGCCATGATGCATGCAATTGGGAGTCTCTTATATCTGACAATTTCATGAGCGGCATGGTCTCGATCTTCTTTGGTATACAGTTGCGATACCCACGAAGACGACGTCTTTGCTCTGATATTGTCTCACTGAAGAATGACGGACGGTTCGCCTCATCTCTCCTCTACCAGTGGGCAGCGCGCTGGGACGCACTTGTGTATATATGACTCGGCTTTGCTTGTCAAGCGAGCATGTCCAGCTTTCAGTCCATGCATATCATGGTTGGATAGCTTGTAGGAGTCCACATCCTGGATATACCCAGACACCAGTTTCAGTGGCTCCGCTTGGTGTTAGTCTTGATGAGTCTATCTCCCTACGTTTGTAGATGCTTGAAGAAGCACATATTATGCCTTTTTGCCTCACCTTTTGCCTCACAGCTTAAGCCGTGCTGCGACTCGCGGACAGTTGACTAGCGTCGTCGGCAGCCTACGGATAATCATCGGCTGTTGGTAGGAGAACAGCCGTGACAGCTTCCGCGGCTAAAGCTCGGCGATAAGTACGCGACGAGACGTGACGGCAGAAATTCCATTGACGAGGGATATCGTCAGGTTGGAATTGACTGGTTACAGCAGGACGAGACTGCTTTGCCTCTGAAGCTGGGTGCCAGTTATTGCCGTGGATCCAGTCTATTCATCATACGTCTCCTGCATTCTTTGCGTCAATTCCTTCTCTTGTCTTTTATGGTAGCTGTCGGACCTGGGTTTCTCGAAGGCTATATAAGATAAGAGTCAGACAATTGTAGGTCCACAAACGAGGATCAAACAAGCTCATAGATAAAACTAAGACCTGAGCAGGAATCTCCCCAAGCGTCACTCAATCTCCCCGGCGTTCGAACTACCCGCCCTTCACGCCCTCGTCCTTGAGCTGCCTGTTCGCATAGAGAGTCTCGAGATATCGTCGCCTCGAAACCCTTGAAGCAACGGCACACGCACTTCCGAGTCCCAGTCGCCGTTGTCACCAGTACTTGCCCCGGCGCTCCTCGACAGAGCGAGTAAGCCAAAACGCTCGAGTCGAGATGTAAACGGCCAAAGGACATATCTATAAACGGGCGGGCGAGGTATCGATATTGGTCCCTATTATTGCTTCCAAGAGACGAGGTCAGGTTCGAATAGTCTTCCTGGCAGAGAGCAGAGCTGCCTCGGAGGCCTCACGTGGTAAATCTGCAAGGCATCAGGTTGGTGCGGCGTGCCTCAGTCTTGCTCCATATAAGACTCGGCTTCGCCCTATCACTAGGTCTCGAGCGACGCATTTACTCTCTCTGCATGAAACTTCGCAGTCGAAGGTTATCACATCGCATCCGTCTTTCCCCGGAGGTTGCCCTCACAGACTGCTGGTGAAATTGGGACGTTGATCACCAAGGGACTGGATTAGTCCGAACTCCCGTGACGTTGGTTGCCTAGCCAGCCAAGGTGTTGATAAGGCGTGTGATTATCCCACTCAGCCCAACTTTCCTTGACGCGTACCATCTCTATCTCCTATCTTGTCCTTCGAGACCCGCAGGCTCACCGAGTCCGTCGGAGTTCCAACATGGATGAAGACAACACCCAACCCTCCTCTTCCGGTCGGGGAGAAAGGATCTGAATGACGGCACCAGACTGCAATGTTCGTGTCGCCGGAACCAGAGCTCCTTTGCTCTTCAGGAGCGTATCATCCACCAGCGTGCCGTTGGTTGAAGTGTCCTCCAGCATGAGGATGCCGTAGTTGTTCACGAAGATCCGAAAATGCCGATTGCTTACGCGCCTGACCGCGTCGACATCAACAAAGATGTCGCAGGCATGCTGATTCCTACCGAAACAGAACCCCATGACAGGGTCTATCGTTGCGGACGAGAAGCGTAGTGCAAGATCCTGAGCCTGCCCGAACTCTGGTGGGTCGAGAATGAATGTGTCTTGCTCTTCGAGATCCCTGAGGTTGGTGTTGTCCTGGTAGTTGAGCAAACCATTGTTCTGGAGCACATGCTGCGGCCGCTCTTGTGCGGTTCGCGCCACGATACGTAGAGCCGCGTGAGAGCACGGATGTAGAATGCAGAGCACGTCGGAGATGTCAGCCTGACTGAGCCCAGAATTGTTCCTTCCTAGTCGTCTGGGATCAAGGACCTTCTGAGTGGAGGGTTGGGTGTTGTCTTCATCCATGTTGGAACTCCGACGCACTCGGCGAGCCTGCGGGTCTCGAAGGACAAGAT
>QQTW01003552.1_pt1 | contig 11531 bp, 11 predicted proteins | sample 1904831 | NCBI WGS metagenome assembly QQTW01 (sample SAMN09435610, study PRJNA476489) | Subsurface metagenome, whole genome shotgun sequencing project.
GAACATGCGGTGGCGACCTGGATATTTTCTTGCCGATTTCGTAATTGACTGGTGATGTTGCAACTTATCCGTGACCGTAATCTTCATTCACATACAGCACCCAGATACTTTTGTCCCACAGTACTCCATCCAACAGCTACTACCATCAAGATTTGGAGATAGACTTGGATTTTGGCACATTGGTGGCTGGAATCGTCCGCCTACGCAGTCGAGGAACACCTCGTTTCGCGAAGATTGGGGAACAACCCACTGCTTTCTACCACTCCACCATGACCAACGCCCTTCCAGCCGGTTCTGGCGGAGTTCCGCCGACCACTTACCCACCCGTCACAAGCACTGGACTGATGCCTCGCCGGTCTTCATATGCTTCCGTTGCCGCCGGAACTGCCACAGTTTCCCACCCGGTCTATGCTCAGCTTCCTCGTCCCGGTGCATTCTCTCATCTCATGAACCCAACGTCCACGACATACCCACCTCTACATCAGACCGATCACAGATCACATCGATTATCCCAGCAAGGCACCGACATGGACATGCATACAAATGGTGGTGGAAGCTTATCAGGTTCCTGGGGCAGAGGCGGAAATCTGCCGTCGTACTCGAGTCAATTCCTCTTCAACAGTCCCTACGGTATCAACGGAATCGGGGGCTCACTCTCGAACCCATTCTTCATACCCTCCTACCTTCGAAATTCTAGATACGTCGAGCGACTCGCCACAGCACACAAGGCAAAACATGCAGGGCAGAGGGAAGGTTCATCTACCCATTCCTCAAACGGAGGCTCGCTTTCTACTAGTTCCAGCAGTGCCAACCTACACAGATTGGCACCGTCACATCGAGGCATGACGTACGACATTGTCGAACATCAGCCTCCCATGGAAGACGATGGGTTAACGCCACTGCCGTCCAAGTGGGCCGAAGCTGACAGAATTGGTGGACTTGAGATCCTTGGGGATGGGTTGGAAGTACGGTCACGGATAAGTTGCAACATCACCAGTCAATTACGAAATCGGCAAGAAAATATCCAGGTCGCCACCGCATGTTCTCGACCACTTTCTGGTCGGTGTCTGGTCAGCCATACTCGCCGTGGAACGGAGTTGCAGGTCGAGTCGTCAGTTGGCGGGTGGTGTCGTCTGGGGGAGTGAACGGCTAGACAAATGCACGAGAGCTCGCTAACTCACCTGCTCCCCGCTTCCATCAAGGTCCGCTTCTGTCATTCGTTTGGTTTCTTTCAGGGGAGGAGGTCCCTCTGGTTGCATCTTAAATCTCCCGTTACCCGCCATTATCATGTGGCTGGCTCCAGTGAGTCGAGTGGTCACAACAATTATCCTTATCAAGATTGTACAGTCGAATACATGCCTGTTATAGTACTGTACTTTAAGACATGTGTCACGATATCCTTTGCCATGAGTTCTGTCTCGTCGAGAACGGAAAGGTGTCATGCACCGCTAATTCTACGAATACAGCGGTGAGATTGTGCCATCCAAGAGAAGATTGAAACTGCCCTTGCTTGCTCCGAAATGGCCCAAGGTCTATGCGCGTTGATGTTGATGACGAAAGCCCAAGCAAGTACAAGGAGACGCAACGGTTCACCTGATGTCCACACACATACAATACAGTAAACGTAAATGACCAACCCCTGCAGATGAGGTCCGTTTCGTGATGCCTCGAGATGCAGAAAAACGCCCGTATTTTGGTCGATGACGGAGGTGAAGTGGAAGGTCGTGACGACGGTACGCCAGACACCAGGTCTAATGTCCCGAATACCTTCGGCCGAAGGTTGTTGAACAGTGATGGTACGGCAAGTTCAAATATGAACGCAATAGCAGACAAGGTGCTAGGCCGGTATGGCAATCCCAGCGATCGGAGAGCTTGCAGCGTTGCTGGCCGATGCGTTTATGTCGATATCGCCTCCGCTTTGGCTCTTCTCGCTCTCCACAGCACTGCTACTGTTGTTGGCTTTACTGTCGCGGTCAGTAGGATGGCTCCCATCTTTGCTATCACCATTGACTTCCACGACCCTTGTTTTGGGGGCACGCCAAGATGGAATCTGCCACGTGACGCCGGTGAAGCTTTTCAGATTGAATCCCTTGCGCTCCCACTTGCGACATGGCTTTCCGGTGCGGTCAAGGGCTCGTAGACCGGCGTTGATTGCCCCTTGGTTGGCTTTGGGGCCCAGTTTGTGCGTTGCGAGAGGTGCTACCGTTGTCCATGGCCGAGCCGTTTGAATGCCGTTTTCGCCTACGCCGTTCTCACTGTATTAAAGTCATTAGCATCAGGCACAATCATCCGTAGCGACAGAAGTGCTTAGTGATGGCGGTTCGAGAAGTGTACAAAGGCAGAGATGCTTCCGTCCCATGTTTGACCAATCAATAGCAGAATATGATATCTTAGACTATACACCTGACAAACTGGGGCACAAGGACACGAGACACTGTGACGGCGACGGAACGGCTTGCTTACAGCTTAGCTTTCTTTTTTGGCCCAGGTTTTGCTCTTGGTTTCGGAGTAGAGTCAGTGCCAGCACCAGCGCTTCTTTTCGTGCCAACCTTCGTAACAGGTGTGGTTTTGCTCTTCGCTTCTTCATCGCCGGCTTGGAGTGATGGTGTTGCACCTTCAGCGGGAGTCGAATTCGTTTCGGATGCAGTCCCATTCGAAGAAGCTGAGGCGACAAGAGGGGTCTGAGCGGGAGTTGATGACGAGGAAGATTTGGACTTGGATGTCTTGCGAGACGAGAGTTGGGACGGAAAGCGACCGAGTTTAGCAGGTGACAATCGCAACCTGATGATCTTGCTGGGCTTTGATGTCTTGGATGATCGATCAGACGACAGCGAAGATGAGATTGCTGGTGTCGAGTTTTTGGTCGACATGTTGGTTGATTTATCGTAGAGCAATGCGTGTTTGGCACTTGATTGTGGTGATGGGTTGTTTTCTACTCGGTCGGGCTTTGGTGATAGTTCGGAGATTGGTGGTTCTTGGTCGTGGCAAGTAAAGGGTGAAAGATGGTAGGATTGGTCTCCGATCTAGTTAAATTGACTCTTTTCTGCCGGTGATGAGCATGACAGTGATGATTCGTCACGAGGGGAGTTGATGAATATGTTGGAAGGGTGGTGATGGGATGAATGGAAGGGGTTGGAAGAATAATGAAGCGATGTTTCATTATTACAGGTATTGTGGTGGAGGCGGTGGTAGCGGTGGTAGCGGTGGTAGACATTTGATTTTTGCGTTGGTTGCGAATGCGAACGTAAGGTAAAAGTCAGAGTCCGGTCAGGTAAGGCAACGCCCTCTCGCTGGGAAATACTGCAACTGTCGTTTCCCGTGATTCCTTGAAGCGAAATGCGAGATCCAGGGGAGTTGAGCTAAGTTAAGGCTTGAGTCTAGTCTACTTACAGCAAAGCGTACTTCTATTGACCAGCTCACAGGATACTATCACAAGAGAGCAGCCGGCAAGCTTCATGTGTTCCCTATTCAAGTTCATGAATAGATTTCCGTATTTTCATAGATATAAACGTTCATCTCTGACTTTCACATCACTGTTGCTTTCTTCTCGTACTTTACCCCAAAAAAGGGATATGACGAAATCGTTCCTACTTCTCAGCCCCAACATCCCCCGTGCCGCATGCGCACCAACTTAGAAATGCCCACCAAGAGCTCCAGACAATTGTATGTTTGTGATAGGTTTTAGGCAATCATCCCATCGACATGCAAGGACCTCAGCTCAGATCGTCACCATGATCTATCAGGATACTACTACTATTTGCAGAGCATGGGTTTGGCTCTTTAGGAGTAACCGCTGAGGAATGTTTGTTTATCCAAACATTGTTCGCTTTCATGGATGGAATGTACCAACTGGATCTGTTTCATCATTTTTAATGCCTCCAGCAGCATCCGATCCTCTGGAGGCGGGGATGGGGTCCACGCCGTTGCGGCGCTGGATCATCCCCATATATCTACTCGTTTTCTGCGTTGCGCACAGAGATCCTTCATACCACCCCTGCTAGCAAGAATGCTCTTTAAACTTGCGAATTTCTTTCAACTCGTGCAATTTTGTTCCGTTGCCCTAAACAGCGTCAATGCGGCGGCGCTGATACCAGCCAAAGATAGGCTTCGTGTTCGATCAGCTGCTTCGAGTGACAGCTACGGTGGCTATAATTTCAACGCAGATGCTTCAAATAATGTGGCCGTGTACTTCGGACAGACGGTGGCAACGGGGAGGACAAGCCTCGCCAGTGTATGCCAGGACCCAAGTGTCGACATAGTCATTCTGGGGTTTATTACCGTCTTCTTCGGTCCTGGAGGATACCCGTCCGTCAACTTCGGAGCTGCTTGTTCAGGAAAAACGGCGCAGATGCAAGCACGCGCGCCAGGCCTCCTCAGCTGTCCCGAACTGGCCTCACAGATCGCAACTTGTCAAACGTCCGGCAAGAAGGTACTGTTGAGTCTCGGCGGATGGCTATCACAAACGGTCCTCCGCAGTGATGTGGAGGCCACCGAGCTGGCCACGACGTTATGGAACGTCTTCGGTGCCGGCACCGCCATCGACCCGGGCCTCCGCCCCTTCGGGACCGTGAAAATCGACGGGTTCGACATCGACAACGAAAACAAGCAGCCAGCCCACTACACCACCTTCGCCACCGCCCTCCGCACCCACTACGCCCAAGATCCCTCCAAACAATACTACATTTCCGCCGCCCCCCAATGTGTCCGCCCCGACGCCTCGATCCCGCTCGCCACGCTTCAAAACGCCGACTTCGTCTTCGTGCAATTCTACAACAACCCATCTTGCAACATCGACAGTGCCGGCTTCGACGCCAGTCTCGCGGCTTGGAGCGTCGACCTCGCTGCCACCGGTCGTCCTCGACCAAAGCTCTTCATCGGAGCGCCCTCGTTTCGAGAGGGTGGGACAGGATACCTGCCTCCGGGCAGTTTGCAGAAGTCGTGAGGAGGGTTAAAGGTAAAGGGGTGATGAATTTGGGGGGTGTAATGCTCTGGGATGGGGCGGAGGGGTTGTTCAATGTTGATTATGAGGGGAGAAATTATCTGAAAGGTGCAAAGGCTGCGTTGACGACGTAGAGATGCTGGAAGTGTGTAGCGTATATTTTCGATGTTCTTTATTGTTATGTAAGGTATATAGGTATCAACAAGGATTGTCTTTGTGATTGTTAAATAGGTATAGACTTATTCTTGTTCAACAACGGCTCCTTCTGCTGATGCAAAAGTAGGTAGTGCTACGGTTCTGCACACCGTACAAAACGTTGGAATGAGGTGCTTTTTGCGCCAATCACATTACGATAGCAATATCTTAACCCCCTAATTGACTGAGTATTAGATAATTGGTCGAATCGGACCCAGGTCAGTGGTAATGAATTTGTGGGTACGGCTCGATAGGTGTCAACGTTTCATGCATTATAATCTACACCCAATGGCATACCTCTATCATTGAACTGTAACGTTAATGGTGGAATACCTCTTCCAGAGCAACCATGAATAATCAACATCACGATCACCTTGACAACGTTTACAGGAGAGTGCACACCATCTGGAAGGACTGACCATACTGGGATAAAGAGGATCTGTTGGTGTGATTTGCCATGCCGATCCCGACTTAGGTCCTGCACCTGGGCGGATGCCGGCAAGCTTAAAAATGTTCCTGGTATGACATCTTGACTCCGCAATTAAGGTATTCATCCTCATGAGAGAATGGCAGTCTTGCGCTTCTACCGATCACATCTAAAGCCCTGAAAACTAGAATCATCCTGTTCACCGGGAATTTTCCCAATTGTAGAAGGGCTAGGACTACCTAAGGTATACACACTTATCCGCGCTAGTACGGGGGAAATTGATGAACAACTCGAACCATGGACATAATGTCCAGTCGCAGAGCACCTATGATGAATCACTGGAGACAGGCGCAGAAGAGGTTTCCAAACCTGATTCGGATATGAACAAGCATCATTACGCTCCTGGTGGAGAGAGCTACCAGGTCCGAAACAACGATGACAGCAAAGAGGCTCTCGGTGCGCCTGCATCGACCGCCGCGGAGGACGAAGTCACGTACCCTGAAGGCGGTCTCCAATCATGGCTTGTGGTCATCGGCTCATTCTCAGGCATGCTTGCGGCCTTTGGGATGATGAACACGATTGGCGTTTTTCAGGCCTACCTCAGCACTCATCAATTAAGCCAGCACAGCGAAGGCACCATCGGCTGGATCTTCGGTCTATATGTTTTCCTCGCCTTCTTCTGCGGCATCCAGATCGGACCGATCTTCGATGCCAAGGGTCCAAGGCTCTTGGTGTTGGCGGGGACTGTGTTTCTCATGGCGAGTTCTTTGCTCCTGGGTATCTGCACTGGTATCTCTTCGCCTTGCTCTATCTTTCGATCCCACCTGCTGCAAGACTGACACGTTCGACTAGCGTATTGGCATTTCATCCTTGTGTTTGGCGTCCTCGGCGGTGTCGGTACCTCCCTGATCTTCACACCTGCCATCTCGGCCATTGGCCACTTTTTCCTCGTCGGTCGAGGAACGGCGACTGGACTGGCGGCGACAGGAGGCTCGATAGGCGGCGTTGTTTTCCCACTAATGTTGCAGGCCCTCTTCCCTCGCGTAGGCTTTGCCTGGGCCACGCGTGTCATGGCCCTGATCTTCCTCGTCCTCCTCTTAGTGGCCAACCTCCTTATCCGCTCACGTCTGGCACCCACCAAAGGCTCGAGTGTCCTGCCCGACTTCACCATCTTCCGCGATCCTACCTTTGCACTAACGACTGCAGGGGTCTTTTTCATCGAGTGGGGCCTCTTTGTCCCACTTTCATACATCCCATCCTACGCGCTCGCCAATGGCGTTAACGACTCCTTCGCATATCAGCTTCTGGCCGTTGTCAATGCAGGCTCGTTCTTCGGCCGCTGGATTCCTGGCTATATTGCGGACGTTTTGGGGCGGTTCAACACGATGATTCTGGCTGTAGCCTTGTGCTTGATCACCACATTTGCGCTATGGTTACCAGCTGGCGAGAACGTGGGAATGATGTGTGCTTATGCGGTTATCTTTGGTTTTGCCAGTGGGAGTAATATCAGTCTGACACCCGTTTGCGTCGGACAACTATGTCGGACAGAGAACTATGGCAGATACTACGCTACGTGCTACACTATTGTCAGTTTTGGGTCAGTCAACATTCTCTACTAGGGGAAAATACGAGGACTTCTTAGATTGACCTTGCTGACAAATTATGATTATATAGGACCTTGACCGGCATACCCATCGCGGGTCAAATTCTAGCAGCCAGTGGGGGCGATTACTGGGGCTTGATCTTATTCACGGGTTTGTGTTATGCTGGTGGCCTCGTCTGCTTTGTGGCGGCGAGGATCATACAGGTCGGCTGGAAGATCATGGCCGTATACTGACGCTCTACAATATTTCATGTATGCATAACGCACTTCAGAACGTGGTGCTGGCGTTCCAGGGCGTGGATCTAACGTGATGTATTTCGTTTGAGAAGCGTGTAAGCTCCTCATATCTTCAAGCGCGTCGTCTTGAGCTTTCAATATGTTACGAAACGGGAACATGAACACCAGCGTGGTCTTCACCGCTGAAAGGAACTAATGGATCATGGCGGATTCTATAAGGTAGTCTACCCCGCAGCATGTAGTCGGCACGCCACCATTCGCGCGGTGGGTATTATTCGCGTTGCTTTCGCCTGTGCTATGGCACCCCATATCCCAGCATCACGTCCGTAGATCCCGCAGTTTACATCCCCAGCCCTTTCGGGTGCCTTTCTAACATACCTCCACAGAGCTTTTCGCATCAGTAGCGTGTCCAAACACGTTCTGGCGTTCCCGTCAAGCGCGTTATCGATAACTTTAACGCGGAACCCTGCACCAGGTACACGATATCCTTTCCCTTCCTCCTTGACTGATTCGTCGAAGGATCAAGCGTGAAGACTGTCGCGCCACTTTTCTCAGGCTTGCAGGCCCCGCGCTCCCAGCCTCCTCCCGCCCACAAGGCCAACCACATCTGACTTCACGTCATTAAGGTCGACCACGAGCGCGCAATGGTCGTGATATTCTGGTGCGATTGCTCGCGTTTCTCATTGCCTTCTGGATCAGCGACAAGACTTCATTTTGACAGATTCATCTCTGACTCATAGTTGCGGTCACGTTTTCTGGCATGTTTCCGTCTCGTTTCATTTCTGGTGCGCTGGGGGTTGTTTATGATGGAGGGATGCCTCATTTATTCCTAAGGTGTCTTTTGATTTCGCGATAGTGCTTGTTCGCAAGCATTTTCTTTAGGGCAAAGGAATTGTGACGTCCATGTTATTATTCTATATTACCGTTTCTTCCGTATAGAAAGCATCGGCCTCAACCTTTATCAATTAAGCTTCGAAGGCATCGCTCGGTTGACGTGCAATTGCTAGAAGCAACTGGGAAGAATTGTATGGCATATTCTGTTCGAATGGATTCCATGGATTATTCTAACACAATATTTTCAAAGACGTCACCTAGCCAGTATCGATATGCTTATCGCCCATGTCTCCGGGTTCCGCCTTCTTGCAATTCTGGTGGACGGAGAGCACCCGCAACTCCTTTCTGTCGCATGTCCAAAAGGATGATCTTTGTTCCCTCCGCCTGGCCTGCCATGACTTCAGCGTTCGTGCCGCACCGTTACTGTTCAAAGATGTAGCCGTTACCTTTCGCCCAGGCTCGTTCACCAAGCCAGCACGAATAGCTGCGCTCCAACGAATAGGGCATCATATCGAAACATTTCAATTCAACATGTCGCATGGTCCGGAAACTTTCCTGCCGCCCCTCCTTGATCCCGTAACTGGAGAGGAGCAGACCTTTGTCTATGTACCGCACATCCATTCATCAAGAGCATCGAGTTCTCGACTCAGCATCCCCAAGTACGGGAGCTGGGAGATGACGGATCTATTGGTCAAGCAGTATCCGCCTCTGTTCCATTCTGCTACCGATGTACCGTCTTTCGTCCGAGCATTCTCTGCCATGCCCAGCATGAAGCATCTCGTGATATCCTGTCCTGGTCAAGACCCGGCGCAACGTTACCGGCGCAGTATCGTCGACTATGCCCTCATTTCCGTCCGGATTGCCGCGGAGCGAGTGTGTCTCCCGTTATTGACCACGTTGTCATTGCTTCCAATACATCCTGCTGGTGTATTCTACCTACGTCCGAACATGGGTTTCGGCACTCTACCTGATTCCACCAAGCGCTGGGCTCAGATCAAAAGACTCGCTATCCATATGGACAGTTGCCCTTTCGGCCCGCACACCTCGATCGATCTTCTCAAGATCTTGCACTCTTACCTCCAAATATTCAAGTTCTCGCTAAAGCGCTTCTTATTTCGATGGAAGGGGGCCAGAGGTCCCTCTCCACTTTCCTTTTCCACCGAGCCATGCTTCCTGTCGTCTACCTACCACAACACGGCGTCTGCGGCATGCCCCACTACTTCATCCCGTCCACCGCGACCGCTCACGTTTCCAAAGCTGCGGTACATGGAGCTCGAAAACGCTACCATGGATGCGGCTCAGATATCTGCCTTCATCACCTCTCACCGGCGCACGCTCTACGAGTTTAACTTTGAGGATGTCACCCTACGCACAGGGAGCTGGGAAGAAGCTTTAGCGCCGCTGACGCGTATCAGTGGTAGCGACAAGTGGAAGCAGAAAGCCGAGGAAGTGATGGATGTTCCTATCATCCTCAGCCCTGACGGACTGGATAAGGTTGAAAGGGAACATATCATGTACGAGGCTGAGAAGCAGCGAAGCAAATTCAACGAAAGTAGATTGTTCGGGGGTCTACAGAAAGCTGGATCCAAGGGACGAGAGCTGTTCTGGGGCGGTCCCGAACATATGAGGAAATTCTTGAGGAGTTCTATGTTTAGTTGGCGGTAGGGTTAGAGTGGTGTTAGGAGTTTGAGGTACGATCAAGTTGGAAGGATGATGAATGAATCGCAGACGGCATATATTTACCGATGATGTATCAAACGTGACCTTGCCTTGCTTTATTCACGTTGATTAGAGAATATTTACATCTCTCACGCATAACGGTGTTGAAACAGGTCGCGTGCGATCAGACGCAGCCTCGGCAACAGCAGTCGTCCTTCACATGCAATTCTTTCCAGCATCAATATATACGGAGGTAAGCAGGGACCATATAGATCATCAACTGTACACTCTGGACCCTCGAGCAACACATCCTTTTCTATATACCACGCTTCTGTCTTGACCTCCTCGGCGGGAAACCTATACTGTAATTCTTCGCACCGGCCTCAGATCGCGATCGCATCAGCAAGTAGAAACTACATTTGCAGTCACCTTCAATTAGACATATCGCATTCAAAATGTCACTCAAGAACGGTACTATCCTCCCCATTTATCCTTCAAAGAATGAGCGCTGAAACCTGCATATAGATGCATTTCCCTCCTCGGCCGCATTCGACCTCATCAACGAGTCCCTACGATCCGACGAGGCTGAGCGCAAAGACGCGGTGAAGAAGGGCAACGCAATATTCGCATTCACACTCTCCAACAAGGACGGCCAAACGGAGAGTTGGTACATAGATCTCAAGGAGAACGGGGAGGTAGCGAAGGGCACAGCACCTGAGGGCAAGCAGGCTAATGGTACGGCACCGGCGGATGTGTCCCTTCTGCTCTTTCTTTGGAGATGTCCTCATTGTCCCCGATTTGATGTGGGAAACTGCGGCTTGGTAGGAAGGTGCTAACAGGGTCTCACGCAGTCACACTATCGCTCTCTGACGAGGATTTCGGCAAATTAACCAGCGGCAAGGCAAACGCGCAGAGGCTGTTCATGGCGGGCAAGCTCAAGGTCAAGGGCGATGTGATGAAAGCTACGAAGATGGAGCCGATATTGAAAAGGGCGCAGACGAAGGCCAAGCTGTAGGCAAATTCAAGGCATGGAAAGCTCGCTGTATCTATGTTCAAGTTCAATAATTCAACACCTTCAGGATACTTCAATCTTCTGGCATGACGAACGATTTCGTATACCTTACTGTACATAGATAATGTTTTTAAACTGTAAGAGGTGTGGCGCAAGAAATAAATGCCGATGAATATACAGTAGCCAAGTGTTGAGCATACTTCTACTCAGGCGGCGCACCTGTTTTGGGTTGAAATCGATTGACTAAGTTAAGTGATAACGGATATGCACGTGATCGGCTAAGTAAATTCTCCTTGGCATCCTCACTGACCTTTGTATGACGGAAAACGACATACTCCGCTGTCTCATTGTCGCATCGATCCCGAGGCCGTCTCATCGTCCACTCCTGTGTGAGAAGCCCAATTTTGACGGCGGTTGCCCTCGTGGATGTCTGGTCTTCAGGTCCCAGTGTTGTTGTTGTTGTTGCCGTTGTTGTTGTTGTAGACCTCCGCGCATTCACTGCCGGTGCCCTCCTTCCTTCTCGGAAGAAAAGCGCGAACTTTTTGGGGAAACTTCGCTCCCACCACCCATAAATAACACTCCTCACAACACAAACCACAACACACAACACACACACAGACACATA
>QQTW01003553.1_pt1 | contig 11530 bp, 8 predicted proteins | sample 1904831 | NCBI WGS metagenome assembly QQTW01 (sample SAMN09435610, study PRJNA476489) | Subsurface metagenome, whole genome shotgun sequencing project.
CTAAAATTCCACCGGCCCTAACCCCCTTCCCCGAACCGAATCCTGCACGCCACCCCTCACCCTCCCCAACGCCTCTCCCCACGCCCTCCCACCCTCTCGATCCATACCCCCCTCCCCAACAACCCACTCCAACCACCTAATCACCAAAACCGCCTTCCTCAAATCCCTCTCCTCGCCCACCACCCTGGCCAAATACTTGACCAGCGCATCCACATCCTCCGTATACGGCCCATCATCTCGAAACTCCTCGAACCACGCACTAACCGCCTCCCGCAGTTCTGGTAACGCAGATAGGTTTCGCGACGTGAAAGTCGGGCGCGCAGGACGAGTCGGGAGACGAAGGCGCCGTTGGCCGGACGGGACGTGGTCGGGTGGACGGTGATGGAGGCGTTTTCGGGAGGTCAGATCGATGCCGCCGCGTTTCCTGAGGCGGTCGAGCCGTTGTTGGGCGAGGATTTCGCGGCGGATGTCGGGGGGTAGGGCGTCGAGGAAGTCTGGGGAGACTTCTTCGGAGTCGGTTTCGGTGGCGGTGGCGGTGGGGTTGGTGGTAGGGGGGCGGGCCTTGTTTGTGGCGTTGGCGCTGGTTGTGGCGACGAAGTTGGATTGGGTGAGGGTAGAGTTGCTGGTGAATGGTTTGCTGCCGGTGGGTCTGCCGCGGGATAGAAGGCCTATGCGGCGTTTTGTGGGGGTTGTTGGTTTGCGGGGTGGAGCGATGGAGCGGATCTTGCGGGGAGATTGCGGGAGGAGGCTCTGGCCATGGTTGGGGTGGGGTTTGCGGGGGGATTTGCTGGATGTATAGAAGGTGATTATTTCGGCGCGGATGTCGGGAGGGAGGGCGTCGAGGGTTTCTTGGTCGAGTTGCGAAAGGTTCGGAAGTGTGTCTGGTGTTAACGCTGGAGGATCTGGCGTGGCGCTGTTTGGCCGTGATGGTTCGCGTGAGGAGGTTTTGGATGTGGACAAAGGTTGTGGGAATTTGGATCGTATGTCTTCGGGGAGCTCGGCAAAAACGGTCGGATCAACTTGAGTAGGGAGCATGAACTGGGTGCCAAGGGTGTTGAGCGGTTTCTGGGCAGATGTGTTTGGTGACTTGACAGTTGTCACGACGGCAGGAAGTCCTGACATAACTGTGTCGTCGGGCGACTTCTCTAGGTCATCTAAGATGGGATCTTCAAGTTCTTTACCCGCGACTTTCGGTTGCTCAGTCATCTTGAACTGTAGACGCCTCTGACTACTTTCTTGTTGACCGTCAATGGTAACTTTGAGCGCCTCGAGCTTTGTCATCTGGATTCCAATTCCTCTTAGCTCGCCAGGAGAGAAACCAAACCCTCTCAAAATCGAGACCGCTTCTCTCCGCAGCACGTCTTTGTCGTTAGTTGCGACACCTAATACTAAGCCTTTGTTGTAAGTATCGCATTTGCCGTGGCCAAGATGCTTGGGAGGATCCAATGGAGCGTCTGCAGCTCGTCGCATGATCTTCATGGTCAGTTGCCGCCCTTTAACCTTCTGTTCTACAAGACGCCGGTGAAGCTCATCGCATAGGCTTTGTACAAATTCCTCTGCTTGTGCTTGCGTCACGAAGCGTATGCCCCAGTTGACTTCTGCCGATACTGATTTCCGGATCACCTGCTCTCCGACCTCCGTACGATCAATACCACGAGCGTACTCCCAGAGCTTCTCCCCAGTCTTGGGTCCGAGCGTAGACACAAGTTTCTCCTTTGTTGCCTCACGGATATCTTTAACGTACTTTATCCCAATCTCTTCAAGTTTGCCACCTATGCTGGATGCCACTCCAGGCAGCTCTTGAACGGTGAGTCCACCAATGAAGTCAAGAACTTCCTCAGGCTTGATCTGGTATTGCCCAGCTGGTTTCGCTTTCCTCAATGCGACCTTGGCAAGCAATATATTACCGCCAATGCCCACAGAAACAGCACATCCTGTGACACGTTTGATTTGATCGCGGAGACCCTCGGCGATTTCCTCAACCTTTGCCTGTTCCCGCCAGATACTTCCCTCTGAGACTGCCTTACCGTTGTGCCCACCTGCTGCGGTACATGCCGCACTCACATCCACCAGAGCCTCGTCAACACTCACGCTTTGGACTATGCCACCAGTAGACATGATAGCGTCGTAGAAATTCCTACTTGCTTCTTCGTAGGCTGGGAAGTCGTAGGGCAGAACTTTCAGGTCCGGACAGAGTTGCTGGGCACCTTTCATCCACATGCCGTTCTTGATACCGAACCTTCTTGCGGGATAATTGCAGCTAGCAATCTCGGAGCCTGAACCACCGCCATGAGCAACGACTGCTGGCTTGTCAACGTATTGAGGTAGCTTCTTTAACGATACCGCTGCGAAGAAGCTATCAAAGTCAACATGAAGTATATATCTTCGGGAGCCAGGAGTCCGCTTGAAGCGTGATTTCTGAGACAGAGACTGTTGTGCAGTCAACGCCTGGAGCTGCGCCTTCAAGTCTGCTTTCCATGTGGAGAGATGATGCAGACGAGACTCTTGATAATACTGCTTGAGAAAATCAGGATTGACGACAGTAGATTTCCAGACCCGCGGATCCGCTAGAAGAACGGCATTGTGCTCTTCAGCAGTCATTCTCGCTTTCTCGGACGATGCCGATTCATTCGAATCCGTCTCGACTTCTGGGGGGGTTGGTGCATGTAATGATCCTGCGTCACCGGTGGTACTGCGATCGCCAGTAGATTCCTCCTTTCTAAAGGCATATTCTCTGCTTCTTGTGTCTTGATCATGTGAATGATTGTAATCAGGAGGTTCAAGAGGATCCGAGACCATTCTGTTATCCACAAGCGGCGGCAATGACACAGCTGCAGGTAGATCCTGTAAGTCTGAAGGCTTGGTTGGATGGAATTTTGCATCTAATCGACCATCTTGTATGGAGTTGCCAGCTACTGCACTCCGTGCATCTTCCTCATCTTCAACATGGCTGTCCTCACCAGCGAGCTCCTTGACTAAGCCCTGCACCTGACTGGTATACCAGCTGTTATCGGTCTGTTCTTTGTAGCCTCTTCTCTGGCTGTCCGCTTGAGTAACAACCTTCCCCTCGTCGAAACCTAGCACCTGCTGTCCAGCTCCTTCGTCCAGTACCCTGTAGGCGTCCCACGGCAGAAGTCTCCCAGCTTTGACGCTATCCACCACCCATGCTGGCTTGACAAGACGGTATCTGCGGAATTCTATCTTCTTCTTCGGGGTGAGGTTGCTTGCTATAATATGAGTAACTGCGGTCTTTCCATCAAGATACTGCATGAAACCTCCTCCATAGCTCACGATCAAAGTATGAAGATCATTGAGCGAAGGTTGTGTGTAACCGTTGACATGAGCAACTACCCCACGGAAAATCGGTGGATTGGTTGTGGAGGAGGAACGGCGCTCAGCATCAAGATTTTGCAGCTTTATCTTCTTGCGCCGGAAGTAGTCGTTGAAGCCACCGAACCGCGAAGGCTCATACTCCTCGCCATTTTCGTCGGCAAACGTATGCTTCTCAATCCTCTTACGCACCGCGGTCGAGTTAGCCTCCAGACGAGACCCCATAACTGTAACTAGCTATGCTTCCTGGGATAGATTCAAGGCTCCCACGGAGTAGAGGTCTTCAAGCTCGGCGGCGACCATACGGTGCCAATATCATGACTGTGGGCACAGTCGACCTCTGCAGTCATTTGCGAATGTCCTAGGCGGAGTCTTGACGCGTTCCGTCTGCGTCACATCTCACTATTATACAGATGAGGTTGGAAAGTTCCAGGGTACCTTAGCTTAATGTTCCGGGACTAGTGCCGATTGATACACATACGATAAGGTCACGCTAACCCACGTTCCGCTCGAGCTTTTTGAGCTCTTAGCTTTTTTTCAACACCGCCATTTTTCTCCTCCTAGAGAAGCTTCTGCACAATTCAACCTTTACCTTCCAAAGTCTTCTGGTAAAATCAATCCTCAGCGTTGCGCTTGAAGCTTGTTTTAGAATTCCCCTCCCAAATAGCAGACGAAATGTCTCTTCTTCCCGTTGCAGTCTACGGACTGGAAGTCCCTGCTGGGGATGTTATGATCCCGGCTGTGCCAGACTTCCCAGCTACGGTAAGCTATCGACTTCTAGTATTTTGATTAAATGTTGATGCAGTCTCTTCATGGTGGATTATAATTGCTGATACAAATGCTCTGCGAAGTTTCGAATAACAATGGCCGCAATAGACCCAAGCGCTCGTCCCGAGCTTGACGATAACACAAATGGTGATGCCCCCGCCAGAGCAACGCTTAAAGTGATCCGTCAGCCACCCGGTATGGATGATGAAGATACCTTGGAAGATGACTCGGACGAAGACGACTACCTCAACGCATTGTTGGGTGGTGCTGATTCCGAAGACGGTGACGAGGATGATGATGAGGAATCGTCAGATGACGAAGAAGAGAAAAATGGCGGGCCGAGTGATCCGGCCAAGAGCAAGAAGGCGCGGAAGGAGGCTGCTGTCAAGCAGCTGAAAGAAGCGCTTGCTGATGAAATGAATATGGAAATTGATGATTCTCCCAAAGTCAACGGCGTATCCCCGAAGAGCAAGAAAGGCAAGGCTAAGGTAACTGATGAGGACGAGGAGGACAGTGATGAGGATGACGAGGATGACGAGGATGGAGAAGATTTGGAACTTGAAGAATTTGTTATCTGCACTCTTGACACTACCAGAGTATGTGGCCAACTCCTCCGGTTTCCAAGAACTACTTTCGATGATACTAACTTAGAAAACAGAATTATCAGCAACCTTTGGATATTACTATCGCTGAGGGCGAGCGAGTTTACTTCAAGGTCTCTGGCACGCACACCATCTATCTTACCGGCAACTACGTCGTTCCAGCAGATGAGGGTGCTAGGGATGGTATGTATGATGACGACGAGGAGGATGAGGACTACGATCTATCCCCGGATGAGGATGAACTCGACGACGATGAAGAGAGTGATGAACTAGACACACTGGACAATTCGAGAATCACGGAAGTCTCGTCTGGGGAGGATGAAGCTGAAGCACCTAAGCTGGTTAAGAAAGACAAAAAGGGGAAGAACAAGCGGGCAGCGGAGGATTCCGACGACGAACCTGCAGCTCTTGACGAGATCATGGCCAAAGCAATGAAACCAGCGGGAGCTACTACAAACGGCGACGCGAAGCTAAGCAAGAAGCAACAGAAGAAACTCAAGAATAACGCCGGAGAGGCTGTTCCCACGGCAGCGGAAGATGCTGCTAAGAAGGGGGATAAGCCTGCTAAAGACGCCAAGACAGATAAGAAAGTGCAGTTCGCCAAGAAATTGGAGCAAGGTCCTTCTAGTTCACCCAAAGACACCAAAACAGAGGCGAAACTCGAGACAAAGAAGGACGATGGTGATGTAAAGTCTGGTCTCGGCGTGAAGATGGTGCAAGGTGTCAAGATTGACGACAGAAAGCTTGGCAAAGGCCCAGCGGCGAAGAAAGGCGACAAAATAAGCATGCGGTACATTGGAAAACTGCAGGATGGCAAGGTCTTTGATGGTAAGCAAGCTGTCTGTGTAGCTGTGCGGCCCTGCAACTAACGATCACTAGCAAACAAGAAGGGCAAGCCTTTCACCTTCAAGCTCGGTTCGGGCGAGGTTATCAAGGGCTGGGACATCGGAGTCGCCGGGATGGCAGTTGGCGGCGAGCGAAGATTTACTGTTCCACCAAATCTTGCATACGGCGCCAAGTCACCTCCTGGAATTCCGTCGAACTCCACTCTTATCTTCGAGGTGAAGGTTCTTGAGATCAAATAAGCGATCATACCCGGACCATTGTCCTTGGGACGGACCTCTTCGTTGCAATTGTCACTACCGCGCTGGGCTTTGGGCCTTCCATGTATCAAAAGCGCTCTCTACTTTGGTCATTGTCTAATGTCCTGCCCGACCTCTACATTGTTTCCTTTACTAATCGCACCGCTCTCCGAATATGATTCTGTTGCTCTCCAAGCATGTGTATAAAGATATCCGACTTGCGGTTGTTTCTGTACAGCATAGCAGGGATGAGGATATCTTGTGGTTCAGGAAAAGCTTAATTCGACTGCATAGATACTCGTGAGAGCTGCCTGTGTAGGTAGATCAGAATAGTTCCAAGATTTCCAAAGGAAATGTCAATCATCGATGCTCGCCGCAACCAGGGCTAGGAATATGAAGTCAAATCGGCCGGCTCCTCCGTAATGGATGATTGGTTGAACAGTACTCTGGGACTCTGTGTACATGTAATTTGAATTTACCTATATACTCGACCACCATCTAGTTTTGTTCCACCAAATTGCCCAGCGCACACCAAGCGTGGGACAACGGCCGAGGCGCATTGATCAAGTAATAGTGACTTCCGCTTCCTGAACACCACTCAATGAATTTATGTGTTAAACATAGCAGCCTTTTTCCAGATCCAAAATGAGCACATGAAGCAGGTTTTCATGGAAGAGTACATCTTGTTGCATGAAAAGAGATTGAATCGAACTACAGACATGACCGTGTGAAGCGGAGACATTGTTGAACCTATAAATCTGGCTGGCTTAGGAGGCAGACATGGACGATAACCGCGAGGAACAGCCCCCAGAAGGATGCCATCACTACGAAAGCTTGGGTGAAGTACCATGGGATATTCAAAAGTTCTCGCCCCCCTGACTACGACGCATGAGCCAGAACGTTGTTGACGAGGATTAGGTACTGGTACCAGCGCTACAGTATCTTCTCCAGATACGACCAGGGCATCTGGATGACGGATGATGCATGGTTTGGGGTCACGCCCGAACCGGTCGCTAAGTACGTGCAGAATGTCCTTTCATACCTTAGTAGCGCTTGGTTTAACTAAGAAATATGAAGCAAGATTGCCCAGCACTTATCCACATCCCTACCACCTGAGAAAGGCATTCTGATTGATGCTTTCGCCGGGGCGGGGGGCAACGCCATTGCTTTTGCTCTCTCAGGAAGATGGAAAAGAGTTTACGGTATCGAGAAGGACCCAAAGGTTCTTGCCTGTGCAAAGCACAATGCAGCAGTTTACGGAGTGGGGGATAGGATCTCCTGGTTCGAAGGCGATTGCTTTGACATCATTCAGAAAGAACTGGCAAACGTTGGAGAATTTGCCGTGATCTTTGCCAGTCCTCCTTGGGGAGGTGAGTTTTGCAGCGTCTTCAATAGAGCCGGACTGAAGTTTGGTAGGACCTGGATATAGATCGGATTCGGTATTCGACCTCTCCGTGATGCAGCCATATAACCTAAGGGATATCTACGAACCATTTTCGAAGGCGACGAGTGACATCGCTCTCTACTTGCCTCGCACGTCTGATCTACGTCAACTTGCAAAGATTGTGCCTGATGAGGAGAAGGTGACCGTGATACACTATTGTATGGAGGGAGCTAGTAAGGTAAGGCGGATTTATGATCTCGAACATAAGCGCGAACTAATTGCCGTGACAGGCGCTGTGCGCATATATTGGGAGGTTTCAGTTGGAACAGATTTGACAGATACTCTGTCCTGGACAACAATTTTTGTTGGATGTGATTATATGATGAGTGTGACTGCAGATCGATATCAAGCTATAAGATTATTCACATTCCAGAATTCCGAAGGCAAGGAGAAGCGCGTATTGACATAACGGCTCGCTTGGCCCCCCACTAGTAACAGAGCCTCATCCTCTACCTTATTGATTAGTTTAACATCCATGCTATTCATACAAACGCGCATTCTCACGACAAGACTCTGAAAAACAGTGTCTTCTAGACGTTCTGGATGCCAAGCTCAATCCACTAACAACCGACTTCTCTCGATCCTGGATGATTGCGCGTCTACCGGATGCTGACCGAGGCTAACTGTGTTAAGAGGTTGTCTGCCGGAGTGTTGGGTGGGGTATTGTGAGGATGGCAGTGGTGGCCACGCATCAACCTGGGTCGCCTCATCTTCACCTTACAAACGGGGCTCAACCAAAGGACATGCCTCATGCGATGGGTTCGGGCGATGGGATGGAGGAGCCGGATGATTTCGAGAAGGTTCTTGCAAAGCTCACCAGCGGACAAAATCCTGGGTTCGATTTTATGAGTCGGGATCTCGACGTTGGAGAGAAGGCAGACGATGCGGTGGATTTCGAGGATATCAGCGACGATGATTTGGCGGAGGATGAGGACGGAGGAGCTGTTCAGCTTGCAGGTCCGGACGGCCTACTACAGGAGGCGGATTCATTCGGAGAGCTGGATAATATCACGGAAGAGTCGGGTCTGCCGCCGATGACTAGTGGGAAGGCCGCGATCGAGGGAGATGGTTTCGATGATTTATTTGGAGATTTACCGTCTTCATCCGGGGGCCAGCATGATGAGCCAAGCACAACTCAGCAGTCTGTCCTTACAGGTGGCGTCGACATGTCATTTGATTTCGAGGACGACGATCAACTCCCTACCTCGTCTGGAGTTCTGCCCGATCTGTCGTCCCAAAACAAGCAGATGCCCGCCGGATCAAGTCAGCCACTCTTCCGGCCCGTCGACTATAGTACAAAGGATGCGGTGCGTTCTAAGGAACATCAGCTACAACAGGCTCTATTTGCGATGTCCGGCTCTGGTTCTGTTATGGACTCGACCCCGGCACCCCCGGAAAATATGGAAGAATTGCTTGCTTCTCTCTGGCCCAAATTCGAGCGTCATGCCGTTCCACGCTTCATGGACTTGTTGCCACCAAAAAAAGCTCACTACGTGGGAAAGACTCCTTTGAAACCTCCGAAAGCTGTGAACCCGACCAAGCTTAGTCTGGAGCTAGCCCAGGAACAAGAGAAGAGCTTTAGAGTACCCCAACCAGTGTCAAAGCGCATCCAAGAGACAGAGGCAGAGCAGAATGGATTGATCTTTGTGTCAGAACTTGAGTCTGGAGATAAGAGCAGTGAAGGAGACGATATGGAGATAGATTCTGATGTTGAGGGTAACCCGATTGGCGGCGTGACATGGCAGGATATGCAGATGCTCTGCGAAGACTGGGACGTAAAGAGTCTCGAGTCATTATCAGATCCCGAACAGGAAGATGTCCCGATAGCTGAAGCAAGCGACGATGACTTATTTGGAATCGACATTTATGAGTCGGAGGAAGGGATTGATAATCGACCAACGAAGGTAATCAAGCCCTTGAACATTTAGAAATTCCGAAATTGCGGTGACTAATCTGGACCTTAGAGGCGCAAGCTAGAGATTTTCGACAAGAAGCTTCTTTCCATGCCTCAATTCGCCTTCCCTTCTCTTGACGACCCCGAATTATCCACATCTAGACTTGCCAAGAAGGTTGTACTCGATCTGAATGACCCGCAATTACTGGTTGATTTACATCAGCCAGCTGCTGCTGTCAAGAACACAAAACGAGTTGGCTTTAATTTGAGAAAGGGGCCAGGTAGAAACCTTAAGAGTGACTTGACCCAACGTTACAATGTGTCGAATGATGAAGCCTACGATCTGCTGAAGGAGAATCATCAAAGCAAAGTCCGAAGTACTTTGGGCAACCTTGCAGTTGAGCATAGCATGCCCGCAGTCCGATTGCAATGGCCATATGTAAGTTATAGATACTCTAAAACCAGAACTTATTTTCGAAGCTTGGCTGATCATCGGTAGTATAAAACCAAGCTTGAGAAGCAAGAAGCTCGGTCTTTTCACCGTCCCGCTATGATGTTCGTTCCACATCAGCCCGTCACTTTCTCTAAGCCACGGGTTACCAAGAGAAAGCATATGAAGGGCAAAGATACGCGCACAATCTTTGAGAATACCAAAGACCTTTCACTGGCTGATAACTCGAACGTACTCCTGCTGGAGTACTCGGAGGAGTATCCCATTATGATGTCAAACTTCGGTATGGGCAGCCGTTTGATAAACTACTATCGACGTAAGAATATGGAGGACAATGCGAGACCGAAGCTTGACCTTGGAGAGACCGCTGTCCTGCTTCCACAGGACAAGAGCCCGTTTTCAAACTTTGGACATATCGATCCTGGGCAGATCACGCCGGCTTTGTACAATGGAATGTACCGAGCTCCTATATTCAAGCAGCAGGCCAAGCCCTCTGATTTCTTGGTCATTCGCAACACAACCGGTGTCGGTGGTTCTGACTGGTACATGCGAAACATTGAGAATCTCTACATAGTTGGGCAGGAGTTTCCTTCGGTGGATGTGCCAGGGCCACATTCTCGCAAGGTGACCACTGCCGCAAAGAACCGGCTAAAGATGATTTCGTACCGCAGAATTCGACGTAATAAACCTCATCGCATCAGTGTTGCGGAAATCACCAAGCACTTTCCAGATACGACTGACATGCAGAATCGGCAAAAGATGAAGGAGTTCATGCAGTTCTCTAAAGAACATAAGGAATGGGAGATGAGGCCTGGCGAGGCCATACCGGATGAAGAAGCCTTGAGAAACGTGGTCAAGCCTGAGGATGTATGTCTTCTTGAATCGATGCAAGTGGGTTTACGGCATCTTCAGGATGCTGGCTTTGGCAAGGAGGATGACGAAGTGGACGATGATGAGGGGAAGGAAGGCCAAAGTTTGGAGCAGCAACTTGCGCCCTGGTATACCACCCGAAGCTTTATTCATGCCACCCAAGGAAAGGCTATGTTACAACTACACGGGGAGGGCGATCCCTCAGGTCGAGGAGAGGCCTTCAGCTTTATCAAAACTTCCATGAAAGGTGGGTTTAAAGCTATCGGGGAAAGTGTTGAGGACAAGCTAGATGCAAAGAAGTTGAAGGAGCTTGGAGGTCACAGCTACAATGTCGCAAGACAGCAGAAAGCATACGAAGATTCCATTAGGCGAATATGGGAAGCACAGAAGACAAGTCTGTCATCCACTGTCGAGAACTCCGACACCGACATGGATGAGGAACACCAGGACGAGCCGGATGACTTGTTTGGAGGAGCCAGAACTCCGAGGTCCGATGCTCAGCCACATTCAGCGTTGAACCGCCGCGATGATGAGAGCATGAGTCAATTCAGCCGCTTCAGTACTAATAGCCAGACTGGCAAAGTCCTTCGAATTACTCGCCACGTTCGCGATCGGTACGGTAACCTTGAACGTGTGGTAGACGTGATTCGCGATCCCAGGGTGATTCGCCAATACCTCAAGCGACGTCATGAGAAGGAGGCTGAGTCGACAAAGTCTGTTCATGGCTACCAGTCTATCTTAGATGTTACTGACTTTATCAATCTAGACTTTCCGAGCTCAAACCCACCGGGGACGCGGAGCAAGATAAGCGGGCTCAGAAACGGTATGTATCACTTCCATCAGACTGCAGGATGATGCTAACGGCTTGTATAGCCTTGAAGAGGAACTGGCTCGCCTTGAGCGTAACAAGGGTCGGCGTATTGCTAGGGACAAGCAAAAGGGCATTGTGACGGATGGAGCAATGTCACCAAGCTCACCTAGTTCGCCATCCACAGCAATTCCGAAAGCAGCAGGAACGCAACGCAAATGCGCCAATTGTGGCCAAGTGGGCCATATCAAAACCAACAAAAAGTGCAACCGACCATCTCA
>QQTW01003554.1_pt1 | contig 11529 bp, 15 predicted proteins | sample 1904831 | NCBI WGS metagenome assembly QQTW01 (sample SAMN09435610, study PRJNA476489) | Subsurface metagenome, whole genome shotgun sequencing project.
GTCCCAAGATCAGAAGTGTGCTGACTTGAGCCTGATCTTTTTGAATTTCTTTGCCCATCTTCTGGTTCAATCTTCTCTACCAGCAGCGTGTATACCGTATGGAAAGTAGTCCATTCGAAGAGCACTGGCGTCAATTGCAGTTCAAGCAATGACCCATTCAACACAGCACTCCCACTCCCAAAAACACATACACCGCAGTCATATTTATTGCTCTGCTGTATGACAGCAATTCGCTTGACGTGTTTTCAGCCCGTTGAGAAGCCTTCAGAGAATTGGACTTCCCTCTATCGGAAGATGAATTCGTCATTCGCTCGGTGATCAGGTCGTAAGGCTAACGTAGTTTCGCCACGTCACCCATATCGAGGCCTCCATTGCTTGTGCAGCTCATTGATGACCAGAAATCACAGCGTGTGGAAGACAGTAAGACTCATATGAATGAGTCGTGTACATACATAGATCTCGTGGATCTTGAGAGATTGCAAGCATACTCCTCAGCAGATTGCCTGCTCAGGAGATAACCCCGAGTAGATTAGCAAATACAAGGAGGAAGAAGCAAGAGCAAGAACAATATGGTTGAAATGCCCTAAGATAGACGAATAACTGCCCATCAAGCATAGTAGCATTGCCAACAATGGCAAAACCCTCACGATATCGGAAATAACCTTGTTAGCAGTCTTCAGGAGGATCCATGTCAATGGTAACAGTTTTCACAACGAATGCATACGGGCATGAGAAGACGATACTGATTCTGATATGATGATAGACGTCAGATTTGAAAGTTGGGTCTTGGCATACACTGACACGAATCCATCGTAGAGTGAAACTTCATAATTCAAAAGATTACGGCGTCATGTCTGGAAATACTAATGCAGATCCTCTTGCTCAAACGTTGTCAGGTTAGCTTCCCGTCGACGCATGACGCTCGGTTTGCTAAAAATGCCCAGAATCAAAAAGCGCGAAGAGGAGAAGAAAGAAGGGCGCAAAGGATAAGGCCAATGGCGATGCCAAAGCTGCGTCTGCCACACCCGAGGAACCGAAATTACCGACGAATGTGATAGAAGCTGAAGATGAGGTATCGCAGCCTGAAGGCGAGGACGAAGACCAATCGCAGCTATCCCAAACCAGTGTAATCGACAACAGCTCCACGACCCCTGTCACGAATGGCACCCAGCAAACCAGCATGACAGACTCGACCGACGACTCCGACGCTAGATTCGAAGCACTTGTGAGGGAACGAGATGCTCTTCGTATCGAAGTTACTCAGCTTCGACGATCGCTGGAAGAACTGCAAGCAAACCACCAGACCAGTCTTGAATCTGTCCAGCAAGACTTGCATGAAACCCAGGCCGGTAAACGAAATGCGGAGGAACAATACCAGACCTTGTTAGGCAGAGTCAACACAATCAAAGCGCAGCTAGGGGAGAGACTGAAAGCTGACGCAGTACGTCCGAGCGTTTCCAAGCTATCAGGCTCCATGTCTCTAATATAACGTTCTAGGAAGACCTTGCTCAAGCCCGTTCCCGCATCGAAGAACTCGAAGACCAGAACAACTCTCTACAGGAGCAGCAGACTCTTCACTCTACGGAGCTCGAGAGTCTAGCGTCAGAAATACAAGCGCAATCCAAAGAACTATCTTCCCTCCGCAACCGAGCGACACTATCCCAGCAAAACTGGCTCAAGGAACGTGAAGACCTGACTGAGCAGGAATCTTATGCCCGTGAGCAATATCAAAATGCTGAACAAGCCATGCGGGAGTGGGAAGTACTTGCCCTAGAAGAACGATCTATTCGCAAAGATCTAGGGGACAAAGTCGGCGATCTGGAGGAACAGCTCACTGGGCTGAAGGAAGCCTACGAGCGAGCAGCAAGTGAGCGAGACAGCCAGTCCAACACTGTGGACGGACTACAGAAGGCTTTACAAGAGATCCAAACAGCACGGAAAAGGGAGTTAAGGGAAGTGGTCGAGAGCTCACAGAGCGAAGCCGAGAAACTACGCAGCCAGCTTGCAGAAGCTCAACAGGCTTCAGCTTCAGCTACTCAGGAGCTCGAAACTGTGAAGAAAGAACTGGACAGAGCACTCCCATTTGAAAAAGAGGTCAAAGAAAAGAACCTTCTGATCGGCAAGCTGAGGCACGAAGCTGTCACCCTCAACGAACATCTGACCAAAGCTCTCCGCTTTCTCAAAAAGGGCAAACCAGAAGATAATGTGGATCGGTACGTTGCTTTAAACCCCATCACATCTAAACTCTCCTCCTGCTCCTCCCCCTCTAACATCACACAGCCAAATCGTGACGAACCATCTTCTCCGCTTCCTGACCCTCGACCGCTCCGACCCCAAGAAATTCCAGATCCTCCAACTCATCGCCGCCCTCCTTGGCTGGAGCGACGAACAACGCGAACAGGCCGGCCTGGCACGTCCTTCTTCCACCACCACCACCACCACCATCACCTCCGCCTCGACTACTCTGGCAGGCAGTCTACGATCGCCGCTCTCGCCGCTCATGCATCGCCCGCCCAGCACGCCCAGCACGCCCGCGCTGACGGGCGATTACTTTCCGGACGCGGCACCACCTGGTGGTGGCGTCGGCGGGGTGGGTAGCCCGAGCAGCAGGGAGAGTCTGGCGGACCTGTGGCAGAGCTTTCTGGAGCAGGAGAGCGGTGCCGCCAAGGGGAAGTCGAAGCCGGGCAGTCTGGCCGACAGCTCCCCTAGACAGACAGACCGATAGATCGATATAGGGATCGAACGTCTTGCGGGGTTCGCTGTTTCAAGCATCTGAACACCCACCACGTCTTTGCATTTGTATGCAATGTAAGCGAAGCGTCGAAGGGGGAGAAAAATAAAAAAAAGACCATCTTAGATTTCGTACAAGACGTCACGTATCTCTCTCTCTCTCTCTCTACCTGTTACACATTTGTTAGGGGCTAGCTGAGTGGACGCGCTCCCCCATCCATCCGTCCCAACGCCTGAAAGCCTGGGAAGAAAGCAAAGCAAAAAAACCTTGGAAAACCTGAACTCTGGAACGTTTCCCCAGCTAGCTGACTTTGCCCATATGCCCCCCAGCAAAAAAAAGCCCTCATGTGTCGCTATGCAACTCGTCATCGAAAAGGGGAAAAAAAGATTGTGAAGAAGAAAACAAAGTTGAAAAAAAAATTCTAAGGCCACCCCGTAGGCTCGATTTCGAAGCGCTAGTAGTCCTCCCGTCAGCTCGGCTTAAACTTTTTCCTTTTCCCCTTATTTTTTTTTGGTGAAAATGTTCGAACATGGGGTATCCTTCTTCCCCTCTCTCTCTCTCTCTCTGTATGGTATGGTATTGTTTTTGTAGCAACGAGAACCCTAGAAATTCGGTAGAAAGTGGTGGGATGAGTCTGTCTGTGCCAGGGATCGATCTCCAAGCCAGTTCCCGCGCTTGACTTGGGGGAGAAATGGTGCAAAGGGTTTCTTCTACATGCCAATGGCCGGATGCTGTTGCGCGTCGGCTACGTTGTCGCTCAGGTTGATGAGCAGTTGAGCCAGGCAACGTTTCGTGGCTGCGTCGTCTCGGAGGACGGCCTGGAAGGTTGCGTCCCGGAGAGGCTCGGGGAGACATTGGCGCAGTGCTTCTCGGGCACGGTTGTTGTCGCTGAGCCTGCGGGAAAAAAACTGTCAGCATGTCTCCCTAGCCTGGGAGACCTATGATTGGTGGGAAGTCAGGCCGAGTGTACCTCAAGAAACAGCGCACGACGTGCTTGAGCAATCGGACTGTCTGGACCTCAACCAGCCCTCCAACCATATTGCTTAAGACCGTGCCAACGGCATAGAAGCGTTCGTAGGTGGCGCATATATAGCCCAGCCCGGTGTCGTCAAGGAGGATTTTCTGGACAATGAAAATGGCAACTGTTTTCGACAGCTCTGAACCGGTCTCCATGATACGTAAGCAGAGCGGAATGATTTCGGTGGTGAGAAGAAACGTGATTGTAGGTGAGGAGTTGTTGCCGGAAGCGTTATTTGGCTGGCCGCTGGTGGTCAAAGCGGAACTGGTCGAGGGTTCGTTCTTGACGAGCGCACCGATGACGCCTAGGGAAGTGAGACGAAGGTATTCAAATGGCCGAGATTTAGATGTGGTGTTGAGAAATGGATAGAGGAAGAGCGGTATGTGCGCTTTCGAGCAGAAGAACGTATGTCAGCTTGCAACCAAACCCACGGCTGGGTTTGACATACCGTTCAGGAAAAGGCCTCGAGTTTCATTGTGGCTTGCGACACACTGCAGTAATGCCAGCGCATTGCAGACTCGGTTGCTGGCGGCTGCAGTGAGCTGGCTGGGATTGAGCAGAGGGTAGACAGATATGATCTCTTGCAGCAAGCTGGTCATAACGCCAAAAGAATGCCATATAACCAGAGCCAGCTCGGGCACTTGTTCCCTCTTCTTGCTCAACTCCATCAACGCTCCCTCTCTCCTCGCTGGATCCATCAACTCCGCAACCCACTGCAGCACTTTTCGGTTTTCTTCGCTGATCCCTTGCTCCATACCTGGGCTTCCATTTTCGGGTCCGCCGTTCATGATTGCGTTGGTATTGTTTGAAGGAGGGTCATTCGAGCTGCCTGACCGATTGTTTGCCGAGCTGTGACCTTGATTCACTGCAATCCGATTGTAGTGCTGCTGTTGCGCTTGAGCAGCAGCTACAGCGGCTGCTTGTGCCTGTTGCGCTTGTTGCTGTACATGACTGAGAGCTTGATGTTGACTTTGCTGCCAGGAGGATCCTTGGTCGTTCGGTTGTCCATATTGATGCTGATGCGAGAAGATGTGAGGAGTCTGTAACATGCTTCGACTGCCCGCTTCCGGATTACAGGGTCTCAAAATTGACGAGTGGAAGCCGAGATCACCGTCTACCCATTGAAATTGTCAATATAGCGAGTACGAAGACAATATACTTTATAAGTGAATTTGGCAGGCTGTGCCTAAAAATATGATCCAATGCAAAAGTGCCTGTGCTGCAAATCCCCCTCCCATGTAGATCACTTTATCACAACCGCGCTACTGTTCCAGCGACTTCTATTTTCAATCTCATACCTTAGATCCAAATCTCTCTACAGAAGCTTGAGTTGGTAGGGACATATCTTTTAATACCTCTGCAGATCCAAGTGGTCTTTCGGACAGGTTTAAATACGTTGAAACTGAACAAAGCACAACAGTGTAGTTCAGAGCAACGCGATGAGTTGCATTACTCTTGCAGCAGACAATGATGTTGACTCCAGTGCTCCGGCCGCCCTTCGAGCCTTCTCTGGATTGAAAACGGCCTTGCAGTTGTTCTCTGGCAACTCCGTGATTATCTAGTTGCGAGCTTTTTCTACAATGTCTAAGAGACTGGCATATATACTAATGAACGAGCAGCGACCCAAGTCCAGCTGACAATACTCTTCTGCAAATTCAGTAAGATAGCCTTCGCCCTTTCACAGGACGTATGAGCCATTAGCAGGTCATCCACGGCACACAGTCTATGCGTTGACAGCTTCTGTCGATTTTGCTGCATGGTTGCGGGGTTCGATGTCGTTGTAAATGGAATCCTGAACGTTTCTGGCATATGCCGTGCCGTTCTCGTTGGAAACTACGTTGATACAAGATTGGAAGCCGTATCTTTGGCTGGTGTTGTGGAGAGACGAAGGAAGACTAGAGGTCAGAAGTTGACAGCCACTGTGGACGATGAAGATGGCTGGCTGTGTGCCTGATACGCTGGTATTCTTGAAAAGGCGTCCAGTCTGTACTCAATCTACTGAAGGAATCATTGACAAAATGGTATAGCATTGGGCGACAAGGGAACAGAAGTACACACATCCTGGATTTCGGCTGGTTGTGTCCTTGATATTAGTTACACTATATCATCTGTGAGATGAAATGAATGCACAACTAGGAGCTTGGATGTTCCCCCCTGAGATACTCATATCATGAACATGGGAGCCGTAAATTGCTCATCTTCCACCAATTTCGCTTATGCAAATTCTAAGCCAACCTGGACTCGCGATCGCCGCCATATCTAGATGGGATCCCCTTCGCAGATTGCCTAGCAGGTGTATCAAATGCAACGTTGCCTGTCCCATATGCCTCAAGTATCCCAAAAGTAATCGTACCTCCCGTACTATGACCTTGACTCCTTTCGTTTGCGAATATGCATTTCTTATTTGCATCTATTACCTGTTACCTCCTCGATCGTCGACTGTCTCGTGTTCTTCGATCTGAGCTTAGACTACCTATCGCAAGGTCAGCATAGAGAACGTTTATTAAAGACCTTGTCTTGTTACTCACTCTCACTCGTACCAGTGTATGATCCGTCGTAGTAGCTGTAGCTCGAACTACTTTTGGCCTCGTTCTTCTGGTCCTTCTTTCTCTTCAAACCCAGAAGTAGTGCCATCGCTCCTAGCCCAGCTCCAACTGTTGCGAGGCCACTAAAGGCACCAGATTTCTTCTTCTCGGTTCGATCCACCCTTGCAGGTCGCGCACCGAACCAAGTACGGCCAGCAGGTCTTGATCCGTGACGAGAACGCCTCTCCTCGATGTATGTGGTCTCTGTGCGTCGCCTCCTACCTCCACGGAATATACCCAATATCCCATCAATCGCACCTTTAGCACAACAACAGAGACAGATCAACAAGAGGAGGATGATGCCAGCGATCACACCAATGACAATTCCAGCAATGGCGCCTGCACTGAGTCCTCCCCCCTGGGTTGTCGGCTGTGCACCAATGATACTGCTTCCATCCGTGCCAACTGGAGTCGAGAATGGTACGGTTGCAGTGGCCGCGCCAGTGGAAGTCACGGTCAAGACCGTATTGCTGGTCGGTCGTACCGGAACGCTGGGGACTTGGGTGACCGTAAAGAAGCTGCTAAAAAAAGCCGAGCTGCCTCCTCCGGCTGCCGCACATTGGTTGACTTCGGTCATGCAAAACTGCCCAGCGGAGCAACAGATGCTGCCACAAGGTGATTCTCCCAGAGAGTATCTACATTGGCTGGCAACAGTAGAGGTGACGATCAGATTCTGTGTAGAAATTGGGAAAAAGCTGCTGAATGTGGTGGTGACGGTTCTGAGATCTGTCTGGACGTAGGTAGTTGTATAGTATTGCCAGTTACCTTGACCTGCTGCTGTTGTCGCTACCACTGTGGCTTGCGCATTCGCTGGTCCGCATTGTGCTTGGTTGTTGGCATCGGTGATGCAAACCTCGTTTGGTCCACAACAGACGTGTCCGTAAAAGCCACATTGAGTTGCGCATTGTCTTTTGACGATTAGGCCCTCGTCTCGTCTTGGGAAGCGATCAGCTGAAGGTATATTTGCCGCTTCAATTAAGAACGTGGAAGATAAAACGGTGAGAAGGCAGAGGAGTGGAGGCGGCATTGCGAAGAGCCGCATTGCGACGACGCCTGTCAGATTATACGCAGTTGTAGCCGGTTGCTGGATTTCGCAATCGATCCGAAAAAATAAAAATCTCTGGTGACTCCTCCAGCGGAGAAACAAAGGTTTGGTGATCGCAGGTCGCTCGCCGTAGATTGGAGAGTGATGTAGCCAGGGATATCAACCACGACGACTTTGTCCCAGGACAGAGACAGTGCCCTTCGATGACTGTGGTGATATGTGAGCAGTGATTGCAAATGAAGGACAGTATTGAAGACGCAAAGAAGAATCGTGGAAGATGAGCTGTTGTTGGAATTGGTGATGGTGTGGTTATCTTGCAGCCAGATTAGCCCCCCGACCTCCCCCACCCAACCACCAGATTTATTCCCTAGACACCGTCACCCAGAGATTCCATCACAGTTCAATACGCAGAGATCAGAAGAGGCTGGTGATATGACACAAGCTCTTCCTGGATGTCGTTTCAAGCTTTACTGAATGCTCTGACCATTGGAAAGATATGTACTCAAGCTATTGCGGTGCAGATCCACTGCTGCTTGGTCTGCCAAGGCGCCCGTACTTGCACTCCGCCCCACCATTGACCCTGCAACATATTAATGCAGCTGTCGACCTCAATGATCGAACGTTACATCCTGAACATTAAAGCTTCTACGTTGAGCTCATGTTCCGGATGAACTTCCGCAGGTAGAGAGACGACCTCTCCGTAACCAAGGTCTAGGGACTTGGATAACAAGAGATGGTACTCCCAATAAATGGTGGCAAGCTACCGGGATCGAATCTGGGATCAACGCCACACCCCTGCTTATCGATATGGAGCTGGCCCAGCAACCGGGTAGCAACAGTTGAGGCTCAAGACAGATTAAGGACCAAACGGATACCAGAAGCCACCTTCTTTGTGGTGGATTCCGTATTATTTCTGCAGATCAAACTCCAAGCTGGGACTTCAGGTGGAGCAGGTTGTAGTTATAGGCGACAAGCAGTACCAGAATCTCCAGCCATGCAACGCAATGCTGCATTCCAAGTCTTCCAAATTATCAACAAAGTTATTTCATAGCTACTGTCCAGAATCAGAAACTCCAGCGCCATGCCACAACCATCTTGCCAGATCATACTAAAGCTCCAGCAGCTCCTGCCATAGCTCCAGCACCCACTGCATACATTAATCCAGGGCACCCTGTGACTCTAGCCGCTGCGCCACTGGGGACAGTGAATCCTCCAGTACCTACGGCTGCTCCTGTGCCTGTGCCACTTCCATATTGCGGACAAATTCCTGTCTGCAATCCATAGCAAGCTTGTTGACTAAGAGAGCTGCAGACGCTACTTGCGCCCGCTACAGTCGTCGATGCCCCTTGGACTGTGATGCCGACGTTGGCCCCCCGACACGGTAACGCCGTTGACCCCGCCGCCTAGCGTTGCAAGGCATGATTGGTATTGATTTGAGCAATATGTGGCGAAGGATGAGCACTCGGCAGCGTTGGCGAACGTTGTCGGTATGAAAACAAAAGGAAAAACCGCCCCTGGAACGGTCGATCCAGTGAATGATGGCGCTGGTGTCGTCGTTGCACTGGGAAAGAGGAAACCACTTGTAGCTGTAACGGCCGATGTCACCACTGGTCCGGACTGTGTTGGCACCGCCGAAGTCCCCGTCGATCCCCCAACGATAATAGCGCCAGTGCTCGACCCTACAGCTGTACCCAGTCCTGTTCCGCCTATCGTGCCCGTACATAATGCACGGACGGGACAGCATGCCACATTTCCGGCTGAGTCTCGAGCGCAGACCTGGTTCGTTGGGCAGCAAGCACCACTGTTCCCGAGTGCACCGCAATTTGTGAATCCACCTGGACACGCTTGTCGTTTGAATAATTTAGGAAAGAAATCGGTATAATCAAGAGGATTGACATATGGCGATAAGGTGTCGAATGCGGCTGAGGCGCCCGAGAACAAAAAGCCGAGTGAGACGAGACCCAAAGCCCGCATCTTCGGGGGAGATGCGTGGCCTGGAAAGTGTGGACGGCGAGGAATTCGATCGAGGAGCTAGGCTGGGGAGGTGGAGGATGTCACTTGCTGGTGGATGCAGTCTTTGTTTCCCTCCGCAAGTCCCGAAGCTTGATGAAATGGGACAATATGGCGACAGATACAAAAAAGGCGAGTCTCAAGAAAATAAGCTGATATTACTGTGAAGCTGCGGCGATGATGTATTTCTGAGATTACTGTTAAGCTGCAGCCGATCACTCCGGTGGAATAATTGGCATGGCAACAAACTGAACTAACTTAGTAATTACCGTAATAATTGCGGCACACCAACTCTAGTTTTCCTTGACCAGCTGCTCAATTTGTAGGCATAGGGAGCTGGAAGAGACAATCACCATTTGATGTGTGGTAGGGCTTTGTGGAGACGAGGCTTCTCAACCACATTGCTTCGTTTTGGACAGAACTCAGACTTATGTATCCGCGGACTTCAGGTTCGTCTTTTCCTTCATCACCATAGCATCCCCGTGTCAAAGATGAGCAACAAGAGAATTCTGCAATACTGAAAGGATGTGAGAAAGTCACATTCTCAATGTTGATTTCTTAAATTACACTTGATCTGATCGCTTCCTTGATACTACATTGCAAGTCATCCCATTTGCGTGAGCTGCACTGACTTTACTTGAAGCTACTAGGACCAGGCAAGATTCACACACTCGTGAAGTGTCTTGCCCATATAGTCGAGGAAGTAGTCAAAGCGTACAGCAAGGCGCAACCAGATTCGTACCTAGTAGTCATCATGAGCAGCAACTGGTCCACCATGTATCGCCTCTTGGACTTCATTCTCTTTCAACATCTTCTTGATCTCATGCATTTCCTCGTCCGTCGAGTCAGATTCCTTTCCGTCCTCCAGAACCCTACTATAAAGAGTTTAAAAAAAGATATTTCTTATCTGTTAAAATAATAATATAATGGGAACGATGATAGGCATACCACTTCTGCCACTCAAAGTCCTACCCCATCATATTGCGACCAGAATTTCGGTCACTCCCTTCTTCTCTGCAGCTTCTCCGTTTATGCGTTACTTTCGTGTTGGCGGCCATGACGTTGTCTTGAATCTTCAGCAAGTGCTTCCTTATATTTCTTTCTAGAAAATCGGCACCACTTCTGACGAGCCCTGTCAATGCTCCTTTCCCTAGCGGTGAATATGCCACAAATGGTATCCTCAGCTCACCACACGTTGTTGCAGTCTCATTCCTCAGGATACCAGTAAGCTATGCGGTAGGTTCGACTTCAACTGCGTTAATGGAATGCATCTTGTGAGCGCGTCTACCCGTCCTAGCCTTGGTCTCGCTCAATCCGAATACCTTGAATTTCCCCATCTTTACAAGCCCTCCAAGAGCCGTGAAGCTATCTTTGATGGATAATTAAGATTCATCCTCGCACACCGAAAAATGTCCAAAGTCTTCTTCCCAACCAAAACCCGGCAAACATTCGACTACACTACGTCGAGAGCTTTCCGGATTACAATCCATTCTCTTCGTCCCCGGCAACTAGCCTGACTTGATGCGGAGGACCACTTTCTTCGCACCTTCAGGGTTCACAAGGTGCAAAGAATTGCGCTCCCGACTGCCATGAAGGTTCATCACCGTTCCAGAATTTGGCGCCTGTTGCAAGAGACGCTCGCATGGCGACAAAGCAATGAGATTGTGATGGTGGCTCGGGGCGCCCATGGTAGACCTCCATGTGACAGAATGTCAATTACTGATGGAGTAGTAGCAGAGAAGAACATCACATAGCCAATAATACGAATTGGTTCTCCGAGTAACATAAGCATGATTGTTGGACTGACATGTGGAAATCTAGAAGCCGAGAGCCAGGTGATCTTGATTATCTGTTTTTGACCGATTCAAGGGGAAGCCAAAGAACAGTGGATTTACTACGTTATACGAATTGGCTTTTACTCAGCCCCTCAAGCAGAACCAACCATTGATGCAACCTGTAAGTACAACTAAGCACAGCGTTGGCCTCAGCGTTAAAACAGCGATATTCATGAGTAAACAGACTTTGATGGCAGCCTGTTGCTATCAATAAGAGATCTATTTTATGAGCATAGCAATATGAGGAAATTGTTGCTATCATACGGAGTCGTGCTTCAAAAGTCATCGATATACGCTAAGATTAG
>QQTW01003555.1_pt1 | contig 11529 bp, 9 predicted proteins | sample 1904831 | NCBI WGS metagenome assembly QQTW01 (sample SAMN09435610, study PRJNA476489) | Subsurface metagenome, whole genome shotgun sequencing project.
GTTGGCGTCTTCCGCTTTCTTTTTGGCTTTTTCAAAATCACCGACTTTGACGAGGCCGAAATCAGGAAGATTACCACGGATGAACTGGGTACCTGGAAAAGCCCGAAACCCTACAGCCGTCTGGTAAATATTCACAAGGAAATCCCGTCCGCCAATCAGTCTTTCAATACACCGGATAAGTCCAATGCGACCTTTATTGCCGGAATCAATATTCCACTCCGGGAAGATGATCCCGATTACCCGGCCCTGGTGCTGGGCAACTACATGCTGGGCGGTGGCTTCCTCAATTCCCGGCTGGCTACCCGCATCCGGCAAAAGGACGGGCTGAGCTACGGCGTGGGTTCGTGGGTATCGGCCGGGGCACAGGATAAGGCGGGCAGCTTTACCGCCTACGCCATTTATAATCCGGATAATGCGGCCAAACTGGAAGCCGCCTTCAAGGAGGAAATCGAAAAAGCCTGGAAAGAAGGATTTACTGCCCAGGAAATTGCCGAAGCCAAAACGGGTTATCTGCAATCCCGCCAGGTAAACCGGGCCCAGGATGCCTCCCTGGCTGGCACACTAAACTATTACCTGTTCCTGGATCGCACTTTGCAGTGGGACGCGGAGTTTGAGAAAAAAGTGGCCGGTCTCACCACCGAACAGATCAGCAATGCCCTTCGTAAGCACATTGATCCCGCTAAACTCAGCTTCGTAAAAGCCGGTGATTTTGAAAAAGCCAAAAAGAAAGCGGAAGACGCCAACAAAGCCGCCTCCGGTAACAAAGCGGGTGGAAAGTAGACCGGTTTTGGGTTTTTTAAGTAGCCAAGTATTAATTATCGGGTATTTGGTAATGGAATAGAAATGCTGATCGTCAAGCGATTAACCTAATACCCAATACCTTTTGCTCTACTACTTAGTTTCCGGTTAATTGACATTTTTAATAAGGTTGTCCCTCACGGACAACCTTATTGTTTTATGGAATGTAGAGACGTTGCATTGCAACGTCTCTACGGTATGCATCATCAACCGAACATTGGGAATCGCCAACCCCGAAGGCTCGTGAGGCGAGAGCCGAAGCGAGACACGTAGTTGAGAGGCTGAAGCCGAACGTACCGAACGTAGTTCTACGCAGTTAATCGCACATCTTTTACATCCGCAATCCGACTTCTGAAATCCGATAAATCTTATCTTTACAAGCTATATATTTCACCCACAACCTAATAAAACCATTATGGCCTTAAAAGAACAGATTGAAGCCGATATCAAAAGTGCAATGCTGAGCAAGGACAAAGATGCCCTGCGGGCCCTACGGGCCATTAAATCCATGATTTTGCTGGATGAGACCAAGGAAGGCAGCAATGGCACCCTTTCGGCCGACGACGAACTGAAGCTACTAACCAAAGCCGCCAAGCAGCGCCGCGAATCGGCCGATATCTACAAGAACCAGAACCGTGAGGACCTGGCCCAGAACGAACTCCTGGAGCTGTCCATTATTGAACGGTACCTGCCCAAACAACTGTCCGAAGGGGAAGTACGGGCCAAACTAAGTGAAATTATCAGCCGGGTAGGCGCCACTGGTCCCGGTGACATGGGCAAGGTGATGGGCACTGCTACCAAGGAACTGGCTGGCCAAGCCGACGGCAAGGTAATCTCCACCCTGGTCAAAGAACTGCTGACAAAGTAACGTTTGGGTATTGGGTATCCGATACTGGGTATTAAATCTTTTCCCAATACCCTTTTTTTAATGACTACTGACTTACTGGTCTATTCTAATACCCAATACCGAGTACCCAATACCCAACTCCATGAAAACCCTCGACCTGATCATACTGGTGCCCTTGCTGTGGGGTGCCTATAATGGCTATAAAAAAGGATTGATGATGTCTATTATTGCCATCATTGCCTTCGTATTAGCCGTAATTCTGGGTTTCAAGCTGCTGGATGTCGGGCTGAAGTGGCTGGCTCCACACTTTTCGGGCAACAACCGGTTTTTGCCCTATTTCGCCTTTGGTATCATCTTTTTTCCCATTATCCTGCTGGTCAATAAGCTGGGACGGATGCTGCATAAATCCATTCAATATACCCTGCTGGGTTCATTCGATAGCATGGCGGGGGCATTGGTAGGCGTTTTCACGTGGGCTTTCGGCATCAGCGTGTTCTTCTGGCTGATCCATGCCATCGGCGTGAATATGCCGGATACCGCTACTGGTGACACCATTATCTACCCGGTAGTTTCACCCATTGCACCCAATGTAATTACCAAAGCCTCCACCTTGTTTCCAATGGGCGAAAACCTGGTGGATTCTATTAAACTTAACCTGAAGAAGCTGAGTAGTTGATGAAGGGAAGCAACCAAAAACCACAAACGCTTAACTACAAACCGGAAACCCAAAACCGGAAACTAAAGTATGTTGCTGGCAATTGACATTGGCAATTCGGATGTAGTACTTGGGCTGGGCAAAGACCAGGAGTGGCAGCACGTCTGGCGCATCCGGACCATGCCTCAGGAACCGGCGCTGGCGTATGAGTTAAAAATCGTCAATCATTTCCTGGAAGCTGACATCAGCCCGGATCGTATTGATACGGTAGTGCTGAGCAGCGTAGTACCTTCGCTCTCCCCGGTTTTTAAGGAGGTAATAGCTGAACTATTCGGGAAAAAACCGGTAATCGTCCGGCCGGAAACGTATCCCTTGCTACAAGTGCAGATTGATAACCCCTACGAGATTGGTTCGGACCTGTTCGCTAACGCGGTAGCGGCCTATAGCCGGTTCCGGCAAAACTGCATTGTAGTGGATTTTGGCACCGCTCTCACGTTTACTACCGTATCCGGCGAAGGAGAACTGCTGGGCGTGGCCATTGCTCCCGGTTTACAGACGGCCATCCGGGCTTTGTCGCAAAATACGGCCAAACTTCCGGCGGTACCGCTGGAAATGCCTGGGTCGGCCATTGGTAAAAATACGGTTCAGGCTATGCAGGCCGGTGTACTGATGGGATACGTAGGGTTGGTCGAATCGCTGCTTACCCAAATCCGGAAGGAATTGCAAGACCCGGATTGCCTGGTCATTGCTACTGGTGGTTTATCTTCGGTTCTTTCGCCTTTGCAGCCTACTTTCCACACCATCATTTCCACTCTTACCCTGGATGGCATCCGGATCATCGGGGAATATGCAGCGCAACAGCAGATACAGGCGCAACAGAACAATTAAGTAGTCAGGTATTAGTTATTGGGTATTCGGGAGAATGCTGATTGTCAAGAGATTGATCTAATACCCAGTACCTTTTGCTCCAAGACTTAATTAAAACTTTATGCATAAAAAAACGCAGAATTGCTGATTCTGCGTTTTTTTATGTCCTGCGGGTTGAGCGTATAGCTTATTTAGCAGCCAGATTCTGGGCCGCCGGCTGAAAATCCGGGTGACCCGCCTGCCAAAGTCCAAAGGCGTACATATTGGCAAAGTTGCGGAAAGTCACTTTTTTATCTTCCGTGAAATGCCCGTTGTCGTAGTTGACCTGCATCAGCACCGGTTTACCCGATGCAGACGCATTTTGCAGCGCCGCCGCCAGTTTACCCGGTTGCCAGACAATCACCCGGGGATCGTTCATGCCACCAATGCACAATACGGCGGGGTATTTGGTCCCCTGTTTTACGTGCTGAAAAGCATCCATTTCGTACAACGCCCGGTACTGCACCGAATCTTTTACCGAACCAAACTCCGGTACATTTACCGGACCATTGGGTGAATTTTCCATCCGTAAGGCATTGGAACAGCTCACGTTGCTGATGGCGGCCGCAAACAGTTCCGGTTTTTCGGTAATGGCCCGGCCAATCAGAATACCACCGGCACTGGTGCCTTCACCGATCAGGTGTTCGGGGCTGGTGTAACCGTTTTTAACCAGGTACTCCCCGCTGGCGATAAAGTCCTTCCAGGTGTTGGGCTTGGTGGTCTGGTAACCGGCTTTGTACCAGCTCTGTCCTTTCTCGGAGCCGCCGCGGGGGTGCGTTTCGGCCACAATTACGCCCCGGTTAAGCAAGGCCAGGTAGCGGGTGCTGAAATAAGGCGTAGCCGAAATGCCGTAGGCGCCGTAGCCCGTCATAAAACACACGGCGCTGCCGTCCTTCTTCAAACCTTTTTTATAAACCAGGGTGAGAGGCACCTGGGTACCGTCGTGGCTGGGAATCGTAAGTTCCTCCACCACCAGATCGGCAGTGCCCGGGTAATTTACTTTCACGTCGAAAGTACTGAGGGCTATTTTTTGATTCTCCGGTTGGTATGCATACACCGTGACGGGCTGCTTCCAGGAGGTGAGGTATATCAGTACTTCATTGCTGCGGGGCGCATCAAGCGGATACAGACTGGCGCTGCCCGTTACCGGCAGAGGCACATCCGCCCATTGCTTGCGTCGGGGATCATACTGTTTGATCTGGTCATTGATGCCATCATTGAGGGTCACGAACAGGTAATCTTTGGTGGATTTAATGCCGGTAATGTTCAGCTTGCCTTCGGGCAGCAGCACCGTGGCCGCAGCCGGGTCAGGCTTACTGGCATCCGTTGCCATAATTTTGCCGTTAGGGGCTCCTTTTACACTGTGCAGGTACAATTGGTTGCCCAGTTTCTGGAAATTGTATACGCTGTCAGCGGGAGCCGCCAGCCGTTTCCAGGCAATAACCGGTTTTGACAGATCTCCCGGGGAAGTTACCCAAGCGGTGGTCCGTCTGTCCACTGAACTCAGCAGGCCATAAACCTGAGAATAATCATCGGAAAAAAACAGGATCGGGTACTGATCGGGGCGGATGCCCATGTTGGGGTATTTGGCCCGGGAAAAAAGCTCCCGGTCGGTTTTGGCATCAGTGTTAAGCCGGTGCAGCCGCGCCTGGGTGTCTAGGTTTCCCTTGGGATCTTTGGGGTCAGTGGAATTTTGGGGCGTGTAGAGAAATCCCTGCCCATCGGGCAGCCAGTCTACTTCGCCGCCAAACACTGCCACGATGCTTTCGGGCAGAAACGTTTTATCGGCTACCTGCATCACCCGCAGGGTAGACAACTCGGCGCCGCCTTCCTGCAAGCCAATCACTACCCGTTGCCCGTCGGGGCTGGGCGTAAAAGCGGTCATGGAATAGGTTTTGTTCCGGTCGTAAGCCGCCGGGTCGAATAGCAGCATTTCCGCCTCTGATTCGCCTTCGCGGAGGTAAAGTTTGCCCACGGTTTCGGCAGGCAGCGTTTTGCGGTAAAAGTACCGGTTGCCCCGCTTTTCCACCTCGCCGTACCGTGCCGGCCGCAGTTTGTCATACTCCGTAAAAGATTGAATGAGCTGGTCACGGCCCGGAATCTGGCCCATTACACTATCCGTATAGCGACCCTGGGCTTTAAACCATTCTTTCGTTGCTGCCTGGTTGATGTCCTCCAGCCAGCGGTAGTTGTCGGTTACTTTCATGCCGAAATACGTGTCGGTCACCGGGCGAATCGGCGTAGCCGGATACGTGAACTTCGTGGTTTGTTGCGCAGTTTGGGTCTGTTTCTGGCAGCTTAGGGCCAGCACCAAAGTCCCCAAAAGAATGATTGCTTGTAATTTCATCAGAGAGTTAGGATGAGAAGTGAAAGGAATAGAGCGTTGTGGTAAGTTATTGAAAGATAATTGAAAACGCAGTAAAAGGGATAAATAGCTGATTTTTAACCCTATCGTGAAGGACAGTCGCTTGCCTCTGGCGAGTGACGACTATGGAGCAGGCGTCTCGCCGGCGAAAGAGAGGTACTACAACCGTACTGAATACATTTACTATTCCGATAAAACGGGCCAGAGGCCCTTGGCTAGTCGTCACTCGCCGGAGGCAAGCGACTGACCAAATTACTTATTGGCATGATTTTCAGAATAGTACAATGTTTACCCAGTTTTCAAAAGATAAGGATAAACGCCAAATGCAAGCGGGTGCCGGTTAAACGAAAAAACGCCGAACCAAAGGCTCTGCGTTTTTTAATGCAGCTATATGAAGAGGATTGTTGGCTAGTGCTTATAAACGAGGTCTTAACCCATTGGAAAGCTTTGGCAAGGTTTTAAACTTTGCCGAAGCTCTATCCTATATTTATTCCGAGAAGTTAAGTTGTCCTCCATACTATAGGATAGTTAGCTTGGGTCATTGTAAAGGAGTCAATCATCTGTTTTCATCTTGCTTTAGCATTCGGCAGCTACCAGGCTGGGCTTCTCCTGCGGGCATGGCCAGTCATTCACAGATTCCTGAATCTGAAAGGCGAAGGGTTCGAAGCTGACGTATATTTCGTAGGCAGGGTGGCTGTTTGCCGCATTTTCCGCCCGGCCGTTATCAGCGAATAGATTGCAAAGGAAAAACATAGACTTGGCTTTAGCAGTAATGAATAAAAGCGTATTTATAGGCGGGAAAACAAAGGTTGCCCGTATGTGCCAATTGGTAAACTACTGGAACCTGATTGTAACCGCGAACGAAAAAGAAAATGGTAAAACCCGGCTGAAAAATTCAGAAGCCAAGTGCATACATACGGGCATCCAGCCGTGGGCGGTATTCAAAAATATATTTTGCATAGCCGCCATTAATCTATAAAATTGGCATCAGCTAATTAATCCATCCAACACCATCATTCCGAATAGTATATGGCTACCCAACCGCAACTGTATCCGTTGAAATTTCACCCCATTTTTCAGGAACGCATCTGGGGGGGCGATAAAATCAAAACCGTACTGGGCAAAGACTTCTCGCCGGTAAACCTGTGTGGCGAAAGCTGGGAAGTATCGGGAGTGGATCAAAACATCTCCGTCGTAAAAGGCGGTCCGCTGGATGGGAAAGATTTACGCAGCCTGATTGACGAATACCAGGGACAGTTGGTGGGCAAAGCCGTTTATACACAATTCGGCAATGAGTTTCCGCTGCTGATCAAGTTTCTCGACGCCCGGGAAGACCTCTCGATCCAGGTGCACCCCGACGATACGGTAGGCCGCAAGCGGCATAACTCGGCGGGCAAAACGGAAATGTGGTACGTGCTGGAAGCCGACCCGGGAGCCACCATGCGGGTGGGTTTTAACCGTAACGTTGATAAAGAAACCTACCTCAATCACCTGAATCGCCGGAAGCTGGACGAGATTCTGAATATTATGCCCGTACAGGAAGATGACACGGTTTTCCTGCCCGCCGGCCGCATTCACAGCATCGGTGCCGGACTGCTGATTGCCGAAATCCAGCAGACTTCCGATATTACCTACCGGGTCTACGACTTTGACCGCCGCGACGCCAAGGGCAATCTCCGCGAACTGCATACCGGGGAAGCCGTGGACGTGATTGATTACAATGCCTATCCCGATTACCGGACTAAGTACCACCGGGAGAGGAACGAAGTAGCCGAACTGGTGGAATGCCCTTATTTTGTTACCAACCGCCTGCATTTCGACCAGGCCGTTACCCGTGATTATACCCCGATTGATTCTTTTGTAATCCTGATCTGCACCGAAGGCAAACTTACCCTGCAATACAACAGTGGCAGCACGCAACTGGTCAAAGGCGAGAGCATCCTCATTCCGGCTACTATTAAAAACGTAGAGCTCTGGCCCGAAGACGAATTTAAAGTACTGGAAACGTATTTCCCGGCGAAGCAGTAGTTTGAAGACCTCATCCCCCGGCCCCTTCTCCTACTGAGAGGGACTTTTAGACCACAATAGTCTAACTCCCCTTCTCAGCAGGAGAAGGGGCCGGGGGATGAGGTTCTTAATTCTAAAATCTACTCAGCAAATCCTGTTTCTTTTGGGGCGAAACATCCACTACGGAATGATCGGCCATCATTACCTGTCCGCCCTTGCCTTTGAGGTATTTGCGGACCTGGTGCAGGTTGATGAGGTGCGACTTATGCACCCGCAGAAAATCAAAGTCCGTCAGGATGTCTTCGTAAAACTTAAGGGTGCGGCAGATCAGTATTTTGGCGCCGTCCACCATAAAGAAATCCGTGAAATTATCGTTGGCCTGGCACCGGACAATGTCTTTCACCTGAATGACCTCAAACCCTTCCATTGAGGGCAATACAATTTTCTGCAACTGCTTATTAGCCGCCTGCAGGTTTTCGACCAGAATCCGGGTGTGCAGCGAATACTGCTGTTTTTCCTTTCCCAGCCGGATTTTCTGCACGGCCCCGATTAGTTCGTCAATGTCAATGGGCTTCAGCAGGTAATAGGCGGCGCTGAAGTTAAGGGCTTTGACAGCGTAGTGACTGTAAGCCGTCACAAACACGGTTTCAAACTCTATTTCCCCGGCCTGCTCCAGCAAATCGAAGGCATTGCCGTAGGGCATTTCCACGTCCAGAAACACAATGTCCGGTTTATGCTCCCCAATGGCCGCCAGCCCGGTTTTCACGGAATCACCGAATCCGGCTACCAATACTTCGGGGCAGTATTTGGCAATGTAATTGGCTAGGGCCGCCCGGCTGGCCAGTTCATCATCCACAATAACGGCTTTTAAGATCATGCGGGAATGGGTTTTACGTCCAGGGAAAGCGTAATTGTCACCCGGGTACCCGTTTCGTCCTGGGGGTTCAGGTCTTCCATGGCGACGGAAAGTTGGGTCTGGTGAATATCATTAATGATGCGGAGGCGGTTTTCGATGTTGCGCAGTCCGGTGGAAACGGTTTCCTTCTGGTTGGCCGTTTTCAGGGCCTGGGATTTTTTGCGGCCAATGCCATTGTCTTCCACCCGCACCACTAGCTGCCCGGCCCGCTGGCTTACCTGCACCGACAAAAACCCCTTTTCCTCTTTGTAGCGTAGGCCATGCCACACGGCATTTTCAATGTAGGGCTGAATCAGCATCGGCGGAATCTGTACCGCATCGGCATCAATGGCCGGGTCAATTTGAAAAGAATAATCAAACTTTTCCCGGAACCGGAAATGCTCCAGGCTCAGGTACAACTCCAGAATCTTGAGTTCGGTAGCCAACGGCACGAAATCGTGCTGGGAATTTTCCATGACGGCCCGCATCAGCCGCGAAAACTCTGACAGGTACTTATTGGCTGACCGTTCATCATTCTGCGAAATAAAGCTGTTGACCGAATTGAGGGCGTTGAAAATAAAATGCGGATTCATCTGGCTCCGCAGCGATTTCAGGGCCAGCAACTGGTTGGCAAGCCGTCTTTTTCGGGAGCTTTGATACAGCAGGTACGAAGCCACAAATACCAGGAGCAAGCCCAGTACCAGCGCATAAATCAGAATCAGCTGTTTTTGCATGCTTTCCTCCTTCAACTTTTGCTCCTTGCGCAGCAGTTCAATGGTCTTGGCGTTAAGCTGCCGGTCCTTTTCCAGCGACTCAATTTTTTGCTGCCTTTCGGAAAGCTCCTCATTAAAATGCAGCAGTGAAGATAGTTCCCGTTCCTTTTGCCGGTACAGGGTATCGACTACGGCCACGTAAGCCCGGTACGCCCGGAGAGCTTCTAGCACATTACCCGTTTCCTGATAGGCTTCGGTAAGATTGCCATAAGCTTCCCTTTTCTTAGCCATCAACCCCAGCTGGTCGGATAAACGGATGCTTTTTTGCAGGTAGGGAATGGCCGCCGGGGCATTTTTCTGTTCGAGGTACAATTTGGCCACCTCCAGGTATTCTTCGTTCAATGCCTCCCGGTTGCGGGACTTCAGGTTCAGGACAATGGACTGTTGCCGCAGGGCCAGTTCCTGGTCGTACCGCTTCTCCAGCCGGTACACCTTACCAATCATTTCATTGGATTTTGACAGCGTCTTATCGTCTTTGAGGTCGCTGGCGAGGCTCTGCGATTTGGAATAGTAATCAAGTGCCTGTTGGGTCTTTTCCTGTTGCAGGTAGATGTTCCCGATGCTATTATTGGCATCCATCACGCCTTTGTCGTTGTCACGGCTTTGTTCCAGCTTCAGTACGTCCTGGTAGTTTTTCAAGGCCAGTTCTTCCTTTCCCTGTTTTTCGTAGAGCCGGGCTATACTGTTTTTCGCCAGTACTATCTCTTCCATTTTTGCCCCGGCCGAGGCCAATTGCTGCACCTCATTCCATTGGGTCAGGGCCAGGGCGTACTGCTGGTTGGCTTCCAGGGCAGCTCCTAGCTTTTTCCGGACTTCATACGCGGAGGCGTTGTCCCCAACGGCGGTGAATATCTCCAGGGATTTCTGGTAATTTTCGGCGGCTTTGCCGTACAACCCCTGGGCGTGGTTAATGTTGCCCAAGGTCTGGTAACTCCGGGCTTCTCCTCGCCGGTCGTTTTCGCTAAGGCTCAAAGACAGGGCCTCGGCCACAAAATCCAGGGCCTTATTGGGGTCGCTGGAACTGATACTTTCGGCTTGCCGGAGCAACGGACTTACCCGGTCCGCCTGCCTGGTGGACAACTTTTTGGAAAAATTCTCTTTGGTTTCGGGGGCCTGCTTTTTGCTTTTCATCTCCTTCTGTCCGAAAACCACGGGGACGTTTACCAGCAGGAAAATCATCAGTAACAGGCAGATAGTCTTACAGTTCATTGCCTAAAAATACGTATTCGCGGGCTATCCTGGTAAGCAGGCTGCTGTTGCGCTTGTAATAAAAATTCCCTCAATCACCCGTCCACTTCCCTCAGTCAATAGCGGGTTTCCCTAAGTCTTGCTTTACACGGGTACGGCTCACGCCTATTTTGGCAGCATATCTCACCTAAACATTTGCCCGTATGAAACTTAACCCTTCGCACAATACGCATTTAATGGCCGTTGGAATTGTTTTCACGCTCTTCACGGCTTTTGCCTTTACCTTCCGTCCGGTCGTGCACCGTAAACCGGCCGAAGCCCGTACTGCAACCCCGCAAAAAGCAACTGCCAGCAATGGCGCCAAAAAGATTAAGATTGCCCTGCTCCTCGACACCAGCAACAGCATGGACGGCCTGATTGACCAGGCAAAATCCCAGTTGTGGACGGTGGTGGAAGAACTGGCTAAGGCCAAGTCCGGCGATGAGAAACCCGAAGTGAAAATAGCCCTGTATGAATACGGCAACGACAATTTGCCCGCCCGGGAAGGCTACATCCGCATGGTTACGCCCCTTACGGGTGACCTGGACAAACTATCCGCGGATTTGTTTTCTCTCAAGACCGATGGCGGCAGTGAATTTTGCGGACACGTCATTCAGACCGCGTGCAAGCAACTGGACTGGACGGCCAACGGCGACGATTTTCAGGTGATTTTTATTGCGGGCAATGAGCCTTTTACGCAAGGCAGTATTTCCTACAAAGAAGCCTGTGCAATGGCCAAATCCAAAAATATTGTGGTCAATACTATTTTCTGCGGTCCTATGGATGAAGGCATAGCCACTTCCTGGAAAACCGGCGCCGACCTGACCGGCGGCAACTACATGAGTATCGAACAGGACCGCAAGACCGTATTTATTCCCTCGCCCTACGACGACCGGATTACGCAGCTGAATGACCAGCTTAACAGTACGTATATTGAATATGGCGTAATTGGTAAAGAGAAAAAGATGAACCAGGCTACGCAGGACCATAATGCGATGAAATACGGTAAGGAAAACACCGTCAAGCGGGCCGTATCCGTGTAAAGCAAGACTTAGG
>QQTW01003556.1_pt1 | contig 11528 bp, 8 predicted proteins | sample 1904831 | NCBI WGS metagenome assembly QQTW01 (sample SAMN09435610, study PRJNA476489) | Subsurface metagenome, whole genome shotgun sequencing project.
TATCGACGAGTTCGCGAGTGAGTCACAATCGACACAGACTTTCGGTTGATTGTACGGTACAAAGCGTGCAGCGTATCGTCACCTGTTGGATCGAATCATTCTGCTTTGCTTCAGAAAAGCAAATCTTCGGCTCTGCAGACTCTTCTGGTTCCAACTGCGCGGCTACCTGGACTTACTTTAGCCCTCCGACTATTTGTGACCTACAGATCGAGCCTTGACTTCAGTCTTCGCACGTTGCAGATGGCCGGTGGAAAGCGGCGCGGCGGGCGGGGCGGGCGACGTGGTGGTGAAGGGGATGGCATGCCGCGAAATGTGCAGATATCGAAGAAGCTCAGTTGGCTGCTACGCCACGGTGCCGAAAAGGAGGGATTGACCCTGGGCCCAGGCGGATACGTTAATGTCAAGGAAGTGGTAAGCAAGACGATACTCTGGGACGTCGAATCTTCTGTTCCTTTGAAGTCCCACGGGATGTTCACGGTTTGCCTTAGCACGTCAACTGTCCTGACTGCTACCAAATCCAGCATTATCCGGGCCTCTTCTGACATCTCAGCAGCTCGGTTTCCGTGCATTGAAATCTCTCAAAGTCTCACTTGAAGAGCTACGGGAAGTGGTCGCATCAGATGAAAAGGGACGCTACTCTCTAATACCCATGAGTGATCTCCCGTCCACATCGCTGCCCGAATCATCAGCATCCGCTGCAACGGTTACTGAAGCACCTGAGTCCGAAAGCTCTCCAGCACTTGAGCTTGACAACGACGACCCAGCCAACTTCCTCATCCGCGCGAACCAGGGTCACAGCATCAAACTGACTTCCGGAGGGCTTCTCGAACCTGTCACACACGCAAACATGCCCGAAATGGTCGTCCACGGCACCACGCACAAAGCCTGGAAGCTGATATTGCAATCCGGAGGCCTGAGAAGGATGGGCAGGAATCATGTGCATTTTGCAGCAGGGCTACCGAAAGGCTTCACAGCACTTGAGGGAACCGACAAGCCTGAGGTGAAAGAGCAGCAAGAGGCCGACAAAGTTGAAGCGGATGGGTCGATGGTGATCTCAGGCATGCGGTCGTCCTCGGCCATTCTCATTTTCATCGATCTCCCTCGAGCACTCGACGACGGGCTGAAATTCTGGCGAAGTGAAAATGGTGTCATATTAAGTGAAGGAGATGACAAGGGCTTCGTGAGATCGGAGTTTTTCAAACGAGTGGAAGATAGGAGCTCAAAATCCATATTATTTCGGGAAGGAAAGACGGTCAACGAAAGTGGTGGAAAGTCATGAAAAGAACAACGCGTTTCGAGGTACGCTTACAACGGAAAGCATTTCATTGTTTATCGAACGCAAATAGACCTCGCAGCTATTCTCATGATGGATGAGTTGCATGGCTACTAGAAAAGGGTGTCTTTACCCATGTACACACTATACACATTGCTGTGTTACACTTCATGTACGGATCTAGCTCCGCTCAGACCTGACATTTTCGACAACAATATTCCTCTTCTCTGCCGGCGACAGCACAAACTCTGCAGATCCTCACAGCATATTATTGCCGTTCGTGCCGTTGTGAAAACCGTTGCGTGACACGATTACGGAGCCGTCTGTTGCCTTCAGCCAATGACCTTCGGCTGCGGTCGGCTTAGCGGCACAGCAGCTGCCGTAGCAACCATTGTTTGTGCGTCGTATGACGAATCACAGTTTGGGTGGACCAAACTCCGGGAAACCTTCGGCAGTCAACCCTCGACGTGGAGAATTATGCTCAATCGGCAAGGATAGACAACCTTGAAAGCAAGCGCGTCCGACAGACTTAGCAGGAGGCCCCGCGTGTCGTAGTAATGATGGAAGTGCAGCCCTTACATCCATGAGCTTGCGAATATGATGCTCCTATGTATGCGAATGTCACACCACACAACACTTATGGAGCAACTGCCCTCGGCCCTCCATTAACCGGCTTTCCATTGCCTTAGATACAGTCGGAGCATCTTTGCGATAGCGAACAACATAATTGTTCTCTCAAAGATGATGCGTCCAGCGATTCAACTCGTCCTTGCCTTGGCGGCACGGATTGCTCATGCTGTAAGGCAATCCCCATCCTCCGCTCAGGATCGAATTGTGATATCGATGCGGGGGAAGCCAGGCTGTCTAGCACAATGACGTTGAAGTTCTCCACGACCACTGCTGACTCCATTGAAACTATAGGCCGAGAACGACACAAGTCCCCTTTTCGGAGCTGTATCACCTCCACACTATCCTTCACCATGGATGGACGGTTCCGGAGACTGGGCAGACGCCTATGCTCGAGCACAGGCTTTCGTACGGCAATTGACTCTCCTGGAGAAAGTCAACATCACGACTGGCACAGGGTAGGCGTAGGACGACTCCATCACGGGGCATTTGATAACAAGTGAATAGATGGCAGGCTGATGCGTGTGTTGGCAATGTGGGTTCTCTTCCCAGGCTCGGGTTTCAAGCTCTTTGCATGCAAGATTCTCCCCTTGGAATTAGATTCGGTGCGTCTATACCCTTGCACGAATGGAGAGCTGCGTCTACATGCTAAAGCAATTCCAGCGGACTATGTTTCCGCCTTTCCTGCCGGAGGGACGGTCGCAGCTTCATGGGACCGCGGCGTATGGTACCAACGAGGTTATGAGATGGGAATGGAGTTTCGAGGCAAAGGAGTTGACGTCTTGCTTGGACCTGTCGTCGGACCTCTCGGACGCGCGCCCGCGAGTGGCCGAAACTGGGAGGGTATGACAAACTCGCATCTCTTGTGTCTCAGATGCTCATACTTTGAAATAGGATTCAGTCCCGATCCTGTACTGTCCGGCATAGCGGTCGCGGAGACGATTCGCGGCATCCAAGATGCCGGAGTGATCGCATGTACCAAGCACTTCATCCTGAACGAGCAGGAGCATTTCAGACGGGCGCCAGAAGCAGTTGGCTACGGCTTCGACATCAGTGAGAGTCTCAGCTCCAATGCCGATGACGTTACCATGCACGAGCTGTATCTCTGGCCGTTTGCCGACGCCGTGCGAGCCGGGACTGGATCCATCATGTGCTCATACAACCAAGTCAACAATAGCTACGGCTGCCAGAACAGCTACATCATGAATAACTTGCTCAAGGGCGAACTGGGATTCCAAGGCTTCGTGCTCAGTGACTGGCAGGCCCAGCATGCTGGAGTTAGCACAGCTCTGGCAGGATTAGATATGGCGATGCCGGGAGATACAAGCTTCTCCACGGGTGTCTCATATTGGGTATGCACTTTATGATAAAAAGCAATAGTCAGCGGTCTCACGCTGACTCTTTCTGCAGGGAGCGAATCTCACATTGGCTGTCATCAATGGCTCGGTCCCCGAGTGGCGCATCGACGATATGGCTACACGTATTTTGGCAGCATGGTATTACGTTGGCCGCGATGGGGCACAAGTGCCGACCAACTTCAACTCTTGGACCACTGATACATTCGGCTTCGAGCATCATGCTGCAAAGGCAGGTCATGGACTCATCAATGAGCATGTAGACGTACGTGATGAACACGGCGCCAGTATACGCAGCCAGGCGGCTCGGTCCACCGTGCTACTGAAGAACGAAGGCTCGCTTCCTCTGAGTGGAAGGGAGAAGTTCACCGCTGTCTTTGGCGAGGATGCTGATGACAATCCTTGGGGACCAAATGGGTGTCCTGATCGGGGCTGTAACAATGGGACGCTCGGTATGTGTTGACTGCATCCTTCAGCCCTCTCCTAACTAATGCGTCTCTGCAGCTATGGGATGGGGCTCAGGCACAGCCAACTTTCCGTATCTCATCAGTCCATTGGCGGCAATCCAGTACGAGGTTGTTTCGAAAGGCGGCGTTTTGCGGTCCGTGACGGATAACTCTGCAAGCGCCCAAATCGCTGCTGTTGCCAGGCAAGCAACTGTCGCCTTGGTTTTCGTCAATAGCGATAGCGGTGAGGGATACATCCAAGTCGACGGTAACAAGGGCGATCGCAACAACCTCACCTTGTGGGAACACGGCGACGCGCTCATTCAGGGCGTCGTTGCGGAGTGCAACAACACTATCGTTGTGATCCACTCCACAGGACCTGTGCTTGTCAACTCGTTCTACGACCACCCCAATGTCACTGCTATACTTTGGGCTGGACTTCCTGGAGAACAGTCCGGTAACTCTATCGTCGACATCCTCTATGGCCGTGTCAACCCAGGTGCCAAGCTTCCGTTCACGATCGGATCCGGTCGAGAAGAGTACGGCGCTGATGTACTTTACGAGCCGAACAACGGTCAGGAGGCACCTCAGCAGAACTTCGTTGAAGGTAACTTCATCGACTACAGAGCTTTCGATAGAGCACGAATAAGCCCGATATACGAATTTGGATTCGGACTGAGTTACACAACGTTTTCGTACTCAAACCTGGTCATCGAGAAGACGCATGCCGGCCCTTACGCGCCTACAGTCGGCATGACGGGTCCCGCGCCAGAGCTCGGCACATACAGTACTGACCTGGAGGACTATCAGTTCCCAGAGGGCTTTACACCTCTGCCGTTGTACATTTATCCGTATCTCAGCTCCACGGACGCGGCCACCGCTGCCAACTCGTCAGACTACGGACTCCCGCACGAAGACTACCTGCCTCCTGGCGCGCAAGACGGCTCGCCCCAGCCACGCATTCCGGCAGGAGGAGGTCCCGGTGGAAACCCTGGTTTATACGACGTCCTGTTCAGGGTGTTTGCCACCATCACAAACACCGGCACCATCGCCGGCGACGAAGTCGTGCAGCTTTACGTGTCTTTGGGAGGGCCAAACGATCCTTACATTGTCCTGCGCGACTTCCAACGGCTGTCCATCCAGCCAGGTCAGTCTGCGACCTTTACAGCAGACATCACCCGCCGTGACCTGTCGAACTGGGATACGCAGAGTCAGAACTGGGTCATTACGGAGCATACCAAGACTGTGCATGTTGCGAGCTCGTCGCGGAATTTGCTGCTTCATGGCGAACTGCAACTGAGTTAGTCTTCATGCTCCTTGCGATCATAAAAGAGACAATGGTGCATGCGTAGGTATGCGGACTTGACTCCTTCCAAAAAGTAAAAGTCTGTTTTTCTTACGAATAATGAGGAGTCATAATGGTGTTGCTGCAGCATTCCTATTGTAATATGGCTATGAGCGTGTTTTGTAACTCTGTTACTGTTCAACCAAATGACCAGTAACCTGGAGATGTAGTTTGAGGCATGACGGAAGAGCTAGGATTCATGTTCTCATGATCCGCCCAGCCGTGGCAACCTTGGAACTCATCATGCTGGTAATGATGCTTTGACTTTGGCGTAGTCGCAGACGGCCTCAGAAAAAGAAGAGATACGGAGAGATCCGAGTGAAGATTGTGAGCCGGGGTATGCATATGTGTATCAATCCGTAGGAGTTCGCATTAGTGCATGTACGCAACCTTGGAAGTTAATCTATTTGATCGATTACTATCGCGCGTCCGCCAATAGCCCAAACGGGTCTGAGAACGAGCAACGACCTCGGGAAGCGTCTGCATACGCGACCGTTGATTGTGCCAAGCGTTTATCATTGACCCACTCATTCTCCACTCAACCTCACAGTCGGCGCACACATACATGGATATGTGCTTGTGACTATTTCCGACTTCTCGTGAGTAAAACTACTCTTGAGGTTTGGACAGAGGTGTCTTCTTCACTCCTTCAAGTTTTCCGTGGCGCGTGAATGACGCGAGTCCCCCAACTCCTTCCCACTGTGTCCACGGTGCGATCCACGCTGGACTCGCAAAAAGGCACTGCACTCAGACTGTCGAGGTCAGGCACAAATAGCGCGAGAACTGCTTTATGTCCTCGATTATCTCTTGACGTATCCTCAGTCACCTGAACAGTCCTGGCATTAGGTTATTTCTCCACTCATACTTCAAGGGCGTGTGGCGGGAAGAGCACGCTAGAGGCCGGCACCGTTTCCCACATACGGCCACGTTTTGACGTGCAACTTGCAGCTCGGTTGAGATTTCTCTTTGAGAGGCTCTGGGTGGGATTTTGCATTTCCAGACATGCCGCCATCCAGTCGCCGTACGCGGTCTCAGCGGGAGCCGGAGCAGGCGGAGCAATCCGAAGCAGATACGCCTGAGTCGATACCAACCCCTTCGCGAAAAAGAAGACGTGTGAGTTTGAAGTCTGCCAATAACTGTGACTTGGCTTAAGTACTGACGGTGTATATAGTTGAACGGAGCCGCTGCCAGCCGGTCTGCTACAGACGCACCCGCTCCGACTCGCCATGTCCAGCCCTTCGAGTCTGTCGAGAATGTGAAAGGTGCAGAGACGAAAGACATTGATCTGCTGGAAGAAGGGCCGCTTACGCCCGACAAAGTTGTGGTCATAATACAAAGCCTTCGCAAGCCTAAATACATCACACAGGTTTCGCTGGATCACGCGAATGAGGTGCATTTTCGAGACAATCCGAATGCACGGCCTGCGTACGCCAAAATATCGGGTCGTGATTGGACATATTTTGTGAACAAGAAGCGTGTCATTATCGGAAGACCCGTCGAAGCCGCTCAGCGGTCAAGCAATGCCGTTCGGGGAGGAGAAACGGGGTCACCAGTCGCCTCACTACCCGACGCAAACTTTGAAGTCGACATAGACTTGGGTCCGGACAAGATGGTATCCCGAGTGCATGCTGAAATATCATTTGACAGTGACACGTACAACTGGATCGTTCATGTTAATGGTCGGAACGGGCTGTACCTGGATGACACCAAGCTGGCTCGCGGTGCAAGGGCAGTGCTTCATTCTGGGAGTGTCCTCAACATTCACGACAGCCAAATGATGTTTCTCACCGCGGATTCTGAAGTTGTTGTTCACAATATGTTCCGAAAACAAGCATGGATCGAGCAGGATGATGCCACCGACGAGGAAGGGGAAGAGGATCCTCAGATCCGACTGACGAAGCCGTCGAAAGGTATGAAGGTTCAGGACGCCACTGGGCAGACCTCGCAGCCGAGACACCAGTCGTCACAACAACAGCGCGATCATTTGCCACCGAGGGAAAGTTTGATGACGTTGGGTTATACAGCTCCTGATGCTTCGATGTCGACGCAACCTGCTACACCCATCGGAGTGCGAGCCAAAGATGGCCACTCAAAACCCAAGCAATCCCCGGCGAATATTCGCGGCATGCTGCTCGAGAGCACTGAAGATATCGACTACAGCCTGGACTCCGCAAAGGATCTCAAACCACCTCGAAGCTATGCGTCCCTGATCGGTCAAGCCATAATGGCGAGCGACGAGCAAAAGCTGACACTCGCAAAAATCTACGATTTCATCAAGGAGCACTATGCGTACTACAGATTGAGTAGCAACATTGGGTGGCAGGTACGTCAATGCGGCCTCCTTTCGTGATTTGTGTTGTACCACATAAGATTTGCTAACATGCTTAGAACTCCATTCGCCATAACTTGTCACTAAACAAATGTTTTGAGAAGGTTGCACGCCGTACGGACGAGCCAGGGAAAGGAATGAAGTGGCAGATTGTGCCCGAGTATCGCGATGAGTTCATCACCAAGGGCATGTCGAACACTCGCAAAGGCATGAATCGCACCGGCTCTTCTGGCCCCAGTTCTCCCGCTGGAAAAGATCTTGGATCAACGCAAGCAACTGAAAGACTGCTCGGAGCCCTGAACCGGCGAGAGGCAGGCCGCGATAGCTTGAAGGGTGACAAGCTCATCAAAACCTCTCCTCGCTCTGTCACGCCGCCCATATCGTCATTTCCGATTGCCAATGAATCGTACACTCCGGACCGCGGACCGCGCATGTCATTCGCGAAACACGAACAGTCGGGAATCAACGGCGGGCAAATGGATCATTTTGCACACACACCCGTCTTCACCCGCAGCCAAAGCAGCCTTGCTGCTCATTCACAGCCCAGCTTTGCCGCCGATAGCGCAATCAAAGGTACATCTGGAGTTCGAGGCCTTACGGATGCGGCTACCATGTCGCCGCCGACCCTGTCGAGCTCCATGTACTCCGGCGGCCACGCGCTGGAGACTCCGTTGGTGCCTCGCCAACAACCACGACTCGCGCCACCCAGCACGGCACATCTTCCTTCACACTTCATGCTCTTCAGCTCGCCGGCACCTTTCTGGAAATTCGCCGATCTCGGCAGCACTCCGGCTCGTCCGCCGCCGTTGGATCTCAGCCCCACCAAGAGCGTCCCGGGTCAGGAGGCAGACGGAAACTTGCAAAGCAGCAGCCCTCCGACTGCTGATGGACTGGGCATCGGTCGGGAAGCTGAGCTAAGCCCTACAAGGACTTTGAGCAGACCCGCGAGTCGCCGCGACGGGCCTGGCCTGCCGCTCGCCCAGCCGGTTATTGGGGTTCCTTCTGGCCTGGGGATCGTAGAAGAGGACGAGGAGGGTGGTATTGACTTAGCCAAGTATGCATTACCACTGCTCATCGATACCAACTGATGCTGACTTGTTCTCCAGAGGATTCCAAAAGATTGGGTCTTTCCACTCGCACCGCAACCTTGCGGGACTCAGCGGCGAGATCCGAGGCGTATAAGAGCCCCTCTGGACTCTGATCCGTGGCTCCAGCCAAAGCTTGATCTTACAAATCTCATGACTTTCAACGTCTCTTCTTCGTTTGCGGTGTTTTGGGGGACATGTTAACTTTGCTCGATGATAGGTGGCTCTCTAGACTCAGCTAGATTACGAGGTTTTCGCTATTTGCATCTTCTTTGGCTTGCTGCGGCGCTCGGCAGAAATGAGAGGTCTTCTCGAAGTCTAAAACGCGGATCTCCACTGATGGATGTTCGACAGTTTAGTATCTTAAGAGGCGTGCCAATGTCATGAGAAAAGTCCTGCATTAAGCTGTCTTGGCTGTCTCCGTTGCGTTACCACACACCCGGAAAATGTAGCTAAATCATTCACATGGCAGTTGTGCCCGTTTAGTGCTTGCTCATTTGCAAGTAATCAATGTTCTGCGATTTTAGCCTGCTGTTTGACTGGAGGTTGTCTGGATGGTCACCTATAAGAAGTCGTCACGCGGTAGCGCGTGTTCACGAGACGGTTATGTGAATCAAAGCTACCTACATAGTAAGTAATCACGAGTCATGCTCTTTATGACGTTCAGTCTATGGAGTTTGTCGCAGATCTGCCAACAAGATGAAGCTGCGCCTTCCACAAGTCGCTCTGGCGGACCCGATATGTTGCAGGAAGCTGCATGCGCATTGCTGCAGATAATCGGGAAATCGCCAGAAATAGACGCATCTCAAAGTCCTCACCTCATCCAAAGAACACGTACGACCTAACCAACGATATCCGCCTTACCAAGCTTCGATACACCTGCACTTTACTGCTCTCCTATAGGACCTATTATCCGCATATGCCACGTCGCTCCCGCTCGCGACGCTCCGTCCTGCCCTGTCTCGGCCCAACTCGTAATCGCGCGTCATCCGGAGTATCGCGGCTGGCCCACCTGCTTCGGCACCGCGCGCGCGGTTCACTCAGGGCGGCGGAGACGGGGCCACAGACGGCCAGTTTTCAATGAAATCGATGCGCCAATCATTCTATCCGAAGCATCAGGTCCTCGTGCTGAAATGCTATCCCAACCCCAAGTTCCTCAAGAACAACGCCGAGGTCAGGCCCAACTCCAGCGAGCTCAGCTACCTGCTCTACTATGCCAGCTCGCGCCGCAGCAAGCTGCAGAAAGTGGGGGATTTCTTGGAGAGGAAGACGGCGACGGATATCTGGAGGGCTAGGATAGGGTATGTCGAGACAATACTCATTTTCCAGGCAGGGAGCGACGACTGGGCGTGGGGATGGCCGTTGCGCACAATTGCTGACTCGAGATCGCCAAAGGAATGTCCAGGTAACGCTTCAGATATTCGCAGCTCTCATCGAAAAATGTCCTCGAGACCTCCCTCTCTATGCGCCGGCCATCCTCCGGACGCTCCGCCATATCCTCCGGTCCAACGACATCACCCTCCTCGAATACTCCATACCCACCTTCGAGACATTCTGCGCGCATCATAGCTCGGCTACTCTGGCAGCCGACCAAGATTACATTACCCTGTATGAGGAGGTTGTCCGGCTGTATGCCGGTTTCGCGTCCAAGGACAAGCCGATCAAGTTGAAGCATCCTCTCAGCGTTCCCCTGGCCGTGAGGTATCGGAAAGCGGGACTACAGGCTATCAAGAGTATCGCTTCTTCGGACTCTGTGACATCTGATACTGGACGCCAGCTACGAGTAATAGTTCCTATTATTCTGGAGAACATATTTTCCACTGATGGCAACTACCTCCGGACACTCCGGAAACGGGACACTGTCAACGGGGAGATTGAGAAGGACACGAATTTCCGCCGGAGGCAAAGCTTGTCGATATCGCGGACTACGGAGAGCGTCGAAGCGGACCCAATGGCGGCCTCTGGATCCATAGAGGACGCGGACAAGCTGGCAGAAGAGGAGGTTGGGTTGGTCGCCATGCAGAGTCTGAGACATGTATTCACTGCCGTGAATAGAGGTCAGCTGCGTCTGGCTACCTCACTCGTTCTAGACTTTGTTACTGCGCATGTCCACCCAGAGCATGGCCTTTCAGCCGCAGGTTCTAAAGTGTTACTGAGAGACCAATGGTCTACGTCCCTGTTCGAAATTCTCTGCCAATGGGCGCCGGTACAAGACCGGTTCATAATCCTCATCACCTCCGTGGAAGTGCTCGTACAAAGCTCTGTTGCCAAGGATGGCCTCGAAAAACACTTGGTTATGACAGCAATTGTCGACTGGCTGCTACGCTCCAAGATCAACTTCATAGGACTCAGTGTAATGGACGTGCTCGTCGGACTACTTCAGGACATTTATCGACTGCTACAATTCAATGGCGCAGCTGCGAATGGAGACCAGCAGCCAGGATCCTCTGCTGTTGGGCAAAACGAATCTAGAGCAGGTCCTGGTCAGTCTGCCCCGGGAGTTAGCATGCATGATCCCGCCATGGAAGCAATGGCAAAGGATCACTCCGAATTACGAAAGCAGCTCGTGGCACAACTTCAAAGGTGCATAGGTGGTTTGGCAACACACACCTACTATACGGATCAGGTCTCCGATATGGTGCATACCGTGCTTCAGAGCCTCAAGCCGTTCTCCACCTTTCACCATCAGGCTGGGGCGTCTGCAATCCAGAAACCGATGAATGCGTTAGAAGCACCCGTCAGCTCTCCTAAACTGCCGAATGGGACTGTCTTGGATGAATCTACTTCTCCCGACGCAGCCAGGATTAGAGCTTTGTCGGCTGTCAAGGACATCCTTACTGTGGCCAACTCGCAAGCTCTGTCCGGAAGCTCCGCCTCGGTCAGTCGAAATAAAGTCGCCGCTGCCGCCTGGGAAGGGACCGAATGGCTACTTCGCGATCCGAACAGGGAAGTCAGGGTTGCTTACATCGACGCTCTTCTGACATGGTTGAGGCTGGAAGTCAAACCAGAAGACATGCTCGTTCCCACGACTCGTACGACTCGTGCAACGCCGAGCAAGGACGCAACTG
>QQTW01003557.1_pt1 | contig 11527 bp, 3 predicted proteins | sample 1904831 | NCBI WGS metagenome assembly QQTW01 (sample SAMN09435610, study PRJNA476489) | Subsurface metagenome, whole genome shotgun sequencing project.
TTTGTACGGCAAGTAAAGAGTGCCCGCCCAAATCAAAAAAGTTGTCGAAGATACCTACTTTTTCGATACCTACGAGTTGTTGCCAAATATTAGCGATACTTTGCTCGATTGAATCGCGGGGAGCTACATAGGTATTTTCTTGGAGATTTCGTGGATGTCTGGTGGCAGAGACTTGAGGACTATTCTCTGATTTGGGAGTAAGAGAATTAGATGATAAGAAGTTGTTGATCTGATGAATGGCGGCTTGTAAATCTTGCGTTGATACTATGACTTGAGGCAGCGAATTTTCTAGTATTAGGCTGAAAGCATCGACTGCTTCTTGAGATAGCAGTCCGTTTTTGAGATTTTCTTTGCGCCACTTTTTGAGTTCGTCAGGAACGGTAGTATTGACCGCCATACCAACTTCTTGCCATGTATCCCAGTTAATGGCTACGGTAAATTTGCCATTTTTAACTGTATTAAAGTGAGCAAAGCTATCCAAAAAAGCATTGGCAGCGCAATAGTCTACTTGTCCAAATCCACCCAAAATTGAGCTAAGAGACGAACAGAGAACCAAGAAGTCTAACTTTACATCCTTGAGGACATCATTTAATACTAACGTCCCCTTAACTTTGGGAGCAAAAACACTCTCAGCAGTTTCTGGTGTTTTGAGTTGAATCATACCAGCACCTGCAACTCCGGCGGCGTGGATAACACCATGAATCTCACCAAAGCGTTTTAGGGATTGGGCGATCACACTTTGCATTTGCTCAGTGTTAGCAGCATGAGCAGTCAATACCAGTACCTCAGCCCCTAGTGCTTCTAATTGCTGCAATTTTTGCATATTTTCTGTAGCCAGCGGTGCAGAACGTCCAACCAGAATCAGCTTGGCTTGTACTGTTCGGGCAAGATATTCAGCTAGAACTAAGCCAATACCTCCCATCCCACCAGTAATGAGGTAAACTCCCGCTTGGCGTAACCGTGTTTGACTTGAGGCAGCTTTTTCTAAGGCGATCGCTTCAAATGTCTGAACCCAGCGGCGATTGCTCCGGTAAGCAATGATCGCATCATCTGAGCGTGTTGTGAGTTCTGCAATCAGTTGCGCTGCCAGATTCCCGGTTCCCGATGCAGGTAATACTATGTCTACTTGGCGACAGCTGATGTGACGGTATTCTTGGGAAATGACTTTGCACGCACCCAATACAGTTGCTTTTTCAGGACACAGTGACTCATCACCAGTAATGTCGTATAAATGGTTAGCGACAACTAAAAGTTGAATAGAATTGCTCAGCTGCTGTTGTCCTAAAGCTTGCGTTAAGTAAATCAGACTGTAGAAACCGAGATGTTGGGTTGTTTCCTCAAACTGAGGCGGCGACTCGGTAACACTCCACAAATGAGCGATCGCGCTTGGGATCTTTCCCTGTTTCCGCAGTACCTGAATCAGGCTGTTGTAATCATCTGGGTTAGCAGGATTAATAGCGTAGGTGTTGGCATTCTGTTGGCTAAATTGTCCCACCTCAACAGCGATTGCATCTTGTCCAGCTTGTTGCAATTGTTGGACAATTTCAGCACCAATCCCGCCCTCACCCACAAAAACTAAGTAGCAAGCTGACGTAATATCTGGTGTTTTTACCAGAGGGACTCGCTTCCAAGAAGGAATGTAAAACCAATCAGCAACACTTGACTTTTTACCAAGTTTACTGTCATCTCTACCGGATACTTGAGTTTGTACTTCTGGTTCAATCCAGTAACGCTGACGTTCAAAAGGATAAGTTGGTAAAGGTACGCGATAACGCTGTTCGTGGTTATAAAAACCAGACCAATTTACCTCAATTCCTGCTAGCCACAGCCGTCCTAAAATGTTGAGTAAGAAATTAACATCTGATTTTTCATCTTGGGGATGGCGTAATGAAGGCAATACCACTTGTCCCGTTGCTTGGCGGGAATGCTGTTTAACTAATGTACACAGAGTACGCCCCGGTCCAACTTCTAGGAGAACGCGCTTGGGATCTTCTAGCAACTGAGAGATCCCCGCACTAAAGCGCACAGTTTGACGTAGATGCTGCACCCAATAATTCGGATCTGTTGCTTCTGCCGTTGCAATCCAAGTTCCCGTAACATTAGAAACAAAAGGAATCTCAGGAGGATGTAGTTGAATCTTTTTCACTTCCTCCCCGAACTGCTCTAAAATCGGTTCTATCATCTGGGAATGAAAGGCATGGGAGGTATGCAAGCGACGGCACTCTATACCTTTAGCGCTCAGTTGCGCTTGGATTGCGCCTATGGCAGCATCGATTCCCGAAATTACGCATAAATTAGGGGCATTGCTGGCGGCTAAAGATAACTTCTCATTTAGAGACGTTTCATGTAACGTCTTGACAACTTCCGCTTCTGACAGTGAAACAGCAAGCATCGCACCTGGTGGAAGTTGTTGCATCAGTCGTCCGCGCATAGCAACCAAAGCTAAAGCATCCTTAACTGACATGACACCAGCAAGGCAAGCGGCTACGTATTCGCCAATGCTATGACCGAGCATCGCTTGGGGAGAAATGCCCCAGGATATCCACAATTGAGCCAAAGCATACTCGATCGCAAACAGTGCTGGCTGAGCTAGGTAAGTTTGTTTCAGTTTTTCCGCCGCTGCCTCAGCCTCAGACTCGCTGGGATAGAGAAACGATCGCAAATCTACCCCTAAGTAGGGTTGGAGAAGATGAGAGCAACGATCCACCTGTTCGCGGAATATCACTTCAGTCTCGTACAGTTCCCGCCCCATGTTTGCATACTGAGAACCCTGTCCGGGGAATAAGAAAGCGATGGAACGCTCTATCGGCTCTTGACAGTGAGTTAAAACTCGTTGCGGATCTAGCGTTTCCAATCCGGTCGCGGCATCTTCGTTATTTTTGCACACGACCAGACGACGGCAATCGAACTCTCTCCGCCCGACTTGCAGCGTATAGGCGACATCAGCCAAATTCAAGTCCGGATGCTGTCTGAGGTGTTTCGCTAGATTCTGAGTGGCAGTTTGTAGCGCCGAGTCAGTTTTGGCAGAAAGCATCAATAAATGCCAAGGGCGAGAAGAACTAGAAGTTGGTAGCGTTGGAGCTTCTTCAAGAACGACGTGAGCATTCGTGCCACCAATGCCTAGAGAACTGACTCCCGCACGGCGAGGGATACCAGATGTTTTCCATTCCCGCAGCTTGGTATTGACATAAAAGGGACTATTAGCGAAATCAATCTCAGAATTAGGTTGCTCAAAGTTCAAGCTAGGCGGAATTAACTTATGTTTGAGGCTGAGAACAGTCTTAATTAGACCTGTGATTCCCGCTGCTGCATCTAGATGACCGATATTCGTCTTGACGGAACCGATCGCGCAGAAGCATTTTTTTTCAGTCCTGGTCCGAAAAACGTTGGAGAGGGCAGCCATTTCAATCGGATCGCCTAAAGCAGTTCCAGTGCCATGTGCCTCAATATAGGTTATTGTCTCAGGTTCTACGCCTGCGAGGGCAAGCGACTCCGAGATCGCTTCTGCTTGACCGTTGACGCTAGGCGCTGTATAGCCGACTTTACCCGAACCATCGTTGTTGATTGCTGTACCTTTGATGACAGCATAAATGCAGTCACCATCGGTGAGCGCATCTGCTAGCCGCTTTAACACGACCGCTCCCACTCCATTGCCAATAATCGTTCCCCGTGCTTTAGCATCAAAAGCGCGACAGTGACCGTCAGGCGACAAAATACCGCCTTCTTGATACAAATAACCTGTTGTTTGTGGCACGCGAATTGAAACTCCGCCTGCCAATGCTAAATCACATTGATGATTCAGCAAGCTTTGACAAGCCAAAGAAGTTGCAACTAATGAAGTGGAACAAGCCGTTTGCACTGTCAAGCTTGGTCCGGTGAGATTTAATTTGTAGGAAACGCGAGTAGTGAGGAAATCTTTATCGTTGCCAATCAACTTTTGAAAACTATTGGCTGACCCGATTTGGTCGCGGTTTAAATTAAACGACAGATAGTTATTTAGGCTAGCACCGCCATAAACTCCAACGTGATCGCACCTTTGGGAGTCATAACCAGCATTTTCTAGCGCTTCCCAAGCACACTCTAAAAACAGACGGTGTTGTGGGTCAGTCATTTCTGCTTCTTTGGGGTTAAAGCCAAAAAAAGCAGCATCAAACAAATCGATATCTTCTAGTACAGCTCCGGCTTTCACATAATTGGGGTTACCGATCGATGCCGGATCTATATTGGCAGCAGTTAATTCTTCATCCGTGAAAACAGAAATTGACTCGACTCCATCTCGTAAATTCTGCCAAAACTCGTCAATATTTTTAGCAGCAGGAAAACGCCCAGCCATGCCGATGATGGCAATTCCTTCCAAGGCATCGTAATTTGTAGTGCTACCCATGAATCTTTCTACCTCGATCGCTCAATAGTTGTTTTTGGCGGTTAATCGCCTCGATTTGCTTTTGGGCGCGGTCGCGCCTCCCTTCAAAAGCTGGCTGTTGTTGCTGACTTAAATATCGTGCTAGCGAGTCAATAGTTGGATGTTGAAACAGGGCAACGACTGATACATCTCGGCGCAAAGCTGTACGCAGCTTACTATTAACCTGAAGCATCAGTAATGAATGACCGCCTAGATCGAAGAAGTTATCGTGGATGCCCACTTTTTCTAAATTTAGTACCGCTTGCCAAATCTGAGCTATGGTTTTTTCGACATCAGATTGAGGAGCTTGATAAGTAGCTGCCAATTCTGGACGCGAAGTATCGGGAGTAGGTAAAGCCCGACGATCCACTTTTCCGTTAGGTGTCAGCGGCAGGGCATCTAGCACCACAAAGGCAGAAGGCAGCATATATTCAGGCAATCTTTCTTTGAGGTAATTGCGCAATTCATGCGCCAAAGGTGCAGTGTCTGAATCAGGAACCACGTAGGCGACTAAGCAGCGATCGCTTGGTAAAGTCTCTCTGGCTGCAACCACGGTTTCCCGCACCTGTGGGTGTTGTCCCAGTACCACCTCAATTTCTCCTAATTCAATGCGAAAGCCGCGAATCTTTACTTGATGGTCAATTCTTCCTAAAAATTCGATGTTGCCATCTGGACGGTAACGCGCTAAATCTCCTGTTTTGTACAGGTGTAGGTGTTTTCCCGCCTCAAAAGGATTAGGAATAAACTTCTCGTCAGTTAAGTCAGGTCGGTTTAAATAGCCTCCTGCCAGTCCCACACCACCGATATGCAACTCACCTGGAACTCCAATCGGGACAGGTTGCAAATGCCGATCTAATAGATATATCTGCGTGTTGGCAATTGGGCGACCAATGGGAACAAGTTGGCGCTCGCTATCTGGCTGGCAATGCCAAAAAATAACATCAATAGCTGCTTCTGTCGGTCCGTAGAGATTGTGCAGTTCTGCATCCAAACGTTGGAAAAAGCGCTCTTGCAGTTCAAAAGGCAGTGCCTCTCCACTACAAATGACGTGTTTGAGACTACAGCACTGCTCTACTCCTGGTTCCTCTAGAAACACTTGCAGCATCGAAGGAACGAAGTGAACTGTCGTAATTTGTTGCTTAGCAATAAGTTGAACTAGATAAGCACTATCTTGATGTCCCCCTGGTTTGGCTAAAACGAGCCTCGCACCCGTAAATAAAGGCCAGAAAAATTCCCAAATTGAAACATCAAAGCTAAAAGGAGTCTTCTGTAAAACTGAGTCAACTGCTGTCAATTGATAAGTGTCTTGCATCCACAACAAGCGGTTGCATAACCCAACGTGAGTATTCATCACCCCCTTGGGCTTTCCTGTAGAACCGGAGGTATAAATTACATAAGCTAGGTTTTCCGGCTTAACTCCACTGACTAGGTTTTCTGAGCTTTCATTTGTGATCGCTCGATCGTCTGCATCTAAGCACACAACTTCAGCTTGATGTGGCGGTAGCTCTTGAGCCAGATGTTTTTGTGTTAGTAGCAGTGGCACTTGAGCATCTGCCAGCATGAAAGCTAAACGCTCTTTAGGATAGGCGGGATTTAGTGGCAAGTAAGCACCACCTGCCTTTACAATCGCTAATAGCCCAACTACCATTTCTATAGAACGTTCGATGCAGATACCAACTAGCACCTCTGGTTGAACTCCCAGTTGTTGCAGATAATGCGCTATTTTGTTTGCTCGATTGTTTAACTCGCGATACGTTAGTTGTTGGTTTTCAAAGATGAGAGCGATCGCCTCTGGTGTCTTCTCGACCTGCTGCTCGAACAGCTGGTGGAGACATACATCTATAGGATAATTAACTGAAGTGTTATTCCAATCCAGCAGTAGCGTTTGGCGTTCAGTAGGTGTCAACAGCGGCAATTGGGAGATCTTCCAATCGGGATTGGTTGCGATACTTTCCAGTAGAATCTGGAAGTGTCCTACGATTCGAGTGATCGTGTCTGCATTGAACAAATCTGTGTTGTATTCCAGCATTCCAGCCAATCCTGGCTCAGTATCCATCATTGATAGCAACAGATCGAACTTTGCAGTTCCAGTATCGACCTCGACAGTCTTCCAAGCTAACTTTGACGCAGGATTCTGGAGGACGAACATCGCCTGAAAGAGTGGGTTATAACTCAGGTCGCGGCTCTGCTGTAACTCTTCTACCAGCTTTTCAAACGGCAAATCTTGATGGACGTAAGCCTCAATTGCCACTTTTCGCACCCGCCTCAGCAACTCTTTAAAGCTAGGATTCTCATCCAACTGAGTACGCAGCACTAAAGTATTGACAAAGCAACCAATTAATGAATCAAGTTCAGTACGGTTGCGGCTAGCGATCGGCGAGCCTACGAGAATATCCTCCTGACCTGTATAGCGGTAAAGCAAGGTTTTAAACGCCGCCAACAGAGTCATAAATAAGGTGGCTCCCTCCCGTTGGCTCAACTGTTCGATCTGCCGACTCAAAGTTTTAGGCAGCACAAACTTTTGCTGCGCGCCTCGGAATGTCTGCACTGGTGGACGAGGACGATCAGTAGGCAGTTCCAGCACGGGAAGTTGTCCGGCTAACTGCTGCTTCCAATAAGTCAAATGGGTTTCCAACACCTCGCCTTGCAACCATCGGCGTTGCCAATCGACAAAATCGACATATTGAATCGGGAGTTCTGTGAGTGGAGAAGGCTTTCCAGTAGAGAATGCTTGGTAAATCGCTGACAGTTCTTGGACGAAAATTTTGATCGACCAGCCATCGGCAATAATGTGGTGCAGAGTCAGGAGGAGCGTTGACTCCTCTGAGGTCAAATGCAGCAGTTTTGCCCTTAACAAGGGTGCTTGTACCAGATCGAAGGGCAACTGAGCCTCTTCGGTCGTTAGTCTTTGCGCCTCAACCTGCCGCTGTGCATCCGGTAAATGCCGCAAATCCACTGCTGGTAAAGTTAAGTTAACAGCGGCAGCAATCTTCTGAACTGCCTCTCCATTCAACGCTTCAAAGCTTGTCCGCAAGATTTCGTGTCGCTGAACAATTGCGTTGATACTATCAGCGAGCGCTGGTACATTTAGCCGCTCTTTCAGATAAACGGCAATCGCAATGTTATAAGCAGGTGTGCCTGGTTGCAGCTGATTGACAAACCACAGCCGCTGTTGAGTAAACGAAAGTGGATAGCGTGCGGTAGTCTCAACTTTGCACAAAGGTAGCAAACTAGGTGAAATGGCTGTGGTAACTCGATCGAGTATTTGCGTTCCCAACTGGGTGATCGTAGCGCCTTCAAACAAGTCTGCTACAGATACAGCTACTCCCAGATCGACCTCAATTCTGTTTTTCAACTGAAAGACTTTTAAGGAATCCAGACCAAAACTACTCAACGGTTGTTGCAAGTCTAATTGAGATGGCGCGAGCTTCAATACCTGCGCCACTTGCCTTTGCAGATAAAACTCTAGTCGCCCCTGGCGTTCTTCTGGCTCTAGTGCAAGTAAGTCTTCACGCGTCAGACTATCCTCGTTACTTACAGCATGAGTGTTTTCTAAAATACTGCTACCGATAACATCCAACTTACCTGCAAGAAACTCAGCCTTTGTGGCGCGGCGTTGAATTTTCCCACTGGAAGTTTTGGGAATGTTACCAGCTTTAATTAAAACGACTGCATATAGTTGTACTTCATGTTCTTCTGCCACTGCTTGACGAATTGCAGCGGTGACTTCATCCACGTTCGGCTTGGCGCGAAATTCCACTTCTTGCACGACAACTAGGCGCTCTTCATCGTCCACCTCAATAGTAAAGGCGGCTCCACAGCCTGCTCGTAATACTGGGTGGCTGCGTTCTGTGCTTAACTCAATGTCTTGTGGGTAAAGGTTTCTTCCTCTAATGATGATTAAATCTTTGGCTCTGCCCGTAATGAAGAGTTCCCCATTGTGCAAAAAGCCTATGTCTCCGGTACGTAAAAATGGTCCCTCTCCTGTGTCTTTTAGATAGGCGCAAAACGTCTGCTCTGTTTCCTCTGAGCGATTCCAATAGCCATGACCAATACTGGGACCGCAAACCCAAACTTCTCCGATTTCATCTGGAGCGCAGCGGGTTAAGGTTTCAGGATTGGCGATCGCAATCTGCTGTTCTGGTAGAGTTCGACCACAACTGACTAAAGACTGGCAATTCTGGTCATTAGGAGCAGCGTCAATCACTTGGTTGCATTCTAAAGCAGTTTTTTGCACGGTTTTCGTTACCGGAAGCTCTGCCTTGACGCTGCCAGAAACCATCAAAGTTGCCTCTGCCATGCCGTAACAGGGATAAAAAGCCTCTGGACGAAACCCGTACTCGGCAAAGGTAAGGGCAAAATGCTCCAAGCTGTGTTGACGAATCGGTTCAGCACCGTTAAAAGCAACGTCCCAACTGCTCAAGTCGAGAGTTGAGCGCTGTTCGGGAGTAATTTTCTGAACGCACAGTTCGTAGGCGAAGTTGGGAGCGCCACTCGTGGTTCCCCGATAGTGAGAAATTGCTGATAGCCAACGATAAGGACGTTGGAGGAAAGCCGCTGGCGGCATCATGATGCAAGGAAACCCACCATACAAAGGTTGCAGTACGCCGCCGATCAATCCCATATCATGGTAAATCGGCAGCCACGAGACAAACTTGCTATTGGGGGAATGTTCCATGCAACGGTAGGTTGTAACGGCATTGTGCAGCAGGTTGCCATGACTGAGCATGACTCCTTTTGGCGTACCTGTTGAACCAGAGGTGTATTGCAGAAACGCTAGGGTTTCCCGTTCGAGCGAGGGCTGTTGCCAAGTACCTTCTATACCGTTGGGAATGTTGTCGGTAGCCAACCACTTTAAGTTATCTGGCTCAGTTTTTTGAGCCATAAGAGATTGCATTTGCGAGAGAACTGCTGTTGTAGTGAGAGCGACTTTTGCTTGTGCATCTGCCAAGATTGCTTGAATTCTGGGGGTGTTGCGCTGATTGCGCGGTGGGTAAGCAGGAACAGCCACCACTCCTGCATACAGACAACCGAAAAAAGCTGCCAGGTAGTCTAGTCCTGGTGGGTAGAGTAGCAAAGCACGTTCTTTGCTTAAACCTAAGGCTTGAAGTTGAGCTGCGATCGCCCTAGAACGCTGATCTAATTCTTGATAAGTCAGTGCTGATGCTTTTGTTTCTCCGTCTTCTAGAAAGGTAAAAGCATCAGTATCTGGCTGGTGTAAAGCTCTGTAGCGCAGAAGATCAACAATCGTAGAACAGTTACCGGAAACTTCTTTTAAGTCAGTGACAAGTTGAGCCATTTTACTTCCAAAAGCCTAATGCATACAAATAACTGTTGAATGCGGGAGCTTCCACCACATCACATGACAAGGCAAAGCAGCGCGAGCACCTAATCCACAAGAAGCTGTTATGTTGCTTTTGTGGTCAACCTCTTAAATAGCTACGCTTTTTCCACCAGTTTTAGTTAAGCATGTTGCAACTAATTTTCAATTAGCTTCACTACCTTAATGCAAATTCTTTCAATTTGCAATCCCAGATTTCATAAAAAATTTTTATCTTGCTCGAAAAGCATAATTTACTAAAAATGCTGTATAATCCTCATTTTTTCGATAGTGTAGGCGTTAATGGCAGGCAGCAGGTACTGTCGATCATCACTAGTAAATCTCACCAAACCAGCCGTAGGAGACATTTTTGAACAAAACAAGCATGCCAAAATCTAACAGCATCTTGATGCATGAGCTAGCTTAATAAGTTTTGATAACTGCTTGACCGAAGTCATGAATTTGTGATAAATATTTTCAATTAGCTTGCTTTTTGCTATAACCTTTATTGGCAGAATCTAATTTTACATTGGCAAGGTAATGAAACTTACTTGCAATAATTCGGTAGTCATCAAATAAGACATTGGGAGAGAGTGTGATGAATAGAGACGATACAGAAGACACCACAATTTACAAAGTTGTAGTCAATCATGAAGAACAGTATTCCATCTGGTTTGCCGATCGAGAAAATCCACTCGGATGGCGAGATGTAGGTAAAAGCGGTCTTAAATCAGAATGTCTGGAATACATTAAGGAAGCGTGGACTGACATGAGACCGCTAAGTCTGCGATGAAAGATGCAAAAAGCCGCCGCTCAAATCTACTACCACCAGCGGTAGCGCCATTCAATTGCAAGTCAGATCGTGATAAATACACCAACTTCTAACTCTTGGGTTACTTGTCCCCAGCCTAATCGACAGGCAAAGTTGCGGCTATTCTGCTTGCCCTACGCGGGGACTAGTGCTTCGAGCTTTCGCACGTGGTCAACCAATCTCCCTTTAACTGTCGAAGTCTGTCCCATCGAACTTCCTGGGCGGGGAACTCAAATTCGGTCAGTGCCTTTCACCCAGCTAGAACCTCTGGTTCAAGCGATCGCCCAAGTTCTTTTACCGTACTTAGACAAACCCTTTGCCTTCTTCGGTCATAGTATGGGTGCGATCGTCAGCTTCGAACTGGCTCGTCTTCTTCGCAGACAGTATGAGCGAGAACCCGTACACTTATTTGTGTCTGGTCGCCGCGCTCCCCAAATTCCATCCTCAGAACCGTGTATTCACACCCTGCCAGAACCAGCATTTCTCGACAAACTGTGCCGTCTTAACGGTACTCCCAAAGCAGTCTTAGAAAACGCTGAACTGATGCAACTGCTGCTTCCCACTTTACGGGCAGACTTTGCTGTCATTGAAACTTATAATTATGCTGCTGAGCCTCCGCTAGATTGTCCCATCACTGTTTTTGGTGGCTTGCAAGATGACGAGGTTGGGTTGGATGATCTGCAAGCTTGGCGACAGCACACAAATGCTTGCTTCTCGCTGCAACTGTTTCCAGGCGACCATTTTTTTCTGCATTCAGCGCCAGAACTTCTTCTGCAAAGCCTAGCTTGTACCATTTTGGATTTTGGATTTTAGATGAATGATCAAAGCTTTTCTCCTATGGTGCGTTCCTAGAAATCGTTTGTCTCTCAATAGATTTCTACATCAGAGTAGACGGTATCTCCCCAGAGTTTTTAAAGCAAGATTATTTCTACTTTTAGCGTTAATATCCAGCTTGAGCTTTGCCGGGTTTGCCGGGATTTCTACTCAAGCGATC
>QQTW01003559.1_pt1 | contig 11522 bp, 13 predicted proteins | sample 1904831 | NCBI WGS metagenome assembly QQTW01 (sample SAMN09435610, study PRJNA476489) | Subsurface metagenome, whole genome shotgun sequencing project.
CTCATGCAGGATATTGTTTGTCATTCCGACAATATCGATACTGTTATAAACACGAAGGAAGAACACAAAAATGAATCCCCCGCGTGGCTTTTTTGCCTACCCATCTAATCCGCCAAGCATAAGTGAGACGATTCGGTCAGCCGTTGCTGAAATAAACAGCACTTCAGTTGCTGAAATCATGGTTTGGGAACAAATGCGAGTCGGGGGCACAGTTATAATTGATACCATATGCAAGCATATCAGGGAATCTGATTTTCTCTGTGCGGACCTTACGACAACTAATCCGAACGTGATGTTTGAGTTAGGTTACGCCATAGGTATTGACAAGCGGATTTGGCAAGTTAACGATAACAGCATTTCAGAGTCGAGTGAGGATATAAAGACCCAATGCGAAATAGTGGTAAAGTTGTGATCATGCTTCTTGTTGCCAAACTTCGCCGCCGTCCACACCACTTCCACTCGTTCACCGGGTTGAGTGTTTCTGAGTTCGACCGTTTGCTTGCCGAGCTACAGCCTGCTTACGAGGTACACCTGCAACAAAGGCAGGTATCACTCGTGCGCCAACGCCGGCCCGGCGCAGGGCGTCCTGGTGCCCTTGCCCTGCCGGAACGCTTACTCATGGGCTTGATTTACCTCCGCCTTTACGTGAGTCAGAGTCTGGTTTCCTTCCTGTTCGACATAGATCAGAGCAACGTTTGTCGTGAGTTTATAACAGTATCGATATTGTCGGAATGACAAACAATATCCTGCATGAGCGAGTGCTATTTTCAAATTATCGGCACAGTTCGATGCTGTACAGTTCTATTAGATGTGTACAACATGCGCTGTAAGGAATCAGGTAACCAATTGGCCTTCGCGCTCCATTATGGGCATGCTGTCTAAGAATTTAGTAGCGTGATTAGTTTAAGATTAGTCGACACGGAACGAGAAATGTTACAACAACGGTGTGTCACAATTCAATAAGAATCATGAACAGGAAGCGCGATTCTCTAAATCAAGAAGACAGTAAACGGCATGTGTCTTATGTAATCGCAACGTGCCTTGCATCTTAACCGAATCATGTCCTAACTCTCAGCTAGACACTTATAGGAACTGTACAACGATTCTTGGTCAGGTGGGTGTATATCTTAGATGGAAGTTGAAACTACCAGTCTTTCAAGATAGGATGTACGGGTAGAGCTTCTTCAACTTTACCCGCGCCTCCGCCGTCGTGAAATGCCAGTTCACCGTCCGCCCCGACGCGTTCCTCGCCCGCTCCCAAGCCGCCACCTCGTGACGCAACACCGCGATGTCCGGCAGACGCCGATCCAGGCACTGTCGCGCCAGCACCGAAAGTTCGATCTCCGCCATGTTTAGCCACGAGCCGTGCTTAGGCGTGTAGTGGATCTCCATCTTATCCGCCACCCTCTTCGCCTCCGCCGGTTCGAATGCCTCGTACAGACTCCACTTGCCGTGCGTGTTCAGGTTGTCCATCACCAACACCAGGCACTCCGCCTCGGGATGCGCCACGTCCACCAGGTTCCGCACCACCGAAGCGAAGTCCTTCGCCGTCCGCCGCCCCGTCACGTGTACCTGGCGCTGGCACAGCAAAGGCGCGAACGTCATGAAGAAACTACAGGTGCCGTTGCGGACATACTCATAATCCTCCCGGAGAGGGTGCCCCGGTGTCGGCGGTATCGGCTCGCGGCCGTCCGAGAGTAACTGCTTGCTCCCCTCGTCCAGACAGATCAGGGGGCGCTTCGGGTCGAGAGGGCGGTGATAAACGTCGAGCACGTCCTCCATCGCTGTCGGAAACGAAGTTTCCGCCGCGCAGACGAGAGCGGCGTTGTGCTCCGGGGGGATGCACCAGCACTCCTTCAGCCAAGGCTTAAGTTCATTTTTTTTAGCGTCTGGCGGACCGGTTCATGGCTGACACTCTCTACATATCCCTGTTGCACGATGTGGCCGCTCAGCAGATGCAGGCTCCAGCGTTTCCTTCCCTCGGGCGGAGCGCCGCAGACCGCCGCCACAAGGAACGCTTCGGCGGCCCCGTCGAGGCACCTCGCTTTGCGGTTCCGCTGCTCCTTGTGACGTAGCGCGGCAGTCAGCCCTTCCGCCGCGAAGCGTCGCCGCACCTGCTGAACCATGATTAAGGCGACACCGACTTGCGCGGCGATAGCCTCGTCTTTGCTGGCCCCCTCGGGCTGATTGCAGTCGGCGAGCAGGAGGATACGGGCACGTTTTCTTTCGCGCTCGGAGTGTTTATAAGAGCGGGCGATGATCTCGACCTGCTCTCGTTGTTCGGGCGTGAGCATGACGTGATGTTTCTTGGCGGGCATACGGGAGTCCTTCCGGGCAATAAAGCCAGAGAATGTCCCCGAGATCATACAACTGTCCTATCTTGAATGAATACTAAATTCACGCGTGTGGCCGTCAAGCAGGAAGCTTATGAGGCGTGTGGAGAAGATATTTCCGGTCAGTTGGCATAGGTCATAAAAGGGGTAGTTGAGGCACGTAGAACAGCACGTATTTTGCTTGCTCAGCAATACGAGGCTTTGCTACTGTAGGGTGACTCTTGCGTACACCGTCCTAATCAGTCAGTCAGTCAGTCGCCTATATTCTCCTGACTGACTGATTAACTCGTACAGCGTACAATGGTGTTATCTTCCGAGCACAAACGCTTATCAGTCAGTCAGTTAGTTGCCTATACTCTCCTGATTAACTGACTGATAACTCACCTTACGCAATTTTGATTTGATACACTTGGTTCAAGCCTATGACCGCCCGCCATGCCCAACTCCTTGACTTGTATTCCGATTACCTGATCGCCTCCTTCGGTCAAACCACAGCGACTGGGCTATCGCGGCTCGTCGCTGATCTCAGCCACGATCAAGTCACCCGATTTTTGAACGGTCAAGAGCTTGCCGACAAAGAGTTATGGAAAATCGTCAAGCCCCATGTCCGCCGCATCCAGACCGAGGAGGCCGTCCTTATTCTGGATGACACCGTGGAAGAAAAACCTTACTCCGATGAATCCGAACTAATCAACTGGCATTTCGACCACACCGTTAATCGCAGCGTCAAAGGTATAAATCTTGTCTCTGCCCTCTATTTTAGTAAAGATGTGGCCTTACCTGTCGCTCTTCATTTCGTCCTGAAGACGGAGTTATTCACCGACCCAAAAACAGGAAAAGATCGGTGGCAGAGCCCGGTCACCAAGAACGAGATCGCTCAGACGATGGTTGCCTCGGCAATGAAGAAGCAGATACTCTTCCGCTATGTTTTAGCAGACACTTGGTTCTCCTCGGCGGATAACATGAATTTCATCAAGAATAAGGCGAAGAAAGACTTCATTATCCCACTGAAGACGAACCGCAACGTCTTTCTGGCCGAACCATCGGCAAAATTAGGAAAGTCGGTCAAGCTCAGTTCCCTCGACTTCGATGCGAGCCCTCTTCACACGCTTTGGCTGGAGGGGGTCGATTTCCCTCTTCTGGTCTCTCGCCAGATCTTCAGAAACGAAAATGGCAGTGAAGGCATCCTGTATCTTTGCAGTAGTGATCTGAGTTTATCCACCTCTTCTCTATCCACGCTCTACCAGAAACGGTGGAAGGTGGAGGAATATCACAAGAGTCTCAAGAGTAATGCTTCCTTTTCCAAGTCTCCGACTTACCGCATTCGTAGCCAGTCGAATCATTTCTTTGCCAGTGTGGTCGCTTATATCAAATTGGAGGTTTGTCGAACCGCGACGCGTTTGAATCATTTTGCTCAAAAAGCGCAGTTATATCAAGCCGCAATCGTCAGTGCCTTCGGGCAACTCCGGGAACTCAAGGCGAGAGGCCCTCAGGCGACTATCACACCGTAACTGCGTAAGGTGAGTGATAAGAGTAATGTACATTGATATTCTTTTTAGGGTTGTGGCGGAAATTAAAATTATTTACAGGAGGAAACAAGCGAGGCTAAGAGAAATATGTTCAAAAAGCTCTTACACTAAATAGCATAACGAAGAGATTTAAGAGCAGATAGTGGAATTATGGGACACACCCGGCTTGGTACAATTCCAAAAACCGTGCGATGGAACAATGTTGTTGCGCTCATTGTTGGCGGTAATGGATCGGGTAATTCTTCCGGCAATGATGCACCTCTGACTGACGATGTTGATGAAGTTGCACGGTTATCGCTGATCGCCGCCGAATTTGGATTACAGGAAGCAATCAAAGATGACGGTCTTCGCTTCGCATTTTATCTCCTTACCCAGGTTGCTTTATCTACGCGTACTGATGACTGGCAGTCAGAACTTGGCAAGATAGGGATCACACTACCTGCTGATCCTACCCCCTTCGATCTGACAGTCGAAATTCAAGCTAACCTTGATGATTATCTGACCAAGCAAGGTCGTGTTTCTGATTTCAGCGAGATGGCACAGCAGGCGGTCGGGGAGTCTCTAATCTCGCTTACAGCTTCCGAATCCAATACCCTCTTTGGTAATGATCTCTATCCCGCATTACGCGCGTTATCCACAAAGAACGGCTTTGCTGATCTCGGTCAGCGGTTTTTCGCCCGGTTCATGTACCGCTTCCTTAACTTCTATTTGTGTCGAGTTACGGCAAAGTCAACCGGTCGAAGTCGGATAGAAGATGTTACAACCCTAAACCAGTTTAATCGTACATTGGCACACCACTGCGAACAGTCCGCGTTGATAGTCCATGACTTTTGCGGAAGTTGGTACTCGAAAACTAACTTCGAGGGGGGAATCAACATGAACAACACTTCTGCGTTCATGGCTACCGCTCTCAAAAAGTTACGGCGGGAGTTGAAGCGGCAAGGAGAGGGACAGTGAGCCGCGAACCGCAACTCATAGTGTGTGGCGGTATAGATTTGCCCGACACAGATCCTTTGTGTGTCGGGAAGAAAGTTGTGCGCCTTTCTACTTCCGATAACGTTCATCTGAAATTGGAAGACGTAACACGCTCGTTCGGCAAATATCTGACACCGCGACTTGCAGACTTGTTAGAGATTGCAACTTACGTATATGCGGCTGATTCCTCTTCATCGAGAGAGGGATGGAAGCGGGGTGGGGTCGAGCGTTGGAGCCGCGACTTTACCTTCGTCATCCCCGTTGATGACCTCTATTTCTGGACACAAGATGAAACGCTAGCCCTCCTGAAAGATACACTACAGTTTCTTTCAGGCGATACATACACGTTTGACTTCCGCCAATACAAAAGAACCCGATATATTGATGGCTATCTAGACTACAAAGATGATGAGTGGGACATTTACGGCATCGAACGTGTTGTTATGTTTTCAGGAGGGTTAGATTCGCTAGCCGGAGCAGTGGAGATGGGGCGACATGGAGAACACCTTGTACTGGTAAGCCATCGATCCGTCAGTGTAATGGATACCCTGCAAAAACGGCTCTATGAAGAGTTGAAGAAGGAGTTCCCGAATCAAGTCACACGTATTCCAGTGTGGGTATTCAAAGATTCAAACTTAAGCAAAGATTACTCGCAAAGAACCAGATCATTCTTGTTTTCCGCGCTGGGTACTTGCATTGGGGCATCTTTGAATGCCGGGGGGGGTACGGTTCTTTGAGAACGGAACTGTTAGCTTAAACTTTCCGATAGCTGACGAAGCACTACGGGCAAGAGCGTCGCGTACAACGCATCCTCAATCGCTTGACTACTTCACCAAGTTGTATCGCCGCGTGTTGCAACACGATACTTTTATCGTTGACAATCCTTACATATTCAAAACGAAAACAGATGTTGTTAAAACGATAGTCGCCAATGGCGGAGAGCACCTTATCGCTTATTCATGCTCCTGCGCTCATACAGGGCTTTGGAAAACAAAACAACAGCAACACTGTGGTGCATGCAGTCAGTGTATTGATCGACGTATTGCCACTTTAGCCGCAGGTCAAGCTGATAACGATCCCGATGACGATTACGCAAGCGATGTATTCACCGGGAAGCGGAAAGACGGGTATGAGCAAGGGATGGCAGTCGATTATGTTGCTCACGGTATCAGGTTGAGCAGAATGTCACCTGAACATATGGGAGAAGCATTCAACCGCGATATTGCCCGTGCTGTTAGATACATGCACGGGGAGCGTGCATCGGACGTTGCGAGCAAATGGATAGATATGCACCGCAGACACGGGGCAGACGTTGCGAGGATTGTAGAAGAGCAAATGAAGGACCATGCATCAGATTTGATGGCGGGGCAGTTGGAGCCAACGTCTCTTCTGGCAAAGGTATATGGTCAAGAACATCTGAAGTCGTCATGGAGGCGGTTAGCAACTAGGATCACGGAACTGCTAAGTTCAGGGATACCTAGAGTATGTTTGCCTGGGCATCGCCCTGCTAATGAACCTGACCTTCAACTCATTTGTGACGGCATCCTGGCAAGTATGACTGAAGATTTGCGACGCGAGTATCCCTTTGTTGGCTGGTCTACTGGTACTGCAAAACCAGATTTCTCTTCCGTACAAGAGGACTTATGGGTGGAGCTAAAATACATTCGCAAGAAGGGTGACATAAGAACAATAACTGAGGACATCGCGGCAGACATAACAAAATATGGTGATAACAACGCGAATGTACTTTACGTAGTCTACGATCCAGAACGTCATCTGCCTGATGATGAACAATTCAAAGCAGATATTGAAGCTCACCCAGGAATGATTGTATCGGTAATCAGGTGATCGATTTCTACTCATCGAATTGTGACAGTATTTAAGGAACTTGGGTGATACGGGCTATTCAGTTACCTAGTTTTTTTCGTTCCTATATAACATTAACAAACTGGCAATCTGAACAGTCATAGTAGTATTGAGATTTCTGACAGTGTTCACCGGGGAAGAACATAGCCAGTCCAAACGGCATGGTAATTACTGTAAATATAATTTTATATAATACATACTATATACACTTATAAGTATATAATAGTTACAATAAATACATGTATAATATAAATGATAACCAACCTTATTCTTACTCCCCGGTGTAATACTCAGTCATGATGTCAAACAGACAATGCTCAGATTGCCAGTTTGTTAATGTTATATAGGAACGAAAAAAACTAGGTAACTGCGCAGTATGTTTACTTGAGCGTTTTGCTCGCCTCTGCGAATTGGGCAGCGGTAGCTTCATATAAAGATGTCACCTGACCGTACCTCTTCGTGGCTGCTTTGAACTTCACCATATCTACAGGTCTATCATCAGCTTCGGTCAGGAGGGGCATAGACGCTCTTAAATCGAAGGTGAACTGAACCATCTCACGCCCTAAGGCTTCCCGTTTCTTGCGCAGAATCACAACTGATGTAGGTAAAGCCGCCCCCTCAGTAGTTGTATCTTGTTGAAGCAAATACCCTGCGTCGCTTAAACCGAGTAAAGCTTCGTCCAAACGAATTTGCCATTCGCGTTGCTCCGAACTTGGTATGGTCTGTGTTTCTCGCAAGGTCGCCATGAACGCGCCCATTGCCTCGTGTGCGGTTTGAAGCTTCTTGGCAGTATCAGAAACAAATCTACGTCCATCGTCTGAAGGCTCTGGTGTCGACGATGGAAGAGATACCTCTGTTACTGGAGGTGATGAAGGCTTGGAGTTGATTGCATCTGCGATCATAGTCCATATAACAGGAACCGCACAAATACCGAAGGACCACTTTGCGAACTCTGTGAGCCAATACTTCGGCTTTTCTGACTTGTCTGTTTTTCGCGCTTCGTTGTCAGATGGTGGAACCATATTCGTAATACCCCGCATTCCGTTTCTTATTAGTCAGTCAGTTAAGAGAGTATAGGAGGGTGACTGACTGACTAATTGGAGTCGTCTCGAATCAAACTTCACAAACCCGAATATTTGCTGTAGAAGAATCTCGGTGACTTATATACCTGTCAAATTTCGCACCCAGAAAGAGGTGGTAGATGTTGGCTTGTTCCAGGGCTAAAAGTTCATGCGCTTCCGGCTCGTAGCATGTAGCGACAACAAGGGCGTATCCTTTCAGGTCCACCATCTCGTCATCAACGTGGTCATCAATGAAGTCACGGTACAGGTTCATCTGCCGGATGATCCGTCCGATTGATTCGGGATGTACTTTGACATCGATAAGCAATGGGCGTGAAACTTCTCCCCGGTGATCCACAAGTATCTTTCCAGAAATCGCTTCAGTCCTTGTTATAGTGAACTCGTACCGGTGGTGGATAACAATGTCGATGAACCCTACAGTACGTCGCGAAGACTTGCGCCCCCACGTAATCGCTCTGTCGCGTTGTGAACGGAGATCCAACGTCTTGAAGCGGCTTTTCTGGACACTGCTTTCGCCCGCAACCCGAAAGTCCATATTGCGTGGACCCATGGCTCCGATAAGAGCCTCGCGTCCGATGGTGCTGTTTAGGTAATCGCATCCTGCATCGTGAACTGGGTCAAGCAAATCTGGATCACTGAAACCCAACTGGGCGATCAATGTCGCTCGGTCACTTGCTGTACCAGAAACGTTACGATTATACATACGAATATTCCGTACCCATAAGGAAACACAAGGCATCCTTTTTGAGAGAATAGGGGGATTTTAGAGTCGCCCCTTATGCCAGCCCCAGCCTCACGATTGAAAACCGAAAACGGAGAGTACAACCAAATTGGTGAACGTCTAAAGGCTCGTCGGCGGCTCCTCAAATTAACTCAGGAAGATATGTGCGGACGTGTCGCACTTATTACTAACGGTGTGTGGAATCCTGACTTCCGTGAGATGTCTCGCTTGGAGAACGGCGGACGTATGGTCTCCGATCTGGAGATTATCTGCCTCGCCAAAGTGCTTGACTGCTCTCCGTGTTACCTGCTTATGGGTAGCGACAGCACAACTGCAATGTCCTAACTAGTACACACAATATAACAAGATGGCGTGGGGACGATGAAGGAATGTTTCACCAATACATACGTCCCATGTAGACGATTTGAGTCCGCCAACTCTCTTCGTAACGCCACGCCGGGTCAGACGCGGGACCCGACTACCTATTGCGAACCGCGCTGATCCTGCAGTACCGGTCGCATCCTCGGGATTAAGCTAACAGCCAGTACCAATTGTCATTAGCCATCCACATCTATAGTATCCTATTTTAGATAAATTCGCAACCCATTAGGAATATTATTTTTCAATGAGTTTCCTCTTCGTGTCGCGGTGATAGCAACCTCAATATATCCTTAGCTTGCTAGATTGAAGTGATATTTAGAAATGTATACCAAACAAAATAGCCGGTACGCACATCGCTTTTGTAAGCAAATCGCGTACCGGCAAGAATTGTGGGCTGTCTAGCGTAGTAGAAGATCAACGCGCTATGCCAGATATACCTTATGCGTGAGGCGCAGAGATGGGTGTCCCTGCCCAGCTTGCAACAACAGAGGCTGAACGCTTATACAAAAGCATTCCTCGCCCGCCACGTGAGACAAGTAGTTTTTGTTCATCACAAAGTTGAGATAACACATCCATAGCGTTCTGCTCACTGATTCCTTTTGCCTTAGCTGAATCGACGAGATCTTGACGTTTATGCTGATTGTTGTCGCTTGTAATTTTCATGATTAGCTTGCGTGCCTCCTCCATCTGGTTTAACCGTTTGTTTTCGCGCGTCTCACCATCACCTGCTTTCATGAATTCTCGGTGCGAAATGCGGTTGAATCTTCCCTCTCCTGCCATTTGTATGTATAAGGATACGTGTCCAAAGCCAGCACGATTCTTTTCGATCTTCAGCCGACAGAAATCGCTCCGGTACGCAACTCCATCAACACCAACTTCGTCGCTTTCTACACTTCTTGGAGCAGACTTTAGGCGGAACGTCATAGCTACATCTACCGCACCGAAAAGCGCCGATGCACCTCGCCCAAACTTGATGTTAGTCGAGTGTTCTTCACCGATCTTCCCAGTATGGTGACATATCAAGAACGCACAAGACGTTTCCATCGCAATCTTTTTGATTGCTTTGATCCGTTGCAGGGCTTCAGCATTGTCGTTCTCTTGTTGTATGTTAAATAAATTCCCGTAAGGGTCGAGTATAACGAGATCAATCCCTTCTTCTCGAATGAATTCTTCCATCTCAAGTAGGTCTTGAGGTTGCGACAAATCGAGATTCGCCCCATCCCCTGTAAGCCCACAGTGTAGGAACAGATTGGCAGGTCTTTCGTCTCGCAACAGAGCGAGGCGCTCCGCCGCCAATCCGCCATCGTAAGACCGTGTGTCTCCTGTGTTCTCTGGGTCGATGTAAAGAACTTTCAGAGGTCGATTCAGACCGAAATGTATCCCAAATAGTGGCTCATCTAAAGCCGCATGAAGAGCAACTAGGCGTAGGAGGCTGGATTTGCCCGCCCCCGATTCACCGTTCATGAGCGTTACCATCCCTGGATATAGCGCGAACCATAGTTCAGACATCTTGGGTTTGATCTTTGCTTTAGCGAGAGATAGTACCCCGCACCTAAAGCTTGCTATCTTCTCGATCTTCGCCTGAGTAGTCTCGTTTGTTATCTTTACCGGCATGATAATTCCCTTTCCCCGGCGAATATAAAATCGTTTACTGGATTTGTGTTCTTGCTTTGATCGTCATGATCTATGTCGTGCTGACACTCATTGGAATGCTCCAAGAGTCTCATGAGTAGTTCTGTTGCCCGAATCCACGGGCATGGGTGATTCGCTTCGGTAACTTGGATCGGAAGCAAATTTACAGTTAAAGGTCGTTTCGGACGTGCCATAGTAATCCTTCATAGGACAAGAATCACAGTATAGGTTGTTCGCTTGCCCGAGCCATCAAGGTAAACGGATTGACGGTCCTGCGGTTAGGTCAGGAATGTTCACCCAGAAACGACGCGGGTGCCTACGGTCAAGGAGGTCTTGACGATGAGATCGTAGGTGGCCGAATCCGAACATCCAACATCAGGAGAAGACGTTTCTCTGCTTACCACCGACGTAAATAAAGGTACAAATGCGTGCAAATTTATTAGCTACGCATACTAAAAATGTCAGTTGAAGCAGGAACGCAACGGATTAGACGCGCTCGTTAGTGGCTACGATAATAGTTACTACAGGGCGTCTGATAATGGTTACATCCGTTTTTCCAAAGTAAAGTGCTACTAAAAACGGTAAGTTGCGAGTGGTAACATAGTAGACCACTCATGAGTGTTGTATTTGCTTGTGAGTAATAATCGTCAACCTTCATGCCTCTGAAAAAACTTCGATTGTCAGACGTGATTAGATTCTCCAAATATCAGGCTGCCTTACGAAACGAGATATGAAGACCGCCTACGGATTTCATACTGCTGAACTCCGAGGCTTCTACCTGCTACCGCTCTCGTAACAGTTTTATATAAAGGAATAAGCGCGGGAGACCACGCAATGATCTAATATAATTTTCCACCTCTTTCTTAACGCTGTGTGGTAGGAAGAAGCAAGTCGACTGAAAGATTGCCAATTTATTAACATCATAGCGAATTAACTCTACCAGTAGATAATAAGTTGAAGCGAAGGACAAATGGATGAGTGATCCAACACGTGCGGCTGGTAG
>QQTW01003560.1_pt1 | contig 11520 bp, 8 predicted proteins | sample 1904831 | NCBI WGS metagenome assembly QQTW01 (sample SAMN09435610, study PRJNA476489) | Subsurface metagenome, whole genome shotgun sequencing project.
GAAACAAACAGAACACTGCCTTCTTTCTCGCCCGTTTCTGAGAAAGCTCCGAGTATCTTGGAAACAACTATCTCACTTTCTACCGTCTCTGCCGTCGTACTTGGGAAGTCTGAAATAGGGATACCGGCACAAGTGCAGCGCAACTGCGAGTGCATACAGCTAGTGAGAGGAATCACAACAGGGAACTCGGGAGGCCCAAAAAAAAGCCATCACCATCTGGCTCTCCCTCCGCCTCAACCTTAGTATTTCGAACCTTACGAAAGATCAATTCCCCGATGATTCGCCAGATAGCAGAGATCACATGTGACATAGAAGATAATGCCCGCAACAAAAATCCGGTACTCGTACGGGACTGAAAACCGACAGGAACCAGCTACCTAGGTATGTAACGACCTTGATACTCAACGGCTCCCTAACTATCAGACTCCGACCCGTTTCGACGGCATCCGCAGCGCAATAAGATTTATGACTAGTCGAGTAGAGGCGCACAAACGGCGATGCAGACGAAGCGAACAAGGAAGGGCACTTCGACGCCTTTAACTTAGCACATTGGAATGAGGTACACTACCTTACCTTACCTTACCTTACCTTACCTTACTTCCGCCAAGTTAAGGATGACTAATCTTAGGGCAAGAAAATGCTCGCCGATGGATATCATCGCTTTCCATAACACACCACAACATATCCATTAGATATTGGAGGGCCCCCGCAGCTGATATACGAGAATAGGGGTCTAGTGTACGGGAGAAGCCGTAACCCGGGTAACCTATGGAGATCTACAGAGGTATAGGTTACCCTGTATCAATCCGTCGACTTTGTTTGTGGTGCAAGTTTTCAATTGTCCTCCACTAAGACATAATATATCCAATACGGAATTGAAAGCTTTCTTTGCATTTTAGAAGCAATATCCATTTGCAAGCATTGAAGTGTGTTCAAACCAAGCAATCACTTCCCTCCAACCATGTCTTCTCTCCAGCAAGTCCAGATCATCACGTCAGAAGATGCCAGCCTCTTCACCGACGTCTAGAAAAACCTCATCTCTTCCCTCACAGCCCGCTCAACCACACCTTATCATCCAACCCCACCAAGTCCTCCAAGCCTACGGCAAAGGCCACGTCGGTTATCTCGGTGACGTCAATGCCGAAACAGGCACAAGCAAAGCGGTGCTCGTGCTGTGCGGACTGACTCCCGGCACCACGCCGCCTGCGGTGGTGCCAGGAACACAAGATCCGGATGCTGGGGGTTTTTTATTGTTCTGGGTGCGGGAAGCAAGAGGGGAAGGGGGAGGAAAGCGATGGGTTTAAGAGCTGCGCTAAATGCAAGGCTTCGTATTATTGTTCGGGGGTGTGTCAGAAGATGCATTGGGAGGCGGGGCATCGGAAGGATTGTAAGTATATGGATATCAATGGTGACTGGTGATTGATGTCTGAGGCGAGGAGTGAGATCTGGTCGCTGAGGATTGATGGGTTTAGTCCAGGGCTGGCTGGAGGAGGGTGTGTGTGGAAGGATATGCGAAGAAGCCTGGTTGGAAGCAGATGCCAGGCAGAGAAAAATGGCTCGGACCCCGACAAGCGTCGCCTAAGTTTGAGACCGGAGAGAAGATCTACTTGCCGATAACATGGTGTAGGCTGTAGCCGTCAAGCCCAATCTCTAGATATATTGAAGACTAGCCGGCCCGGGCATCGGAAAGCAATCAGACAGGCGAACATTCCGGTGCCTGAACATCCGATGCAAGAAAAACAACCCGCTTCATTCAGTACAGTGTACAAGTAGTTCCCTCGTCTCGCCTCTCGACATGCAAAGGTGGAGGAAGACGAGATCCAATGTATTCCGTTTGAAAGGGAAGCTCTGCGGTAAGCACGAAGCTGATTCGGACCAATATGCAGGCGACCTAGGCAACCAGAGGTTGCAGAGGGCGACTTTCTTGATCAAAGCTCATCTCAAGCCGGGAAGGTAGTAAGCGAAGGGGAATCTCTCACCCGGTTCAGCAGAATCACACAGCGTACGCCAAACCAGTAATCCATCCCGGTAACAAAACGTGTTCATCGCGACGCACCCAATATGCCTTCGGCATCGTCTACCGGGGTTGGTGAATAAACGTCCAGCTCGCCTGGAGTTTCACCCTCATCTTCAACTTCACCTTCGGCATCGCCAGCACTAGTCTCGGTCTCATCGCCCGCCTCCCTACGCAGACTCTGACTCTCACAGCCCGTTTCACTACTCTTCCTATCGTCCATAGCACCAACTTGCCCCGCTCTCGAAACCTCGGCCTGCCCCTTCTTCGCCTGCTCCCCCGTCCCACCTCTCCTACCACCAGCCTCAGCCCTACTGGATTCCCGCTCTCTCATAACCTCCCTCTCCTTCTCCACCGCCTTCGCTCTCCTTTCCTCGACCTCAGCCCTTTTAACGACTTTCTTCAAAGCATCGCTCGCATTGATCAATCCATCGATACTAATCGCATGATTCGTCATCTCATGGTTGATGTAACCGTAAACCGCGGCAGGCGTGTCGCACTTCATCAGCGATTTCTCATTGAGTTTGAGTAGCGCCAACGCGACTTGGAAGAGGAAGGTGCTACCGTCGTTGGTGCAGAGGACGACGTCCCAGACGCGGAAGAGGGCTTCCGCGCTGAGACAGTCGGTGAAGACGGAGAGGAACCATTGGAAAGTCAGAGCTTCGAGCTCAATGCCGAGATCTTCGAGGTGTGTGGAGAGGGTGGGTAAGATGTCGGCCACATATTGACGCAGGACCTGCTGATCGGCTCGAGAGGCGAGGAGGGAGGAGTCGTAGTAGTGGTCGGGGAGGATGTTTTCAACCATGCTCGCCAGAACCCAGAAAGCGTCTTCGGCCGTGGGCATGATGAGCAGGAGAGATGCGGCGATAAGATTCATGCCTTGGCAGTAACCGACGTCCGGGTTACGGCGCGAGTAAGCAAGGAGGACCTCGTTGAGCTTGGTAACGCCAGGCCCACAGCGGAAGAAGACGTTGTCGGTCAAGGTGCGGTTGATATCCATCTGGATCTGAGCGACAATGACAGGGTCGTCAACGCCATTGTTGACGAGGTCCTCATAATAGCCGGGTGCGCGTAGCGCTGAGGCGCCGCTGCACTCGGCCCAGATTTTGGCCCGGTAAGCGACGGGGATACCGCCCAAGACAAGCGATTTGAACTCGATCCATTTGGCACGACCGACTTTGCCTTTGTTACCAAGTCCAGCGACGCCGATCATCTCCCCGTCCGTCAGAGAAACCTCCGGCATCAGTGCCTGCTTCATTCGACCATCGAGGATAGCCGCGTCGCCCTCCCTTTTGCGGTCCGCGCGCACTTTGCGTAGAAATTCGTTCCACTTGATGGTCTTTTCACGCTGAAGTGTGTCATGAAGCTCTGTCAGCTGCTCAAGCAATAGCTTTACTGGTTCAGGCTCAGTTCTGGCGCCTGACTCAGGAGCCAGAAGTGTCGAGTCCGAAGGCGGATTCAAGTCTGCCGTCACTGCTACGACAGGTGGTGATTTGGGTTGAGCGTTGAGGTTCGGTAAGGGTAGGGATGCCCGATGCTTTGGGGTTGCATCTGCGTCTGCGTTCGCCAAGGTTGTGATGGCTGCAGCGGATGGTGTATGAGACAAAAGTTCAGTTGGGTAGTTTGCAACCTTCAGAAAATCTTGCCATTTAAGTACAGTTTTCTCGTCCATTGCTTCTTCCATTGAGGCTGGCGTCTCGGGCCGCATGTCGGTTGACTTAGGGCTACCCACGATAGTACTCGTCGGCTTACCAATGCTGTTGGTGTCAACAACCACGTCTGTAGCGTCTCTAGCAGCAGTAAGCATCTCCACACCGCTTCCGCTTCTACGATGCGCGACGTTCTCCGAGGCTACCAAGCTTCTCTTCTTCCGTCGCTGGTCATAGATGAAGCCGAACCGATCGGTGAGGAACTCAGTTGGGTGATAGTCGTTATATGTCTGGGTCAAGGTAGGTGGCCGAGAATCTGGTGGGAGAATAGTATCCATCTCAACTGGACCGAGGTTTGTGGCGCTGTCTGCAGAGACATCCGTGATAGGGCTTCCAGGAGAGATAATGCTAGATTTAATGTGACGCCAACCTTCGTGCGCAGCTCCCTTAGTCGGACCATTGGCAGTGGCACTGAGCGATGGAACGGTCTTCCGCGGAAGCTGTGCGTTAGACGATTTGCTGCTGACTTTCATCAAGGCTGCTTTCGCTGAGCTTCCAGTTTCAACGGATGCCAGGGAGGCATTTCTTGAGCTTTTCACCACTCCACCACCCATTGTGGCAGCTCTGCCTCTGACAGTTCTCTGCTTGTCGCCTTCACGACCAGCTGCTGGGTTGCCAGCGAAAAGCTTCAATGCCCATGACGTGACGGAGATAGATGATTTGCGAGATTGACTATCTGAGTCATTTCCGCCGTGCAGTTCGTGTTTGGTCTCCGAGAGAGCAGTCTTGCTTCTACTCAGAGTGAAGTCATTGTCTGGAGGCTGAAACACGTCGCTACTTAGACCCATTCGTCGTGCCAAACCAGCGCTTGATGTCCTCGACTTGAGCGTGGTGTCTGTCTTTTGATTCATCCCGCTAATGACGCTGCTTGAACTACTGGTTGTGCAACTTGCCAAGTTCTCGCCTGGCATATAGTCCTTCCAGCCTTTTGCAGCACCCCCTGAAGTGATTGAACTCCCATCGTAGTTATGCGCAGATAGTGCGTCATTTGGCCGGATCGTGGCTTGACGATCCTGCTGATCTAGAGTGTCCAAATATCCCTCGTCAAGTTCCAGACTGTCCCCGAGGAGTTGTCCCATGGCATCATTCATCATGTCATTGATGTTGATTGCTTCGCTGGCACTGCTACGTGTCACGCTTGCCCTCCTTTTATCGTGACCTCCGGTGGCCTTCCCATGCTCGACAGATGTTCGCCTCGTAGACTTCTCGAGATTGTGTAGTCTTGTCTCTATATCCAAGTTTGATACCTCAACTTCTCTGAGCATCCGCTTCAGCTCCCGTTCTCGCTCTTCCGCATGTTGTCGGAGTGTTGTCACCTGCGCGTCACGTTGTGCCAAGTCCGCTGCCAGTTGCCGCACCAAGGCCACAGCACCAATCCGTGCTATCAAACGTTCGATGTGTTTGTCGCTCGCATGGTGGAGTGCCCCCGGGATATCCTGGGCTTTGGCGGTCGAGTCATCGAAGAGCGCAGAACGCCCTCGAAAAGATGCAGTTGAGGTTGTAAGGCGCTCGACTATTGATGGGCTGTATTTTGAAGGCTTTTGAGGAGCTTCTGAGACCGGCTCCGTAGGCTTCGCTCTGGTTAGATCTTTTGCGCGAACAGTTCTTGGAGATTCATCTGGTGAGAGGGATGGGAAGGAGGTGAGAGACCTGTTTGGTGTTGATGTTGCCTTGGCGGAGGTATTTGATGCGTACCGCCGGGCTTTAACCCGTACTGTTCCTGATGTGTGGCTTTTCGTAGAGGCGTTGGACGTCTGCGAGGAGGTTCGTTCAAGGTGCCCATTGGTGTTGTCCTCCATATCAAGTATTATCTCTGTTTGGTAGAGCGTGTGTCCCTTTATTGTAGCATTTGCTCGCTGTGTTCTGAAGATCTGGGATCTCCAGAAGCTGAGTCGCACTGTTGGTGCTCTTTAGTGACTCACAACGATGTGTCTATATGCAGACCAACAGCGGCATATGCAAAGTTGTCATTGCACGGCAAGCATGTTGCATTGTCTGTGCGTACCTATGAACAGTAAAACTTTTAGTCTGGTATTCAAGGACCAGTCTGTTGACTTCTAGAGTTATTGTAAGTCGATATGTCAGAATTTATGTAGTGGATGATCTCATTGATAGGTCTTGTTTATGACGTTACGTCGACGCGTTGATACCGTAGCTTGTTGTTCGCTTGGTCAACCCTTGCAGCAGATCACGATTGCCCGGATATGTACAGTAAACAAATCAGAGGCATCTGAAGGTGGAGAAGACACTTCTGGCAATAATAGCACCGAACATACCAAAAAAACACTATGGCTATTTGGGCAACGCTTTTTGTGATTGCCCTCCATTGTTCGATGGTGTCCTTCTGAAGTTGTTTAGCCTTCAAGACCTTCTCATTTTGCCTTTGGCGACAATCAACAACATTGTGCACCTGCCATGGAAGGTGCTGAAAATTAAGTGTATCAGTACAAACCAATAGGGCTACGAGGGTAACAGATTGTTACTATTTTGTACTCAGAGATGTTTACGACACGCTGCCCTACCTATGGTAAGGTGCAGATCATCGCTAGCACCGACGTGCCTCGGCTCCCCAGGTCTCGTGGATCTCCCCGCAACGTCTGATATGGTGTGAAATCCAGCGAACATAGAGTAGCTAGCATATAAAGCTTTCTAGATAGAAATTATCTATCATCTCATTTTCTCGAGCTGCACATATATGTCATTATGACTTCTGTCCCAAGACAACGGCTGCAGCAGCTCAGTGAGCAGCTCTCAACACCCACCCCAGATGCAGGCATGTTCGAAAATATCCCGAAAATCCGCCGCATAGCAGGCGACTCGGCAGGACAGTGAGCCACATCTTCTCCGCAAAGGAAAGGGTAAACACATTTCTCACAGGTTTCAGGAGAGTCAAAGGCAAAGTTGTCATCGTTACAGGTCAGCTTCACCTTCTCTTTGACGAGCATTTCCAAACCCTAACTTACAATGTGTTTCAGGAACCAATTCCCCAATCGGCATTGGCCGCGCCTCTGCCCACCAATTTGCTCACAATGGCGCCAAAGCCGTATACATCTGCGACTACTCGAACGAACACCTTGCGACACACCAACGCGAACTACAGTCGCTATATCCCGAGGTCGACATCCACGCCCGACACTTTGACGCCTCAAACGAAGCGGACATGAAGGCTGTGGTGGACGAAGCACTAGAAAAGTACGGCAGACTAGACATCATGTTCGCCAATGCCGGGATCGTAGGGCAACCGAAGATCTTCACGGATATCGACGGCGAAGACTTCATGAAGACGATGCGAACCAACGTCCTAAGGTACCAACCCCACCCTCCCTCCACCCACATAATCTTCAACCAGCCTTTTAATCTTGCCCGCAACAGCGTATTCGTCGCAACTAAATACGCCGCCAAAGCCATGCTCCGCACCTCCGCTACAAAACCCTACCCATCCGGCAGCATCATTGCGACCGCGTCGGTCGCCGGTCTCCGCTCCAATGCCGGCTCAACCGACTACAGCGCCTCCAAAGCGGCCGTCATCTCGCTCATGCAAACGACCTGCTACCAGCTGGCCGGCACGTCCATCCGCTGCAATGCTATCTGTCCCGGAGTCATCGAGACGGGCATGACGGCGCCCATGTACGACGCCGCGAGGGCGAGGGGCACGGAGAAGAAGATCGGGCAACTCAATCCGCTGAGGAGGGGCGCGGTGGCGGATGAGGTGGCCAGGGTGGCGTTGTTTTTGGGCAGTGATGAGAGTAGTTATGTTAATGGGCAGGCGTGGGCTGTTTGTGGGGGGTTGAGTGCTGGGCATCCGGTTGTGCCAGGGAAGTTGGGCTAGGGTATGGAGTTGGGAAGGGATGTTGGAGTGTGTTGATAGAGGGTTGGCAATGGAGTGATCGTCGACGTCCCAGATGTTGTATTACACTCCTAGACTTCGTTGTGGTGGTTGATCGCGAATTGTTGTCGTGGCGAATCTGGAAAAGCCACTGCACGATACTGTGCCTTGCAACAGGTAGCAGAGACGTTTCATGATCACCGAAGCTCATGGATTGACCTCTTTTTACAAAAGTTCTTTCCCGCAGTCATTGTATCGCATCGCGCTGGCTGCGTAATTCAAAGAAATACAAGTGATACCTGAATTTGCCGGTCTCCATTAATTCTTATTGGAGGCCAAGTGCCCATATGCAAACAACATTGGGAACTAAAGATAACGTAAGGTCAAAGTCTCCTCGGGCTTACTGAATCTTTGTTGGACGTCTCAGTAGCTCATCATCACAGCACGATGGTCAGCAGCTCATCATCATGCCACGATGGCGATCGTCCAGATTCATCATCACGCAGCAATGAGTTTCTGAGACGTTCAACTACAATAATAGCTGCTAATGCCAGAGACTCCTGTCCGCCAGGTTTTGATCACCATCCTGGTCCATAGACGTTCGACATTGGCTGTTCAAGACCCCTTATTGGAGGATTAAGCAGCTGAACAGAATTTCTAACTTTGATCAGGGAACGTTTCAGCACTCATCACGGATTGATGATCTTACAAGCTCCATCATGATGGGATGATGATGAAATTGTCAGTCAGTATATCATCACCGCAGCGTGATGGGTCCTGAGACGTTCGACGACCAAGGCTCAAAACCTCTACTCAGCCCTTGAAAGTAATCTGGTCCATAAGTAGACAATTTCAGGCATGAGTCAACATCTACCACCAACAATTCTGCGCAGGTTCAAAGTTCATGCCAAAATTCAAAATCTAACCGTAGCCTATCACATCACCTATATCACTTCTCAACACATCCAACACCTTCCCACCATCCAACACGGTCCTCCCCGCATCGGTTTGACTTGAATCATGGAACTCATCTCCACCTTGATCAGCCGGTGCCGGCACTGTCGCCAGCAATCTTGCGATTTCCTCCTCTTCCTTCTTCGTCTGACCGAGAAATTCGCTTTCAAGCATGTACGTGTCCGGCAGCGACTCGGGTGGGCATTGGAGGGTGAATATGGTAGGAAACTCGAGGATGACGCGCTGGTTGAGAGATGTGGAGAGAGGAGTGGCCGCGTCGAGTGGAATGAGAACGCGGGCCGAGGACGGAGTGTGAGGCCGGAGGAGGTAGAAGTAGACTGTCGGCGTGGTCGTAGGGCTGGTATGAGGAGACGGTCGCGGTGGTGAGGTCTTCATGACGTTTGAATGCGGGTCTGCAGCGAATTCAGCGCTGTAGGGTGAGGTCTGTGAAGGTGCGAGTGCGGGTTGCTGGTGGTCAACTGCGTGTTGAGGAGCCTGCCGTTCAAGTATCGGTTTCGGCTTCTGTTCGGCATCATGTTTACGCTTTTTGACGGACGGCTTCTTCTCGGCTAGGAACCTTGCGTATGCTTCTGCCAGCGGCAATGTTTCGAGAGCGTTGCCCAGCTCTTTCGTGCCATTGTCCAATACCCATTCCACCGTCCAAGACAAGCATTTGTGTCTGAAGGCAATAAGCTTCAGTGTGCTCCGTTGGTTATCCCGTCTGACCTACTTCTTGTGCCAATGAGTCCGATTAGCCTTACTTCGGCCCATGCCCTTTGGCGCCCGATCTATAATCACACCCGTCTTCTCAATCGCCTTCTGCACATTGACTTCACCCTTCTCCGGGCCAGCTCTATGACCTCTGCCATTGCTAGTCTCGTCAGTAAGCTGTACACCACGCCTTTCGGCATCCCGCTCGCTGCCCTCAATCTCCCTCTCGATGCCGGTCAGGAAGTTAAAATCCCGGTCGATGCCGGATGGGGTGGCGAGATCACTTCGTTTGACGTATGCAGCCGGGTCGCGGATGCCAGAGCATTGTGCCCAAAGCTTGTGCCGTTTGGTGCATGGAAGAGAGCACGTTTGGGTTGAGCAGCGGGGACAACGGTATTTTGGCGGATTCGTGTGACTGTGCTGCAGATTAGCAATCGCATGTTGAACAAAATATGTGAGAGTATACCAAATCCGGCAGAGTTCATTCAGTAATGATTCTACCATTGCGGGACAGGACGACAAGGCTCATGCAGTCAGGTCAGAGTTCAAGCGTCAGGCAAGCAGGTTAGAACTATCGATAGCGGAGGAAGGTTTGAGCGTTCCTTGATGCTCGGGCAGCACGGGAACATCCATGGATGAAAAAGGTTTACAAGGGCCTCGGGCTGCAATTACCCTACCTCCGCAGAGCATACCTACCGTAGCAAGCTTTACGGTTTATGCACTGCTTCACCCACGAGGACAATGTTACCTTAAGTTATCGCGTTACTTCGCCTTTGTCTTATCGTATGCCGGTACTGCTTTTGACTCTGGCCACTCAGAAGAATCTTCCCAGTCTGCTCTGGAATCTCTATTATTATCAGAGCTGAATCATCTGCACTTGGACACGGAATTGTATTCGTGGTACATACTTTTGTTTACAAGCCGAAAGACGATTGTTTATGGTTCAGATCTCCCACCAAGACAAGAAAACCAAGATTCAGCAAATCTTGGATGGACCCTCAATCTCCAGCTCGTACAGCGACAATGATTAATAGTTGAATCCCAATATCCGATAGACTTTGCTTACTGTTCCGTTTGCTTTCGATGATCACTGACCATCTAACTAGATAGTAAACTAGACAGTTATGACAAGAAATCCCCTAACTTAGCCATTTCCTTATAACCGGGAAAGTCGACCTGCAGACGATTAACTTCATGTTTGTCTGAACTCTGACTACCCGTTAACTTAACGCTTGCGTCCCCAGTATCACGACGATCATTTGGCAACGAGGACGAAAACATCAACGGGATCGACACTACTTGCACAAGCAGACTGCGAAATGCAGACCGCACATGCAGCGGTACCGTGGTTGAGTACTTTATCGCGAAGATTGGCAACAACCATGCAAATCGAAAATCACGCTCATTCCCTGTATAAGTTACTCTAATTCAGTCAAAGAATGTATCATGTGTGCGTTATTACCAGAGATATGGGATTGGGATTGAAATTGAAATTGAAATTGAGACAGGAGGAACTCAAGTTGTTATGAACTAACACTATCAGCTACCAGTAGTTATCTGCTATCAATTATCAATTCGGGAGATTGTTTTGTAAGCCTTCCCCTGTCCGCTTCAGCTTCAGCTTCGCCTTCATCCCAATCACCTTTGCTGTGTAATTTTACAAGGCTCGAGCACTTTCTCTACCAAAGCACTACTGCAGGTCCCCCCCATCCCCTCCACTCAAGCTTTTCCAAGGTTTCCAATCCTATCCCAGGCCTTCATCACTCTGCATTAACCCACTTTGACGAAGCCCTTTCATTGGCCATACATGTCGTTCTAATTCGGAAGACTCCCGGTGCTACGCCGTTTCGAGGTACTTGCGTCTGTTGTTTGAAGACTTGGAACAAGGGCCCGAACGTTGCACTTTCTCGTGCTTTCTCATACATATACATAACTAATCACTCTTATAAGTTAGTATACATACTACTACTTTAACCTTAGGTCTTCTCCTCTCTTCGCTCTTTTCAACTCCTCCTCCGTAACGTCTCAGCGTTGTTCATATCGCTAGATAGGACAATACTTGAGATTGGATTGTTTCTATGCCCCTTACCAGTCCGTTCTGACGGCAGCGTGGTGGGAGTCCGAGAGATCTTCCCGTGCCTAACGTTATCATCTCGCGAGGCTTGTTGTGTCTTCCAGGGCGCAGTTTCCTCTGCTCCATTGGCGTTCATTTCATCTATCTAGTTAACTCTGCTCGAAAGTCTCCGAGACGTCTATCTCGGGACCTGCAGTAGTGCTTTGGTAGAGAAAGTGCTCGAGCCTTGTAA
>QQTW01003561.1_pt1 | contig 11520 bp, 9 predicted proteins | sample 1904831 | NCBI WGS metagenome assembly QQTW01 (sample SAMN09435610, study PRJNA476489) | Subsurface metagenome, whole genome shotgun sequencing project.
GTCATAGGGAGATGAATGTAGATTTTGCGATCCTTCTTCGATGTGACGGCTCCGTTACCTCCGATTGTCCAGGTGGCTGACGAGTTTGGAGGAATTATGGATGCGCCCATGAGCATGTCGGCGTGGATCGGGATTGTGCCCGGCACCACAGGAATTGCGGCTTTTTCTTGCGCTAGAGATGCCTCTCTTCCGGCTTTCAACGGGCTAATGATGGTCACAAATCCTTGGCGCTTCTTTTCATCATCGATGGTAAGATCATGGTACCGTGGGGTCAAGCCGCTCTTCCACGGTAAAGCCCATATTTGTAAGAAATGCACCGTCTCGGTGGCGTGCTCATTCTGTTCCGAATGGGATATGCCTGAGCCGCCTGTGGTGAATTGAACATCGCCGCGTCGAATGCGATAGTATTGATCTTTGCTGGCTTCCGTGCCCGTAACTCCGTTGCCCATCATAGAGTCCCGGTGGGTTAGCTCGCCGCTCAGGATGTATGAGAATATCTCGGCATCACGATGGGTATGGAAAGGAAAACCGTTGTTGGGTGAGACACGGTCTTCGTTCAAAACGCGCAGGGAACCGAAGTTCTTGAACTGAGGATCGAAATAGCTGGCGAAGGAAAAGGTATGATAGGTATTGAGCCAGCCGTGGTCAGCATGACCGCGGTCGCCAGAGCGACGGGCCACGATTTTTGCATGCTTCAGCGGTTGGGACATGACCGCCTTGGTCGTCTTGAGTACTGACATGCGGCGCAACAACGATAGAGGAACTGGAATTGACGCGTTGAAGATTAGGAACGAAAGGAATGCGATAGAGAGGGAAGAGAAAACGAAGAAACGGAGAGATGGAACCATCTTATAATGGCTCATTCATTGCACGAAGAAGCCAGTCGATTCGAGCGCCGGCGCCAGTTGATTAGATCTGTCTGAGTAAAGCATGACAAGCGGCGACCTGCATACCTAAGCATTGCTGCTGCTTGGTCATGCTGATTTGCTAAACATCTAGACGTTGGTTTTGGGTCGTGTTTCGAAGCCAAACAAAGCCTGTAGCCACGCCGACGTTAGAGACATACCTAGCTCCTAGAGCATCTTGCTATCATGATGAAGGCCTTGCAATCTGACAAATCATCTCATCTTTAATGTAGCCGAGAAGGCTGACAGGAAACAGCCGGGACAACGGCCCGACCGGTCATTGTTGACCTACGGTACCTTCAATTGCGGGTATAGCAAATTCGGAGTCGGTCTGTGAATGTTTGCAGCAGTTATAAGTCAAAAATATCTGATCATTGAAGATGCTCGCTGCATGATCGCTCGACGACATCGGGGATTGCTGCGTCTTGATAGGGTTTAGCGTTGAAAGACCTGCGAGATGACATGATCGCCTAGGTACCTTAGTGTTTCTCCGCGACCGAGGCGACGAAGAATCCTTGGTAGATACTCCGTTGAGAGCATCGGTCTTGACTGTACGAATACTATCTATCAAGCGGCAGTCCTGATGACAGTGCAGACACCATCGCAATCCACCTGATCGCTGCCGGAGATAGACACAGCGCAACTCTAAATTTTCTACTTTCGATGCCCCCTACATTGATCGCTTCGCAACTGGTCAAAGTCGATGGAGACACGGCAGCCAAGGTAAGGGAATGGTCCTCCGTAATTGGCATCGTCACAGCCATAGTGGGGAACATCCTCATATCTTTTGCCCTCAACATCCAGCGCTATGCCCACATCCGCCTCGGAAGAGAAAAGGAAAAACAAGAGCGTGGAACAAGCCGACAAAAGAGCTATGGTACTGAACAAGAAGCGATTGCAGAGCAAAGGCTAAAGGCGAATCTTGGTCGAGAGGATGGTGCTCCCCAAAAGCCCAATAACAGTCATGACGGATCTCAATTCTCGATGCGCAATTCCTTCAGCTCGGAAAGCTCGTCGCAATCCACCGTCAAACCACTAGAGAAGAATACTACACGTGAGGACAACAGGACATACCTGAGCTCACCGTATTGGTGGGTGGGCATCGTGCTAATGATCATTGGCGAGGGTGGTAATTTCCTGGCATACGGCTTTGCTCCTGCCTCTATCGTCTCACCACTCGGCGTCGTTGCCCTTGTGTCCAACTGCATCATCGCACCATGTCTACTCAAAGAGCGCTTTCGGCAAAAGGACTTGTGGGGAGTCTTGGTCGCCATCGCTGGCGCCGTTGTCGTCGTTCTCAGCGCAAAGAATTCCGAAACAAAGATGGGCCCTCGTCACATATGGCTAGCCATCACTCGGTGGGAATTCGAGCTATACCTTTGTATCACCGCCGCTCTGATCATCATCCTGATCTGGGCCAGCGGAAGATATGGAGACAAGTCAATTTTAATCGATCTCGGCTTAGTCGGTCTATTTGGTGGCTACACGGCCTTGTCGACCAAAGGCGTTGCTTCTCTTCTGTCTGATACCCTCTGGCGAACATTGACTTTTCCTATTACATATTTGCTTCTTGTTGTTCTTGTTGCGTCTGCGGTATTGCAAATCCGTTACATCAATCGTGCCCTGCAACGTTTCGATTCTACCCAAGTGATCCCTACACAATTCGTTCTTTTCACTCTATCCGTCATCATCGGAAGTGCGGTTCTCTACCGAGACTTCGAATCGGCAACGGCAGCAAGAGTGGGAAAATTCATCGGCGGTTGTCTCCTGACCTTCCTTGGTGTCTACTTGATTACCAGCGGTAGATCGCGGGAGAATGAGGACGCGGAGGACCACCTCGACAACGAGGAAGAGGCTATCGGGCTTGTCGACGAAGAGAGGTTGCAAGACGAAGCCGAAGCCAACCAGGCCGATTACTCTCCATCCAGGAGAAAATCTTCAATGAGCGAGGTCATCAACGGCGGTTCTATATCCTCAAGACTATCCTCTCGTCATGCCTTCTCCGGTCAATCTTCCTTGCCTCATACACCGCTCCGCCAATCTTCCAACACCACAGCCTCAGCACTCTCCCGCTCCTTGACCAATCCACAAACACCCCTCACGTCTAACCCCTGGAACTCCTCCGAAACTTACTACACGCCTCCAACCCGTCCCCGCAACCTCGAACCCACCATCTCCACCCCACTCCTCCCCTCCGACGTCCAACGCTCTACCCCCTCAACCCCAAATCAGGCCCGCCGTCTATCCCCCGCAAAAGCCGATCGCCCCTCCACCTTATCGCGCGACTCCATGACTCATCTCCGACCGGGCCCACTCATGTCCCCGCTCTCCTCCTCCCTCAGCGCTATCATCGCCGACTCGTTGCGACGCGGAGTACACGATTCGCCTTCGTCTGCTGCAGCAGCAAGACGAAGGCCAAAACTAGATGCTTTGAGAAAAGTCAAGAGTCAGAGGCCGCCGGCTGAGGCGCAGGATTTGCAGGCGGGAGGCTCATCGCTGAAAGATGACGTCACCGGAAATGTGAATAGCTCGGGGCATGGCGAGGAAAGTAGTGCAAGTGGTGATGGAGGGAGGAAACAAAGTATCAGCGCCGCCTTGGGAGAATTCTTGCGCCTGAAGTTTAGGAGGGAGAGAGATAAGGCTGATGGTGGTGGGAGGGACGAAGAGGGGAGTTGATGAATATGATCATGGTAACGTATCAGTCTCTTACGCATTATGATATCCTAGGAGGAAAGGTGTACATATATACTTTACCAACGTCAGCCATAGTAGGACGGCTCCAGGAGATATTTGACCATTAGGGATTGGGCTACTTGGGGTTATCTATCTTGGGAAACCATGGAAATGTCGTATGGTTCAGGTCAATACTTTGGTTAATATTGAATCTACACTTCCGCAGTCAAGTCTCGTGGATGTGGTTTATAATTATCTCGCAAGGGAGAATAGGAGTTATCTATGCTATTCTTTCTCCTAGTGCTTCAATGGTCCGTCTGACATACTTTTCGGGTCTTAGTTGTGATCTACGACATCTATAATCAATTCAAGCCTGTTAAAATGGTTCCGTGTTTTTGTGGATCGATGTTTGTCTGGACGTGGCATTTCGTTAAGAGCGGATGTTCCAAGATCTGGTAGGCCCTATTTATCTGCCATTGCCTCCCAGGGCTGTGGTACAAGATGAAGACTTTAACCGTTCCTATATACCAAAATGACCCCCCAAACCCTTAGCCTATTCCCCCGTGCTAGAACGCCTTATTCCATCCATCCTCATCCTCTCCCACCGCATCACCCCTTCTTCACTTTCTTCTTCTCCGGCTCCTCCTCATCCCCACTAAGATCCGCATAAATCGTCTTCGGCTGCGTCTTCCTCCAGGCATTCGTAAACATTGGATCTTTCTCCGCCTTATCTGCATACTTCAACAACGCCTCCCTCGGGTCCTCATCCCGCATACTACTCAACGGGATATTATCCCTCACATGCTTTTCATCCGGATTCGTCTTCGCAAACGGCGTCGTCATGGGGATATGCGGGCGGCGGGGATCGCGGGAACGGCCTGAAGCCGTGAGACCGGTGAGCGGGGCGGCGCGTCGTTCGCCGCCGTGGTTGTTGCGGTTGGTGTTGAGGTTTCCGTTCGGGGCGATGATGTCGCCGGTTAGGGCCATGGAGGTATCGGTTGTGAGGGCGGGGTCGTCGTCGATGTGCCGGCGTTTTGGGGCGCGGGAGAGAATATCGAGGGCGCCTCGCGAGGAGAGAGAGGGGTTGTAGAGGACATGGGTTTCGGCGTTGGCAGAACCGGTGAGGATCTGGTTGAGTTTGGGGTGCCAAAGGAGGGAGATTAAAGGGGAAGAAGGAGTGATGGGGGTGGTAAGTTCGGGGGTGAGGGTTGCGGGGTTCAGGATGTATAAGCTGCCGTCTGGAGATCCGGTGATAATGGAGGTGGAAATGGGGGAGTATTTGATACCGGTGGTGGGATATTGGGAGCTTGTTGACGGGTGAGAGACACTGCTGACGGGGAGTTTGAATTTGCGGGTGTCCCAGAGTTTGATGGTGTCGTCGCCGCCGCGGGTGACGACTGTGCGGCCGTCGGAGCTGATATCCAGGCCACCGGTCCAGGTGTCTCGTTGATGTGCATCTCTGATCTCGGCGGTGGGTCTGTTGTATGGGCCCTCGCCGTTCCACATTACGAGGCTACCGTCGAGCGCAGCCGCCACGAGACAGCTGCTATTCCCTTGTGGTGATGATCCCCAGGATACGGCTGTCATTCGCGTTCTCCCTGCCGAACCCGCTGCTCTGGACTTATGGACGATAATGTCCTTCTGTCTCATCCTGACACTGCAATCCCATATTCGAAGTGTGCTGTCTGTTCCTGCTGTGACACAGAGGTCTCTATTCGTAGGATGCCAGGTTCCTGTTGTGATTTCCGAGATGTGTCCTTTCGTATTATGCATGTCTCTTAAGTACATGTCCCCTTTGACCGACTCTGCAAGGGGTTCGCCATCTCGACTGAGGATCTTCGCCTGTGGAATGGCGGAGATAACCAGAATAGAGCTCGGAGACACAGGGTTGAACTCGACATGATGGATAGGATGGGTCTCCGAGCTGGCGGAAGACTTGGTGGCTGTAGGATCGACTGACTTGAATGCTCTAAGTGTCGTAGGGGTCATAGAAGCAAAGTCGTGGAACTTGACCGTGCAATCTGTAGAAGCTGTGATTAACCGAGACCCGGAGGGATCCAATGTCATGGACGTGATGGGTCTTTCGTGCGTCTTAAGGACCAGCTCATGAGATACTGGGTATTCATCTTCCTCTTCGGAGTCATCGTCATCATCATCGTCGTCGTCGCCGTCACTGTCATCAAGTCTGGATGCGCCATTTCCTTTACCGGCTTCTTCCAAATTTCGACCATCTCCCAATGCAGACGTCCCCTGATTTTGTCGCTTGCTTCGCTCGAATTGTAGGGCCACATTCGCTTCCTTTTCTTGCTTCCCGAATCCCCCTGGGAGGAAGTTTTTCAGTGCTTCATCCTCCTCCACCACGACATCATCTTCTTGCATCGTCCTGGACGTACCCTAGACTTTTCGTCTATCATGTGTCTTTACCTATGCAGTCTCATCATAGGCTTAATCCGTTCGAGTGGATGATCTCCAAGTCGTCAGACGAGCGTTTATGAAAGAAGATATTTAGGTTTAGGATGGAGGTTTCTTTAATGCCAAGCATCGGCCAAACTATACGAAATCATATCCCAGGCTACCTTATGACCAAGGTCTTGGTGCCCAGTAATTGTAGTTACAGGGCATTGATTTTATATGCCACTAACCCCTATAACTTTTGAGGCTCGTCCGTATCTGTTCGAACGGCCGGCTTGCGCTGGTCCCCAATGCTCAACAAAGGTTTCTCGGAGGTTCGATGATTTTATGGAGGAGCTGCAATAGCTCGCGTACCTTCGCCCGCTAACCAAACTCCGACTGTAGGTCTGTATCTATATACAGTCATTGATATGCTCCAATGACACAGTATCAATCCTCGAGACTTCGAACGCCCGATGCCTAGCCTCGTTCAGTGATGACCCCCCTCTCCATGTGCCTCGTCATGATGCTTGTCCTTCAAAAAGAAATATTCAAACCCGCAGTAGAATGTAAAGGCGACGGTCGCAATGCCCAAGCCGGGAAAGGCGCCTTTGAAGCGGTTCCATCTGGTGAACGGTCCGGTGTATCTCCATTCCTCCCTAGAAGACAGTGAGTCCGACTGCCTTCTTGGTCTACTCTGCAGAGCATTGGGCTGAAGTCTCACATCCGTTTCCAAGGATCATTCAGCGATTTAAGTGATGAGGGAGATGAAGCTGCGGCGAGCTTGCGGATGTCGAACCCAGTCAGGTTTGGCCGGGGAGAAGGCGCCATAATGCTATAAGCAGTAGTTCAGCATCAATTCGCCGGCTTGAGTAAGCCAACGTACTGTTATTCGCCAATCGTCAGACTGGGTTCCGTTGTAGTACGACTTTGGCCATGGTCGTGATGATTGATTGAAGTCGGCCTCAAGCGGCTCCATGATGATCGGCACAGGGTCCCAAGCTCGGTTCTATTCCGCGATTTCGCAAGTTGAACCTCATCTGCGATCTGCGGCAGGTCGAAAGCAACTGTTGTTGATTTTACAAATTGCAAGATCTTTGAAATATCTACACTGTTGACCCAGTTGCCATATCGACTACGAATTCCCCCAATGCAAAGACATCAGCCAATGCCCCTCTTCGTGCATATTCTTCCAACACCTCGCCAACTAGAGAGCTAGGCTAACGCGATCTTCACGACGATATGCCTCCGACAGTCAGGAATTTCAACCATCAAGTACTACCTGGCCCCTTCTCTCACCCCCAACAATCTCATCTACAGCATCTCTCTTCGCAACACCAACCATCGGGCTCCTCGAACCTTCCCCCGCCATCCTTCAATCCACATCATGCCCTCAACCCCGGTAACCATAACGCGAACATTAACCTCTTCAGCCAGTCAGGAAATGGCAATGGCCTTGCGGCAGGATTTGGGAGTACGGGAGGCTTCGGCGGAGGAGGAACGGGGCTTGCTAGCCAGGCAGCTATGTCGGGTTTCGCTCATGGCGCCGCTCTGCAACAACAGCAACAGGCACGCGAACAAATAAGAAGAGGCAGTACCGGAGGTGGCAGCAAAAACCCTATGAAAGGCCGGATACGAGATGTGTGGCGGGGGAATCTAGCGCAAGAAATGCAGTTACTGCGCAGTTTAGTCGAAAAGTATCCCTATATCAGCATGGTGAGCTCATCGTACCTTTTCTGCACTCCACTGATGGTGGAGTTGACGACCGTTAGCTAACCCGCACCGAAAGGACACCGAATTTCCAGGAATCGTTGCGCGACCGATGGGCGCATTCACCACAAAGGCGGATTACCATTATCAAACCCTTCGATGTAACGTCGACCTGCTAAAGGTCATTCAACTCGGTATCACCTTATTCAATGAGAACGGCGACTCTCCACCGCCCCAATCTCAAGAGTCAGTCGGCCTGAACTTGCCGGCATACCAAAACAATCTACTCCCTTGTCCTTGCACGTGGCAGTTCAATTTCCAATTCTCAACTCAAGATGATATGTACAATCAGGATTCGATTGACTTCTTGGCCACCGCTGGCTTGGATCTTGATCTACACGAAAAGCAGGGCATCGACCCGTCGGAATTTGGGGCGTTGCTCATTAGTTCGGGCTTGGTAATGTACGACAATGTCAGATGGATTTCGTTTCATTCGGGCTACGATTTTGGGTATCTGGTGAAACTTATGCTCTGCAAACCTCTCCCCGAAGATGAGACGGCGTATCGGAAACTCCTCGGCATTTTCTTTCCAGCAATCTACGACATCAAATTCATGATCAAGCACGCTCAGCGGTACGGTACCGCCAACGATGCTCCTTTGACCCACACTGCGAACACCATACTTCAGAGCCTGGGGCAGAAGTCTGGACTGCAGGATCTGGCGGATGAATTGGGCGTCAAACGGGTGGGAACGGCGCATCAAGCGGGTTCTGACAGCCTCCTGACTGGACGGACCTTCTGGGAAGTGAAGAAGCTCATATTCAATGGCACGATAGATGACGAGAAGTACCTCGGTCAAGTATGGGGCCTCAACGGGGTTGGAACGACACTCCAATCGTCCATGACAGCCTTTCAGCAAGCCAACCTTTCCGGCATAGAAGAGACACCCAATCTCAACGGCGCGACTATATATTCACAGAACGGCAATCAAGGACCTCCAAGCACGCCTGGATCCTCACAGCCAGGTTTAGCAAGTACACCAAGTCAACAAGCGCAGCAAAACCCGAGTAATGGCATGGGATCGATGACACCTGGTGGTGGCGGAGGAGTGTTTGGAGGGTTTAGGGGGTTTGGAAGGGGTGATGGCGTACGGTGATCGGCTTCAAACGAAAAATGTACAGTGATATATTATGGCGTATGGCGGTTGATGGAAGGCGTCAATAGCTGTTCTGGTGCGATGGACGTTGGTGACTTCGTAGCTTTGATGCGCCAATACACCGACCAGAACTTCAGGCATGATTTCTACAAATCACATTAGGCCTATCTTTGAATTTAGATGTAAACAAGCTGGTCTCGGCCAGCACTGTGAGCCCCTTTTTCGGCACACAAGCGCTATAACATATTCGGGCATCAAATCCGGCGGTCCTCTTGTGCATCACATCCTTATCGACATGCGTCATCCTACTCGGAAAGCACATGGCGAACCCCTCATCCTCGAGCAAGCAGGAGAACGATTGTGTAAAGGTTTGGCTGGAGCTCTTTCATTTTCTCTATCGGGATACTGTACGCGAGTAGTGGAAGGCATACGCACCTCGACTCCAGTTCTATAGACGTTGATCAAGAATAATACGAACTTCTTTTCCAGATATTCTCTCTTTCACTCATCCTGAACACCCGCTTGAGGAGAACACTGACTACTACCGTACTGACTTCATAACAACGACTTATCACGATGGTCCTGGATCGCCTAAAACAAGTTGCCCAGCATGTCTCCGGCACTACTCCTCCGCCCCATCCATTCGATCCTCTTTCTGCATCAGAGATAGAGAGAGCGACAGCTATAATACGAAAAGAGCATGGCTCACTCTTCTTCAATGCCGTTACGGTCATGGAGCCCAAGAAGCTTGACATGCAGCCATGGCTCGTGGATCCAGAGCATACCGTCCGCCCACATAGAGTCGCCGATGTTGTCGCCATTGGTAAGGGCAGCAAGGTCTACGATGGATTAGTCGACCTGGATGAGGACAAGATCCTGCAATGGGCATTGACCGAGGATGTGCAACCATTGGTATGGGCTGAAGATGCTGACGATATCTACCCACATTGACCGTCTGTAGATTACTATGGAGGATCTTCAGGTGGTCGAACACGTTGTGCGGAAAGACCCAAAGGTCATTGAACAGTGTGGACTTATTGGCATACCAAAAGAAGATATGCACAAAGTCTACTGTGACCGTATGGACTTACCCTTGCAGTTCATGCTCAACCCTAGCTAACTCTCACAGCCTGGACTGTCGGCTTCGACGAGCGATTTGGGAACAAAGTCCGACTACAGCAAGCATTGATGTACTACAGACCGCATGTGGACGACAATCAATACACTTACCCCTTAGATTTCACTCCTATCTTCAATTCGGATACCCAGGAGATCATCCATATCGACGTTCCCCCCGTGCGGCGTCCCGTCAACCAAGCACCACCCAACAATTACCACCCAGCAGCCATTGAAGCCGAAGGAGGCTATCGGACAGATCTCAAACCGCTAAACATCACTCAACCTCAAGGGGTCTCATTCAAGGTGGACGGTCGAGTCATCCAATGGCAGAATTGGAAGGTCCATGTAGGCTTCAATTACCGGGAAGGTATTGTGCTGAACAATATTACCTACAACGACAAGGGTAACGAAAGGGGCGTTTTCTATAGATTATCTCTTGCCGAGATGGTCGTACCGTACGGCAATCCAGAACATCCTCACCATCGGAAACACGCATTCGATCTTGGTGAGTATGGTGGTGGCTACATGACCAACAGCCTGGCGTTGGGCTGTGACTGCAAAGGAGCCATTCACTATATGGATGCCTCCTTTGTCAACCGTGCAGGTGCGAGCCAAACCATCAAGAACGCCATCTGCATTCACGAAGAAGACGCCGGTATACTATTCAAGCATACAGATTTTCGAGATGATTCCGTCATTGTTACTCGGGGGCGCAAGCTACTTATTTCCCACGTTTTCACAGCCGCCAACTACGAATATTGTGTCTACTGGATCTTCCACCAAGATGGCACCGTCCAACTGGAAGTCAAGCTCACCGGAATCCTTAACACGTACGCGATGAACCCAGGTGAAGACACTAAAGGCTGGGGAACAGAAGTTTATCCAGGAGTCAACGCACACAACCATCAACATCTCTTTTGTCTACGAATCGATCCCAACATCGACGGCCCCAATAATACGATCTTCCAGGTAGATGCCCGACAAGGCGCGGGCGAAGTAGGCAGTGCGGAGAACAAATACGGCAACGCCTTCTATGCTGACAAGAAGAAATACACTACACCCCTAGAAGCGTTGGCCGATTACGATGGAAGCACGAGTCGGACTTGGGACATGGCGAATACCAATAAACTTAACACCTACAGCCACAAGCCCGTCAGCTACAAGCTCGTCAGCCGTGAAGTCCCATCGCTCCTCCCCAAGAAGGATGGATTAGTCTGGAATCGGGCTGGGTTCGCGAGACACGCTGTTCATGTCACCAAATGTACGCCTCCCCTTATCCCCTATTCTAAACTCCCGATCAAGAAAAATATATCCGCTCCTTGACCTATCATCCAACTGCTGACCACAACCTTGCCTGTTAGACGCCGACGACCAAATCCACCCCGCAGGCAGGCACGTACCGCAAACATCCGGCATTCCCTCCCAAGGCCTCCCCGCCTGGATTGAAGCCACAGCCAACGACAATATCGAAAACACAGATGTAGTGCTCTGGCACACCTTCGGCATCACCCATTTCCCGGCTCCGGAAGATTATCCCGTCATGCCTGCTGAACCCATGTCGCTGTT
>QQTW01003562.1_pt1 | contig 11518 bp, 13 predicted proteins | sample 1904831 | NCBI WGS metagenome assembly QQTW01 (sample SAMN09435610, study PRJNA476489) | Subsurface metagenome, whole genome shotgun sequencing project.
GATAAGGTATCGGCATTTGCAGCTAAATATCTCTGCAAAGGTATCGCTAGTTTTAAGGGAGTTTGACCGCCAAATTGGACAATTATGCCTATGGGGTTTTCGGCTTCAATGACATTAAGGACATCTTCTTTAGTGAGCGGCTCAAAATACAAGCGATCGCTGGTATCGTAATCGGTGGATACGGTTTCGGGATTGGAATTAACCATAATTGTCTCAAATCCCGCCGCTTTGAGGGCGTAACTTGCATGACAGCAACAGTAATCAAACTCAATTCCCTGTCCGATGCGATTTGGGCCGCCGCCTAAAATCATTACTTTTTGCTTGTCTGAAGGTCTAACTTCTGATTCTTCTTCGTAGGTGGAGTAATGATAAGGAGTAAAAGCTTCAAATTCGGCAGCACAAGTGTCTACAGTTTTATAGACAGGGATAACCCCTAATTGTTTGCGATAGGTTCTAACTTCGTCTTCGTTAGTTTTAGTGGCAAAAGCTATTTGGCGATCGCTAAATCCTTCGCGTTTGACATTATACATTTGCTCTTTAGTCAATTGATTTAACGGCGTTTTTTTAATAAACTTCTCCGTTTCAATCAAAATCTGCATCTTGTCTAAAAACCAAGGATCGATACCTGTGAGTTCGTAAATTTCTTGTACCGTCATCCCCAACAGCATTGCTTGACGCACCGCAAAAATCCGTTCGGGGTTAGGAGTCCGCAATTGCGGGCGAATATGCTCCCCACTAGGCAATTTTTCTTTAATATCGCAACCCCAACCAGCGCGCCCAGTTTCCAAACTCCGCAAAGCTTTTTGAAAGGACTCGTTAAAGGTGCGTCCAATTGCCATCGCTTCCCCTACGGATTTCATTTGCGTAGTTAGGACGGGTTCAGAACCGGGGAATTTTTCAAACGCAAACCGGGGAATTTTTGTTACTACATAGTCGATGGTTGGTTCAAAAGAAGCGGGAGTTTTTTTTGTAATATCGTTACTAATTTCGTCTAGGGTGTAGCCTACGGCTAACTTTGCCGCAAATTTAGCAATGGGAAAGCCTGTAGCTTTAGAAGCCAGTGCCGAAGAACGAGAAACGCGGGGATTCATTTCGATGACAATTACATCGCCATCGACGGGATTAACCGCAAATTGAATATTTGAGCCGCCCGTTTCTACGCCTATTTCGCGGATAATTTTAATTGCCGCATCGCGCAAACGCTGGTATTCCTTGTCTGTAAGCGTTTGCGCGGGAGCAACAGTAATCGAGTCCCCGGTATGAATGCCCATCGGGTCGAGGTTTTCAATCGAGCAAATAATTACAACGTTATCTGCCAAATCGCGCATTACTTCTAATTCGTACTCTTTCCAACCCAGTAAAGACTTATCAATTAATATTTGCGAAACGGGACTTGCATCAATGCCTACTTGCGCCATTTCCTCAAATTCTTCTTGGTTGTAGGCAATACCGCCCCCGCTACCGCCCATTGTAAAAGCTGGACGAATGATTAAAGGGTAAGAACCAATAGTACGCGCTACGGCTTTTGATTCTTCGATAGTTGACGCTGTACCGCAAGGACACATAGCCACCCCAATGCGATCCATTGCTTCTTTAAATAATTGTCGGTCTTCAGCTTTCTCAATTGCTGGCAACTTCGCACCGATTAACTCTACTCCATACTTTGCCAACGCGCCACTTTTTGCCAAAGATACAGCTATATTTAAAGCCGTTTGTCCGCCCATTGTCGGTAATAAAGCATCGGGACGTTCTTTAGCTATTACCTTTTCGACTAATTCCGGTGTTAGTGGCTCGATATAAGTGCGATCGGCAGTTTCCGGGTCGGTCATAATGGTGGCAGGATTGGAGTTGACGAGTACCACCTCATAACCTTCTTCTCGAAGTGCTTTACAAGCTTGAGTCCCAGAATAGTCAAACTCACAAGCTTGTCCAATTACGATTGGCCCGGAGCCAAGTAGTAAAATTTTATGGAGGTCGTCACGACGGGGCATAGTAGTTAATTCGGATTACGAATATGCAAATCCTGACTATTTTAAGCGTCTATTGTAATTCTCGTTGCTATTTATTTATCATTTTTGCAAATTCCTATTGTCTAAGGGCAGGGCGCACCCCGAATAGATGCGCCTTTTTAGCTAATTCTTGCCGTTGCTCATAAACCCCAAGGTGAGGCTGTCATGAGCTAAAAAGTGAGCTAAATGATAGGCTCGTTCTTCGGTTTTGAGTAAAATTGTCTCGTACAAGTAGCGAGTTGCGCGATCGCCTAAACTCTCCGCTTGAGTTGCTTGGCGACGAATCAAATTAATCATTGCTTGTTCGGCGGCTAAATTGTGTTCCACCATTGCTCTACAGTTAAAAACTCCGTCTGCTTCTGGCTCGAAGCAACATAGTTGAGCTAATTTACTAAAACTAGCGGCGGGTACACCACCAATCCCATCTAAACGTTCGCCAATATCATGAACGTGACCTTGTACTTGTTCGTAGCTTTCGCCAAAAAACTGATGCAGCATATAAAATTCTGCACCTTCAACGACAAAGTGGTGCTTTTGGTATTGCAAGTAAAGCGCTTGAAAACTTGCTAAAGCTACATTTAATCCTTCACAAACTGGCTCGGTGACACTGCGCTCTAGCATCACTGGATTGTCGTAAACTTGACCAAAAGTGCGTAGTTGGGTTTGAGCTTCTGACATAGTTCTCCTCTCTTATAGGCAGCGTACAAATTTCTGACTGCTCAAATTAATACTTATCAGTTTAAGCCTTCCTAAGAGCGATCGCCCTGTCTCTCTTACGACAACTAAAACTTATTGCCAACTTCCTTAAATCTTTTCTTAATCTTTATGAGAATTATTTGCAATTAAGTGTATGCTAATAAAAAGTAGCCGAACTACTAAATCTGCTACAAAAAAGTTTCGTCTTTGGAGATAATTGCTAGTGAAGTCGCCCAGTTGTCAAGCCGCAAGCGTAAAAGTCGAAGTGAGTTGGGCAGATAGATGGTACGTTTACCAGCGCTTACAGCAACTAGCTATTCCTTGTTCCTGTGCAATTGACCAACCTTTGCAAGTACAAATTACTAGCACTTCAGCAGCGATTCAACTTTGGAGCATTTCCAGGCAATTAAATACTTCCAGACAAGAATTGGTGAAGTGGTTAGAGCATTGCTGGTACAACCGCTAAAGATTCTTGTTTGCAATCAAAGAGAAGGAATAAAATCATGAGTAAAAAATTAGCAAGTTTTAGCCTCGAAGGGCGATTTCTCGGTTTTGAATTTGAAGACCAAAAACCAAAAAAGTTGATAGTTGCCACCTCTCAAGGTGAGTGCAAAATTAAACTTGCCAAATCTTTACGGTATAATTTTCAGTTAAGTTTGATACCCGGCGATTGGTTGCAAATTTCTGGAGAAAAGCAGTTTGATAGCAAAACTTGCCAATTGAAGCTGAAAGCCGAACAAATTATCCCCAGCACGATTAACCAAGAGCCGATTAATTTACCTGCTCCAGCAAATAAAGATAAAACAGCCATATTAGTTTGTCAAAAGTCTAGCTGCATGAAACGAGGCGGAAAAGAAGCGTGTCAAGCCATGCAGACAGCCTTAAAAATTCGCGGTTTATCAGAGCAAGTAAGTATCAAAGGCACGGGATGCCTAAAAGATTGCAAAGCCGGGCCTAATATAGTAATGATGCCCGACAAAAAGCGTTATACAAAAGTCCAAGCAGCCCAAATTCCGGCCCTAATTGACAAGCATTTTGCTAAAAAAGAATCAACTATCACGGGCGAGCATTTAGTCAAAGTTAATTAAAAAGATTAGATAATACTAAGGTTGGGAATGCAAAAGCATTTTTGCAAGTTATCGGTAACAAAAAAGCTCCAGGATTTCTAGAGCTTTTTTGACATCTACATCATAGGTTGAAATAACCCAATCAAAGTATCATCAGGATCTCGCAGATAAACGCTTTTGAGAGCGTAGTAGGGATTGTTCAATGGCTCGGTAACAAAATTAACACCCTTAGCTTTTAGGTGATGGTAAGCTTCATCTAGATTAGTCACTGTAAAAATTAGAGTGACTTTATCTTGGCATTCTACCGTTACGGGTGGGCGATCGCTCCCAATCATTTCTGCCATTTCTTGTCGTCGAAATAGTGCTAGTTTCATGTTTGGAGTGCCAAATTCAGCATAACCGTCTTCTAACGCTTCGGTAACTACCGCAAATTCCATCACATCTCGGTAAAATTCAAAGCAAGCTTTTAAGTCATTTACTAATAGCCGCGTGTAGGAAGTTTTTATATCCATAAAATGCTCCAATAATTTTCAGCGTTATAGACAAGTGCAGTATCTAAATACAACTAAGGTAGCTAAAGCAAAAGCTATTCCTGCATAGAATACGCTATTAATTCCACCGATACTATAGGCTATAGCCATGAGTAACAGCCCTAGAGTTTGTCCTAGCCCAAAAAATGCACCGTTAACAGATATAACTGTAGCTAAGTATTTTTTGGGAGCTAAAGGAGCTAAAAGCGTTTGAATACTGGGAAAACCAATCCCTAAACCAATTCCAAAAATTGTAGTGGGAATTAACAGCATCCATAAAGCCGATACAAAAGGTACAATCGCTAAAGCTACAGCATAAAAGATAAAAGAGGCGCGAATTAAAGTTTTTTCAGAAAAACGTCTAGCTAAATTGCCAAGTTGGGAAGAAGTAAGTGCGATCGCGACAGAAATACTAGACAAGAATAATCCAATTGTAAAAGGTTCTGCACCAAACTTATCGGCAATTAAACTCGGCAAATAAGTGACCTAAGCGCCGTACAACAGCACAAAATTAGCCGCACTAGCTATAAACAGCCCGAATAGCTGTCGATTTTTGAGAGTTGTTAAAGCATTTTGCAAATATAGTTTGAGATTTCTTTGACCTTGAGGTTCGGGGTTTTTGAGTTTAAATAATACTAATAGCCCTACAGGAATAGCAACTATTGGCAGCATAACAGGGATAATTCATTCCATAAGTAATACCAATTTAATGTGAAGATAAACTTAATACAGCATTAGTAATAAACTCCCAACCTGTAAGCGAAGCAATCAATTCTGGAGTTAAGTTTTTTAAAATGTCCGACAATCTCCGTCGCAATTGTGTCAAATTCGGAAAGTTTACCCCTTTTAATTGTGCTTTGAGATGTTCCCATAACCGCGATTGGGGGATTAAGTTCAGGAGCATGAGCAGGTTGGAAAATCCCAATAATGTTTTCTGGCCAGTCGAGGTCACGGGCAGAATGGAATTTACCTTGATCCATCTGCATGACCACAACACTGTCAGACCAGTGATGTGAGACCAGTTCTAAAAAGTGTTGATAACAGGAACTATCAAGATGGGAAAACTCATAAAAGAAACTATCTCCGGTCAGAGGTTCAACAACGCCATAAAGATAAAAGTTGTCTCGCATCCACTGCGCCATCCCAATTGGTTTAACTCCCGCCACAGTAATCAGCCGTCCTGGGATTGTCTGTAAACCTAGCCGCGTCTCATCTTCACACAAGTAGCGTAGCGGTTTATCCCCTCCCACTAACTCTTGTAGAACCTTCAAGTCAGGTTCAAGGTTTTTTTAAACTGGGCAATTGCATTAGGATTTTGCTTGTGGCTTTTTGGGCGTGGTTTTTTGAGTTTCGCTTTGAGCTTGTAGCGCACCAAGGCGTGAACTGTATGATATTTAGCACTAACACCAAACTCTTGCTCTAACCACTCTTGCACTTGCCCATAGCTAGTGAATCCTTGCGGTTGTTTCAAACGCTCCTTTAGACGTGACACTGCCTCATCGGGCAATTGAAGATGGATTTCCTGGAGCGTGCTTGACCTCCAATAAAGCCCTCAAGCCACCACTCTTGTACATCCCCAACCATTTGGTAATCGTTGCCTCGCTTTTGTGTAACAACTTCACCAAATCTTGTCTAGTGTTGACAATACCGCGCCTTGAGCCAGTACAGCATTTGCAGACGTTCTTTGCCTATTGCTGTTTTCTGTGCGTCTAGCCGACGTTCTAATTGTTCTCGGCTTTCAACTATTGTCACTTGTAAAGGACGAGCCATCTTGTTGTCTGAGTTTATGATTCTATTTCTTACTAGCTTAATGCCTTAGACTCACTCCAATTACTTTATTAAGCTGCCCTTTACATTAAATTGGTATTACTCAGCATTCTTAATTGTCCTATCTGCCTCTAGCGGCTTGCAAAAACCTCACATATTTTTCAGCTACTTCTATTGCATTTTCTATAAGTAGTAAATGTCCTGCTTTTGGCAACTGGATTACTTGTTTACTGGCAATACACTTTTGCAGTTTACTTGCCCCACTAATATCGTAAATTTTGTCTTCTTTGCCCCAAATAATCAATGTCGGCAACTGCGTTGGTACGCCCCGACAAAGAATATCATCGTAGAGATTTACAATGTCCCAAACTTGCTGATAATGTCGGTTGCGAATATTGTAATCATTGACTTTCTCTACTACAACAGGATCGGGAATTGGAGGAGGAGTAAAAAACAGCAGCCCGATCTCCAAAGCAAACTGTTCTTTAGTAATGGGAATAAAGGGGTTAATACCTTGAAAAATGGCAGCTTTGACACTGTCTGCCCAATCGACAACGCCCAATGGCGAACCAAGAAAGGCGAGGCTACGCACTTGGTTTGGATAACGTTGAGCATACAGCCACGCGATCGCTCCTCCCATCGAGCTACCCGCTAGATCGAAAGACTTAATCCTCAACTTCTCCATCAACTCATGTAAGAGTGTTGTTTGGTTCTCTAGAGCGTAGTCACTTAAAGGGAAACCGTTACTATTGCCATAGCCTGGTAAATCTGGGGCAATTGCCTGATAGCCCACTTCGGACAATTGACACATAATAGCGTGCCACTGCTCTTTGTCAGCAAACAAACCGTGTAATAGTAAAACCTTACGCCCATTACCCACCTGGCTGTAGGATAATGTACCGTTCCTAACCTGTGCAGTATAGCTAGCGATCGCACAACTTGAAGCTGGTGTTGCACGATTCACAAATCCGTAGCCCACTGAACCACTTAATACTAAAAGGAAGATAAATAGCCGAATGATAAACTTTTTCATAGGTTAATGTTTTAGAAGAGCTATTAAGGTACAAAAACTGAGGATGCAATCGGTTTGTTGAGCGTAAAATACTTATTAGTCTGAGTTAGCAGTTTGATGTGCTTTGCGTCGAGTCCAAGCAGAGATAATCGCGATCGCCAATATCCCCACTACGGAAGCGCCAATTAATAACTTTTCGCCTTGCAAAATGCCCGCGCCAACTGCCACAAGCGGAGGTCTTGCTAGTACAATACTTAACCCTAAAGCACTTATAAATCGCTGCCAAGGCACTCGGCATAAACCCGCCCCGTAGCTGATATAGTCAAAAAAAATGGACATCATAGCCCCTGTCAATAAGAAAAAATTGCCTCCTAGGTATTTTTTGCTCCAAAGATCGAGCTTGTTCATAAATCGATTACCTACAAACCGTTGCACCACTGGGCGACCATAACGACGAGCGATGATAAAATTAACGCTACAGGCACAAAAATCTGCGATCGCAACTATCACTACACCTTGAGCAAATCCAAACAATGCGCCTGCCAAAATTGCATAAGGTGTACCTGGGAATACAGGAACTACAATACAAAAGAGTCTTAGCAACATGATAATGAATGGTGTCCAAACGCCAAGTTGAGCAACATTATTTCTAATTTGCTCAATGCCAACTCGATTAATTAACCAAGTCGCGCCAGCAATCAGCAGGACAATAATACTAAGTTTAAGAATTTTGATAATTTTACGCTGCATAGTTAGGAGGTGTTACGAGGCATCTAAAAACTGCTGGTTTGACTTTTTCACTTTGGCAATCCAGCCTTTGTAGGAATTTAGAATCTCTGCATAAGGAACTGAACTTTCAAATACTAAATCCATTAACGATGGTACGAAACGATTGGGAAATAGTTGATGCAGCGTTTTGGCGAGTTTCTCTCTGAGTGCAAACTCAATTCCTAATTTGGCGGAAGAAGGATAGGAGTTATCGCTTAATTCTGCTAAAGCGTGGGCATCCGCTTTGCGGCGAATTGTAAACTGAGCAATAGCGATCGCCCAATTATCAGCATATTCATCTAATAACTTGTCAACAATGACGACATCTTCTAGGGCAGCGTTACAACCTTGACCGAGAGAAGGAGATACAGAGTGGGCGGCATCATCTACAATTAGGGTGCTATCGCCGTGATGATAGGGACTACCGCGAGTGGTTAAAACTCTAGATGACGATCGTTGCAAAAATGCCTCTGCTTCTAATGGAGTCATTAGTTTACCTACCTCTGGAAACTTTTTGTGAAAAAATTGCAGTACGGCTTCTGGGGTAGCAAGATCGCCTACCTGGTTGTTCTGTCGCGGAAACGAGACAATACCACTCATGCTACTATCCGGTTGACGAAGCAGGAATACAACTATGCCGTCATTGCTTCGCCAAGAATGAATTTTGTTTTGCTCTAAATGAATGTCTGATTGTTGGTTCGAGTCAAGTAAAATAATTGATTTGTAGTCTGTTGGCACGTATTTCTGCTCAAACTCAAATAGATCGGTATTGAGAAAATGCGATCTCACTACTGAACGCGCGCCGTCTGCACCAATTAACAAATCATATTTCTCAGTCAAACTTGTATCTATGGCTTCAGAAGCTTGGGCTGTAGGTTGAAAGGCGATTGTTTTGGCTGCAAAGTTTACTTTGGTGCAGGTATGATTGAAATGCAAATTGAGTCGGCTGTTGTCATATTTTTCAGTCAGTTTTTCCAGCAGCGTTATAACTAACCTGGTGCGATCGAGCGTCACAAAAGGTTTTTTTCTAGATGTTACTCGTGGTTTGCCACTTTCGTGATGAAAAACACCTCCGTGCATCTCTAAGCTAACCGCTCTGATGGCGGTTTCAATTTCGTCAATCTGACCGAACACGCTTATGCCCCGTTCGGTTAGGGTGATTGGGTAGGTTCTTGCTTTGGAGAACTCTATAGAGCGCGGATCGCTCTTGGCATCGTAAAGATCGATTTGATAGCGATCGCTGCGTCTTAGTAAATAATGCGCCATCAGCACGCCGCAGGATCCAGCGCCTACAATCACTACTTTCTTAACCATGCTACCTCTGAAAAAACGGATCGACATTTAAAATATTTATATAAAAAGTGAGGATTATCTATCAAATTCTGCTATGTACGAAGCCTCTAATTAGTTTAAGTTTTAAATAGTAACCGATCGCTTTTCATTAAACAATATAAAAGAAGCGATCGCACCAATAAAACAGATTGTCCCGAACAACTTCAGAGCCTTTACCCGAATATTTTCCGAACTTCTCTAACCGTTTTTATTGATAAACTTAGAATAACTGCCTTAGATAATTAGGCGATCGCAAGTTGGGGAGTCCTCCAGAAATGTCAACGGCTTAATAACGCCCGAACGATTATGCAAAATTAAAAGAGTATAATTTTTCTCATATATAGAAGGGCAATTTTATCATGCTTTTTTAACAGATATTTTTTTAACAAATACAGTGATAGTAATGACAAATGCTCCTAATGAAACGATCCGAGAGGCGATTTTTAAAGCAACCATTAACAAAAAATTAGTTGCTTTCAAGACGGCTGAAAAATGCTAAGAGCGCAAAAATTAGCATACTTGGGGGATGATTTAGCAAGTTGCTATACGGGGTGATTAAACAGGCAAGTAGAAACAGCCTAACTACGCTAATTGATAAGTGCATCGTCAACTAAAAAACCTTTTTTACTCGATTGATGTAAGGGGAGATTTCCAATCAAGCAATGTCAAAAACTTAAAGCCTTACGTTGAGCAAAATCAAATCTTTGCGATCGCCGTTGGCAATATAATTACTCATGGTAAACATCTTAATGCCGCGATCGCACAGTTTCTTGTAGAAATTAACAAGGTAGTTCCTGGCGCGACGCTAAAAAAATCTTATACACCGCTACGCTACTTGGACAGCGATAGACGAACTCACTCGCCGCCTTCAAATCTAAAAATCTCCTCATCATTATTGTATAAGCCTGAAAACTATTATCATGGGAAAACCTTTAAATATTTCAATTGTTGGATGTAGTATTGGGGGGTTAGCGACAGCGATCGCTCTGCTCAAACACGGATTTAACGTGCAAGTCTACGAACAAGCGCAAGCTTTGCGACCTATTGGTGCAGGTTTAACCTTGACTCCAAATGGGTTAAATAGCCTTGATGCTATTCAACCAGGGATAGTTGAGTCGTTAAAGCAAGCAGGCAGCGAACTGCATACACTTACTTTGAAGCAAAACACTGGAGAAACGATCGCGTTCAAACCGCTCTCGGTCTTGCAGCAATACGGGCAACCCATGTTAAATATTCAATGGTCGCGTCTCCAGGCTATTCTTGCATCAGCACTACCGCCCGATATTATTCATCTCAATCATCGTTGTGTCGGGTTTGAGGACTTCGAGAACAATGTGAGGCTCTTGTTTCCAGGTGAAAAAACTATTGATACAGACTTGCTGATTGGAGCAGATGGAATTAATTCCATTGTTAGGCAAACCCTGATCGGCGATGGGTTTCCCAATTATACAGATCGCGTTTCTTGGCGTGCTGTTATTCAGTGTAGCTTCCCACAACTCTTACCAAACTCATCTACTCTATTCACAGCAGTTGATGGCAAAAACTTTTTGCTAGTTGATGTGGGTGAAGGCTACACGTTTTGGAGCGCCAGTGCTTTATCAGTAGATGATTTTGTTCATCAAAAAGCTAAAACTCCCAAAAACCGCGTTTTAGAGCGATTTGCAGCTTGGGCGGAACCTGTAGGCGCAATCGTTGAAGCAACGCCTGTTGAGGGAATTGTAGAGCTACCTATTTGCGATCGACATCCTTTACAAACTTGGAGTAAAGGTAGAATGGTACTTCTAGGGGATGCGGCTCATCCAGTTGTTCCATCTTTAGGACAAGGAGCAAACATGGCTTTTGAAGATGCTTGCGAACTGGCAACGTGCCTTTCCACGACATCAGATATAGAAACAGCGCTCAAAAATTATGAAAATAGCCGTATTCCTCGGACAACAACCATCTACAATCGCAGTGCAAATGTAGGTTATCGCTCTTACCAATCCGATAGTGAAACGACAATGCGCGAAATGATTAATTCCCCTCAGATAAGTGAGAATGAATTTGAAGCGTGGCTCTATCGCTACAAACCTATAAGCTGTGCTTAACTTGCATTAGTACCCAACTATCAAACAAGATAAAAGATTGTTTTCTATGTAGGGTCTGTTAAATTTGCTTGTGATTTAAGGAAACAATCGTTGAGCGATCGCAACTTAGACTACATATAGCAAGCTACTTATCCTACAACTCTTTGGGAAACATTAAAGCTATAAAATTAGGGACTTTGAACCGGAGAGATATAATCTATGAAGATTTTAAATTCAAAACTTTTGTTTGCTGGACTGACAGTATTAGCTT
>QQTW01003563.1_pt1 | contig 11518 bp, 12 predicted proteins | sample 1904831 | NCBI WGS metagenome assembly QQTW01 (sample SAMN09435610, study PRJNA476489) | Subsurface metagenome, whole genome shotgun sequencing project.
GAGTTCGAACATGATGACGACCACGGACACGGTGATGTGCATGATGCCGCTGAGAGCGGCCCCGGCGCCTAGGAAGGCGTATGTGCCGGGTGTGATGCATGGGACGTCGGGTTCGCAGGCTGCGAAGAATTTGGAGTTGGGGAAGGATTCGTGCAGGGCTTGGACCAGGATGCCGACCATCCTGCCGAATGATGCGCCGATGGCCATTGAGGGGACGAATATACCGGCTGGGACTTTACAGCCGTAGGAGATGATGACGAGGAACGTGCGCAGCACCGTGGCAAATGCGAGGGAGAGCACCATGGTCCATCTATTCTTCGCTCTGTGATGCTTCAGTGGAAATTGTCAGTTTGGCACGCAAACATAAGGACTTACTCGCAGATCCCATCATAATCTTCAGCACCCTCACACTCTAGAAAAAGAATCTCCATACTCTCGGTCATGTCGATACGGAGGAACATGTTAGGGTAGCAAACCACAGCTGTGCCAGCAGCTAATAGTGCTGCCTCCATAATGGCATACTTCGTCAGGTACTTCTTCCGGAACGCCTGAGCTCTCAGATTCCATTTCATCACGAACGCGCCGTACAAACCGCCGAAGATGCCAATGAAGATGAAGAAGATGATCTCGAAGAAATGCCACGACCGATCGTATCGCACTTGAAACAGGACGAGTTGACCGGTGCGAAAGGGATTCATGGCCTATTCCTACTCAGCTTGTTTCAAGGTCATCCAAGTCAATGATCTTACCGCCAGAACTGCCGTAGCAACCAAAGCACAGAAGTAACTTCTCCACATGGTCTTGAGCGGAAAATAAGACGACATCTCCTGCGGATATGGTAAGATAGTGGTTATGTGCAGTAAGGCTTAGATCGTAGACGGACCTCTAAGGAGAATAAGACACCACCGATAGGGCTTCCAAAAGCCACAGCCACACCTGCAGCGGCGCATGCACTCAGGATTTCCCGAGTCTTTGCCGCATTGCGTTTGTACTTATCGAAGAATCGTGAGATGACATTGCCGGTACACACGGCATAGTGTACACTAGGGCCTTCTTTACCCACGGACAGGCCAGATGCGATAGCCAATGGAAGGCATATGGACTTGATCAACAGAGTCCAGAAGCCGAGAAACCCTTTCATGACAAACCCAGCAATGATGCATTTTATCTCTGAAATTCCAGATCCGGCAGCGTACGGAGCAAACGACTTGACCAGGGTTGCGGAGGTGAGGGCGAATATTGTCTGTTTCCTTAGTACAGTGTCCCCTCCCTCACAGGTAGAACGAGGCAGGACTCACTGAAATTAAGAAGTAAAGTAAGAAATTGACGGGCCAAAAAGAACTCCATCTATGCCATTCGTCACAACCTTCCGCTGTCAGCCTCTTGAACGCATGAGCAACTAAACAAGCATACCGTTGTCGGCGCCCCAGCAGCAAAACTGCTCATTCAAGTAAAACGCGGTTGTACAATACCCAAGCTTAACATCCGATAGCCACTCCGTGACAATGTTGAGAAACGCCGCATTCAAGCCTATCGCAACTCCAACCAACGTAACAACAATCCACGCCTGTCCCACGTCGTAGAGATCCCAGACCTTCTGACTCCAGCCAAGAATGCCCCGCCGCTCGATGAAATCCGCACCTTCTTTGCGCCTGGCTCTTCTCCGCAGCTGCTCGCGCGCCGCGTCTTGCACCCAATCTATCGTGGTGAAGTCCTCGTATCTTTTGATCTCTTCGATCTCCTCGGTGATCTGATGCTCGGCGCTGCCTGTCGTAGCTCCATGGCGCCCTTGCTCACCACCACTTGTGAGGGCGGATAGTCGACGAGAGATGGCCCGGTCCGGGAGGATCGGTCGACTGGGATGTTGCGCGGAAAGGGATGATGAGCGGGTGTTCATTACATCAGTCCGTTGCGCATCGTTGCTGTGCTCATTGTCTGGGGTGTAGAGTAAGCCCAAAGGGTGCAATACGGCAAGTCCCGATGGTAGGGGTCACCGTTGCCCGCATTCACCGGTGTCAACACAAGTAACAATTCGAGCACATCTCCTTTGCTATCAATTTTGGACTTGAACGCTCTCTGTTTCTACAACGCTCCGAATTCGTTTGATTAGTTTCATTCACTTGCTGTCTAGACGTGCAACTCTGCTAATAAGCCCCAACATATCCTCATTTTCGTGCAAAGAACAAGTTCGGGATCAACTCTGGGACTTTCAGGAGATATCCCCTTCCGGGCTAGCACGCTCATACTTCTATAAAGACGCAGACTGTTCTCATAATTTGCCCCCTAGCCTTGTGATTTGAAAACTGTTTCTTCGTTCCAGCCTCCAATCTGCCTCCTTAGGGCTTTGCAAGATATTGCCAGAAAAGACATTGACCCACTTGAATACGCCATGCCTTACAACAACACCGCGATACTACCATCTGAGGAGGTCACTGGGTCGGCAGTTCTACCGCGTGCGTGTATCTTCCCATCAAATGGCGTACCTAGCTAATAGAATACTCTAAGTTTCTCGTGTCAAGCGCATACTCCAACTTGACGAAGACATCATTCAGTGCTCCAACAATGCCGCATTCGTCATCACAGTGGCCACGGTAACCGATCCGAGTGAAGGGCTGTTCTAAGAATGGGCTAATGGTTGACAGGACATGTTCGTCCGGTACCTGGCAGAACAGGCACACAATGTGGTCAAGTCGGAGAGGAAGCCGAGGAAAAACATCCAGTACAAGGACCTCGGTATGTTACATGGTTATGTTATCAGACGACTGAAGCTGATATAGTTAAGCAAACGCTGTTGCTCGCATTGACAACCTCGAGTTCCTCTCAGACGTCATCCCTCGAACTCAGACGTACAGACAGTACAAGGAGAAAAAGGCCAAGGAAGCTGCGAACGGGTTTTCTGTCGAGCCTGGACAGACGACCTTAGACTCTAGGAAAAGTAATGCAAACGGCTCCAACGGAATGCTCGATCCTGATGACCAGGATGGGGCTGAGACTATCCCAGATGATGTCACGGAGCTGGAAGAGGTCAAAAAGGACACCAGGCCAGCTCAGACGAACGGAGGGGAGCTGATATTCAAACATTACAAGGCCAATGGTGCTGCGGGTCGACGAGAAGCTGAGGACATTGAGATGCAATAATTGTCTGGCTTTCTGGGCAGCATTTGGCTAAGGAACAGCATTTGCATGTATTTTAGTGGAGCTTGGCGTTGGAGTCTGGGCCCTAAAGTTGAGGGATTTCAAAATTATCTCAGTGCAAGAAGGAATTGTAACATAACCACTGTGATCGCACTCCTCTGCTCGAAAGTAAATACTTGTTCAATAATACTGCGGCATTTCGTTACAATGATGGTCAATTGAAAGCAACCAATCGCACGCACCGAGGAAGCTTACATAAACTTTGCCGACAAACCTCAATTACAACCATCATCAATCTCGCAGCCAAGCGCACTCGATTCCCAGCACTCTCTGCTCATTCACCTGTGTCATGGCTCCCCTTACCACGACCACTCACACATTACTGCGCTCATGCGCACGGCATTCCTCACCCGCTTTACTCGCCCCAGCGGCCGCCATCCAACGAAGGGGCAGGGCAGATGTCATCCATCGAGCCACGGCGGGCGAGTACCAGCGAACCTCATCATTCGACAGTCCCTTCCGCGGCGCCGATCCCCAGCCTACGACTAAGATCCCAAATTTCGGAAAATATATGGCCAAGGGAGGGGAGACGAGTAACAAGGTGTTCTCGTATTTCATGGTGGGGACGCTCGGGTTGTTGACCGCGGCTGGAGCGAAGGCGACGGTACAAGGTGAGCAGTTACCGAGATTTTTGGAGCGCACTGCTGGTGCAATTGATGTGTTGGGTCTGGTGGTTGGAGTTTGAGCGGGATTGCTGACGCCCGGCGCTTGCAGACTTCCTGGTCAACATGTCCGCATCCGCGGATGTTCTGGCTCAAGCTAAGGTGGAGATCGACCTCGCGGCCATTCCGGAGGGCAAGAACGTACGTTCCGATACATTCTTACAACAAGGAAGCGATCTACAGGACTGATTGGAAGCCACAGATCATCATCAAATGGCGAGGCAAGCCAGTATTCATCCGCCACCGCACCCCCGACGAGATCAAAGAAGCCGAGAACGTAAAGTGGGAGAGTTTGCGAGATCCTCAGCCCGATTCTGACCGTGTCAAGAAGCCGGAGTGGTTGATCATGGTCGGTAAGTTAGTCAATGGCGATGGCTCATTCCTCACTAAGCTGAAGTCGCCGCATTGGAATCATGAGTACACTGACACATCTCAACAGGCGTCTGCACACATCTAGGATGTGTGCCAATTGGTGAATCTGGAGATTTCGGTGGTTGGTTCTGTCCCTGCCATGGATCCCATTACGATATCTCAGGTCGCGCCAGAAAGGGACCTGCGCCTTTAAATTTGGAGGTTCCACAGTACGACTTTCCGGAGGAGGGTAAAGTATCGATTGGTTAGAAGGGTAACGAGGACAGTTGGAGGCTCCAAGTCATCGACGTTCTGCACGTTGGTGGATCGCTGCAAGTAGCATAGAAAGGAGACGAAGTGGAGGTTCGTTGCATCTTTGAGCGCGACACAATTGATGTAGATTTGTACAAAACACTCTGGAGTTCACACGTCTTGTCGTTCCAGGGAAATATCATTGTAAGATGCTCTCCGCATTGGACAGTGAAAATGGCCCTTGACGCCTGCAATGCTTGGCAGATAGAATTGTCACGATATGCTCCCTCCCTAAGCCGCTGATTTAGGCTTCTTCGTCCCGTACTTTGACCGACTTGTGATTCGATTTCCCACTCCACCCTATAACACAGTCCATCAGCATCTGGGTATCCAGGCAACGGTGTGAAGCCAAGTATCAAACATACCAAATCCAACGCCCCCCTAACAAGATGATACCTCACGCCCGGACAATCCTGACTCCTGCCCCCCCTCACAAGCACCACACTATGCTGCTGCACATTATGTCCTACCCGCCCTGTCAGCCCTCATTCTCTCACCCCCTTCTAAACCTTCCTCCCCTCCCCAACTCTTCGTCCCCGCAAACCTAAACCACAGCAACGAAAGCTCGGGACGACATACCTTCCCCCGGAATATAACAAGTAACCACCCTCCCACTACTCAACCGCACCTTGGCCACTTTCCGTTCCGCCGAATTCGGCTTCTTCGGCTTCGTGATGCCCACGCGCAAACACACTCCTTTCATCTCCGGCCGGTCGACGAGCGCGGGAGAGGTTACCTTGCGAGCGCGTTGCGCGACGCGGCAGCCGCGCGCGACTTGGTTGTATGTGGTGGGCCGGATGGCCGAGGTGGTGAAGGGGTGGTGGCGTGTCCTTGAGGTTGGTATTCGGATTGTGGGTATGCGAAGAGACTGGAGCTTGGAGCGTGGTTGGAGGGTTGAGGTTTGGGGGGAGAGGAGGTTGAGGACTGAGGCGGGTCGCAGGGAGCGGTGGAGATGTTGGAGAGCCATTGCTATGGTACGGGTCTGACCCTCAAAGGGTTATGGTTACGGTCGTGGTGGTTTGGCGGCGGACTGGGGCATAGAGGAGATCTTCAGACGTGGATTTACTCGTACCTCTATAGAAGATTAACGGCATCACCCCGCTTTTGGAATAGAACGAGCGCCGCTTTAATGTTACGCGAACCGGTGACGATCACCTAAACCCATTTGACCAAGGCTCATCTCCTTGTCGACGTTCTCACACCAGAAATTCTAACTCCACTGCGTTTCGATTGCTCAGCTTCAGTCAGCTGCCATGTCTTCAAAAAAGACATTGATGTTCAAAATGGAAAACAAGTTACTGAGAGTGAACCTTTTTTTTATCCTAGATCCACGTCGCGCTCTGCCCTACGTTGACGAGGTAGTTTGCTTCGCCATTATGTATGCACTGCACCTCTTCTACTACCACGGTCTCGGGTTTCTACGACAGGTAAGCCGTCATCACTCCTGATTTGCGATCACCGCCCCATGCTAGGTCAGGGATAGATGGGCGTTGACCTCTTCCTTCCATTAATTTCGCTCCGTCTTCTTTTCTCCACTGCCCCTTTGTCTGAACTCGACAGCCCAAATATTGTGCCTCTGCTTGCAATGCTAGGAGTTTCTGGTTCAGCGCAAGGAACGCTTTGAACCACGTCTGTGGCTCCGCATCGGCCAATGCCTCTTGACCAACCAAGTCCACCCGCTCATACACACCATCTCTTCTTCTCTCTGCACGTTCCAGCGCCGTCAAGTCATCCTCATCTCTATCATCCGGATTCAATCCTCTCAAATCCCTTCTAGGTAACGCAGCGTGTCAATATCTCCATCTCTTGCACTGATATGAAGCAGAGTTGAACCAAACCGATCTCGAACGGTGTGATCGCAACCACGCTCAAGCAAATATTTGAAAGTCCCAAACTGATGTCGAACCAATGCGTAAGTAAGAGGCGTGAATCCTGCATTGCTTTGAATTTCCAGGTCTGCCTTGTGTTGAACGAGCTTGTCAATGACTTCAATGTTCCCGTATCGCACAGCCCAGTGCATCGGGGTCCAGCCCTGACCATCTTGAGCGTTTAGGTCGGCCCCTTTGAGGTAAAATTTCTCAATGGAGGAAGTAGTGCAGGTTAAGGCGAAAGTAAAGTCATGTAGCGGAGTTCCACCCCGTCTGTTCCTTACATTAACATCGGCTCCATGATCCAACAACTCATCAAGGCACCGCTCATCGGAGGGGGCTGAGCTGTGCGGCAAATGACGAGCATGTGCCAAGTGATGAAGAGATGTTCTTCCTTCACTGTCTGCAATGTTAGGGTCTGCGCCCATTTTTAGAAGCTTCTCTATCTTGCGCAAATCACCCTTTGCGCAGGCCCATGAGAGTGCGTTACGCCCTAGCTGATCTAGCTCGTTGATAAGCTCACGGGGTGTTGTACATATGACTTCTTCAGATGAAGCACCATCAGGACCTAAATTAAGGACCGCAGCATGCAGTGGGGTGAACTGAAATTGGTCGAGTTCCACTTCTGAGCCAAATATGTCGAGCTGATCTCTGGGTCGAAACTGTGTGTCTATCAAAACCGGGTACCAGAAATACAGATAGCTGGACCTATGAGTTGCATTAAGCTATGTTCAACAAAAGAAGTTCCGAGTTCACACAATGATCTGCTATCCAATTGGAATATATCCACGCCGAGACGCTTTAGCTCTCTGAAAAAGCTGCTGTTATCATTGATACACTGTGTCAAAGCAATCTATAATCACAACAAATCAGCTGCGGTATTTTTAACGAGGACGAACTCACAGCGATCGAGGATTCGCCTTCTTCGTTGACGTCTCTGACTGAGCCTTCTCCATTCGCTATCATCCTTCTGATACTTGACATGTCTTGACTTCTTAACGCCTTAGAGATCTCAGAATCTTCGGACGGATCCTCAAGATCCGTAGGACTGACTCTGGTATTGGAGGCCGCGTCTGCAGCACGACAACTCGATTGAGAAACCACCAAGGGAAAATGCATGAACCCACAAATCTGGAGACATTTCCTCCTTGCGCGGAAAGATGAGTTGCAAGGTTTGGTCACCAGTGGCAAAGCCTCGTTGTCAATGAAAACCGAGCCAGGCAGGCGCTCAAAAAGGCCGGGGCTTTCTAAGTTAGCTCATCTTGTGGCGAGCACACGAACAGAATGGCCCGTAAGGCTTGCTGCTAACAGTACGAAAAATGATCGGCTGAGTTGGGGACGGATCAGGCTCAGTTGGCAGATTCAGAGGAAGTTGTCATGTGCTGCTGCAAGTCATTTTCATGTTGATCAGCTGCTCTAGCAAGTGGGAGAGCTGGTCGCTGTGGTTGCGGCAGTCTCGAGTCTATTACCCGAAACTAGGACTGGACCGGGGGCTGGGTACAGCCGCTGCTGCGTGTTTGAGGGCTTAAGGAGTTTCGGCTGGAGCAGTCGTATACAAACGGCACGGCGGTGATTCCGAATGTACTGTTTGAACCGTTTCGGCAGCGGTTGACGGAAATCGTGTGTGCTGCTGCCTGAGACAGTATCACTCCGGTTCCAGAAGATATAGGCTGCTTAGAGGAGGGTATGTCTGGTGTTTGTTCTGTTCCTGGCACTTCGCATACGTGGCCAACATGTCAGATGGCTATCCTAGAAACGCTACCATACAACTGAATTTCTGCTAGCTAGAGTCATAACCTAAATGAACCTTGTACCTAATCTATACATGCTTCTGCAGAATTGTGTGTACTTCATCATTGTTCTAAATTTGAATCTTGCTCTGCTGGGCAAGAACTAGGTCTTGCTCGAAGTGTGATATCTTTGTTGGCGATTGCGAGAATGATACTTCAGTACTTGAGTCGGTGCTTCGTGAACCTTATTCCAATTCTATAAATTGTGTTTTAGAAACAAAGTCTATAGGCAGCCGTCGTTGAATTTTCTATCAAACCACTACACTCTCAACCAATCTTTTTTTCCGCGCCCTCAGAGTGCGGCAGCTTCGACACCACCTTCTCGCACAAAGTAATGAGGGAGCCAGCATTTGTAATATCGAGCGTTGTGAGCTCGACCCCAAGCTTAATCCGGATCCAATTGCGCAGCTCGACAGCAGACAGCGAATCGAGTCCGTACGCCATCAGAGGCCTGCCCGGCTCCGGTTCCGTCTCTAGCCGCAGGATCTTCACAAACTGCTCCGATACTATCTCCACGCACGCATTGCACAAGGAAGCCGCATCAGCCTCGGACTTTTGCATCATGCGGAAATGCTTGATTGCTTGTTCGCTCTGGTCGCTGCCCGCGCCATCGTCCATGCCACCGGCCTTACTGCCCCCACGGCCATTAAACAGATAGCTGAAACGAGGCTCGCGCGCCAAATCGGAATCGCCTTTTGGGAGTGGGAAGCCGATACCTGTGATCATCTCGGTGCTGCTGTTCGCGTTAATCGGTGCGCTGGCGTCCTGCTGCAGGATCGAGTACGTTAGGATCTTGCGGAGCATGCTTTCGTTGATAGGCGTCCACTGCCGCTTGTCAAAGCGGGTGTCTAAACCGGAATCTTGCTCAGCGACGTAGCCTACGTCTTCGATCAATCCGAGGTCGACGGTATTGGCACGCAGGCCTAGCGTTTTCCGATAGCTGGCGAAAGCATCAAGGAACGTGTTGGCTGCTGCGTAGTTGGCCTGGCCCTTGTTGCCTACCACACCTGAGGTACTTGAGAGCATGGTGAAGAAGTCGAGCGGTCGGGTTTGAAATTCTTGAGACGCCCAGTGGAGGTTCCAGGTTCCCTGGACCTTGGCGTTGATGGCGGTGTGATAGTCATCCAGCGTCATCATTTCGAAGGGTTTGTCCTGCATTTTCCACGTTAGAAGAGCACTTCGTATATTATCAAATATCAGAAAGACTTACCCGAAGCACCATAGCTCCTTGGATAATACCAGAAATTCTGGGACTCGCGGATTTGAACATTTGTCGAACAGACTCAACATTGCCAACATCCCCCTTAGCCTCAGTAACTTTGCAACCATGAAAGGCGCAGCCGTCCACTATCCTGATTGATGCAGCATCATTGATGCCACTGCGACTGCTAACAATAATATGTCGAGCACCATGCTGAGCCATATGAATTGCTAGAGTCCCACAGGCACCTTTTAAGCCCCCGACGATGAGGTAGGAAACATCAGGCTGTAGCTGAAGTTTGCGAATCGCAGGCCTGATAGTTACCTGTACGTCTTCTTTTTCTGCATTGGATATGACGATCTTGCCGAGATGTTTTCCGCTCCTGATATATGCCAGAGCAGGGATGATATCCTCGAATCCAAAGGTAGTGATCGGGTGGATTGGCTTGAGATGATCGGCCTCAATTAGGGCAAAGAGCTCGTCAAAGAGTTTTTCAATTACTGAGTCTGTCATGTCCTTGGTATACGAGAGATCCAATGCTCGGAAAGAGCAATTTCGATCAAAAGGCTCCATGCTCAAGGTGTTCCGGTCGACAATGTCTCTCTTACCAATTTCAACCATGGTACCGCCGTCAGCGACAATCCTCCAAGATGCGTCCAGGAGCTCCCCAACCAAGGAATTGATGATGCAGTCAACACCACGACCACCCGTCTCTCGCATGATTTCGTCCGCAAATTTCGTGTTACGGGAAGAGAACATCCGGCTTCGTGGGATACCATGGGTGCTCTCAAGGAATTGGCGCTTTTCTTCTGTTCCGACAGTGACGTAGATCTCAGCCTTCTTGTATTGAGCCAACTGAATGCAGGCGATACCAACTCCACCTGTTGCTGAGTGGATGAGAATGGACTGGCCCTCTTTCAAGTTCGCTAAGTGGTATATGGAGTAGAGGGAGCACAAGTACACCGAAGGAATGGTTGCGGCTTCCTCAAAGCTCATTGAGGCTGGGATGAGATGGCAACGCTCGACAGGAACCCGGACACGATTCGCATAACTGCCTCCTCTCAGCATGCACACACGGTCACCAACCTCAAATTTCGTCACTCCCGGCCCAAGCCGTTTAACAACGCCCCCACATTCGAGACCAATGTTGTGTTCGTCGTCTGGCACAATTCCCATGGTGATAGCGACATCTTTGAAATTGACACCCGCAGCCACCACCTCAACCTCAACATTTCCTGCATCGAGTTGACCCTCCTCAAGCTCTGTCTCGCACCACATCAGACTCTGCAGCGTGCCTAATCGCTCAGCTCTGAGCTGCACTTGCACCTCGGTACCGTGGAAATCTTTGACGATAGGCTCAAGACCCTCCGCTTCAGCGTTCTTAAAGTTATTCACAGCAACGTCTGGCATGATCCGCGGGATGTACAGCAAACCATTGCGCTCCATGTACTCGGTCTCGGCGGAGTCTTCGCGTCTGATTAATGCGAGTACTCTTTCGATCGCCCAGGATGTTGCTGGGCTTGTGCTGGACTGGACGTCCAATGTGATCAGCTTCGCCGAGCTATCCTCTTGACGTGCCACTCGGAAGAGACCATTGATCATTGCATTGTCTGGGTTTGTGACAGAGTCTTGCGCCCCTTTGGTGACCCAGAGAAGGGGATTCCCGGAGCTGACAAGCCCCTTGATGGTCTCCCACTGTTTCCCATCGGTCTGTGTAAGAACCGGATTCCACAGCTCGTCGAGAATCAACACTACTGCTCCGTCTCTTGGTTTCGAAGAAGAATATGTTTGGTGCCTAATTGTCCAACCCGACGCCTCCAATAAAGATTGAAGGGTTGGCGGAAGGGCTTGTGGCGTGGTCTTAGCTAGACGGACGACGAGGAGATTCCTCTCTAAACCAGTTCCCGAATACGTTTCAGTGTTGCTCCACAGGTACGCTAGACTGCTGTCGCTCGTAGTAGCAATCTCGAGTCTTGAGCTCGAATCATTAGCGTAGCCGTATTGGGAAGACTTTTTGGCTGCATCCTGGTCCCAGGCGGCGGAACTAATAGAACTTGTCGACCTGTTGACCTCAGAGCCTGAAGACTCAGACGGTGTCCCGGGCGTTTCGGGGGATTCGGCCGAAGGCGTTGGGTTGAC
>QQTW01003564.1_pt1 | contig 11516 bp, 12 predicted proteins | sample 1904831 | NCBI WGS metagenome assembly QQTW01 (sample SAMN09435610, study PRJNA476489) | Subsurface metagenome, whole genome shotgun sequencing project.
CTCCCGCCTCCTACCTCGCCCTCCTCCTCTGTGCCACCTACGGCGTCTACGCCTCCCTCTTCCTCCGCCTTCTAGGCAAACACCGTCTCGCCCAATGGACCGTCGCCCGCTCCTTCGACCTCGTCATGCGCTATGCCACTGGAGTCCGCTTTATCGTCGTCGACGGCCAAGAACACCTCGCGTCGAAACGCCCTGTGGTGATCATAGGCAACCACCAGACCGAACTCGACGTCCTTCTTATCGGCACCATCTTCCCTAAATACTGCTCCGTGACCGCCAAGAAGAGTCTCGCCCGTGTGCCGCTGCTCGGCTGGTTCATGAGTCTGAGTGGAACGGTTTTTATTGATCGTGTGGATCGGAGTCAGGCTATGAAGGCTTTCGAGGGCGCAGCGAGGGAGATGAGAGAGCACAGGCAGAGTGTTTTTATTTTCCCTGAGGGGACGAGGAGCTATGCGCGGGAACCGGTATTGTTACCATTTAAGAAGGGGGCGTTCCATCTGGCGGTGCAAGCAGGAGTGGATATTTTACCTGTGGTAGCGGAAAATTACAGCCGGGTTTTGGACGTACGCGCGAAAAGATTTGTGGGCGGGAGGATTCGGGTGAAAGGTGAGTAATACTCTTTTTTAATTTTGAGAGGGGTGTATGTATGTATGGTATAAGGGATTCTAACATTGTGGATGTAGTCCTCCCCCCAATCTCGACCAAAGACCTCACAGCCACAGACGTCGATAAGCTCACTCTCGACACGCGGGAGAAGATGCTCAATGTCCTGGAAGGATTCGCCAAGGATCCCGGCTCGAAAGCTGTCCTGCAAGCTTCGGCCAAGAAGGTACTTTAAAGAAGGGGGGAATAGAGCTCGGGAGATAGATAGACGGATGGATGAATAGACAGATCTAGACGCCATGGAAAGGAAAATTGAACATAGCATGCCCAAAAATGAAGATGTCGGTCCGGCTACACTATGTATCTAGCACATGCGAGCCACATTGACCTCGGATGGAGGCCCAGCCACACGTTCCATGTCTCTATCCTACACAGATACCGAGCCGCACGACTCCCGAGACACATTCTTCGCCGCGCTCAGGAGCCATCCGCCTACTACTACTACTACTAGCCAGTCAACTAGACGGCGGGGGTGTAGGCAGATCCAACTCGCGTCGAGAACGCGGCACCCGCCACGCGCACAACGCGGAAGGGGGGATCATGCATCATGCATCTCATCTCTGGCGGATCACATGAAGTATTAGAAGATCCTGCATCCTGCATCCTAGATTGTGGATATACTTCGAGAAGGATCAGATGGTATACAGTGTCTACACTGCCATGAGGACGAGGAGGGGGAGGAAGATTAGGGAGGGACCTCATCGAGGATTATAGTATAGTATATTATATTATATGATAATGTGTTGTATTGTGTATTATCGTATTAGCCAAGGAAATCCAGGCCTGGATGCGCATTTCTATTCTACTAGTTCTTTACAAGTATCGTGTAGTGGAGCTAGCTACTAGCAAGCTTTCGCAGGGGGACGTTAAGAGGATAGAGGGGGGGACTTAAGAGGATGGAGGAGGGAGGGACGCCCAGTGATCATTACGATGACCCTTTTACTCTTTCTCTGCTTTCCCTTCGCTTTACGCTTTCTCGGGGGGTGTTACTGCGTATTAGTGAATACTACTTAGTACTAGTAAATAGTAGTAGCTACTGCTTACTGGCTAAGGGGAGGAATTCACGATAAGATGGATTGGTAGATGCCAGATGGAGATGGAGATGGAGATGGAAGGGGGAAGGGGGAAGGGGGGAAAACGAAGATCGGGAGATCGCGGATATCCCTGTACTATGACCACTACTGTACTACTTAGGTACTGTGGTTGGATACAATAGTGCCAGTGGTGTGTTTGGCTTCTCTTCCCTTCTCTTGTCTTCCCTTTCCTGCACGTGGTGGTCGGGGCTTGCTGATGGTGCTTTGGAGTATCTGGAGGACGCTGTTGAGGGGTAGGGACGAGGAGTTAGGGAACGAGGGCTTTTCTGGAGGTGTTGGAGGACGGTTTCTGGGTCTGGTGGTGAGATGTAATGTAGTGGTTTGGGGTGCACCGGGGGTAAAATGTTATCTGGACGCTTTAGCGCGCTCTTCATATTCATACAATCTTCATTCCTGCCTTGTTTTGGCCCGGAAGAATCTTTCTCCAGCCCCTTCTCAACCATCCTACCGCTCTGTCGAATCCGGTCTAAACGCCCCCAGCACCCGGCGCATTCGGATCGTTCTTCAGCTCGAGCAGCAGCTCCCTCATCCTCTTCTTGGTGCTCCCCTCTCCACCACCACCCTGCCCCTTGCCACTCAGATCTGCCAGTTTCGCAATCCTCTCCCAACTCGTCCCTCCCGCTGTGGTATCCTCACGATTCTGAATGAACTCGGCGGCTTGACGTGCTGTCTCGGCCTTCTGCTTGTCGGTCTTGCGGTTGTAGGATTCATAAAAGTCGTCAATATCGCGGCGGGCTCTGGCGATTGTTTCTTCCTTTCTTGCGGCGGAGGAGGCGTCGCGGCGGGAAATGTCGGCTTCGCGTTGCTCACGCCATTTTCTGCAGAAGACAGTGTTAGATCGGGCATTCTGGAGAGTGAAGTGAGGACGATCATCCTCCTCTGTTGAGAGAAGTCTGGTGGTTATGCTTACCGAATTGGTTCAGGTTCCTCTTCGCCCGAGGGCCCGGTGTAGTTGTTGATGCCAGAGATTTCTGATAGACCAGACCCGCCTGTGATCTTCCCATCTGGTGCAACAGCCTGATTGGAGTTTGTCAGCCAAGTAATAGAATATCAGCGCTGTCCATAGGTGTGCTCACTTGATTTTGAGTGTCAATAGCTGGGTATGAGTTCTCAAATTCAAGGTCTTCTTGAGTGGTAGTAGCTGTAGGTTGTGTTTCGCGAAAAGGTACATCGTCACCTAGTAGGTCGTCTTCACCGTCCTGAACAGTTGCGGATGTTGTGGTTCGGTCTTGCTCAGTAGCAAATTGGTCTGCGTCTACCCCTAGAGCAGCACGCTCGCGATCGAGAAAGCTTCCTTCTGCTGGAGCTGTGCTAGGCGGGTGATCCCCTACACACTAGTCAGATATGCAAGACCTCGTATGTAGAGAGATCTTACCCAGGTCAAGGTCGTCAATGCTGGGAAAGCGATCGGCCATGGTGCGGCCAGTTTGCGGGTGCGGGAGAGGGATCTTAGAGGGAATTGGCCGGGTTTTTGAAAATTGGCGGATTAAAGAGTAGTATGCAGCGATGGGTTGGGAGATGTCGCGTTTTTCATATACGCTCAGGTAGTCGTTCTCATAGAATATAGGCACAAGTTCAGAATAATCGTTTGGTGACTTGGGAGGACGGGTTGCCTTGTCTGGCTGTTGCCAATCATTTTCCTCTACAAGCTCCATGATCTCAGTAGATAAGGAAGGTCTGCCGAGTCACGGGTGTCTTAAAAGCGGCGGGAACGTTTACCCGATATAAGCTCTTCCAGTAAAAAGGTCTTGGCAAGCTAACCACATCAGCTGGGAAGCTGTCTATTTGTCTAGCCAGCCAGAATCTGAGTACGTTTTCGCATGTATGCACACAACTTGGTACATGGATGTCGAAGTTGCCCTCGCTATGGTTTTTGCTCAGTCAGCTACCTCTTTGATTCTCTAAGACAGGAGCTGTTTGTCGGCACACGTTGTGTTGTAAATCTTAGTGCCATCTCCGCAGCCATCTGACGACTACAGCACAGAGACTACAGATCCGAAGTTCCCTATTGAATACATCATGGCCTTCACAGATGAAGCTCTCAAGGCAAAGCTATCGACGCTTAACGAGTCCCAGGACAGCATAGTGAGTGTATCGCAATGGATCATGTTCCACCGGTAAGCCCCGACCACAGCACCTGAGAAGAAGCTCTACTTACTCACATCTCCAGTCGACATGCAGATAGAATCGCGTCCTTCTGGCTCCAACGGCTCCGAGATTCTAGCGCTGCGAAACGCCTGACTCTTCTCTACCTGGTCAATGAAATAGTCCAAAATTCCAGAGCACGCCGGAAGGATGACTTTCCTAATGCATTCTCTCCCATCATGGCCGAAGCGGTGCAGACCGCATACCGAAGTTCCACAACAGAAATTCAGCAGAAGATCCGACGATTGATAGAAGTATGGCGATCACGCAACGTGTTTGAGGTTCCCATCCAAGATGCGATTGAAGCAAGATTAGATGAGATCGATAAGACTAGACCTGCTGGGAAGAAGTCATTGATGGGTGGCTCGCTCTTCGGCTCTTCTAGTGGCAGTGGTGGCCTTCCGAAGGAGCTGGAAAGCCTTGCTCCCCTCCAGCTCGCAGTATCAAAAGCAAATCTGTCAACCACGTCCACTCTAAACACAGCAAACACAGAATACGACAAATTAAACGATCAAAGCGCACAACTACCCACCCCACCACTCCATGCCGCGCGCCTAAGCGCCCTTCTCAAGAGCTTAGCCATAGCCGAATCCTCCGTCGCAGAAATCGTCAAAGCCCGCAAAGCCCTGATTTCCGAGTTGGAGAAAATCCTAGAAACGAACCGTACCTCCCTCGACAGAGAAGAAACCACTCTCACGGATCTCCAAAACCGCAAAAACGAGACGGAAGCCAAACGCCGTGACGTCGAAGACAACATCCGACGCGCGGCAAACGCCGAATCCGACACCATGTACAGCAACAACGGCAACGGCGAAAGATCTGAGACTTTCGTCGTGGGTATGGACAAAGAGATGGACAGACCGGAATATGAAGCCCTGACGCCGCCGCCAGTCGAGGCGTTGACACCACCGGGTGGCTCACCGAGAATGGATCAGCAAGACGAGTTCCAATTTCAACCGCCAGCACAGCCAGCCGACACTGCGACAGGAGAAGCAGAATCAGATCGTAACCCTGATGTACAGAATCTCCTTGCCTCCATGTCCTCAGCTGGGGCCACTATCCCGCCTAGAGCGAGACCCGCAGCTGGTGGACAGCGTCCTGGCATGGGCATGGGCATGGGCATGAATGGATATAGTGGCAGTGGCAGTGGTAGCGGAAGGGGTAACATTTCGAAGAAGCGGAAGGTCGGGCACCAGGCGAGCGTTGGTGCGGGGGAGCTACCGCCGGGATTCGGGCTGGATCTCGATGAGGACGTGGCGGAGATGATTAGGCAGGAGAGTGGTGGTGGTGGTGGAGGTCTGAGTTGATGGATGGGAGATGTAATGGAAGATCAGGGAGGTATGCGAGAATGGAAGTGCGGTGTAAGATATCATCAGGGCAACAAGGCAAGGTGCATCTATGCATGTACGGTATGCACAGGGTTGCGAGTTGAGGGAGGGAGTGAATGCAGATAATGCGTTGACATGCCTTACTCACTTACCCACCCACTCCTCTCCCTCCCTCCCCAGCCCATCATTTCAGGTCAGATCGGGGCAGGATAGGACAGGAACCGCCGCAGCATCACCCTTCTTCTCCTTCTTCTTCTTACTACCCATACAAACGGCTTACACGAGTCCCCGTCTCCATACGTCAGGGGCACAGTACCCGTACCCGTACCTTGTATAAGTACGAGTACAAGTTCGAGTTACAAGCCAGCTAGGAAGGGGATTGCAAACACATATACCACACATACGCATACGCAGACGCAGACGCAGACGCAGACGCGTTGGATGGGGCTTCGCTTTGCTTCGCTTTGCTTTGCTTCGCTTCGGGGTGTAAATATCGTGATGGTATCTTTCCCCTCTTTCTTAAGGTCTGGATGGAAAAGGGGGGTCCCTCTTCCTCTACCCCTACCCCTACCCTGACTAGCAGGGTGGTTTTTCGTGGTATCTTCTTCCTCTTTCGGGGTCTCAGTCTCCTTTGGTATGGTGGTGGTGGTGGTGTCTTAATCTTATGGCCTGTCTTCGTCTTCGTCTTCGACACCACAATCCCCCTTCACAACCCAAAATCTTAATGATCGATGGAACAACGACTCGGACATCTTCATCATCATGGGGGGCGTTTTGCATCAAAAAATGGCAACTCAAAAGAGAAGACCGTCCCAGAGCAAAAGAAGAAGAATCACGAGCGACTGCAGCAGTTCTCTGAAGACGCCAGACGCGGAGTTCTAGGACGGTTGGGGAAAGAGCTGATACGAGGGATCTTCTGGGGTTTCCTCGCCTGGGATTGATTGGTGGGCACTGGGACAGACTACGGTGGGAGTCACAGACCTGTGGGTCGAGCATCAGTCGAGCTCTGTGAGCTTCCAGGACAATCTGGTTTTTCGTGGCTTACTCGTGGCTTGACGCCTTCTGCTCCAGAGTACACAAGACACCCTCGTTGACCCGCTATCCTACATATCTCCTGACACGACGCAAGTAACCTTTTTCTTTTCATCATGCCCCTTTCCGTCTATACGCTCTCCTCCTCCTCCTCCTCCTCCTTCTTCTTCTCTCTCTATTCCCCAAGACGCTTCCCAACCAACCACGCTGCTGTATCCCAAGCCGAACACCTTAGTTCTGCCTTCTGCCCCGGTCGGACAGCCAGGCTCCAAAAAGAGAATCAGCAGTCAAAAATGCAGAGAGGATAACCAGTCGGCTTGACACGGTGAAAACGAGAGAAAACCTGAACCATCAAAAGAAGCAGGTTAGGGGAGACCTTCATGCCAATGATGAAATCGCCTGAATTCCCACCTCCAAGTTATTGGAGGCTCTCCGGAAGACGGGATTGCCTGGTCCCATTGTCATTAAGGTTCAGCTTGCACGGTTTCACTGAACAGACTTCGCCGCTGCGGACTGGTAAATACAACTTCATGGCAAGGGGGGGAGTCAGCCTAGGTACACAGGGATGAAAGCATCTCAGCCGGAAAAGCGGATCCCGCTGCTTTCTCTTCCGTTGTTGTTCGTTTTTTTTTCGTTGTTAGGGTACCATGCACAATGCACAATGCAGGAGAGAAACAAGACAGAAAGTCATCACTCATGAATGGTACGACGTTATTGACTTATCATATATCCACGGCTGAATCTCAGGCCCAGTACAGTACCACCTGGAACGGGAGGATTGATTATGATCTGGAATGGATTCGCTAAGCAGTGCTACATTACGCGACACGGCTCCCCAACACTCTGTCGCGCATGACCTTCTGAAGGCCCTGCTGTCGCCCTTGAACCTGACAGGTCAAGGAGTTGGGCACATCCTTACTCTTCGTGCCCCGTGGGACCGCACTGTTGGTCGCTTGAGCCGAAACCTTTTCGCTGATCTGCAAGTCTCCCAACGCCAGCCCAAGCGACTTCGTGGCAGGCCTGGGTGTCTCTTCCTCCAGCTTCATTTTCACATCCTCATCTACCGATCTACTCGACGCCGGAAGACGCAGACTCTGTATCTGATCCGATAGCAGATCGACTTGAGACCTCTCCAGCTGCTGTCTGGATGCAGCAGACTCCACGCCTTCGCTGCAAGGCAGTTCCACCCTATCTGCTGCTAACCTCTTCCTGATGTCCTCGAAAAGTAGATCCATAGGTGCCATGTAAGCCGTCTTGCTTTGCCTACCCCATGCCAGAACATGTCCACAAAGTCGCCCCGTCTGAGGGTCGTAGATCCACGCACCACTGTCGCCTGGGACGCCAAAGCCACCACCTTCAACCACCCAGCTGCTAGAGAAGGAAGTCCGGCCGTGCAGCTTGACGAGGGCTAGCGCTGGGGAGATGCGGCCCGACTGGAGGCCAGAAGTCCGCCCATGACATTGCACAGGGAGGCGGGAGAGGGTAGAGGACGGAGCGATGGTAGTGAGGTGTCTAACGGAGGGACTTGGGACGCCCGCGGGTGCTGCACTTGGTTTCCCTTTGGGTTTTCGGCACTTTTTGGATGTTGTGAGGTGCTGATGGATGGTATTGCCAATGGCAAGTCTTTCGTCACGGATCTTGATCAATGCCCAATCTATTTCGTGTTTGAGGTTCCCTGTAACAATTCTTCGAATACCTGAAGATGCGTGCACATAGCCGAGCGAATGACTTGCTAGGTGGTCCTCATCGCGGTCTTCTACGCAGGGAAAGAAGTTGTCATCCACATCGTCGATGGCAGGCTGAGTGACATATACTTCTTCGTCATCTGCAGGATCGATACCGATCGTGTCGCCCACTGATGCTCTATCGTCGTCGTCGTCGTCGTCATCGTTACCGATGTCTGAACTGTCTTCCTCATCCGAGTCTGATCCGAAATCATCCTCAAGACCAGGCGTCTCGTCTCCATCATCGGCAAACCAGAATCCACCGCTTCCCGTCTCTAGGTTGATGTAGTCAGGTCGGATTGTGCTGCATTCGCTTTCGTCGTCAGATATCTCCAAGACATCTGAACCTTCTAGAAGCTCTTGTCGAAGGTGCTCACCGGACCGGTTTGCATTCATGTCCGAAAGCCAGGCATCTGAATTGTTTGCTGAACTTCTTTGCACGCCTTCTTCATCGTCTGTGGGCATCTCCTCCTCATCGTCGCTGGGCGCATCCAGCATATGGTGAACAGTCATGCCGTAAGGCTTCCCATCAACCAGGATTGCACCTCCAAAGGACACTGGAGGCAGGTGCTCGTTGTCTCGAAACGCACCTATTGAAGCCCCAAAATGAGGCCTCTGTTGATACGCAGATTTTTCTGGTTGAGGTGGCTGTAACCTACTGCGAGCACTGTCATGATGCTTCCCCTTCCTTCGAGGCTTTCCAGACCGCCTAACATCCCCTTTCAAGACGATGAGACCCCAGCCGTTCTTGCATCTAAAGTTTCTTTTCAGACAATCTCGAACCTTTTCCACGCTCACGCATTGGATACAGATCGTCGTCTGGGCGGTTTCTGGCGTCTTACCTACCATCATGAGAGAAGCGCTGCATGACTCACGAGAAGAATCCAGAGCTTTCTGCAGCAGCTTGCTGATTCTCGGCATTAGATAAGTGTTCCATTGGTCGAGACAATCTTGTGGTATATCAACGTTATTCCATTTCTTTAAAATTGTCCGCTGAGCGTGTGACTGAGCCCGGGACTCTGAGCGTTTCTCGGTGTGAGACATTGCATCCACCACAGCTTCAGGCTGCGTTACATGAAGAGTTGGTTTGGAGGCCGAGTCCTTCCGCTCCAAACTGCGAGGGAGCTCTAATGAAGGTCGCTTATCATTCAGACGTTCGAAGTATGCCAAGTCAGGTTCGCACGGCGGACCATCTACATCGATTGCGCAACATCGAGTTAAGTTACGACCAATCTGTATCATGTATGAGCACCAGAATTGCCCTGTCTCCACAGTTCTCGTGCTGCCCGAACCAGCTTCGAAAAGGTCCGGAGTATTGATGCAGGTCTGCACTACTTTCATATAGGCGGTCCCGCAACGTGATGCTAGTTTTGGGACGTATATGTTCCTAATTCGAGAAGCGAAGGTGGACCTGTTATACTTAGACTTCCACAACCGGCTGACAGGGGTCCAGAGTCCGATCTCCAAAAGAATCAGACCGAAGCTGTAGATATCAAATGCCCATGATCGTTCAAACCCATCGACGCCGCTGTCGTGCGCATGGCGATATATACCCGAGGACAGCTCGTCCGCTTGCTTTAGCATCCGACGCTGTGGAGGCGAGTGCAGTAGATACGGGCGCCTGATGTCAAAGGAAGATATCCCCGATCTTCCAGAACCATCTTGTTCAATGTGTTGATCTAGCAGGATAATAATGTTGGCGCTGTTGAGACGTTCGTGGCGAAGACCTAGGATTGAAGAATGCAGCATACTGAGCAAGATGTTGAATGCCAACCGAAAACGGTCTTCAAGATGAGGTGATGGCTGATCCGTGTCATCACGCTTTGAAGGGATGATGGCACGCAGATTGCTAACGATGGGTACTCTGCTTTGCTGGTCGCTGGATTCTTTTCTGATTGGCATTTGATAGACAAACCCATGCCGTGTATGTCTGATGTCAATGGTAAAACCCAGCAGACGAAGATTTCCAGTATGAGAGACGTTTAAAGAAAACTGATGCTCGGATATCTGTTGTGCACAACGCTGCGCGGAACCATACTGGTCGTCGAAAGTGCTGCTTTCGTGACAAATTGTAGAAATGTATTCAATGATGACTGATTTCTGAGCATTATCATCAAAGCCAAAATGTGAGCGCTGTTCGACCGTCAGCCTGGTGGACAACAACTTCCCAGGCACCCTCGTCTTCTCCAGGGGCATTACCTCCTCATAAGGAGGCGGCTTCAATGAATCCAGGGACACATCCCAAACGCGCGTAATGCAAGATGAGTCAATAAACAGCTTTTCGTGTCTCATGAACTGTTGCATCTGGTGCGTAATGCCAGCAGCCTTGAGGGTACGAGGATGATCTTGTACTGGCGAGCCCGAAGGACTTGTCGAGGTTGCGTGATCGTTTGTTGCCAATTCTTTGACAGCCTTCTCGCTACTCGAGCCACTATTCAAGGTCCGTCGAGACTCTGATAGCTTGTACAACGAGTCGATGCAAGTGATGAGCTGGGTCAACAGGGATCGTGATTTCGCGATGTTATCGGTTGTCAGATCATTGCTCCCAGGCAAGGCTTTAGAGTCCAATTGGCCAGCAGACAACTTCTCCTGGAAGCTCGTTTGTTGATTTTGGATTATTTCCGACTCGATGAGTAGCTTCTGTATGTCGGACATGACCAGTGCAACTACATGGCCCAGCCCTGCCTGGTCCAGTTTCTGGTCGATCTCGACATCTGAAGAAGGAGCTGCATTGGAATCGCTCCATTGGAGACCCCATGCTAGAAGACGGTCCTTTTGAATGCGGAACTCACGGTGCAGAGCCTTGAGAACGGGATCTTCATCCGCGGTAGTTTTGGAGGCCACAGAAGCAGTTTCGTAGGATTGCTTGGTGTCTGAGTAGAGCTTGGTCAATCGACGATGCAAATAGTTGCCTCCCCTCTGGAAGACCGACATGGCGGACGGCGGTGTTCCTTTCAAGTATGTTTCATGTTGAAAGTGATACTTGGTCGATATCGCGAAGATGAATCTACTTGATGTTACACTTTCAAGGAAGCCTAGATGGCAAATGTGGGGGCCTTCGCATTCGGAAAGTTGGTGCCTAGAATGGCAAGTCGGAGATCTCCCCCAAGCCACGCAATCTGAAGATTCAAAATTCTATCATCGGATGCAACACGAAAAATGGCAATGTCTTGATCAAAGATTGCTCTGATTGCTAAGCTATCATCTATCCTCCGGCCATGATAGAAAAGCTATTGCATATTCTTAGGTAGGGTTGAGAAGAATAATGTCAAAGGCGGCTGCCTCAGCTCCCTCAGCTCCCTCAGCTCTATTTCGTAGCAACCTGGAAATATGCTGCCACCCAATCGTAACCAGACCCCAGTTCGTTTCGCCTTAAGATCTCCATTCCATCATACACTAAGTAAGCCCGATCATCCACCGAAGCCGTAGAGAGTACGTCCTTGTCGCTAGATTGTATGTCAGCATCGTGATAGCACAGAGTCCCGGGCTCAGTCACACGCTCAGCGGACAATTTTAAAGAAATGGAATAA
>QQTW01003565.1_pt1 | contig 11515 bp, 10 predicted proteins | sample 1904831 | NCBI WGS metagenome assembly QQTW01 (sample SAMN09435610, study PRJNA476489) | Subsurface metagenome, whole genome shotgun sequencing project.
GCCAGCGAGTCTCTAAAGACATCGTCCCGAACGTAGATGACGACGTAAGCCACTGCAGCGTTATCGTCGTACCCGTCCGAACCCGCATGGGCATCGAGGGCCTGCCTTCGGGTCAAGCACGTGACCCTGTTGTCATCCTTTCCGTCCTTGTACGCGTACCATTTGGTGCCGGGACCGCCGGGACGGAGGACGGAATAGTAACGACCCGACTCCAGATGCTCCTTGTGGACGATGAAGCCGTACAGCGTGTATGTGATGCCTCTTATTGCGATGGACTCATCCATGCGCACCCTGTGAACCAGTTTCTTCCACTTCCTGCTGCTGGGATCGAACTGCTGCCGGTCCAATTCGACGTGCAGGATTTGAGGAAGCTCGTGCGAGGCATCTACGAGATTCTCTGTGCGATCGACCGCGGCCTGGACGCAGTCGACATCCTTGACCGAAACGCGGTAGCTGGGAATGCCCGTCTTCCAGTCTTTCGCGACGCCGAAGAGGTCGGTCAACCGTTGTGCGAGCGGAGTGTCTTTCAGCTCATCTTCGATCCTACCACGTAGAATCTCCCACATCTCAACGACGTCGGCTCTTGAAGCTCTTGCGTCCGCTCCATACCAGTCAAGCGCAAACACAACATCTTCAAGCGAGACGGGCCCCGCGCGTAGCAGCACTTTCGTTCGCATCTGGTAGAGCAGCCGCTGCAATGCGGTAATGAGGGCCTTTGGCCGCACCCAGGGGTGCTTGGCGGGATCCAGCTGCTCGACGTCGTACAGCAGCTGCCTGACCGGTCGGAGCAGCATCCAGGCCGATAGCGAGGCGATGAGATTGCTCTCGTGAGCGTGGTTAGTGGCGCCGTCGTCGAGGCGCAGCCCCTGCAACCCTGTCATCGCGAAGCTGTCCCACGGGTTATCTTTGGTCGAATGCTCCGCCAGACACCCCGTCTCATCGTCGACGATGCGGACGTAGGCGGTAAACGCCAAGGTGTTGTTGCGGAGAAGCGCTTGCCGCTGACCCCTGTGTCGACGCCCTATGTGAGAGAGGGGCCCGTGGAAGCGCGTCCAACCCCAGTCCGCAGAGTCGGGGCAGAAGCGGTGCGTGCCACTCTTGTAGTGGTGCACGCGCGGCTCCCCCGGATTGTAGAGGACGACGGCGACCTGGGCGGCCACGCTTCGGCGCTGGGGAGGAGGGCTCATACCGAGAAGCGGGAGAGGCGTGTGTTGAAGCGCCGGTGCGGGATCATCGTTGCCGGAGCCGTGGCTGTCCGGCATCGGCGTATCGCTCTCGCGAGCAGCCTCGCTGGATGGCGGAGGGTCGTCTGTATCTTTCTCTTGTTTGACCGACACGCACTCGACATAGACGCTCAAGTAGTCGCAGTCATTTCCCCTTGGATAGAACCTGATCTGCCACTCAAAGCCCCCGATTTTCACGACTGGTGATTTCATGAGTAGCTCCTTGTTGGGCTTGCCTTGGGTGCCGTTATAGTGTTCGATTGTCCAATCAATGCGACCCATCGCGCCCGGAATGTACTCGGGGTCCTCGAAAGGGGTGAAAGCCTTGGCTTCCCAATATTCGTCTGCGACCGAGTAAATCTGTCAGTTCCGCGTACCACGAGCTACAAGTATCCGTGACTGGTGAGATACTTACGGTCCAGAGCGCTGTGCTCTCCAGCTGCCACAATCTCGCCAAGCTCCGTCTCACTCGGAGAAGAATGGTCTTCTACAGGCTCGGTCCAAGGCATACCAGTGTCTTCGTCCTCGGACGAGCTTTCTTCGTCTCCATCTTCTTCATCCGGGACGGGATTGTCAACGGGTGGCGAATCAGGATTGGAGCCAGCTTGGGTGAAGTTGTCGGCCTGCAAGAGCAACGGAGGCAGTGGCATTGGTGCCTCGTCATCGTAGCTCGTGTCGACGGACTCGCCATTGGACATGACGCGCACAATATCGGCAAGCGGTGGCAGCGGGAATTGGTCCGGAGGAAGTGTGGAGGCAGTTCCGGTAGGGTTCAACTCGGCCGGAGAGCGACTACCGTCAGCGCCGTCAGTACCCGCCTCGTTACCACCACCACCTCCTCCATCAGCGGCAGGAACCGCGTCCGGATGCAGAGTTGGGTCAGGTGTTGTGTCCATGGCATCATCTTCGTGTATTGGAGCTTGGGACTCTGGAGTGTTGTGTGAGCTTGCGCTGTGCCAGGTCGCAGCATCCTCATCGGGCTGCGAGCCATCGTGATCCGGGTCCTGAGCTTGCTGCGGGGCAGCACCCCGAGAACCGCTCATCTCGATGTCTTGAGGTGGAAAGTGATGGTTTTGTGAAGAGAGAGGACTTGGCGACGGGCGTGAGTGTGAAGGTGAACGCCGTTGCTGCGGGAAAGAAGGAGAGGGTGGTGTTGGAGAGCGGGTGCCGAAGAGAAGAGGAGGAGGGTCGACATTGGCGGAGCTCGTTGTGACGCTCATGGATGGAATCCAAGGTTGATATGTCATATATTAGTCGTTATCGTTGTCCTCGGCGTGGCGACGCGAACAACTCGGCGAGCTAACTCAACGCACTCGTTAGCCTATACGTGACCGACTGAGCGTGGCCCACAACCGTTCAAACAAGGTATACAGACTGGATCCGTGCCTGCACAGGGAAGATATGATGATGGCTCTAAGGGATAAGAATCGGATAAGCACTCGTTACAATCATAACTATGCTAACAATTAGCAAGAAAGGGGTTCTGGTCCCGGCAATAGAAGCTCTCACGATGGCTGAAGCCTTGGATAGCAAGAAGAAGCATCAGAAGACCGAGAGTCCGAGTCGGTGAATTCAAGGCTACTGTCGGGAGACGGAGATGAGGATAGATGAGGATACAGGTGGAACTCTAAAGATGTACGGGAGATGGTATACTGATGGTCCAGCAACAGCTCAGTTGTTTTACAGACTGCCTCGTTGATGGGTAGTGCTATGAGGTTATTCCTTGCCAGTCATTGTTGGTGATGGTCGGTCTGATGAAGCTCTGACTGTTTTTCGCTTTTCTTTTGCTGGCGATCCGGACGTCCAGAGGCAGAAGCTTGCGGGTACGTATCGATACGTTATTACGGCAGACGACAGCGCGCTATGTCGCCGTAGTGATGATCATGTATCGGCCCGAACCTCACTATCAATTATCAAATCCTATTTGACAAAGTCGAACAGTAAGATTTGTCCGTCTATGTGAACGACAAGATGATTTGATCTGTCCCTACTTGACTATCTAACTGTAGGAGATGTAGGACGACGATTGAAAGCTGCAGTCATCGGTAACGCTAATAGTGATACTCTCGGCCGGGACATGGTTGATGACGATAGACTCACGGGAAGCATAGGCAGATATGGTATGCCTACAGGCAGCCGTTCTATGGGTCCAGGCTTTTATTATCCCAGGCAAACACTTCCATCGCATCCGTCGGCCGAGTGCAACCCATGGTCCTCTTCGGTAGCAAGTTCATCGACAAGGCTGCAACCATCCGTACATCCCCTCGCCCGGCATCAAATCAAAGCCGGACTTCTCTTCTATGGGCTGGCCGCTGAGATACGGAGCGCTACGCACCAGCATCCGACTCGCGCCCCAAGGCAGCATAACGCCTAACCTCTGCGAGTCGGCGCATTCTAATGGAGCCTGATGCAGACCGTATCGCCAGCATCCAAAGAACGGGAGCCTGCGTTGGCGTAAGCTCAGTGTGGACAAGCCCGTTCCGGTCGCCTATAAGCATTCAACCTATTCAGTCTTCTTCGCAAACGTCGCCGCCACGATCAGCGGAAAGACGACAGTAGCCTCTGCGTACACCTGCAGACGTAAGTCTCAAATCCGTGCCAGCCTCTGGTGAGTTCCGGGAGGCTGCGAGAGGAAAGAAAAAGGGAGAAACCGCCAGGCAGGCATCCGTTCCCGCTCACCTTGACGCTGTCCCCGTCCGCTTTGATCTTGCCCCAACTGACCGCCTCGTCCGGTCTGGCGCCGGCGTCGCTCCCGTCAAACTCCTGCGCCGTGTTGACGTAGACGGCGCTCTCCGCCCCGTTGCGCATCAGACACGCGTTGGCGATGTGGTGCTTGACCACGCCTCCGCCCAGGACGATGATGCCGGCCCGCTTCGCACGCACCGCGACCGTGTTGATGCGCCGAATGTCCTCCACGATGTCGATCCGCAGCTGGCGCGGCGACGACTTGAATGTGTGGAAGTAGAGCATGTCCCCCAGGCTGCCGTCCGTCAGCGCCGGGCAGAATATCGGTATGTCGTTCTTCCACGCCCAGTAGCACACGGACCGCTCGTCGTCGATTTCTCTGCCAAGACGGTGGATGACTTTGCTGGGGGTCCAGTGCAGAGGCTCTTCACCCTCTCTGCTCGCCTCCTGCTCTTCCAGCATCTTCTCGAGAATGGGCACGACCCAGTCCTCAAAGGCGCAGTAGTTGTCGTTGGGCACGATAAGGTTGCCTATCCGATTCAGTCCCTGCTGGCGCAGAGCTGCTCCCGGTGCAGTGAACGAGCCTAGATACGTAGGTGCTATGCACTTGATCAGATCCTCCTCGACGCCTCCTGCAGTCGTGACGACGGCCGACACGTGCTCGTGTTGCACCAGGTACCGGAGTGTCTCGCGCAGACCGGACGAGATGAGATTGGACGTGTATCCCAGGAAGATTGTAGTCTTTTCCGACGTCTGCGGGTCTCGCCAGGATCTCTGGAAGAGCGTTCTTGATTCAGGAGCGAGCGTGACGAATATGGCTTGTGTGCAGCAACGCATCAGAGTCCTCCACTGACCATGTCGTTGATGATGCGCACCGCCTCCCCCACGGCGGTGGCCTGGAATCCCATGTCGGCCATGCCTGCCACCAGCTCGGCCACCGTGATGTCGCGACCGTCCGTATACACATCGAATTCGATCCCTCTGACAGGCTTCGACCCGTCGGGAACGGGCGCCGATGCCTTGAAAACCGCTTCCGTTGCCGCAGACGGAGCCTCGTGGCTGTCTGTGTCATTCGTCGGGCTTTCCATGGTGTTGAGTGTCTCGTTATGCTCGGAGATGAGACATTTAAGAGCCGACTCCTGAAAGAGCTTGTTGCGAGGGATACTGCTAGGCTCATAAGCTTCAATTTATGCATTTTGACAGTCCATCTTACGATAGATGTGATATGAACGGACCAGATAATGATAAAATGTCCGTGTCAGAAAATCGTTATCAACCGTGGGATGGAACGTCAAGTACCGAGGTACCGGACTGACCCCTGGCCCGAGGAACAAAGTGATCGTTGCAGCTTCCACGTTTCCACCAGGCCGCTTCTAGTGCCTTACCCGATATGCACTAGCGCCAGCCTTGGCAATCATCAACACCACAGCCGCCAACCGCCTGAAACATCACCAACATCGAACCTTCAAAACCGTCCATCGCCAGGAAGAGACTCCCCTTCATCTCTTCCCCGACGGTCCTTCAACTATCGTCATCCTCGACTGTTGCTCAATGCGTCAGGCTTCACTTCATGGGCAGGCAGTGATTTCTTTCAACCCATCACCGTCGACATCCCTTGGCTTCATTCGACGCCTTGATCACTCACCCATCCAATCTGAACCCGGCATCTACTTCAGACGCCTATTGAAACGTAGATCCTTCTGAACACCTCAGCTGCATCGCTATCTTGCAGCTGAGACCGTCAGACTCATCTCGCACGCCTCTCTCACCGCACCGCCGTTCCATGTCTCCGGTGCGGATGGGTTGTCTGCAACTGTCGACCGACCACAATGTCATCGCGCTTCCCTCCCGCTGACTCGCGATATGTCTCGCGAGACCGCTCTCCACCCAGACATCCCGATCGCAGACATCCTCCACCCGCCGGACTCGGCAACAGGGACCTCCCTCGGGGGCCCAAAGCCCTCGTCGGCGCGCCTGCCGGCCCGAATCCTGCAACAGGACCCTCTGCACTTCCTCTCGGACCCAGAGGACGCGGCTTCTCGGCCAGGAACGACCATCGTGAGCCGCGAGACTTCCGGCCGCCGCCGCGAGGCCGATCGCCGCCGAGGGACTTTCGCGATTCGCGAGACTTCCCACCTCGCGATCTTGATGCCGGTCGCGCTCGCAGAGGCTCGAGAGATGGTCCTGCGTGGGACCATCGAGGACGCGGGAGGCCGCCTTACCATGAGGAGAGGGACTCCTTCCGTCCGCGTAGCCGCTCACGCGGGCCGCGCTGGGACAGGGACCGGACGAGAGATGGTGACAACCCCAGAGACGATCGCGAACCCGACAGAAGGGATCTGGACAGGCGTGATGACCGTCGTCTCGACCGTCGTGATGATAGGGATGACCGTGATCGCGACAGAGTCTTCGAGCGCCATAAACCCGAGCAGCCTTCACTTCGCATAGAGCCAAGGCTCTCCTCCGGCCAGGTAGACTCGAGACTCCCAAGCGCCTACTCCACTCAACCATCGACACCTCATCACATTTCCACCTCTGCCACCCATTCAGCTCATTCAGACCGACCCTCCGCCAATGATCCGCACCGAGACTCGGTCTCCTCCAGGAGAAGCTCGACTGCTCTTGTGTCGCCGTCCGTCAGGGACTTCCGGCGGGAGTCTGAAAAGTCCGACTACTTTGCCAGCCGTGCCGAAGCCTCGCGAGAAAAATATGCGCCTCGGGGGTCGTCCCCACCACCCCAAGCCCCTCAGGTTCCCGCCTTCGGCTCCATATCTGCCAGGCCAGTCGCTCCGATCGCACCTGCCGCGCCCATGCGCAAGATCCAACCGACAGACGAGAAGCCTGGGCAGCTGGCGTCCTCGTCCGCTCCGATCGCTCCCAAGATCCCTCCGTCGGCCCCGAAAGCGGAGCTGACCCGTCCGCCAACGGGACCAAAGGCGGATCGCATACCGGACAGGCCCGCGGCTGACTTCAAAGACCCCAATCTTCCCCGGCCGATTGATGTGAGAGCTAAAGAACCTCCACAACCTCTTCGCTCTATCCCTACTCCCGCGGCTATGGCCAGCGCAAGTATGACAGACACTTCCAAGCTCAAATCACCGACGCCGCAGGCGGCCTTGGAGGTGCCGACAGGTCCATCCATGAAGTCCAAGGTCCCACCCACCGGTCCCAAGACCAGCCCAAGACCGACTCCCTCCCCATCGCAACCGTTCGCACCAAAGGGTGCTCCCCAGGCCTTTCTCCCCCGCGGAGACACGTCTCCTGTTGCCTCTGCAATACCACTCGGGCCGCGGGCGGCCACTCAGTTCAGTTCCATTGCCCTGGCCGCCGGTGTTAGCATCCCAACGGGACCAAAGGCCGAGAGGGTGCCACCTACGGCTCCCAGAGCGCCCATGGCTGGTCTGCCGGACAGAGCGCCACCGCCCAATGCACCGCGAGCCCCGATGATGGGCAATAACCCTCGAAACCTGACGTGGAGGGCGCAGATGCACGCGAAACCGCCCTCCATTCCCGCCAAGCGCGATTCCACAGGAGAGGAAAAGGATAGAGCGATGCTTGCGTCTGCTAAATCACCGGTGTTCCAACCAGTTGTAGCCGAAGAGCACGCTTCGCCATCCCAAGTCTCGCATCCGCACCCGGAGGAAGACGCCGTTCCATCAATAAAGCAGGAGCCAAGTCTGGCCGAAGTGGAGCGAGGCAGTCCCAGTCCTTCAAACGCCATGCGTGGATCAACGCGAGTGGACGTAGACATGGTTATGGCAGATCCTCCAACTCAAGAAGCAGCCCCAGGGGCGCTGGAGTTGGACGTGACCCCTGAAGCGACGGAACATTTGAGCGAAGAAGACGATGGCATGGATCTGGACGAAGATTACATGGCGGCAAACGAAGCAAGATTTGCTAGAGAACTCGAACGGCTAGAGTCAAGGAAGATCAATCTGGAGGCCCCTTGGCTGCGCTCGGCTACGGCGCTTGAAGCTCTTGCGCGCCTTGCTGCGTTGACGTTTGACGACCTGCTGTGCAGCCAGAGCCAAGGGTCTTCTCTTATCGGTGAGATATCACATCCGGCGAAAGCACGCAGGAGTGACGGGATTGGCATGCTGGGCCTTGACGGCGGAGCGGTAAAGCTTCTGACTCCAAAGACGGAAAGGCAAGACGGGGATGTCATAATGATGGAGAGCATCATTCCGGAAGAGCTTATCGACAGACCACTCACTCCCGAAGCCAGCTCACTCATATTCCTGACCAAAGGCCCGCCCACGCCCCTCTCAGAGCTCGAAGCTTTTCAAGAAAGGGAATATGCACAGAGGGAGCTCGACGCAGATGTCTCGGCGCTCTTGTTGCAGCAGCGGCGTACGGCGGACGATTTACAGGAAGACATCAAGATCGTCTTTCGCGAGAACTACATGGAATGGCGGATCTTTACCCTCGAGCTTGACAAGGAGCTCGAAGAGAGGGAGAAGATGAGAAGACAGAACTCCGCCGAACCCGCGCTCACCCACACGACGCCAGATCCAGCACCGCTTCCGACGCCGGGCCCGGTGACCGAGGGAAGGAGAGCCCACAAGTTCAACAGTGAATACGAGCTCGAGCTCGCCATCAAAGAGTCGATGGAGCTCGAACAGAAGGCTCAGGCAGAGCGGGAAAGAGAGGAGAAGAAAGCAAAGGCTGATTTCGAGAGGGAAGCAGAGATTCCGGAGATGTACCAAGATCTGGAGATACGTGCCCGGCTCTTCATCGACACGAATCAACTGAGGCAGCCTGTGCAGGGTGCCCGGGTCTTTGACTTCCAGCCACCGAAAGACGACTTCACGCCTGAGGAGCACAAGGTTCTTGTCCAGAACTACCGCGAGTTCCCAAAGAAGTGGGGCAAGATCGCCCAGGCTCTGCCAAACCGGACGTACAAGGAGTGCATCAACCATTACTACGCGACGAAATGGGACAAGGAATACAAACCCCCGAAAGATCGACGACGGCAGAAAGGCGCCAAAGGCAGAGCCGGCAAAGGCGCCGGCCAGTCGCGAGGCAAGTCGAACGCGCTCATGTCCGACCTGGGCGTCAGGCCAGAGGTGTACGAAGGAGACGAGTTCAGCCTGCCGCTGGTGGCTATCACCGACAGTGGCAGACCCCGGCGAGCAGCGGCGCCCGTCTTTGGAGACAAGGAATCCGAGTCTGAACAGAATGCTCCAGCGCCCACGCCTGGCAGGAAACCTGCACCCACCTCGCGTCCGGATCCCTCTGCCGAGCCGACAACAGAGAAGCAGGTGAAACGCCCAAGGGCAGGTACAAAAAGCCAAGGGCAGAAGAAGAGCAAAAACCCACCGCTGGCCGCCGCTCCTGCTGCTGCGGCTCCGCAGAAGGCCGAGAAGGAAAGGCCAGGCACGGCAGAGTCGAAGATCGAAAACGCGCCGGGACCAAGGAGCGTGGAAGATGCGAAACTGCTCACGGCCCTGCAGGCAGTGCCGAAACCGGCGCTCGTGGAAAGACCACAAGCTTTCCGGGAGGAGACCGTCGTCGTTGCCACTCAGCCAGGGCCGATGTCGGTGATGGTCGAGAAACCGAAAGCTCAAGGCCAGCAGCAACAGCGTGCCGGGGCGTCGAGTTACTGGTCCGTTCCTGAGCAGAATGACGTTATCAAACTGATCGCCTACTACGGTAAGGATTGGACTGCCATTGCGAACCAAATGGGGACCAAGACGCCGACCATGGTAAGCCGAAGACTCCCTTCTGTACTGACATATGTGTTTTATTCGGGCTCACCTTGAGATTAGATCAAAAACCATTTCGGTCGCATCACCGAGAACGGGAACCGCCCAGAAGTCGTCGAGGCGGCGGAGCTCGCGATTCTCAGGCGGGAGCGAGGCGATGACATGGGGCCGCCCCCAGTTGCGACTCCAAGTCAGAAGCGCCGCTACGATAATCCGCAACCGGTTGTGCCTCGAACTCTGGCTCCTAATGTCGAGGCCATGGACACTGAGAAAAGTCCACTAAAGCAGCCTCAGCAGCAGCAACCGCCTCCTGCACATATGTCGCCGCCCACGCTCCAGCCTCACACCAAGTTCAGCGCAATGCCCAGAGCTTCTCCCCTTCCACCAGCTCCGCTGAACATCATCAACAACCAACCACCTCTGTCTAGTCTATCAACGGTGCCGCCCCAGCAACCGACGCAACCGACCCAGCCACAGTTTGTCCAGCAACAGCATGCATCCAGGCTCAGCTACCCTCCTGATACACGCGGAGACGTCACCGCTATCTCACAGAGTCAACCAGCGAGCAAGCCGCAACATCCACGCTTCATCGAGCAACCTCATATTCCGCAGCAACAGCCTCAGCCGATGCAGCCACAGCTTCAGCAACAGGTTCAAGCACAAGGTCAGGAGCACTACCGGCAGCATCTGTTACAACAGCAGGAGCGCGCCCGAGAGATGGAAGCTCGCTATCAACAACGTCCACCGTCCCCGTTGCCGCTCCAACAACGACAGGTCCATCTGAAGCAGCACCCTGACATGACACAGCAAAGCCTGCCAGGCCGTGAGCCGTATCCGACCGCTCCTCATCAGCATCCCCACAACCAATACCCCCAGCAAGCCCAGGCAGCTCAAATGATTCCCGAGGAGAGGCCGGCGACGCACTCGCGGCACCCTTCAGGATCGCGTCCCCTCCAATCAAGCCTCTTGCAACTGATTGACCCATCCCCACAACCGCTGGATCTCCGTAGACCTCATCCCGTCGATCGGAGGCAGCCACCGCTCTCACCTACTACCGCCCTCGAGCGGAGACAGAGCGCAGGTTCGACACAAGCTCGTTCGCACTCCACAGCACCGACTTTGACACCACCTCCGCCCCCGAGGCCTCCCGTGGAGCCGCGGAAGACTTCGAACCTGGCATCCATCCTGAACTCGGAACCTGAGGAGCCTCGCGCGAAGAAACGCTACACCGATCAATCAGGTATAACGCACTCGACCACGCCGGTGCAGCTCCACTCCGCGTCTGCGCCGCCACCAGCACCACAAGCGCCGATGGCCCTCGAACTTCAACAGCCATCCGCTTTGCTCACGCAGACCACGCGAAGAGATCCATTTCGCGAGCTCACTTCACAGCAGACGCACATGCGTCCCCATTTCAACCCGCCCGTTGGGAACCCTAACCCAGCCCCGCCTCGAGGCCTCCCTGACGTTCGCGATCAGCCTGCACCAACCCCACGACCTTCATCTCGTACCGAGTGGCCCTTGCGTCAATCCTTCACGCAGCCTCCGCCGCATCTGGGGCGCTCGGACTCTCCACACCAAGCATTGCAACAGCATCAGCCGGCAACTAACCCCGTCCCTGACTCTCGCCAGAACATCTTTGGAGGTCACCGTGCCAGCGTCTATCAGCCTCTGCAAATGCAACCTCGCCACGTACCATCGCCGCCGCCTCCGCGTCAGCACGCAGGCTACGTCCATTCCCGCACTCCCTCGTACACTTACGCACCGCAATCCGCCCCACAAGCACCTCAGGCTTCCCAAGCGGCCCAGCCCGCCGCCGCCGCAGCACAGATCCTGCAGCCAAACCCGTACGCGCAGGTCTCGCCGCCGCATCAGGATGCGCATGTGCAACCAGCGCAACAG
>QQTW01003566.1_pt1 | contig 11515 bp, 11 predicted proteins | sample 1904831 | NCBI WGS metagenome assembly QQTW01 (sample SAMN09435610, study PRJNA476489) | Subsurface metagenome, whole genome shotgun sequencing project.
GAAACCTCTCCCGAAGCTCATTTAGAGATTCATACAGGGATGATGGCAAGTGCAATTTTGTCGGATAATATTCCGTGCGATCGCCTTGCTATTAGGGATTTTGAAAATCAGGATGCAAATATATCCATATCCGAAGCAGTCGGTGACAGCATCAATAAAAAAAACATTGTCTCGGCAATTAATACAAAAACCGAAGATACAACAAAACCTTTACAAGTTGCTGGTTTAATGTCTGTTGATTAAAAAACAATTTTTTCCAAATTTGGGGTTGCTAAATATAGCAACCCTATTTTATTGCTACAGTTAAAAAATATATATACAGTCAGAGTTACGAGTCGTTATTAAGGAGTAAAGTAAAAACTAAATTGCGTCTAAATACGGGTTAGTCAGTTTGAATCTTCCTTCATTTCTGTGGTTATGGAAAATTGCTGCATGGTCAATGGGTTTATCGCTATTGGCTTATTTTTTACTTGCAGTGTCAGGTATCTGGATGTTTTTGACCCGCAATCAGCAATATCCGCTTCTAAATCGGATCGACCGCTTATTTGCACTTGCCATCATCCCTGTATGAATCTCTAAATGAGCTTCGGGAGAGGTTTCAAACAATAGTTTTTGTCCGGGAAATACAACCCGTTCAAAGTACCAGTTTGGTATATCGGAGATGCGAGCCACCTGGATTTTACTCGTGGCATTTACGTAGCAGCAGAGAATCTTTGCAGATTGCTCAGCTGGTAGAGGGTCTAATATTTGAGCCATAACTGCTGAGGAGCTTTACGCCACAATTTTACACTACATCAGCAAAGCTAACACCCCCCGATCCCCATATGCTGTAACCGCGAATACCAACTATCATTTTTTACAAAAAATCTATCTAAAGATTAATGCAGTTTTTTGACTGCGTACCTTCAGATTTTTCGAGTCTATAAAATTTTAGTAAAAATATATGCAATTTTGTTAATTATACATTAAGCGCATAGGGGTAAGAGCCAAGGGTAAGGGGTTCGGGAAAAAATAAAATTAGCCGTGTTTCTTTCATATAAATGTTCTGGGCTAGGTCAAATACAAAAAATAGAGTAGTCTCCGGGGCACGGCAGTGCCGTGCCCCTACCGTGCCCGTACCAATCTGTTGTATGCAGAAAACATTTATATGTAGCAACAGCTTTAAGCTTTGCTTCTTTAAAGCCAAGAAATGACAACTTTACAAATCGTTATGGTGCTATCTTTAACCATATAGGAGCTTTATTCATTACTACTGATCTATGTACACCATGTATTTATTGTTATAAAGCATTTTAGCGATTTTTACAGGAAACCAATAAAAATAGTAAATTACCAATAATCACATCGTTTGTCAACTAAGATTGAAATAGGCGACATAAATCAAAATAAAACTACACTTTTATATAGATTCTTCTCACATTCACCCTTAAGTAACGGCAAGATGGAAGTTAAAGCAGCAAATATGGAAAACCGAATCCTCTACGTTCGCCTTCCTTGTAACCCCATCTTTCCGATTGGGGTCGTCTATCTTTGCGACCACGTTCACAAACAGTTTCCCGATATTCAACAGCGAATTTTTGACTTGGGAACCGTGCCACCGTTAGATTACACTGCGGCATTAGATAAGTGTATCGACGAGTTTAAGCCGACATTACTCGTATTTTCGTGGCGCGATATTCAAATTTACGCACCAGTGGGGGGACGCGGTGGAAACCCACTTCAAAACGCCTTTGAATTTTACTACGCCAAAAATCCATTTGTGAAATTACGCGGTGGCTTGGGTGGTTTGCGGATTTTCATCGCTTACTACGTCGAATTGTGGCGTAACATCGGGCTAATCAAACGCGGCTTAAAACGTGCCCGAAAATACCATACTCAAGCCCGTGCGGTTGTTGGTGGTGGTGCAGTCAGCGTATTTTACGAACAGTTGGGTAAAAGCTTGCCCAAGGGAACAATTATTTCGGTTGGTGAAGGTGAAACCCTACTAACGAAATTGCTTAGTGGTAGCGAAATTAGCGATGAGAGATGTTACGTTGTGGGAGAAGAAAAACCACGCGATCGCTTAATCCACGAACAGCCGACTCCGTTAGAAAAATCGGCTTGCGATTACGACTATATCGAAACCATTTGGTCTGAATTTAATTATTATTTGTTGGAAAAAGACTTTTACATCGGTGTCCAAACCAAACGCGGTTGCCCGCACAACTGCTGTTACTGCGTTTACACGGTTGTTGAAGGTAAACAAGTACGCATCAACCCAGCCGATGAAGTTGTAGCCGAAATGCAACAACTATATAACCGAGGCGTTCGCAACTTTTGGTTTACTGATGCTCAATTTATACCCGCCCGTAAGTTCATGGATGATGCCATCGAACTTTTGCAGAAAATCGTCGATTCGGGCATGACCGATATTCATTGGGCAGCATACATCCGCGCTGATAATTTAACCCCCCAGTTATGCGAGTTGATGGCGAAAACCGGGATGAACTACTTTGAAATCGGCATCACCAGCGGTTCGCAAGAACTCGTGAGGAAGATGCGGATGGGTTACAACCTGCGTACTGTCCTGCAAAATTGCCGTGATTTGAAAGCAGCTGGATTTAACGATTTGGTTTCCGTCAATTACTCCTTTAACGTCATTGACGAACGTCCCGAAACTATCCGTCAAACCATCGCTTATCACCGCGAACTCGAACGTATTTTTGGTGCAGATAAAGTCGAACCTGCTATTTTCTTTATTGGTTTGCAACCTCATACTCACCTCGAAGAATATGCTTTCAAAGAAGGCATCCTTAAACCAGGGTACGACCCAATGAGCTTGATGCCTTGGACAGCCAAAAAATTACTTTGGAATCCCGAACCTCTCGGTTCCTTCTTTGGCGAAGTTTGCCTGCAAGCATGGCGACAAAACCCCAATGATTTCGGACGCGAAGTGATGAATATTCTAGAGTCAAAATTGGGTTGTGCGCCACTTGAAGAAGCATTAACTGCACCAATTGAGGCGAAAGAAAAGCAGTTGGTGGGTGCGAAGTAATTTGTAGAGACGCGCGCATATCGCGTCTCTACAAATTAGAATCCCACAAATCAATCTCAAGCCCTCTCCATTACACCACCAATAGCGGTTGCTACCTTATTATTGCTCATAAACGTCCTTCCCAAATTTGTAATTGTCTGGTCGCAGCAACAAAGCAATTAATAAACTTTGGTGGGTGCAAAAAAGAATCATAAGCTAATGCCATTTGTCTAGCTGCTTCATTATGGGGTACTTGTCCGATTCCCGTTCCCAAACCAGGACAAGCAACGTTATTAATTTTGTTGTGAGAATTTTGATTATGCTGTCGAACCGCTAAAAGCATGGCTCGCATTGCTATATAAGGGATATCTGTACCTTTGATACTCATCGGTACTCGCATTGTCGGAGTATGGGCAAGAAATTTATGTTGTTGATGTCCAGTTTCGATAACGAACGATGTTCCTACTGGCTGTTCGCCCAAATAATCTTCTAAAATCCTTTCCTGCACTGATTGTTCTAAAGAACGACCAAAAAAATTGATAATCGCAGCATCTATACCACCATCCATCATGCCAAACGAGTTGGCTGGACTGACCAAGCAATCAAATTTGGTCAACCACTCGAAGTAATTATTGACTATATCAACATTGGGGAAATAATTAAAATGCTCTTGAAATGCTTCATACAGCGACGGTTCAGGCGCGACTAGTATTAGTTTGAAGTTGTACATATAAGGTTAACCCTACCAATAACAACAGCCTGGGTCAACAGTTGGGCGACAGTAATTTGGTATTAAGTTTGGGTGGGAACACAAATTATAGATATTCACTGTGAAAATCGATTTTCAAGAAATCGAAGCTGGTAAAGAAATAGTAAAAAAATGGCGAAAAGAAAAAATGAATATTAATTGTGAAGCTTAGTAATTAAGCTGTATCATATATTACAGTTTTATGATATGTTAATTTATAAAAAACCCCATTCCTCAACGCCAGCAGATAGCGCTTAAAAAGTCGCGTTTCCTGGTTGGCTCTTTCCTACTCCCTACTCTTTAATTAAATGCTCGAAGGCTCACTTTTACAAAAACTCGAAACTACCCAGCGTCAAAGCAGACGACCGATTCGGTTCGGGGTTTATTATAAAAACACTTTAATTGCCCTGTGTCACGCTTTAGAAGACCATATATTAAACGAAAAAAGTTCCCCTTTAGTAATTACAGCCTTCCAACGGGGAAAATGGTACTTACAAGAAGCCGAACGATATGCAGATATTGCTGCATCTGCCTCGCAAGTTGTGATCGTGGCAAGTCCCGATAGCGCCTGGTCAGAACATCCCACAAGCAAACTACCAAACGTCGAATTAGTGGGATTGCCACCCGAAGATGCAGTTTCGGAAGAATGGCACTTAATCATCCTGTCTCCTAATTACACAGCGATGGTACTTTGTCAAGAACTTTCCGCAGCCGATTATGGGGTAGCAGGGCAACCAAAAGAAGATTTGGAACGAAAATTCTACGGATTGTGGACGTTTGAACCGGAGTTAGTCAAAGAAACAGCCCAATTAGCAATTTCCCATATTAGTAACTACAACAGAGAACTAGCAAAAAAACTTACCGAACAACAAAACGCAATTCAGCCGCAACTCGCTGCACCCGAAGACTTGAATGCAGTAGTTTCCCGCGTCGTCGATTACCTGCAAACTGGACAAAAAACTACTAACCACGCCATTTTAGACCGAAATTTAGTTTCCAACGAAATCCAAGCATTTTTACGGATGGCGCAAATGATGGATGCCGCCGATATTACCAACCCGATGGCAGCATCCGAAGTCGTGGCACTGGTGGAAACAATGGGGCAACTACTCGACTTACCCGCATGGCAAATCAAGCGATCGCGTCTTGCTGCATTACTCCATCGAATTGACCCATTACAACGCACTGAAAGCGTCCTATCCCCATCCGCACGCTACGGCGAAGAAGCACCCAGCACCCCCTTAACCTGCCCCTTAGTACCCGGCGCACAAGTACTGCGAACCATGTCACAATTGCGAGCAGTAGCACAAATCATCACCCATCAAACCGAATGGTGGGATGGCAGCGGCGAACCTGCAGGTTTAGCAGGTGACGAAATTCCCTTAGAATCGCGGATTTTAGCACTACTTGCAGATTTTCAATGGCGAGTCAACCAGAAATCATCGCAATTAAAAGACAAAGAAGCACTTTCCCAAGCCTTGGAAGAATGCCGCCAGCAACAAGGAACCCGTTTTGACCCTAAACTAGTTGAAGCACTAACATTACTAGTTATGGGCTTACAACAGGGACTCGAATTACCAGTAATGGCAACCAAAGCGAGTACGGGAATGTGGCTGCTAGATTCGCGCTCTTATAGCGATAAAACTAGTGCTGAGATTGGTGTTTAGCAAAAATAACAGGATAATAGTCACGCAGAGGCGCAGAGAGTTACTCTGCGACTTTGCGCCTCTGCGCGAGACATTTTTTATACATATGAACATCGACGCAATTCGTACCGGAACAATCAAAAACCTGCCAGGTGCCGACTTAGAAGACGAGGATTTATCTAAACTTGATTTAACCCGCATCAACCTAGCGGGTGCAACTCTTGTCGGCACAAATTTTACAGCCTCCAAACTCGAAGGTGGACATTTAGAAGGGGCAAACCTAATGGGTGCGAACCTCCAAGCAACCGACTTGCGGGCAAACCTAATGGGTGCGAATTTAATGCAAGCCGATTTAACAGGTGCTGATTTGCGAGGTAGCAATTTACGCGGCGCAAATTTAATGGGGGCAAGACTGAGCGAAGTATCATTTGCAGGAGCGTTTCTCAGTGGTGCAAATTTAATGAACGTGAATTTGCAGGGTGCTGACTTTCGCAGTGCTGACTTGCGGGGTGTAAATTTTACAGGCGCAAATCTTAAAGGTGCAGATATGAGCCGTGCAGATTTGCAAGGGGCAATATTTTGCGAAGCCAACTTAGAAGAAGCCGATTTGCGCTCGTGCAATTTAGCTGGTGCGAATATGAGCGGGGCTAATTTACTTTGTGCCGAATTAGAAGGTGCAAATTTGAACGGAGTAAATTTAGAAAGAGCCTGTTTGACGGGGACAATTTTAGATAAGATTTAATAAAAATAACATTAATGAAAGGTGGGTTAGACGCACTAAAAAATAGTCATTTAGATTTGAAAGTACCGTAACCCACTGTCTAATGCTGCGTTACTGCTAAAATTTCCACTCATGTCAACAAGGGAAATTATGAATTTACAGGAAGTTCTTAACTTCGCGCTTACTGCTTTCAACAGTAGACAAGCTACGTTTGATTCAACAAATAGCCCCTGATATCGAACGCGATTTAATAAATAAACCTTCACCTCGTAAATCATTATGGGGCTTGTGTGCTGACTTAGGACAAGCACCATCAGCCGATGATATTGATGCATCACGTAAAGAAGAATGGGCTAATTTCTTACGGGAGGACATTTAATGCTGCGTGCTGTCGCCGATACTCATGCGATTATTTGGTATATATTCGGCGATTCACGACTTTCGACAACAGCAAGAAACGCAATCGAACAAGCCGTAATAGATGGCAACCAAATTGCATTTTCATCAATTACCTTAGCAGAAATTGTCTATTTAAGTGAGAAAGGACGTCGGAACGTCATTAACATTTGAACGTCTGCTTGCAGCTATTGACGCAACCAATGCTGTTTTAGTTGAAGTTCCCTTTAATAAGCAAATTGCACAGTCTTTGTCTACCGTAAATCGCGCACAAGTACCAGATTTACCAGACCGAATTATTGCTGCGACGGCATTACATTTGGAAATACCAGTTATTAGTCGAGATAGCAAAATTCGATTATCTAGCGTTAGCACTATTTGGTAACCGTGACTGAAAATATTAACTTTACTATTCCACCTTAATTGAATTGGACTTGGGTATTTTGTGAAGAATTAGTAAAGCGAGCGTGCGTATCAACTTTAAAAGCAAAACCTCTTTTTTTTTTAAGCATTAAATATAACTTACTATATTCATTATAATTACTCAAATTATTTTCCCAAACCTTGTGCCAACCTTGAGATAAGAATATCTTAGGTATATCATGGCACGTTTAAATAATCGTTTATCACTGAAGTCATTCAAGTTGGGGATTGCAGCATTGCTCATTGTCACAGTTCCCATGCTGACACCCCTTACACCCACATTCGCAAACCCTTCGACCTCGCAAGAATTTAGCCAACTTCTAAAAAGCAGTAAAAATGTCCGCTTTCGGATACCAGCAAAATTCTTTAATGGTTCGGAATTTACTGAAGGATTAGCACCAATTCGGATTGGCAAAAAATACGGTTTCATCAACAAGCAGGGTAAACTCAAGATTCAAGCCAATTTTGATGAAGTTCTTGATTTTTCAGACGGTTTAGCAGCAGCAAAGCTAGATTCAAAGTGGGGTTACATCAACCGAGAAGGTAAATTTATTATTCAACCACAATTTGATGAACCAAATTCATTTAGCGAAGGAATGACTTTTATCAAAATTGAAAATAAATACGGCTTTATTAATAAGCGAGGAAAACTTGTAATTCAGCCACAATTTGATGAGATAAAATCTCCTTTTGTAGAAGGGTTAGCATCTGTAAAAATTGGCGACAAGTATGGCTACATCGATAAAACAGGTAAATTAGTTATCGCAGCACAATTTGAAGATACTTTTTTCTTTAACGATGGATTAGCAGCAGTCAAAGCAGGTAACAAATGGGGTTTTATCAATAAAAAAGGAAATTTTGTAATTCAACCTCAATTCGATTCGGCTAATTTTTTCCGTGAAGAATTAACATCGGTAAAAATGGGTGAAAAATACGGTTTTATCAACAAGCAAGGTCAATTTGTCATTCCAGCGCAATTTGATGCAGTAACTTCATTTCGAGAAGAACTAGCAAGAGTGAAATTTGGGGATAAATACGGTTATATCAATCGTCAAGGAAAGATAGTTATTGAACCTCAATTTGAAGATGCGACTGTTTTTAATGAAGGGTTAGCGCAAGTTAAAATCGGTTCAAAATGGGGTTATATTAGCAAGACTGGTGAGTTAATGATTGAACCGCAATTTGACGAAGTTCGGCGTTTTACTGAAGGGGTCGCAAATGTTTGTGTTAGCGGTAAGTGCGGCTTTATTCGCAATCCTTTGGAGTAATTCTAAGTTCTTAAAATTAATATTTGTTTTGCAGTAATCGGTTTGCGATACTCCCGCATGTGCAAGGTATAATAAACACCATCGCTTTACTGCAAAACTACTTGACAACACTAGCAATTATGTAAACAAAAGTAAATTATATTATAATTTTTCTGTAAATGTATTTCCTCGCGCTGTAGAGAATAATAGAATGCCTCTAAGTCTTAGTGCATAGGATTTACAATATGCTTCTTCAAGGTACTATCCTGCGTAATCGTTATAAAATTGTTTCACACTTGGGAAGTGGAGGATTTGCAGACACATACTTGGCAGAAGACAGAGATTTACCCGGTAATCCGAAATGTGTAGTTAAAAATCTAAAACCGACAAGCCCTGACCCCGCAGTTTTACCAATTGCAAGAAGACTCTTTGAGACAGAAGCACAAATGCTGTATTATTTAGGTCAGCACGAGCAAATACCCAGGCTTTTCGCCCATTTTGAAGAAAATGGAGAATTTTATTTAGTTCAAGAATTTATTGATGGACACGACCTAAGCAAAGAATTTACCCCAGGTAAGCGCTTCAGCGAAGAAAAAGTAACTAACTTATTGCAAAAAATTCTGGAGGTTTTATTAATTGTTCATCAACGCAGTATAATCCATCGTGACATCAAACCCCAGAATATAATGCTTCGTCGTAGCGATGGCATGATTTTTTTAATTGATTTTGGTGCAGTCAAAGAAATTGGCAGTTTGGCAATTAACACTTCAGGTCAGGTAACCTCTACAATTGCAATCGGTACACCCGGTTATATGCCAAACGAACAAGCTTATCGTAACCCACAGCTATCTAGTGATATCTATGCGGTAGGTATGATTGGTATCCAAGCACTTACAGGCTTACTACCACAACAATTTCTCTTAGACCCAACTACAGGCGAACTAATTTGGCGTAATTACGTACAGGTTAGTAATAACTTAGCAGATGTTTTAACAAAAATGGTAAGTTATCACTTTAGTAAGCGCTACCATTCAGCATCTGAAGCACTACAAGCAGTTAATACTTTAATATTGCAGCCACCAAAGAAACCTCCTACATCGATTCCACGCATCTCACAAATTCCAAAACCATTGCTTTGGGGAGGTTTAATCGGACTAAGTGGGCTTTTAACGGGAATAATTGCAACTGTTGCTTTACTAAATCATCCTCAACCCCAATCTCAATCCTCTACTAGTTCTTTACCAGTTGCTGGTTTATCTGCATCAGAACCGACACGAACAAGTGAAACATTTCCTATACCAATACAAAAAGTTCAATTTGCTATACAACCCAAATATGATTGGGCTGATGGTTTTTCTGATGGATTAGCACGAATTAGAATTGATGGCAAAGTCGGCTTTATTGACAAAAACGGTGATATTGTTATTCAGCCTAAATTTGATGATACAAAAACTTTTTCTGATGGGCTAGCACTCGCTTGGATTTCCGGTCAAAATTGGGGTTTTATTAATAAGACCGGACAATTTGCGATTCCAACTCAATTTGCAAAAAATGATGCTCATAATTTTTCCGATGGATTAGCACGAGCATGTCTTGTTAGGACTTGCGGTTATATCGATAAGTCAGGCAGGTTTGTAATTGAACGAAAATATGCTGGTGCGGGAGGCTTTAAAGACGGTTTAGCAGCAGTAAAGTTAGGTGGGAAATGGGGTTATATCGACAAGAATGGTAAAGTCATTATTCCAATCCAGTTTGATAAAGCTGGAAACTTTTCAGAGGGTTTTGCACAAGTTAGTAATGGTAGTAAATGGGGGTATATCGACAATAATGGTAAAGTAGCTATCAATCTACAATTTGATAGAAATTATGCCTTTTCAGAAGACCTGGCAGTATTTAAGATTGGCAATAAGTTTGGCTATATCGATAAGAGTGGGAAGATAATCGCTCAAGCACAATTTGATAGTTCTTTTAATTTTTCTGATGGGATGGGAGTTGTAAAAGTTGGCAAGCAGTTTGGTTACATTGATAAAGCTGGTAGGTATGCAATTCCACTACAATTTGATGAGGCCTATAGCTTTACTGAAGGTTTGGCAGGTGTCAAAGTTGGTAATAAATGGGGCTATATTAATAAGAGTGGTAACTTTGTAATTGAGCCACAATTTGATGAAGCTTATATTTTTATCGAAGGAGTTGCCGTTGTCAAATCTGATGGTAAGTATGGATATATCCGTAATCCTTTAAAATGAAATTGGATATTTAGTGTTTAATGTTTAATCACTATTGGTTTTCCAATTCCCTTGCCCCGCATCCAGAAAGACAAAAATAATAAAAAACTCAACCCAATCAGTCCAGCTAAGGGATTATCATTCACACCTGTCACCCAAACTGGAACTTTACCCGTATATTCAATCAATTTGCCAACATTAACAACATACCAACCCCAAATTAACCCCGCATGAATACCTATCGATAAACCCAAACGTCCCCGACAACATCGCTTTGCCCAAATGCAGGTTAACGCAAGCAATAATAAACCGAAAAATTGCGGTGAGGTACGAATTACTTCGGATATGGGTTTGAGAAAATGCGATATCGCAAAAATTAATGAAGTTGCCCAAAGCACAACACTGGGTTTATAATCGCGTTCCAATTCTTCATATATCCAGCCGCGAAAGAATAATTCTTCGGCAAGTGCGGTCAATAAAGCTGTGGGTATCGCTTCTAAAATGAATCGTATTACAGACTCACTCGGCTGCTGCCATTCCAACCAACCTAGCGAACCTTGAATCAGAAATAATAATTGAATGCTAATTAATCCGATTGCTAAACCACGCAGTAGTTCAACTCCATTTTTGCGGGTAAATTCTAATCCAACATGTTGATATATTTTGGATTCATGGTGAACTAGCTTACCCCAAAATGGTAGAAAAATAAAGAATGCGATCGCAAGCATTCCCATTGTCAAAATAGTAACCAAGTTACTATCTGGTATAAGTAAATATATAGGTACGGCAACAGGCAACCATACCGCTAATAAGGACAAAATAAAGCAAATTATCCGAATCGGTGCAGGTCGCTGTTCTAAAAGGGCTAAGTTAAATTTCATACTAAGGTTCCAAAATATAACCAAGGCGCGGAGTTATCGCCCCTCAGTCAGATTCATTGTGCTTGACGATTGACGGAAACTTAGTATCAATGTTTCACTATCCTTACTCGTCGGGTTCGATAGTACTGGTCAAACCACGCTCTTTTAAAGTTTCGCAGTAAAATTCGGCATGTTCTTGAGCGCAAGTAATGACTAACGCGATACCATTACTATGG
>QQTW01003567.1_pt1 | contig 11514 bp, 11 predicted proteins | sample 1904831 | NCBI WGS metagenome assembly QQTW01 (sample SAMN09435610, study PRJNA476489) | Subsurface metagenome, whole genome shotgun sequencing project.
TTCAGAGAGAGTTGCACGCTTGACGTACGTCTGACCAGAGGGCGCAGCAACTTGGATCTGGAGCTCATAACCCTTTCCTGGGCCGCGAACACGGGCAAAGCGCTCGAGTATCATTACATAGCCCGGTCCATTCGATGAGGTGCATACAGTCTGTATGAATAGAATGTCAGTGACCGCTAAGGGGAAGGTAGACGCTTGCACTTACAAATGCGCCCGTGGGTGATTCTTTCATGAACCACTGCAGTGTGCACTTCATGAGCGGTGCCGACTGCCGTTTGACTCGTTGATTCCGCGAAGAGCCCTTTTTCGCCAGGTCTGGGAAGATCTCGGACAGTGCCTCGACCCCTTCGGCGATGACGCCGTCAAGCGGAGTGGTCAGGTCTATCCTGTGGAGTACCTTCGTTTGGGTGTACGCTGCGTACAGCGTCAAAGGTGGAATGCCCGATGGAGCCGATTGCGCTTCGACGAAGCCACCCACCAGGGCCGATAGGATGAAGGTGGTGGCGGTGGTGAATTTCATGATGGGTGTGTTGAAGTGGTGAGTCTGGTTAGATACAGAAGAAAGGAAGTCGAGAAGCTGGATTGACTGAATAAACGATAGACTGGATTAACGATCGACTAAAGAAGCGACTGAGTTGAGAAGCGATTGATCGTAAAAGAGATTGATTGTGAAAGCGATTGACTAAAGAAGCTGTGGTGGTGCTTGATGCATTCTACCCAGAGCGGGAGAGATGATTTATATATCCATTGTGAGCCTACCATACGCCTACCTCTAGTCAGGGAAGCATAGCATCAAACCCAGCCTAGACGTTCCAGAATCCTGGATTTTGCATAAGGAATTGGCCTAAACGCCTGGTCTCCACAGTGAGGTAGGGCTGGACACATGATGCGGCAATTGCGTGTCTGTCAATTCCAAATGCCAGTTTTCGAGATGTAATCGTTTCAGACTCGATTTCAAATAGGGCCGATTTCACTATCGACATGCCACATGCGGCAAGGCGCTGGCCACAGATCTGGGGCATGAGGCGAGCTGGCGCCAGTTTCAAGACGTCCTGACGGTTGTCGTGTCGGAGATGTCTTCTGGAACAAGTCTCCACCAAGAAGAAAGCCACAACAAGATCTCAGACCTACAACAAGTGTTACTGGAACTCTTAGCGCCAGAACCATTGAATCCTGCGATGGTCGAAGGTTGTGAAGAATTTCACGATACTCGCTTGGGGTCGGGGCGACGGGCCAGCGAGGCGGGTGCACGTTCATCATTCGTATTCATATCGGATTCTCCGAAACTGCATGGTCCAGATCCAATGACAACTCCTACTTCTTGCTGAATTCATAGCTGGTGAACTTAAAATAAATATTGTGCACTGCCTTTCCTGCGATCCGAGAGAAAACCATATATGTAGTTGCAGGCTTGGCTCCCAGAGCACCTACATGTGCAAACGTCACAGTATACAGCATCAGAGCCCTCGTATCTCAGCAGTAGATCAAGCATAGAAGGCCTCTTTCACATTGCCGCAAGTATGTACATACAACCCATTAGCGCTCCATTGACCCCCGGCCAACGATCGAGGCCGTCGACGTGCACCCCGTACACACACTCACATCCCGGAGAAGGATGCGGACCAGAGACTCGTTGACAGCGTACATGGGAGCTCGGAAAAGCTCACCGCAAACAGATCGAAAACATCAAAACATTTAGAGTTTGAAAATTTACGCCTTGGCCCTTCCAAGAAAGAAGAAAAGAAAGATATATCGTGGTGAAGACTCTTGCGCCGAGAGCGCCCGTGAGCAAGAACTACTCGCTGGCCTAGAAAGTTGTGTGAAGAGAATGTCAACAGGTTGACAAATAGTTAGAGCGAGGAATGAGCAAAGCTGCCGCATGCCTGACCATGCTCAGGCAAGGTGGTAGTAGTAGTAGTAGAGGATGCATATACGTCGTAGTGTTCCGGACCGGCATTTGACCAGCAGGGAGCTGTAAAAACTGGGTGATTCCAGAGGCAAAGGTCCTTGCCGTCCCAATAGGACCTCTCAAGCGGAGCTCGGCACCTGGGCATTGGCAGCCACCGGGCCGTCCATAGCCGTCGCCTGGGGACCCTGCTCCGGCGCACTCTGCTTCCTCTCCTTATCAACGACGTCGTAGTCATCTTCTCCGTCCTCCTCTCCGAACTCGAGCCGACGCCTCCAGTTCGCCAAGCTCTCCTCCATGTGGCCCGGCGTGGTGGGCGTCTTCTCGAAGTCGAAGCGGTCGTCGATGCCGTAGTTCTTGTTCGTAGTCTCCCACTGGCTGCGCAGCGTGTCCAGCTCGTCGGCAAGACTGTCCAGCGCCATGCTGTTCCGCAGCGCTTGCCCGACGCTCGAGCCGTTGCTGGCTTCGGCGCCGGCGCCGTCGGCATCACTTCGGGACGCCTCGCCGCCCGTGACGGTGTCCGCGGTGCTGTACATGCTGTCGGCCGAGATGCTGTTTCTGTTGTCGCCGAGCTTTCGCTCGATCGTGTTGGACCTGCCTCTGCCAGCCTGCTGCCGGTATGCGTCGACCGACGACTCGACCTGGTCGAGCAGTAGCTGGACTTTCTGCTCCGCGTCGCGAGCGCGGTGCTCGAGCCGGGTGTTTTCGTGGCGCAGAGCGTCCAGGTCGGAGCGAGCTTGCGATGTGGCGTCCAGCAGCCGGCGCTCTGTTTCCGCGCGTGAGGTGTGCAGGTTGTCTCGCTCGGTGCGCGCTGCTTCGAGCTCGAACTGCAGAGCTTCCAGCTGTGATTCGAGAGCGGCCAGGGAGTGCTTCGTGTTTGCCTGCAGAGAGTCAATCTCGGCATGGAGGGAGTCGCGTTCTGCCTGCCATTCCGGTGGCGCTTGATCGTGCTGGGCGGCTTTAGACAGAGCCTTGTCTTTGTGTGCCAGCTCCTTTTCGAGCTCGGCGTTGGCGTTCCTGTGTCGTTGAAGCTCCTGCTTCATCTTGCTGAGCATCTTCTCGGTACCGCGTAGATACTTGACAGCAGCTTGATAATCATTGTCAAGAGCGGCGAGCTTCTCCTCCCACGATCTGCTGACTTCCTGCTCACGCTGCTCGTACGTCGCTTTGAGCTCCTCGTGTGCTTTCGAGCTAGCCTCGAGCTGCTGCTCGAGCTCTCGCATGCGCTGATAATCTGGCGTGCCGAAGCGCGAGCCGGGGCTATCCGGGCCTCGCGATCTCCGCACGTCGGTAGGATTGACTCCCCGCTCGTCGAGAAGCTCCTTGAGCGTTCGCAGCTGCACCAAGCGGGCGTTGCTCTCCAGTTGGCCCTTGTCGACTTCCATCTGCATCTCTGACTTGTCGGCCTGGAGCGACTGCACCTCCTTCATCGCAGCTTGTAGCTGTCTGCGCATGGTGAGTCCCTCCCTGCTCGCTTGCTCTTGGTACGCTTCCAGACCAGCAATCCTCTCCTCCGCGCGTCGGAGCTTCTCGGACGCCATGTCCGCCGCCTGTTGGTTCCGCCGTACCATTGCGTTCGCCATCTCGATCTGCTGCTGCAGAATGGCCACTCGTTCGTCTGCTGCGGCGTCTTCGTCGTCGTCGCGATCCACCACTTTACCCAAGCCCGACAAGACTGCCTCGCGATGAGTCCGTGCTTCCGCCGCGTGATTCTCCGCAAGTTCTTCGGCATCCTGCAGACGTCTGGCCATCGTTTCGAGTGCCGCTTTGCTCTTCTCATGCTCCGCTCGCAATTCCACGAGGTCTGTCTCGAGACCGTCACGGTTGTGCCTCTCCGTCTCAAGTTTTGCCTCGAGCGCTGACGTTTTCTCTGCTGATGCGGCCATGGCAGCCTTGAGTGACTCCAGTACTGAGACGTGGTTCCGCACATCTGCTAGAGCATGCGACAACTTTGTCGAAAGCTCGCTCTTGTCGACCGAGAGCAGCTTAGATGTCGCGACAGCCTCGGCGCAGCTGGCCATATTGTCTCGCGCCTCCTTTTGAGCTTCATGCAATTCCGCCTTGAGACTCTCGACCTCGGACGCGTTCCGTTGCTTGTACAGATCTAGCTCCGTCACCCGCTTCTGTGCTGCTTCTGATGTCTCCTCTGCCAGTTGCCTTGCTTTCTTCTCGAAGTCAACTTCGGCGGTAACATGCTCCAGCTTGCTTGACAGTTCCTGCTGAGACGCAAGAGCCGCGGCCAGTCGCTTGCTCATCTCATTGACTCTGTCGATATCGGGAGTGCCCGTCTCTCGGTCCAGCTGCGGCGTGCCGGCCTGACTTCCGCCGCCGTGTGCGGCCAACTTTGCCTTTGCGTACGCAGCTTCATTGACGGCAACATCCCTCTGCTTCTCGACTTCGGCGATCCTATTGCTTGCTGAAACTGCCTGGGCCTCAATGGAGCCCTGCACCCTTACAAGTTCCGCGCGCATCTTCAGGAGAGCTTCCAAAAGAGGCTTGTCGTCGTCGTTGAACGTGTCCGCGGCGCGTTCGTCGAGTATCGGGCTGCTGGACGCGTTGGGCTGGTAGCCAGCTTTTCGAGCAAGAGCGAGCTCGGACGCATACCACGCGTTCCGGTGCTTCGCGGCCTCAAGCTCTCTCACCAACTCGTCGTGCTGATGGCTGAGTGCAGGCGAGGAGCCGACGCCGCTGTCAACGGGCAGCTCCTTCGCAGCTTCGGATACGATGTCCTGTTGGCGGCTCATTGTCCTTGGTGTCTCGAGAGACTGCTTGCTTGGTGCTGGTTCCGGACCGTCGATGGAGCTCACGTGTTTGTCGATCCCTGACCCTGATCGCGATGGCAGCTTGGTCGTTCGAGGCGGCTCAGTTGCCACCTTGCGTTGCGCATTCACAGCAGCGGATTGCTGTTGCGACGGCGTGTGACGGCCGCCTGCCGACTCACTGCGTGCACGTACCGGCCCGCCTTCGTTTGCTAGCGACTCCTTGATTGCCGGGCTCTCTTCTCGGATAGGAGAGTCTGTGTTTCTTTCAGGGTCTGCCGCTCGTGCAGTGTCTACTGGCGGACCGAAGCCGCGATCTTGCCTTGTCGGCGTCCGACTTCTGGTTCCGTAAGTCGGTGGTACAACTCCGCTTGCGCGTGGTTGGGGAGGCTGTTGTTGCGGCGGCGGGCCCGATGGCGCCGGCCCAGCCGAAGCGCGCGGCAGTCTTGAACCAGGGCCCCCGACACCAAAGGGGCCGTTAGGAATCCCATGGACGCCATTCGGCAACAGATCTGTAGGTCTATGCGCATGCTGCGCGGCCATGACGCTCTCCCGCGATGCCGGCCCGATCCTCTTTTGACCTTCGATTGGCGAGTCGGAGGCATCACGAAGTCCCGCTCCGCGCGGGATTCCGCTCCGTTCCGAGGCTTTGCGAAGATTTGCCGGCGTTGGTGACGGCGCTGGTTGCTCGTTGGGTGGGTATCTGATCTTCGACGTGTCCAGGATGTACGCGAGGCTCAGCTCGCCCGCGTCGCGGGGTGCAGAACTCGGCTCTCCCGCGACAACAACGATGAATTTGCCGTACGCGGTCATGCTGTGACCTGATCGTGGCGATGGTGAAAGGCCCATGTTCTGGAACATGTACCATCGCCGGGACGATATCCTAAATGCTGCCAAGTCGCCAAGATCATTGCCCTCCCGAGTGCGTCCACCGAAAATGTACATGGTATCGTTGACGAGCGCAGCGGCGTGACCTTCCCTGGGCGCAGGGATGTAGCCGATGCAGTCCTGCTCGGTCCAGGCATTTACTCGTGGATCGTAACTCCAGACGTCATTGAACCACCGGGTGCCGTCCGTCCCGCCGAATCTAGGAGTGAGAGGTGAGCAACGCGTATTAACAGTAGGTAGAAGGCTCGGGTACTCACAAGTAAAGTTTCTCGTTCCACATCACCACCGTGTGATTTGTTCGTGCAGCAGGAACCTGACCCTCCGGAGGACCTCCGTCATTGCTGCTGGGGATGAGAACCTCCCACCGGTTGCTCGCGGCTTGGAGAGCGTTCAAGTCGAATGCTACTAGGTCGTTGAAGAAGAAGCCTTCGACCTGCCCTCCAAAGACGTAGATTCTCGACCCCAGAATGTTGAGCGTGTGGCCGTATCGGCCGGACGGTCTCGGCCCTGCCGGCAGAGCTCTCGACCATTGTTTTGTAGCTGCTTCATCAGTAAACAAAGATTGACAACGACCACAGCCACTTACAAGTATTGAGCAAATACAGGGTATCATCCAACGGGTCACCTTCGTCAAGTTTTGTGTCTCCTCCAAATACGATGAAGGCGTTGCCGACTAACAAGCTGGCGTGGCCGACTCTCGGACCCGGCCCTTCAGACGTTGTTATCACTGGATAGCATCCCATGCTGGTGGTGCCCGCCTCTATCATCCATAAATCTCCCTTGACCGTGCTGCCGTTCACCAGACCTCCCATCAAGTATATGGAGCCATCCTTCAAGGACGCGCTCGCGTTTACCGCCGCGCCATACCGCGGGAACGGGTTCGCCCCTGTGGCGAAGGTGAATCGTCTCTGTGACCAAGGATAAGGGGAATCTGCCGCAGGCCGGGTGGGTGGAGTCAACGCGGGTGTGCGTGTGGTGATTTGGGTTTGCTGAAGCAGTAAGTAAGGTCAGAAGCTATGTCATTTCGAAACCTTGCAAGCCTAAAGTGTATTGTGCAAACCTGACTGTCTCGCAGGAATAACTCACCGGAGGTTCTGATTCTGATCTTTCTCGCTGCTTGGGGTCAGGACTTGTCGGCCTTGCTTCGTTCAATGAGTTGAGAGAATTGTTGACGCTGTTCCCTGACGGCGGCGTCTGGCCTCCTTTGTTCTTCTCCTGGTCCTTTGCGGCAGCCACGCCGTTCAGACTGGTCGGAGTCGACGCGGGCTGACCATGCGACGATGTAATCTCCCGACTGGCTGGCGGGAGCGCATTGTTCTGGTGCTTCTTTGACTTGAACAGGAATGCCATGGCGGGCGAAGGGGTCGCACTCCAGGAGCACGGAGGCGTGCGCGGCGCGAATTATCGACGGCTGCAGGCGAAGTCGAGAGAGGTCATTCAGACCCGCTGCGCTCGCTGGGATCGATGTGAAGAGGTACGAGACGCCTGTGAGCGGAAACCACGAGGCTGGAGATAAAATTTCGAGGCGCGGCTAGCGACGTTTTCCAGAAAGGACATCGAACGAAACCCGACGAGGCGAAGCTGTGCAACCGCGTGTGGATAGTCGGCGCATACGTTGCGCGACAGAGGTCGGTCCTCGATGATTCTTTATGATGGCTGCCGGGAGGAGGAGCTGAAGTTGCTGAAGAGTAGAGGCTCGATGGTTTTCTCCTCTTTGACCAACGAGAGGAAAAGAAACGGGAAGAGGCTGGAGAGAGGCAGAAAGTCGAGAGGGCAGCCAGCCCGGTCTGTGCTCACGAGTCTCGGCGGTCCAATCACAGCTCACGGTCGCTTGACTACATAGAACCTAAAAAGGTACTTCTGCTTGTAAGTTGAAGAGACAGGGAATCAATACCGGACGACTTCCAGAAGACAGGCAATACAGGGAATCAAAGTACCGAGATCCTCTGGCTACGCGACACTCGATACTTCCTCCAACGCTTCATCGTCTGTCGGTCCTGGAGTCCCGAGTCTCCCCTTCACCCGCAAATCCGTCGATCGGAACCATGTTGAGAACGGCGGATCGAGTCGCCGGATGGGTTGACACCCCCTCCCCAGATCATGCAGGGGAACCTACGGACATCTGGAGAGACCGGGGCACCACAAGAGGAAATGCCTCGTCTACTAGGCGTACGGTAAGTACGGAACTACACATCGTGATGAAAGCGTTCAGCATTGGAGCGCAGGCTGACAAGTCCAGCTCAGCAGACCGCAATCAGCTTTGCCGTGCCGTCTATTGACCTCAGCTTTTTGACAGAGCTTTGAGCCTATAAGGATGGGTATATCAGGATCTACTTCTCTTCGCATGCCTCTAGTGCTTACTCGATTGTTTCCACAAGCACCTACCGGACCCTACCTGGACAGGCAACAGTCGGTACAGTATTTGTAGATTTGAGCATATGTATCGACAAATGTCGCTGCACTCTAGATACAACTATCTAGTCAGGCCAGTACATCTGCTGATGGGATTCATTCGACGGTTCGAGTATGAGCACGCACCAGTCGACCGCAATAACGGCCGCGGTCTGTTTCCTATCAAAGTGGTACCGCAGGACAAAAGACTGTTACTGCATCAGGGAGCTGTGCGTTCGGTGAAATCCGAACGTTGTAGTCGTCATCTGGCTGCTTCACGGACCATTGCTCCAACTGCCGGTTGTGCGGCGTGCCAACGAGACACCTGCCCGTGGGCAGTTGGGCCCCGGTGGGCGCCCGCGCCGTTGTGCAACAGCTTTGAAGATCGGCCATATCACGTGGTGAATCCCTAGGGTTGTCGTGGTGGAAAGAGCTAAGGTACAGCGCGTACGTACGCTCACCAAATCGTATCTCGATGTGAAGCGTACTGAGCAATGAGATCTATGATCATTGGGTTCGATGTTGTACTTCCCAATGTTGTCACGGCTTTTCCAACTTGCGACATTGCTGGTGTGAATCATGAAGATGGACAACAACAATTCAATTTCGTCTTGAGCCGTTGCGTTTTCGATCTTCAATCAATTCTGCTAGAATTTTGTCTCGACGCGTCAAACACCTTTGTAAATATTGTCCTTCTGGCAGGCAATGTTCCGGGTTCTTAGGCTCCTTAATGAGGCATCTCTCCATATCCTACTCGCACGTCTCAGTCACCTCCGAGCGTGTTTTTCGTACGCATTGCAACGTTTCCTGGCTCTACCATGTGCTTGATGCACATGTGAGGCGAAGATTGAAGCTCGTTCTGAGTTATTGGTTTGCATTTGACGTTGGTGTCCCGTCGCGTTTCACACTGGCGAAATTGCTCGGGCTTTCTGCAGCCGCAGGTGTACTTCCGATAATCTTGAACGCACATGTTGTTTGAGGTCACTGAGGTGGTTCGTTAGCTGAGCGAGCGGTCAGTCTACCAAACGTGTTCGAGAAACTAACGCTACTTTTGTGACCGAAGAGTCTTCGCTGTTCGCTTCGACTCGGGACGTGCTCCGAGAGCCAGCGAGTTCGGAATTCGGGATGCTCCAACTGGCCCAGGACTTCCAGACGCAGGTTGATGTCACTCGCTATTGTTAGATAGCGGTTTAAACTGGGTGTTTCTTTACGTCGCGAAGTAAGGCTCAATTTATGGAGCTCGGGCGTTGATGAAAAGTCCTAATTACAGTACTATGTAAGCATCAGCTACTGACTTAGCATAGAGACACTCGAGGCTGTCTCGAGATCACGAAGATTGCTCCGACGTGTATTAGGCTGCTGGCAAGGTTTGTCAAGCTGGTTCCAAATTCTGTGAGTTTGCCCTCGAAGGTCACCACCGTAAATGGATAAATGGTAGGAGAGCTGCGGTGTAATCCCGAGCGGATAGCGCATCTGCCGCGATGGCTGTTGCTAAAAATGCATTATGAATTCTTTCCTTGAGTGTCGAGCACTTACGAAGAATGATCCGCTCGGATACCTAGGTATCTATGAAGTGCTCTGTGGTGAACCATAAAAACCAATAGTCTAATGAAAATCTTTATCGATGTGGTGGGATGAAAGGACCGCGGTGAGGATTGGGTGGGAGACGGTTCAGCTTCTTATCGATAAGCCACCGCCGGTCAGTCACCATCCAGCCTTCGTCTCAACCATCGAGCCCTTGACCGTACTCACCGGCGCCGCCGTTACCGGCTGTTGTCGCCTCTTCGCAATGCTCAATTTAGATAGCTCACATTCCTCTCTTCTGTCATGACAACCGCAGTAGCTCCCTTCGCGATGCCCTCCAACGAGGAACGAAATCGCATAGGGCAAACGGCACGAACAGCCTCCATCCATGAGAACGGCATCAGCCGCCAGCAGAGCCCGCGGCCGACCACTGCTGGGGACTTGGTGCTCAGAGACTCTCAGACGGTCGCTGTGAGTGCCTCTCGAAGGTCCGCTGCGCCGTCGGAGGCTCGCCCTCAGATCTCACGTGCGAGGAGCGACTTCGGGCCTCGTCGACAGGAGCAAGCTGCTGAGGCGGAAGAGGAGGCGCGAGATGTGGGCGAAGGTGGTTGGAGGATCAGACATGGTTGGGAGACTCAGTTCACGTCGGACGAGTACCTAAACCTCTTGAATTCGGTAGCTTACTCTTCTACGTTTGGGACGGCTTGATGGGCTAACTGGCCGAGAAACAGACATTTTACATGTACTATGCGGACAAGCTCCACGACACGGGCGGGAATCCCAAGGACGATGATGAGTGCTACCCGTTGCAGGAATGGCGCATGCGTGATCGCCTCAAGACGGTTTCCGCTGTGCTTGAGCTATGCCTGAACATCGGCGTGGATCCTCCAGATGTGATCAAGACAAACCCGACCGCACGGCTGGAGTGCTGGATAGACCCGTCGAATCCGAACGGTGCGCCTGGTCATACGCCGTTGAATCAGATTGGAAAGGCTCTGCAGACACAATATGAACAGCTGAGTATGCGGACTCGGTACAAGCTCTGTTTGGATCCTACTGTCGATGAGACGAAAAAGTATTGCAGCACTCTTAGACGAAATGCCAAAGATGAGAGGATACTGTTTCACTACAATGGTCACGGGGTGCCGAAGCCGACACCGTCAGGAGAGATATGGGTGTTCAACAGAAACTACACTCAGTACATTCCCATATCCCTCTACGATCTTCAAAATTGGCTAGCCGCTCCTAGTCTGTTTGTGTGGGATTGCGCTAACGGTGGGTTGGTTATTTCCAACTTTAACAAGTTCGTCGAAAAGCACGAGTCCGAGTCCGCTGAAGCAAGAGCGAAAGACCCTCACGCTCCAGTCATGTCGCACAGTGACTGCATTCACCTTGCGGCGTGCAGGGAGAAAGAGATGCTTCCTACAAACCCCAACTTACCCGCCGACGTCTTCACCTCATGTCTCACCACTCCGATCGAGATGGCAGTGCGCTTCTTCATCCTGCAAAACCCTCTGCCGACCGGCATCACTCTATCCGACGCCGCCAACATCCCAGGCAGAGTCTCGGAGAGACGGACGCCTATTGGCGAGCTGAACTGGATATTCACCGCAATCACCGACACCATCGCCTGGAACTCTCTGTCCAAGCCTCTGTTCAAGAAGCTCTTCCGCCAAGATTTGATGGTGGCTGCGCTGTTCAGGAACTACCTGCTGGCTCAGCGGGTTATGCGCGTGTACCACTGTCATCCACCCTCTTGGCCTGAAATACCTCAGACGCACGATCACCCTTTGTGGGCCAGCTGGGATCTCGCCGTCGAAATGATCCTCGCACAACTGCCAGATCTCCTAGCGGCTGAAAGGGGCGAGAAGGTTTACGAGTACCAACATTCCTCGTTCTTCGCAGAGCAACTCACCGCCTTTGAAGTTTATCTCGCCCAGGGCGCGGTTGAGCACAAGGTGCCGGAGCAGCTGCCCATCGTTCTTCAGGTCCTACTGAGTCAAGTCCATCGACTGAGGGCTTTGATTCTTCTCAGCAAGTTCCTCG
>QQTW01003568.1_pt1 | contig 11513 bp, 11 predicted proteins | sample 1904831 | NCBI WGS metagenome assembly QQTW01 (sample SAMN09435610, study PRJNA476489) | Subsurface metagenome, whole genome shotgun sequencing project.
GTGACTCGCATCACAAGTATGAACTCATGTGATGATCTCTTCATACGATGGAGTGGCTACCTAGTTACGCGATACACGAGCCACGGCACTTTAGGGTCTATAAGAAGGTCTATTTGGCAATCCCTACATCAGATTGTAAACTAAAAACGTGAAAATGCTACAGCATCAACTGCGTTATCAAGTCATTGAGATGATGTTACACCATGCGCCCAAAGTCATACCCTCCTAGCCTTCTGTTCGGCACAACGCGCCAGGCATTCCTTGGATCCACGGATGCTTCCGTTCCCCACAGCGGGAATTGCTTCCGCCGTGCTGTTGGCGTCCACATCCGCATAGCCGAGCGCTGCGTTGAGCAAACGTGGCGGGACGGAGAAGAGTGCGTTGGCGATGTTGAGGGTTCCCGGATCTTCCGAGTCGAGGGCGGAAACCAGCTGGGCGTTCTCGCATCCTGTCAATCAGTCAGCTTCGAGAAAGGCTCCAGCGCGAAGAGCTCGAATCCAGATGGGGTTTGGTGACGTGTCACAAAGGACGGGATCACGCATTGACAATGCGCTGTTTGCGGCTCGCTGACTCACGCAGGTATTCACATACCTGTGTTTTCCATCCAGTGCACGCTACCCGAAGGGAATATCGTCATCTTGCCCGGCTCGAGCGTCGTTCTTACTGTTCGCGCGCCGTTCTCCAGTATCATGAAGGTGTCTGTTGAACCCGAAACCGCGACGACAAAGTTCGTTGCTCGAGGATGAAAATGCGGAGGCAGCATCGAGCATGGCCCGAGGTTCAGCACGGCCATGCTCATGCCATAGCCCGTAACGGCCGGGAACGTCTCCCGGTTGGCATTGACGACGGAACCCGGCTCAAAGCTCCACCTGTCTGACGCCATGAAGTCAAACTCCCAATCAGAATCCTGGGGCAGGAGATCAAGTCGGTCTTTCTGGCTCCCCACGTCGGTGAGGTCGGAGATCAACTCCCTATCGGCGACGGAGCCCGCCACAAGAGCTATGGGAAGAATGCATGCTGCGAGAAATGCGGGAAACCGCTGTCGTGAGAACATCGTGGCAGGAGACATGAGGGAAAACGAAGATTGCGGCGTAGAGAGGTCAGATATCAGAAATGAGGCTCAGATAGACGGGGGCAAGACAGGTAAGAATAAAGCTTTTTGTCTGATGCTGGAAGGAAGAAAATTGAAGCTGATGACTTTGTTTTGGATGGATAAAAAGATGGGACAGGGTAAGCGGGCAGGAGGACTGCATTTATATCCGTTGCGGCTCATCACAAGCCGTCCATCTAGATAGTCAGATGTGGCAGCCAGCAACGCATACACAGATACCTACTACGGAAGAGCCGGAACAGAGTGAACTGGCGCAGATCTGCTTGATCGTGGCGAACATCCGGAAATCCTGGCTCTGCTCATCATCACGAAGATTGCCAGTCAGCTATGCGTCTCAACGACCATCAACAGCCACAGCAGAGAGCTGTAGCCTGTTTCATCAGGGCCGGGACAGGAATAGAATTCAAGCACTCGAGCACTTCATTCCTGAAGCTTTGAACCTGCCCAGCAAGGGCTCCGCCAGGCGATGCTATGTCTCTTGGCTAAGCAGTAGCCCCATAGGGGATGACTTTCTTTCACACAGAAGCCAATCGAGGATGTTCCGGCGGAATAGCGCCATGCCGATGTGAGCGCATGCATTCCTACCGTAGAGTCAGGAGACCCGCGAGCGCTCGGCGAGCTTATTGCCCGCGGGCTGTGAAGTGAATGTGTTTTGTTTCAAACATGTGGCGCCATCAAAGGGCTAAAAACAGGAAAGTAAACGGCGTGATACCCGTTGACGGCGAAGACAACGACCGCACAGTGATGGTGCAAAGGAACTAGCACAGCCCGAGGAAGATGTATGCACTTCTGAAAAGATTATGAGGCACTGGAGTAAGCAGTTGACCGCTTGTTCGAGAGCGAACAGTGCGTGGCCTTCCGCATCCGCGAGAATCCGTGTACATTAATAATTCTCGAAGAACAGCGCAGACATCATTGACCGATTCTCGACTACAACGGCGAAATGTAGCTTGCTATCACTCGGACCCTTGAGTTTCCGAGTCGTTAAAAATGAAGAAGTAGGTTGCGAGTTCTAAATATGACGCCCACGCCGCTTCGTTGTTGGGTTTGCTGTGACTCTCTACTAACGAGGGAGACTGGAGGCGGAGCGCGCCGATCGACACCAAGCCGTAAACCTGATTGGTCGCCTTATCGCGTAGTTCGAAACGAGATCATCTTTTTATAGACACACCATACATTCAATGCTGTACGTAATGGAGTGCAGGTTTTTCAGGAGGATTTCCAGCCTGCCCAGGTGTTCTAGCCCTGCTTATGCTTACATATTCCCTCGAAGGCTTGTTAAGCTTCATTTGACTGGTCCACGTCACGTGCCGATAAAGTATGACCAGCGATCTAGTGTGCGGGCCACGTGCAGGGCTGCCAGCGCATCTGATATGTAAACGTTGCCTTGCAGCATATATATTCATGCCGCGCCTAGAAGTCCTGTGGCTCTCAATGTTCATTGGTCTGATGTATACAGAGAACTCTAAACATTAAGCCCTCCATAACCACCGCAACGGTTCGGGGAAGATGCATCGTGATACTTAAACACTGGAGCTGTACCCAACCATGCCCATGCTCCGACGCCTCTTGAGGTACTTCCTGCCCTCGTCTACCCAAAACACACAACTAGATACAGCCAAAAGGTAGAAGAGGTCGCTGAGGTATAAAGCTTCGGTCTGAAATATGCGCTGAAGAAACGGAAGGTAGATGACCGCCGCTTGGCCGGCGAGACTGCCGGCAACGGCGTAGTTGAACATCTTGTTGGAAAAGAGGCCGATTTCGCCACGAAGGACGGATTTCGCTTCGGAGCGGCACGTGAGAGCGTTGAACATGTCGAAGAGAACGAAACAGGTGAATGTCATGGTGGTGTCGCGCGAGGTGACTTGGCCGTCGGCCGCCATCTCGCGAATGTAGGTGATCAGAGTACCGATCATGATTACTGCAGCGGATTGAAGGACCCGCTGTATTAGCTGTCGTGTGAGGACGCGAGCCTCTCTGGAACGAGGGGGTCGACTCATCACGGCCGGGTCGACAGGCTCCACCCCTAGTGACTGCGCAGGCGGGCCATCCATCAGAATATCTACTTCTCAGTTAGCACCTGGTAATAGGAGGCGAATGCCATAGTCGGTGGACTTACTTATCCATAGGATCTGCATGGCATTGAGAGGGTTCTTGAAACCAAGAAAGGTACTGAGAAGGACCAGACTGAGAGCCGCGGCGCTGGTACTCAGCTGGAACGATAGGAAGTTTTGGATGTTGTAGAAGATGCCCTTGCCCTCTTCGATGGCACTCAAGATGGTGGAGAAGTCGTCATCCGTGAGTATCATGTCACTAGCTTCTTTAGCAACGTCCGTCCCCAATCGACCCATGGATATCCCTATGTCCGCTTTTTTGAGTGCTGGCGCGTCATTAACTCCGTCGCCAGTCATTGCCACGACATCGCCGCGTGACTGGAGAGCCCGAATGATCTTCATCTTGTGCTCTGGGTTGGTCCTTGCGAAAATCGAAGTGGACCCAATAGCTTGCGCGAGCTGCTCTTCGGTCATTCTGTCCAGCTCGTCTCCACGAAGAACTGCTTTGCCGACTGCGGAGTTCAGGTTGATCGGCATGCCCAGCTTCTTGCCAATAGCTACTGCCGTAGTTTCGGAGTCTCCGGTGATCATGAGCACTTTGACACCGCCAGCCATAAGCCTTCTGATAGATCTGTCAACGCCTTTGCGCGGCGGATCGCTCATGCCGACAAGCCCTCCAAACACGAGACCGTTGTAAAAGCTCTCCTCTTGTTCCAGGTCTGTCCGAGAAGGTACCCTTAAACCGGTCTGTGGTGTAGCGGCCCGCCTTTTGCCAGAGGTACGCACAGGTCCGCTTGCAAATGCCAGGACCCGCAACCCTTCCTGAGCCATGGCGTCCGCTGCTTTCAAAACTTGTTGTCTCCCTGGCTGGTCCAAGATGACTTCGCTTCCTTGTCTTGTGACATAAGTATCGCACCTTCCGAGGACTTGCTCAACAGCACCCTTTATGTATGCAACGTCTGATCCATCCTCAGCTTCCGGACCGGAACTGCCACTGATGACCACACCCATCCACTTGCGCTCCGAGCTGAATGGTGTTTCGTTCACCCGACTGCCAAGTCTTTCTCGAACGTCGGTCTCACCGAATGCATCAATGAGATCGACAAGGGCTACGTCAGTCGGTTGCCCTGTCCAACGGCTCTTCGGAATCACGGCGTCGTCTCCCATGGTCGAAGACATGACGGCAAGGGAGGAAGCTGACGCCGGAGATGAGACTGGACTTCGGAGCAGCCGGGCATTGTTGACAATATTCCCTGTTCTTAGAATCGTGCGGGTGGCCGAATCTAGCGAAGTGGAGCCGAGTAGTTTTGCGACCTCCACCGCAGCTCCTTGGTCAAAATGCCACAGCTTGGTGACGGTCATGTGATTCATCGTCAGCGTGCCTGTTATACATGTTTAGTACTTGCACCCAAAGATCTTCACATAGGGTTCATGCCAAGAGTCAATGATGAACTTACCGGTTTTGTCGCTGCATACAACGTTGACAGACCCCAGAGTTTCTACGCTGGGAAGCCGTCTTACCACGGCGTTACGTTTAGACATGCGTAGGACTCCAAGGGCCAGGGTGACCGTGACGATGATGGGAAGCCCTTCAGGAATTGCGGCCACGGCCAGCGAAACGCCAATTTGAAACATTTCGAGAAACTTCCAACCTCTCCACAATCCAACGAGCATGATGAACGCTATTACTGCAAAGGACATGTAGCTCAGGTCTTTCCCAAGCCTATCCATAGACAGCTGAAGTGGGGTCCGTGGACTTTCTATTTCTTGTAAAGAAGCCGAGATAGCGCCGAATTCTGTATTTGAAGCTGTTCCTACCACCAGCCCTTTACCGTGTCCAGATCTTACCAACGTTCCCATGAAAGCAACATTCTTCTTGTCGTTTAGCCTGACATCTGCGCCAACGGCTCCTGTTGCAGGAGCAGTTGGAAATGGTGTTTGCGGAGAATAAGGATGTAGAGACCCGTTAGAGACCGTATACGCGTCAGGCAGGGTATCGGCTGTCTTTCCAACCGACTCGTTCTCGCCCGTCAGATTGGACTCGTCAATGGTCAAATCGACAGCCTGCGTAATCCGGATGTCCGCAGGGATGCGGTCCCCAGTATGAAACAGCACAAGATCCCCTGGAACCAATTGAGACGCAGGTATGGTGGTCGAGGTAGGCTGAGCAGTTCCCCGAGGGGACACTGAGCGTCCCAGGTCATCCAGTTCTATGGCCACTGAGTCACTCATCACCTGAATACGGTCTCCTTTGAAAGCTGAACGTCCACTCCCTCGTATCACATGCGCAAAATGAGGCACCAGTTGATTCAGGGCTTCCAGAGACTTTTCTGATCGATACTCTTGCACGAATCCCACCGTCACAACGATTGTGACGGCGACAGCTATACTTATGGCATCCTCGAGATTTCCCATGACGAATGACACGGCCGCCGATCCGAGGAGCAGTAAGATGAGGGTCTCCTTGAATTGTTTCAAAAATCGCAACCACAGAGGCTCCGGAGCCTCTTTGTGGAGCTCGTTCGGCCCATAGGTATGTAATCTACTGGCGGCTTCCGAGTGGCTTAGACCGCTTGACAAGGAGGACGACAGGCGCTGGGCCGTTTCTTCGGGGTTGAGGACGGAAAAGGTGGATGTCATCGACTAGAAAGACACTCAGTCAGTCACTGATTGCTACCACATACACGCATAGGAGGCAGAGACACGGTGGAGCATTACCGCGTCAATGGGTCTTGGCGCAATCGTTTTCGGAGATACTCCTGGCGAAATCGGAAGCATCCCAGCGTGGGAAGGGCGCAAGCTTGTGGACACGACATGGTGTACAGGTAGCGCCGGCGATGATGCTCCTGACATGTTATCATGGCCAAAGGAGGCCAGCAGCGGCGAGCTTCGAACTGTCGGGCTCCTAGCAGCCGGTTTGCGATGGAAGCTGGCTTCAGCAGTGAATCATTGGAAGACGGTCATGGATCGTGTATTTCTTTGCGAACTCGCCAGCTTCGACTGCGACGATGATGCGACGGAGGTGTAGGCAAATAGTTGATATCTGACGCGAACGATTAGTTGTTGGAGACTCCTTTAAATTCCACGATACATCTCAACTTTCAAGAGCGAATCTCGACCATCCCCGAAAATAGACGCTAGTCCTCATCCGGGCGTCGGTGGTTGGTAGTCACGTGGTGCAGTCTTGGCGTCGCTCAGATTGCGCTTTTCCTTCCAGCCACACACTTTCTCCAGTCTTTTGCGCCCTTCTCACCACCTCGTCTTGCCTCTATCCTCCCTCTTTCCATCTCCAGTCCTGGCCGGCGAGCATTTGCTACAACTGTATTCAATTTTGACCGAAAACTCCATTGCTTTGCGATTCTTGCTGGCTTCCGTTGCCGCGCATCTCGCACCGAAGGTGTACCTCGAGTTTGCGACAGGCATCTTCCGTCGCGCCCCGCAATTGTTGTCGCGTCACATCCCCATCATATCATAACAACGCGGTGAGCCGCCACATCCGCAACAGCGGTGGTCGAACACCACAACCGGACTCGAGACAGAGTCGGACGTATATGTGATACAGCGGCACGCATTCATCACCACAATGTTCTATTCAGAGACCTTGCTGTCGAAGACCGGGCCGCTGGCCCGTGTCTGGTTGGCAGCTAACCTTGAGCGCAAGCTTTCAAAGAGCAACATCTTGCAATCGAATATCGAGAGCAGCGTCAGCGCGATTGTTGATCAAGGCCAAGCACCCATGGCCTTGCGTCTGAGCGGACAGCTTCTCCTCGGCGTGGTGAGGATATACAGTCGCAAAGCGCGTTACTTGCTCGACGATTGCAATGAGGCTTTGATGAAGATTAAACTGGTGCGCAATCAACCTCCTACCTCTTGAGTGTGCGTGTCCTTGTTCTAACCATGTCTCAGGCCTTCCGACCAGGCAATGTGGACCTTCCACCGAATCTTTCTCATACCGTCAACCCTGCGACTCTGACATTACCCGACGTCCTCACCGAACTCGACCTTTTCGCTCCCATGCCAGATCCAGCCCTCCTCCTGGCGGAACTTCTTGACATCAACTTGGGTCAGCGGGATCCGACTCTACTCGACTGGGACTCGAGCCAACTGCTGTCGGGGAGCATCGAAAAGCGCATGGACGGTCCGACGGAAGCCTTGCCCTTAGAAGATGATGATCTACTCATTGACACTGGCGACGATCCCTTGGAACCGCTTGGAGGAGACTCGAGTATCGAAGTCGGACGAGGCGCCCGCATGGCATCGGCTGGGCCCGCCGATTTTGGAGAACCCTCGAGGTTATACGACGAAGATGATCTGGGCTTGGATATCGGTGACGACATACCATTGGATGACCGGCACACTTCAATGGGCCCGAGAACGGACGACTTACGCGAGCAGCAACCCGAACAGGATTTACCGATGGCAGACGTGGATGACTTCAATTTCAGATATGGCGAGGATGACTCCGCCGCACCGGTCGAACTCGGTAGATTCCAGAGGGATTCGCCCCTTTCATCCATTCGCTCGAGTGTAGAGCGCGACCTTGAGCAGACCTTCCAGCTGAACGGGGACACCACTTTCGCTCATGAGGAAGAAGCAGCAATAGTCCAGCATGCGCAGAGGTCGAAGAAGCGCAAGGTCCTGCCAGCCGATGCCGACACCGAGCTTCAACATAGTCAAATCAAAGCGCAGCAAAACGATCGATCACGCATCCTGAAGCCAGCCACTTTTCTTCCCAAGGATCCTACACTTCTCGCTTTGATGACAATGCAAAAGAATGGTAGCTTCGTCTCAAGCATATTAGGCGATGGCCGTAGCTTGGGATGGGCCCCCGAGTTGCGTGGCATTCTATCGGTGGAGCTTGTGAGGAAGTCTGGAGAGCTGAAGAGAAAGCGCGACAGCGGCATCGCTGACATGGACACGGGTGATGAGGAGCGGACAACACCAGACAAGATGCCTCGATTGCAAGTCGACGAAGAAGACCTGAACATGGGTTTCGGAGCTGCCGACATGGGAGGAGACGTCAGTCTCGGAAGCGTAGGGCCCATGCAAGAGCTCCCCGATGACGAGGGGATCCGGACCGTAATGGACGGGGAAGACTTCCCTCCAGCAGGCAAGGAGGTAGAGGAGAGCGGTTCGGAAGAGCTTTCCCCCCCACCGGACAACTTCGACGATACCACTGCGCCTCTCCTTCATCCCGCCGATAGCGGTCCCGTCGCTCTGGGAACCAAGCACGCCGTCCACCTACTCAGAGAGCATTTTGGCGCTGGTGCCGCTAACTCACCGACACAACGCTCAAAGGCGAGCGTCTTGTTCCATGACTTGCTTCCTGAGCAGCGAACGAACAAGGCCGACGCGACCAAGATGTTCTTTGAGGTTTTGGTCCTTGCAACTAAAGATGCCATCAAGGTCGAGCAGCCTGTAGACGTGATTGGTGGTCCGATCCGTGTACGGGGCAAGAGGGGCTTGTGGGGTTCTTGGGCAGAGACAGAAGCAGGCGGGGAAATAGCTTCGCAGAACACACCGGCAGACGTTGCTGTTTCGGCAAGTTAAGGAAAAGTTCCAGGGTTGTTTTCCTTTATACCTTTCTGTCTCTCATGGGTTTGCTTCAATGATGCAGTGTATACCACGAGGATTGGATAGAACCGGGGATGCTGTTTTTGTTCTTGTTTTCATCTCGATGTCTGCTCTGTTTGAGATCATTTCTGGAGCTGGTTGTGGATCGGGAAAGCATGAAATGACTAGGACATCTCCATGTTTCGAGGAGACAGGCTTCTTTGTGCCCAAAGGGTGGCTGCTGTACACTTAGGGCCGGTTTTTCCTTACTACCCGCTCATCAAACTCAGAATCAGCTGTGCAGAGGTTGCACTGATGTTTCCCATACATGATGAGACAAGTCCATGTAACGATAATTTCAGTGATCAATAACTCGACCTATCCCAGAGAACTCCAAATTGCGTTGAACCTTCTCAAACCAAAACTCTTAAGCCTAGGTATGGAACGGATTTTCTAGGCACTCAGTTCTCTTTAGCCAGCTGCACCGCCTGTAGAGCGACTTGAGCCGCTGTCAAAAACAGACCAGTCCCGCCGATAATTATCACAGCCCAGAATGTGAGCCACTGCGCCGAATCTCTCCTGTCTTCCCAGATTCCTCTCCACCCTTGGGGCTTTAATTTTGACAGATGTCCATGGAGCCTTGCAATGCGGCTGCGCAACACTGGAAAATCGCGGTTCAGTTGATAACGTTCCCTGTCGTTGCACAATGAAGATGATGGCTCGGATTTGCTTCCGCACAGGTCATACAAGAGCGGATCGCGAGCCTCAAGCGGTAGACCTCTGAACGGGTCTAGAGACCGAAAGAGACCCCTTGATTTCCTGGACTGGCCGAACAGGAGACGATAGGAGAGAACGATCTCGCGGAGGAGTTGGGTGACCTCTTTCTCGGACGCCCAAGTATCGAGGTCCGCAGATGCGCAGCTACTCTGTCAGTTTCTCACCACGCAAGGATATCCATGACTCACCAATGGATTACGCCTTTGCCGCCCGGCTGTGATGGGACGTTTGCCACGCAAAAAGACGGGTACCGAAAGAGATATAGAACGTTCAAAGCTTTGTTGTACTCCATGTGCAAAGCTATAATATCAACCCACTCGATCTTCACATGTGCAACGATATGGAGCAAAGCCGCGTTCAAAGACTTGTGACCGACAAGCGCAACATCATCGAACGCGTTGCGATCTTCAGTGTCCTCGCTAATGCAGAGGTTCGCTTTTGGGAGCATGAGGCCGAACCCAAGTAGGAAATCTGGCAAACACAGCGAGCATCTGGATTGTGCCTGCTTAGTCGTCCAGAATGCCTGGCAATCGCATCCTTCCAGCATAGCGGTCAGGGCGAACTGCTCGGGTGGACAAGTGTGGAATGATGCCTCGAAGAGCATGGTTTGCCATCCTAACATGGCAAAAACTATGCATCTTGCAGTCTGCAGGTCCTTTTCGCATAGTTGGCCTTTGATCAGCCCAGATTCGATCAGTGCTCTCGCAGTCTTTTCAATGCTATCTCCGCACTTCATGTGGTTCGCCACCTCTGCTAAGGTTTCAGGAATCGAAGGTATCTGCGCAATTATATCGACTGGCACACATGAAAGGCGCCGATCCAGCCATTGGTCGTACCACGCTAGGCTCGCTGCCACTGCTTTGCTATTCGAGCATTGCGGGAGTGCTGGTATTAGCGTTGATGTGTGGGAGTTTGGAGTATGATCGACTGTAATGCTCTCGAGTTTCAGCATATGGCGACGTCGAACGCCAGAACAAGCGCCAGAACCTGAATTGATTACTCACGAACTTTGAGCTGCTTTGATTCGGTCGACGTCCTGTTCAACGGGATAAACAACATCTACTACGACGTCTAAGAAACGAATCGAACGACTCCGACGGCCACGTGGATGAATGTGATCAAGGAACTCTTGAAGTGACGGATGGAAAGAAACAGTCCTAAAAGTGATTCAAACCTCGAGAGAAAGGAAAGAGGACCAAGGAAATAATATTGAAGCATACTTATGAGATCGAGAAGATGCACGCGCATCCCAGACATACTGGTGATACTGGTAGGCGCCGTGCTATATTTGGTTGCATGACAGAGGCGGCGTGACCGAAGAGACATATTATTATTTGATCCTTCAACCGCTGCAGGCTTAAAGCCTATGCTAGGATGATGCTGTAGTTACACTTTAGGGAAAACCTTATCCCCGGGTAAGCCTAGAGACCGGATGAAAAACCCCCCTTATATGTGATCGCCACAGGATATTAAAGCGTGATAAGCTCTACGTACTAGGGTTTCTAATACGTGTATTATTACCGTTATATATGCTCTACGCACCCTCTATACCCTCTATATAATCCTCCTCCGCGCGTGCCCTAAAGACTAGGTAAGATTATCCCTAAAGAACCCTCCTAGGGCGATCCCGCTTCACTAGGACGGCGCTAGGGTGGAGAATTATAAGAACGCGTTACTTCCCCTATAAAACGCTATAGGGACGCGGTCCTAAACCTTTTTCTCCCTTATTACGTATAATATAGGATATACTAACACTACTCCTACTCTCTATACTCTCTCTATAATACTAAGGCTCGGGGAACCTCTAAGGTATTAAATCTTTAAGCGTTTAGATTCGTTTAACCGCGGCGACCCTTAAGGGATAGCTTAGATACTACGCCTTATACCTAGGCTTACCGTACGTAGCGTACTTACGCGGCGTATAATCCGTAATAGAATAATTACGGGTAGCGTGAACGCCGGTATAATAAGTATAATATATAGCGGCCTTATACTACTTTATAACGTGGCCGTACTAC
>QQTW01003569.1_pt1 | contig 11513 bp, 13 predicted proteins | sample 1904831 | NCBI WGS metagenome assembly QQTW01 (sample SAMN09435610, study PRJNA476489) | Subsurface metagenome, whole genome shotgun sequencing project.
CGTGACCAGTTCAAGACTGCCTGAAGACTGCCTATCCAAGGATGACGTTCGTGCGGAGATTGATCGTGTGGATCAGGCTCTGCTTGGTCTCTTTGCCGAGCGGCACCGTTATGTGACCCGCATGGCCCAAATCAAGACCGACCCTCATGAGGCGCGCGATCCAGTCCGTATCGAGGCAGTTATCGCCAAAATACGAGAAAGGAGTTTGGCACTTGATCTCGATGAAGATCAGGCAGAACTTGTCTGGAGGACCCTGATCGATTGGAACATCAACTACGAAAAGGGTATCATCGCGGCCCGACGCCGCGGCTGAAAGCCGTTGCATGGCGGCTTTCTCCCACAGGGAGGTCGTGTATTGATCACCAATATTCGCAAGGCAGAAACGGCCGACGCTGCGCAATTGGCGGATATCGGCTTCAGGGCTTGGCAAAGTGGCATACTCCCGCTTTTGCACGATCAACCTGGTCTACGCGAGGCTGAACGGCGTCGCCTCAGTCACGCAGTGACTGAACAACTCGGGCGTATCATCGTGGCCGTTTTGGACGGGGTGCCTGTCGGGTGGTGTTCGCGGGCAAGCCACCGCGCCTATATTCCGTATTTGTTTGTTGCGCCTGAGTTGCAGGGGCATGGCCTTGGCTCCTTGCTGCTCACGCGCATGGAATCGTTGTTTGAGCTGGCGGGTGCGGAAAGGGTGCATCTGGAGACGCCCGCCGACAACGTGCGTGCCGTTCGGTTCTATGAGCGTCAGGGCTATCGCATACTGGCGTTGCGACCAGACAGCCGATCTACCCATGATCCGTTCCTCAGCGTACACTTGGAGAAGCGGCTCAGACCATTTGCCGGGCCTATTGCAGACGAGGACTAGCCCCGTCTTTGCTGCCAACCATTGCATACAGCCTGCCTTCCCACTATGCGTTTGGGAAACGATAAGCCTTGCCTGCTAGGACCTGCAATTGACCCTCATCGACACGCGCACGCCAAACCCCAAGAGCTTTATTTCTGGTTCAACTGGCGACTGGGAAGTGATCATCGGCATGGAGGTCCATGCTCAGGTTACGTCCGAGAGCAAGCTTTTCTCGGGCTCTTCTACAGAGTTCGGCAACCCTCCAAATTCCAACGTGTCGTTTGTTGACGCTGCCATGCCAGGGATGCTGCCAACCATCAACGAGGAATGCGTTCGTCAAGCCGTCCGGACGGGGCTTGGGCTTAAGGCCGTTATCAACAAGCGTAGCGTGTTCGACCGGAAGAATTACTTCTACCCTGACCTGCCGCAGGGTTACCAGATCTCGCAGTTCAAGGATCCGATCGTCGGAGAAGGCAAGGTATTGCTCGACATGTCCTACGGGACAATCGAGATCGGTATCGAGCGACTGCACCTTGAGCAGGACGCCGGCAAGTCGATACATGACCAGCATCCCAACATGAGCTTTGTGGACCTAAACCGGTCGGGCGTGGCGCTGATGGAAATTGTCAGCAAGCCTGACCTGCGCTCATCAGAGGAAGCCAAGGAATACCTTGGCAAGCTGCGCTCCATCCTGCGCTACCTTGGTACGTGTGACGGTAACATGGAGCAGGGTTCGATGCGTGCCGACGTAAACGTCTCTGTGCGTCGGCCGGGCGGAGAGTTCGGCACCAGGTGCGAGATCAAGAACGTCAATTCTATTCGCTTTGCCGGTCAGGCGATCGAGTACGAGGCTCGGCGACAGATTGATATCCTAGAAGACGGCGGCGCAATCGATCAGGAAACACGGCTGTTCGATCCCAAGCTGGGCGAAACACGTTCCATGCGCTCCAAAGAAGAAGCGCACGATTATCGCTATTTTCCCGACCCTGACCTGCTGCCGCTCGAGTTCGATGACGCTTTTGTTGCCGCGTTAGCAGAAAACCTGCCTGAGTTGCCGGACGAAAAGAAAGCACGTTTCGTGTCGGACTTTGGCGTGACGCCATATGACGCTATGGTTTTGACGCTCGACCGTGAAACGGCTGATTACTTCGAGTCAGTGGTCGCCTTCAGCGAAGTTAAGCGGGATGGCAAGGCTGTTGCGAACATGCTCAACGCCGACGTTGCCGCTTACGCCAACAGCCAGGGCTTGGCAGTCTGGGAAACGCATCTCAAACCAGGGCAGATCGCCGGCATTGTCGACTTGGTGGCCGCTGGGACAATCTCCAGCAAGATCGCCAAGGACCTACTTCAGGTGATCATCGCCGAAGAGCCGGAAGGCGATCCCGCTGAGATCGTTGAACGGCGTGGTATGAAGCAGGTTACCGACATGGGCGCGATCGAAAAGATCGTCGATGAGATCATTGCTGCCAATCCAGATCAGGTCGCGAAGGTCATGGCTAAGCCAACGATGATCGGCTGGTTTGTCGGCCAAGCCATGAAGGCGTCCGGGGGAAAGGCGAACCCCCAGGCCTTAAATGAGTTGATGAAGAAGAAACTCAATCTCGAGTAACCTTGCACGCCGATGGTAATCGGCTCAGCGCAAAATACTGGCTCTTGAGCTAGGCTCGCAAAGGCTGCCCTGGATCAGGAGCCGGTTGCCCCGGGGTCGGGTCTTCAACTGGTTGAGGTATATCCGGCATCTTGTCGGGTCCGGTCGGAACGGGATCTATGGGCTGCGGCTGTTCAGGCATCGGCGGCACATCAGGCGAGGGCACGGGCTCGATTTCTGGCATCTGGGACATCGTCGGCTCCTTTGCCTGAGAACGGATGCACTTCAGTACCGTTCCATCCCTAGGCTCGAGCGGGACGCCACAGGCTGCCGATCCGTCCATCGATCAGCAGCAGCCCGCCGAAGATGACAATCATCCCGAGGATCTGTATCGGCAGCACAGTTTCACCCAGCAGTGTTATGCCGAGCAGGATGGCAGACAACGGTGCGATAAACGTCGTGGTGGCGAAGTTCGTCGCGCCTACTCTGGGGAGCACGCGATACATGATCTGGAAGGTGAAGGCTGTTGAGACCAATCCGATGGCCAATGCAGCAAGCCAAGTCTCAGTCCTTGTAATTACCGGAATGCCTTCGATCCATGCTGCCGTCGGCACCGACACCATTGCCGCTCCCGTCAGCGCAATCGACGCCAAAGCAGTCGGTTCAATTGCCTTGAAACTCCGCGTGATGTTAAGGGACACAGCGTAGCAGATCGTCGCTAGAAGGCACGCGCCAACAGCCCAGACTTGCGAGTCACCTCCGCTCGACAATGCTGGCGATGCCAGGATTGCCGCTCCAACAAAGCCCGTAACAACTCCGGCGCTTTTGGTCCGGCTCGCCTTCTCCCCGCCGAGCCAGAAGTGGCTGACAATGACCGTCATTACCGGAGTTAGCGCATTGACGATTGCGGCTACTCCGCTTGCGAGGTGCGCCTGTGCGAGCGGAAACAAGGCAAATGGCAGGGCATAGGCCAAAATACCAAGAGAGCCCAGCTTGAGCCAAAGCACAGGGTCGCGTGGCACGGGTTTGCGCAGCGCAAGCATCACGGCCCAGCATCCCGCCGCTCCGATCGCGACGCGAAAAGAGGTGACCCAGAGCGGACCAATCTCTCGGATCAGCACCGCGTTGAAAATGAACGAGCAGCCCCAAATTGCGCCCAGAAAGATGATCCAGAACCAGTCTCGGCGGTCCATCGCTGCCTCCAAAAATCGAGGCGACCTTAGGCCTGTGCAGACGAGCGGTCGAACCGATTTTGACGATAGCTCCCATCAATGCGTGTGATGGGGCTGGCTTAGCTCAGATGCATTTAATAGCGCAGCGAGACCAATTGGCCGCTAGACCATTCGATCTGCCCAGATAGATCCAGTTCCAACAGCAGCATCTGCATGCTCGAGACACTCAGTCCCGACTGGCGAACAAGTTCATCCACCTCTACAGGCGTGGCGCTCAAAGCGGATAACAGCCGAGACTTGTCGTTGTCGGTGGGGATCACCTCTGGAGAAAGATCCGGCTCCCACTCCTTGTCAAACAAGGCACTGCGCGAGGGGTCAGCGCTTCCCAGCGTCTCGATGATGTCATCTACGTTGGTTATCAGCTTGGCACCCTGCTGGATCAACAGGTTGCCACCCTCCGCCCGAGGGTCGAGAGGGGAACCGGGAACCGCGAACACGTCTCGATTCTGTTCCAGCGCAAGCCGAGCAGTGATCAATGAGCCAGACCGCTTGGCTGCTTCGACAACGACAATGCCCAGTGACAAACCGGACACCAGACGATTGCGCCTGGGGAAGTCTCGTGCACGAGGCTCCCAACCAAGCGGCATCTCGGTCAGCAGTGCGCCACCATTGTCCAGAATGTCATGGGCGAGCGGGATGTTCTCATCAGGATAGATCTTGTCAAAACCGCCGGCTAGTACCGCGATAGTGCCACTTTGAATGCTCGCACGGTGGGCCGCTGTGTCGATCCCGCGAGCCAGACCCGAAACAACCATATAGCCTCTTTCGCCCAAACCGGTAGCGAGCAGCCTCGTCATCTTGACCCCGGCAGACGATGCGTTTCGTGCGCCCACAATCCCAACCGTTCTCTGCCAGTCCAGGTTGTCTCCCCCAGCCATGGTGAGGATCGGCGGGGCAGCTGGAATGAACTGGAGCAGGCTTGGGTAGTCGGGCTCACAACTGGCAACAAGGCGAGCACCATAGCGCTCCAGTCCGGCTATTTCGTCTTCAGCCGCTGTTTGAGTCGCGATGCGGAGCGGTTTACCAGTTCGCTTCAAGAGGTCGGGCAGGGCACCAAGTGCCTCTTGCGCAGTCCCAAAACGGCGAAGAAGTTGCCGGAAAGTGGCAGGGCCAACGTTCTCTGTCCGGATTAACCGAAGCCAAGCGACCCGCTCAGCCGCTTGCAACGGCTTCCCCTCTAGCCATCGTGCCAAGCTCTAAACTGCCTTCTTGCCCGACCCAATTGTGGGCTCGGTTCCTGCCAGCAACCGTGCGATGTTGGTGCGGTGTTGATAGAACAGCAAAACCGCAAGCACCGAGACGGTGCCTGCCAGCCATTCATCAACAAAAACATAGGCGAAGATGGGCGCAGTGGCTCCTGCGGTCAGTGCAGCCAACGACGACATTTTGCGCGTTAGGGCTATCAACAGCCACACCGCGCAGAAGATGAGGCCTACTGGCCAACTGAGAGCAAGCAGCGACCCGATCATCACAGCGACGCCCTTGCCGCCCCTGAAGTTAAGCCAGACGGGGAAGCAGTGACCTGCAAAGACGGCAATTGCCGCCAGGTAAAGCGGCCAAGCCGCGCTCCCACCGACAGGGATGCCCGGACCGCTGAGCAGCGTGCGGGTCACAAGCACTGCAACAATGGCTTTACCAGCATCCAGCAACAATGTCGCAGCAGCCAAGGGCCGATTCCCCGTGCGTAGCACATTGGTTGCGCCGATGTTGCCCGAGCCGATAGAGCGGATATCTCCAAGCCCTGCAGCACGCGTCAAGAGCAATCCAAAGGGGATCGAGCCGAACAAATAGGCGAGCAGCACAGTCAGGAGGAAACCCGGCAGTGTGGCGCCGCCTAGGAGCCACGACGCAAACACGGGAGCAGAGCTGTCAATCATCGCCTTAGTCTTCCTCGCTGTGCGAATACACGATTTTGCCGCCTACAATCGTGTGCATTACCTTGCCAGCAAGCCGCGCCCCTTCAAAGCTCGTATTGCGAGAGCGAGAGCGAATTTTGCTTTCGTTCACCTGCCACGGATAATCAAGATCAAACAGGATCAGATCGGCAGGCGCACCCCGAGCGATCCGCCCACACGGCAGGTTCAATATGTCTGCAGGCCGGCTGGTCATCGCCCGCATGATTGTCAGCAGTTCAACATCGCCGGAGTGGACCAGCCGCAACGCCGCGGCGAGCAGAGTCTCAAGTCCGATGGCTCCATCCGACGCTTCCGCAAAGGGTTGGCGCTTTACCTCAGTGTCCTGGGGATCGTGGTCCGAATGAACGGTGTCGATCGTCCCGTTGCGAAGCCCATCGATCATGGCCTGCCGATCGTCTTCGGAGCGCAGGGGCGTGGACAGCTTGAAGAACGTACGATAGCGCCCAATGTCGTTCTCGTTTAGGGCCAGATTGTTGATCGAGGCCCCAGCCGTAACATGACGGTTGCGTTTTTTGGCCGCCGCCAGCAGGTCGAGTGAAGCGGCGCATGAAATTTGCGCCGCGTGGTACTTCGCTCCAGTGAGTGCCGCCAGCTGCAAGTCGCGCGCGAGCGGAACGGTTTCAGCTTCCCGCGGTATACCCTTGAGGCCAAGAATCGTCGCGAATAAGCCTTCGTTCATGACGCCATCGCCAACAAGGCCGCGGTCTGCAAGATGATGGACCACCAACATGCCGTAATTGGCAGCGTAGCTCATGACGGTGCGGAGCATGGCGCTAGACTGGATGGAGTGGCGACCATCAGTGAGGCAAACCGCTCCTGCTTCCTGCAGCAACCCGAACTCTGTGAGTTCTTGGCCAGCCAAACTCTTGGTGATGGCAGCCGCTGGCAACACATTGACTTTGCTGGTTGCCTTCGCTCGCCGGATCAAGAAATCCACCAAGGCGCCGTCGTCAACAACAGGCGTCGTGTCCGGCATCATGACGAAGCTTGTGACGCCGCCTGCGGCTGCCGCATCACCGGCAGACTGCAAGGTCTCGCGGTATTCCTTGCCGGGCTCTCCAGTGAAAACCCGCATGTCGATGAGCCCGGGCGAAAGGATCAACCCCTTGGCGTCGATGACTTCGGCTTCGGCTGGAACAGCGATAGGGCCACCGAAAACCACGTCGGCGATGAGACCGTCCTGCACCAGCACCGCGCCGGGCGCGTCTTTGCCAGACGCTGGATCGACGATACGAGCATTTTCAATCAGAAGCGGCCTGTTCACTGCTCGTTCCTTGCTGGTAGCAGCGCATCCAGCACAGCCATGCGCACGGCCACGCCCATTTCAACTTGATCCGTGATTACTGAGGCGGGTCCATCGGCGATAGCAGGGTCAATCTCAACACCGCGGTTCATCGGACCTGGGTGCATCACAATGACGTCCGGCTTGGCGTAGCTCAGCTTTTCGGCGTCCAGGCCGTAGAAATGGTAATATTCCCGCACTGAAGGAATCATCTTGCCGTTTGCGCGCTCGTGCTGCAGCCGCAGCATCATTACAACGTCCACATCCTTCAGGCCGGCTCTCATATCAGTGAACACCTCCGTTGCGAGGTGCTCTATACCGGCAGGCAGCAGATTGCGCGGGGCGATCACGCGTGTCCGCACATGCAGCGCGCCCAGCAACAGCAGATTGGACCGGACCACGCGCGAGTTGGCGATGTCGCCACAGATCGCGACGGTAAGCCCGGAGATGCGCCCCTTGTGGTTGCGGATGGTGAGTGCATCGAGCAAAGCTTGAGTGGGGTGTTCATGCGCGCCATCGCCCGCATTAATCACCGAGCACCCTACCTTTTGGCTCAGGAGTTCAACGGCGCCCGCCGCCGAATGACGCACGACGATTACGTCGGGCCTCATGGCGTTGAGCGTTGCTGCCGTGTCGATCAGCGTTTCGCCCTTGCTGACCGAGCTGGTCTTGACGGACATGTTCATCACCAGCGCGCCTAGGCGTTTGCCCGCGATTTCAAACGAGCCCTGCGTGCGGGTCGACGATTCGAAGAACAAGTTGATTTGCGTCTTGCCGGACAGGGTAGGGTGCAACTTGCGCTCCTGCCGACTGACCGGAACCATGCGGTCGGCGCGATCGAGCAGGTCGATGATCTCGTGCTGCTTGAGATCGGCGATTGAAAGCAGATGCTTTTGGCTAAACGGGGGGAAATCGCCGGACGGACCGGCCGGCGTTGTTGAGGCTGTCGCCACGCGTGCTTGCGCCATGCGCTTACATCCCTGATATTTTCTGCGGTCTAGCGGAGCAACGGGCGCGGTTCAACCCTTGTTTGCTTTATCCCCGACGCAACCGGTCTAGCGCCCCTTGGAGAATGTAGCTGGCCGCAAGTTTATCGACCACCTCGGCCCTTCGATCGCGGCGAAGATCAGCTTCAATCATCATACGTGTCACCGCTGATGTTGAGAGCCGCTCGTCCCAAAAGGCAATTGGCAGGTTGATACGCTGTGCAAGGCTGCGGGCGAAAGCGCGAGTCGATTGCACCCTCGGCCCTTCGGAGCCGTCCATGTTGAGAGGCAAGCCAAGAACTATCGCTACGATCTGGTTCTCGGCGATAAGCTGATCCAGCCGCTCTGCATCCTTGGTGAACTTGGTACGCTTGATCGTCTCGAGCGGGCTGGCCGAATAGCGCATCCCATCCGAAACGGCGACCCCAATGGTTTTAGTGCCTAAGTCCAATCCGAGAATGCGGCCGCTCGCGGGAACAAGGTCCAGAGGATTTGCGAAATCATCGGTCACGGAAAGCTCGCTTGCCACAATGACGCTGTCCTATAGGTTGCGTGCGGTTTTGGCGACAGGAAAGTGGCATGAAACTCACCTGGTTCGGGGCAGAGACCGTACGAGCTTACATCGGCGGGGCGATACTGGTGTTGAATGCCGATCGAGCGCTCGCCGCTGTAGATCAAGCCGAGTTGCTCTCGGGCGCTGATCAGGTGATTACCACGACCTCTCTGCCCTTGATCGACCTGACGACTTGGCGTCCGCGCGTGCCGACGCGTTTGCTGGATGAGCAGAGCGAGCCTTCGGTCAACGCTTATACCAGCGCCTCGGCGGCGGTTCTCGTAGATGCCGCGGGGGAGCCTCCGCTGCTGCTCTTTCCTCAGTCTCGTCCCAAGCTCGGCCGCTGGGCAGACCAGGCGGTGATCCTCCTTGGCGGAAATGGAGAGGAGCTTGTTCAACTGGGTATGGCGGTTCTTTCTCAACGAGCCCCACGTCTGCTTGCACTTGCTGGCGACGACAGCGCTTTGGACCATGCGATCCCCGCACTGCGCGATCTTCTGGATGGCACCGGCCTTGTTGCGCTGGAACAAGGGATGGCTCTGGAAGTCTGATGCACGCCATCAGCCATTTTCATTGTCTTTTTGTCCGCACCATTGCTAATACCCAACGCGATTAAGCCTCGCTGCTGGAGTTCCCGATGTCCGTCGACGCCACTACCGTTAAGCGCATTGCGCGCCTTGCTCGTATTCGCATCGAGGAAAACGAAGTTGCGAGCTACCAGGACGAGCTCAATGCGATACTCGGCTTTGTCGAGCAGTTGCAGGAGGTCGATGTCGAAGGCGTGGACCCCATGACCTCGGTGACGCCCATGAGCCTGCGTCGCCGGGACGATCAGATCACCGATGGCGGTTATGCCGAAAAGATCGTCGGCAACGCCCCACTGTCGGAAGACAACTTCTTCATGGTGCCGAAGGTGGTCGAGTAATTGGCCGTCACCATATCCATCGAAACACCGCTTCAGGACGATGTTCGCGCGCTGGTCGAGCAGTTGAACGCCCATCTCATCCCTTTGTCTCCGGTCGAATTTCAGTTCAAGATGACAGTCGAGCAGATGGCTGAACCTCATACCACGCTCTTTGTCGCGCGCGACGAGGCTGGACGGGCGGTAGGCATCGGCGCCCTCAAGGTGCATACGACCGAACTTGGTGAGGTGAAGCGCATGTTCACCGATCCGCAGGTGCGTGGCCAACGCGTTGGATCAGCCCTGCTGAAGGCCATCATAAACATTGCCCGCGAAAAGAACCTTCCCATGCTGATGCTGGAGACGGGAACCGGGGGCGGCATGGCCGAGGCCCATCGCCTCTACACACGAAGCGGCTTTCGGCCGCGCGGGCCGTTCCTCGACTACCCCGATAGCGAGTGGTCCGCATTCTTTGAACTGCCTTTGCAAGTGGAGCAGCCGGCGTGAGTCCCATGAGAGCGAGAAATCACCTGCAAGCACTGCACAATCTGAGCGAGATGTCCTTTGACTGACCTGACAAAGCTGAGCCTGGCCGACGCCCGCAAGGGGCTTGGCGACAAGAGCTTCACCTCGAGCGAACTCACCGGGGCCTATCTGGATGCGATCCAGGCAGCCAATCAAAGCTTGAACGCCTATGTCGCCGTAACCGCTGACCAGGCCATGGAAATGGCCAAAGCGAGTGACAACCGGCTTGCCTCGGGGCAGGGTGGTTCGCTCGAAGGTATTCCCTTGGGCATCAAGGATCTGTTTGCAACCAAGGGCGTCCACACCCAGGCTGCCAGCCACATTCTTGATGGCTTCAGGCCCGAATACGAATCGACGGTCACAAGTAATCTGTGGCGCGACGGCGCGGTGATGCTTGGCAAGCTTAACATGGATGAGTTCGCCATGGGCTCGTCCAATGAAACCTCCTATTACGGTCCGGTCGTCAGCCCGTTCCGCGCTGAAGGTAGCAACGCCAATTTGGTTCCGGGCGGCTCGTCGGGCGGTTCGGCGGCTGCTGTTGCCGCTTGGCTTTGCGCAGGCGCGACGGCGACCGACACCGGCGGCTCGATCCGCCAGCCTGCCGCATTTACTGGCACCGTTGGCATCAAGCCGACGTATGGCCGCTGTTCCCGCTGGGGCACTGTCGCCTTCGCATCCTCGCTCGATCAGGCAGGCCCCATCGCGCGTACTGTCGAAGACGCGGCCCTGCTGATGACCTCTATGGCCGGGTTTGATCCGAAGGACTCGACCAGCGTCGACATGGCCGTGCCGGATTTTGCCGCTGCCGTCGAGCGCGGTGTCAAAGGCCTTACAATCGGCGTTCCGCGGGAGTACCGTATGGACGGTATGCCGGCAGAAATCGAAAAGCTTTGGAGCCAGGGCTTGGAATGGCTCGTGGCGGAAGGCGCGACAGTTCGGGACATCTCGCTGCCGCACACAAAATACGCCCTGCCGGCGTACTACATCGTGGCACCGGCTGAAGCGTCGTCCAATCTGGCCCGCTACGATGGCGTCAAGTATGGCCTGCGCGTCACTGGCAAAGACATCACCGACATGTATGAACTCACCCGAGCCGCCGGGTTTGGTCGCGAAGTGAAGCGCCGCATCATGATCGGCACTTATGTCTTGTCCGCCGGCTATTTCGACGCTTACTACGTTAAGGCGCAGAAAGTGCGCACCTTGATCAAGCGTGACTTCGAAGAGGCTTTCAATGCCGGGGTTGATGCGATCCTGACCCCAGCCACCCCATCCGCTGCCTTTGGTATCGGGGATGAGGCCCTCGCCGCAGATCCCGTCGCCATGTATCTCAATGACGTTTTTACCGTTACGGTCAACATGGCGGGCCTACCAGGTATTGCCGTTCCGGCCGGCAAGGATGCCAAGGGCCTGCCGCTAGGCCTGCAACTGATCGGCAAGCCCTTTGATGAGGAGACCCTGTTTGCCGCCGCCCGCGTGATCGAGCGCAGCGCTGATATGGACTTTTCGCCCAAGCAGTGGTGGTAACCGCTTTTTTCGGTGCCACTTGATCGTGCCGCCGATCCGCCCTACTTGCCAGCAATGCAGAAATTGAAATTGGTAGTGGATAAGCCACGGATAGCGTCCGGGCCGACAAGGGTTTTGGCCAGAACTTTTTGGTCGACGCGCACGCCCTGTCGAACATCGTCG
>QQTW01003570.1_pt1 | contig 11512 bp, 11 predicted proteins | sample 1904831 | NCBI WGS metagenome assembly QQTW01 (sample SAMN09435610, study PRJNA476489) | Subsurface metagenome, whole genome shotgun sequencing project.
TAGATATAATACATGATAGATTACAAGAACTTCGTAATTCATACTATTATTAGATATAATACAGTGTGCACGTTCCACCTGGGTTACCCGCGGGTCATGTGGGTGCGGATGAGGGTTTGAGGGTTTGAGACCTGGAATCCACCCCGACCCACAACCTGGCCGGGTACGGGTATGAGGGGGTCTAACCCAACCCAACCCAACCCTACGGCCAGCCTAATGGCGGTGCAGATTGTGAAGCGGTGAAGAGCCTGGGTCTATGTCAGTCTCTACGACATCGACACCAAATCAAGCCTTGATAGCGGGACAATGCTGCGGTTACGAATGAGCCGTTTAGTAAAGAACACCAAAGCTGACAGCAGCGTTGGTCTCAGTAACTGAAGAGACCTATCTTTTGTCGGCGGGTGGAGTGTAGGATTTGGACTTTTGTCTTTGTGACCAGTGAGGAAAGGAGGACGAGCTGCTGGGATTTTGTGGAGGAGCACTGTCGGTGGTTGGGGTTAGGCTGATTTTCCTGTATTTGATCTCCAGACCTGTCAAAGAAAGCTGCTTGTTATTGTCTTCTCTTTAAAACTTGGGTTCCGCTAGGATCTGCTATCTCGCTGTGGGCGGTGGAGTATGAGTTAATACGTGGTAGTTGGTACAAGGTGTCTGGGCAGACTTGTCAAGCAAAGATTGAATCTGGTAGGAATTAACTTCACATAGCCTAGAGTTAACCCTGCTAAAGTTTCTCCTCGTGTGACAGTGTACCTGGAGAGATTCCACTAATTAGCAGATCGAGCTCTGCGAGGAAGTCAATGCGAACTAGTTTACCTCTTCAGTTGCCGACATGTCCAATTATGTTGGGTTTGTCGTTGCAGCAGAGGCTAGAATAGGAGAAAGCTGCTTGAGTTCATCACTGACGCTTGAATCAGCTCGCGACAAGCTATGCAAGCACCATGTATCCACCGCCAGCTTTCATAGACACGGGCAAGTTGACCTGTGTATAACCCAGGCAGTAATTTTGCTTGAACATAGGTCAGATCCTTCACTGTAGTAAAGTTCATCAAGATGCGAGCTACGTACGCAGATCCAGAACGAAGTTGCGTCTCATCGGCTACTAGTCCTGGCAATGGAGCTTTCTATTCACATATCTCCTGAAGAGCCAGCACTGGAAGAATCAATGTCAATAGTGGGCCTAGATGTTGGTTTTTCATTCCTTTCCTCATAGGTTCCGAAGTCACAGAGCCGATAATACCTAAAACTGCCAGGGTACTTCATCGATCATCGTTGCTTAGCCCTATTCACGCCGAGAAAAGGGTGCCGTTGGCATCTATGAAAACGGTGACTATGGAAGAGGGAGGCTTGAGTACTTCCAGATCAGGCAGCACTCATAGCAAAAGCGAACGAGATGATACGTCCAAGCATCGGATTGAGTTTAGAGTTCAAAGGTTGAATATCCCCAACCTCGCACAAACCCGTCCGGGAAGAGCTGCCTCCAGTGGCGGCTCCAATTACAGCCCATCTCGGGTAACGGGAGAATGGTACTAAAGGACTCCAAGCATGAAAGGGACTACATGAGCGGAGTCACTGAAGCCATGGATCACCCAGCCCCGTTGTTAGGTGTAGTGGCTGTACCTTTGACTGTCTGCCTAATGAATCATTCTTCAGAGGTAACAACTACGTTGATCAGCTCCACCAAATCCTTCACTATCTCGCAATACCGAATAAAGAGGCCCTGGGTCGAATCAGTTCACCACGCGTCTGGGAATATATGTTCGAAACCTCCCTTTCATGCCCAAGGTGTCTTTCCAACGACTGATTCCCCCACGCAAACGTGGACGCCCTTGACTATTGGATTGGATGCCAACATTCGGTCCAACTTCCAGAAAACCAGTCGAGGAGGCGCTTGAAAACCGGTAAGTAGATATTTGATATGATGCCAGCGGCGAGCCTGCGTGCTCTATCGCCTTCAACTTCTATTTCGAAGTGGTCGAGAACGTGCCACAAACGAGGCAGAAGGTCAGAAGTCAGTGAAGTAGCGGACAAGGCGCCACAGGACACGCCTATTCCCAGCAACAGCATCCAGTCGAGTAATAGAATCCTAACCACCTGGGAAGCAGCGGTACTCGTAAAGAACCATATTGTACTCTGTTAGTTGCAAGACTAGGATAACTTTCCTTCTCCATGCCGTGGTCCAAAACCTACGATGGGACACATTCTGTAACATGTCAGCATTAGAAACCACGTCTTTCACTTATAATTGGAAATTGATGGCTTTGGCGGCGAGTGGTAGCTGTATTAATGCTCATATTGAACGATCATATCCTGCATGTTCTAATCTAACGTTAAATGGGCGATATTTCGATCTGAAGGTTGTTGAGTGCCACGCTGCGACTGAATTACCATTGTGAGATCGACGCATCCTTCATTCGAAGCACAGAACAGGTAATCATAATCATAATTGTGCTCTGCTTAAGGGCCGTCTTCTGATCTCTCCGACTTCTCAACGTGGCACGCCCACATATTCCAGAGTCGATTTCCTCGCCTTATCAGCTAAAGCCTGGTACCATTGCATCTGCGACGTGAGTATTTTCAGGTGAACCTCCACAGCCATTTCACCACTATCAACGAAGCTGGTCCTTTCTAGTTGCTGTTTGAACTTTTCCCAGGCATAACGTCGATCAACAACAAAGCTTCGAACTAACTCGGCATAACCTGTAGCCTGTGCACTCAACCTGGCTGCCTCATGTAGATTAGGCGGCGGTAAGACCAAATCCGGTTTTGACTTCTTCGGCGTATTGCTCCAAAACCAGACTCCATTCCACCAGGCTTTCGACGGTACTGCTGAAGCTGAAATCATCGTCGTGGGTGAAGCAGAAATACTTCTTTCGTTGATCCAGAATATCTGTTTGTTGACGGCGGAAAGATCACTGTGGCCTTTGGTGAGCAGATGGAGTACTTTGTCTGCTATTTCAAGCAAATCACCAAGTTCAGCCAACACAATGACACAATGCGCTAGGTATTCACGCTTCACAATCATCATTTCGGCCTCGAGTTTCGACTGAGTAAAGAAGTGGAAGAAGCCAGTACCTGCGACGCTAGCAGCATGTCTGTCTTCTGCTTTACTAATTTGATGTTTGGTGTAGCCCGTGACAGCTGCAAGAGAGTTGAATGTCTGAATCAGGGCGTAGTGGAAGTTGATGAGATAGTCGGATTGATCACTCATACTGTCAGAGAGATGTTCCAGAGCAGAGATGAGTTCATCGCGGCCTGGCAATGGTACCATCGAATATCGAAATTGATCAGCAAGAGTATCGTAATCGGCCTTGGATTTGCGTAAAGCAAACGGCAGAGCAAGAAGGCTGCTGGAGGTCTCAAGGATATCTTTCCAGCCATCACAGACTCTATCCAAGCTCTCAATGAACTGCTCTGCATGAAGTGTGCTGTTGGTCAAGATCGTCACAGATTCAGAGACCGAACATAGTTGAAATACATCAATCTTGGTGACATAGGGAACTCTGCATAGGCCGGAGTTGGTGACTAAGGAAGAGACGACAAGACTGGTGAGAGGGCTGATTTGTGATACTCCCCAGGTGATTGTGAGACCGATCATGACAATGAGCAAGAGGATGGCTATGATCCAATCGAATACTATCTGCAGAGGATGAAAGGTGAAGAGCAGCGAGATTGGCCATAATGCTGTAGAGACCAGAATCGAAGACAGATGGGCAAGATGTTTGATATAGTATTCGAGATAATGTGCCATCAGAGAGACTTTCTGAAGCAGTCTGTAGAACCAGGTACGGATACTGGCCCTTTTTGCAAGAACTTTTGTACCGAGATCATCCCAGTCGGTTGGGTATCCTTGCCATGGTTTGAAGGTAAGGGGCAGTGACCGGCGTCTTTGTTGAACGAGAGGATGCGACAGTGATGTTGCAAGAGGCGCCGAGGACGCTCTTCTACTGGCAGAGGCAGACATGTTTCCTGGAGTAGTTAGTTAAGACGCGATGTTATTGGCAGGTTAGTGATGAGAAGATACCATTTGAGAAAGTAGAGCTGCCAATTTGTGTCGTGAACTCTGTATTCTTCTTCAATAGAGTTTCCCTCTTGCTTCTCCGGGCCGTGGTAACCGTCCCATCTATTTCTCCGACATTGGAGTGTAGTTCTAGCATCTGTGCCAAGTATAAGCAAGAGGACAAGAGCGTGATTGAGATCATTTGCTTTGAGAGCAGGTGCGTACCACACGTTCTATTCAACGAGCCATATAAGTCTTCGTGCCAAAGGTTGTCAGGGGAAAAGCTAGATATGAAATAACTTACTGCTAGTAAGAGCTGTACCATTATCTGACTCCTGATCTCTTTCTCGCCTCCCCTTCACACGGCGGCAGTCTTGTCGCTCTCGTATCCGAATTAAATGCTCTAGCCTCTTCTTAGCCGCCAATCTCTCGCTTTCGTGCTCATCCATGATTTGAGCTGAACTGTTGGATGCTTTCGGATAACACAGATGCAATGATTAGGGACGAAGCCTGACACCGTTGTGTAGATGGTTGAGGATAAAGGATTTGATGGGCATCTTTTATTGTACGAATAGGGACTGAGAGACAAATGAGCGGGATCACGTGACGGCTGAAAGACTTCTTTGACTCTTTGATCTGAGACAGCTCCCTCGAGCACAATGAACGCTTAGTGAGAAATGCACGCATCAAATTGGCATTCCACATGCCCTTCACTTAGCTTTCCTGTTACCATCGGGGCTGTAACAAGTAGCTACAGTAGCACCATTTGTAGTGATTTGCCCTTTCCTTTGGGAACGCCATGACGAGGCAACGTTAATGAGCATGAGCAAGCCAGCAGTAATGTTGTCGCAACTGCCAACTGCGAATGTTAAATCGCGAAAGAAGCTCAGCAAGCAGCTGTTGCTGGCCTGAAGTCGCTCCATTCACGGTGCATGAGCTGTGTGTGGTACATTTATTCAGTTAGTATACCGACAATGCATTGCGCACAAATCATCCACAACGCTAGCCTCTGTCCCGGGGCACGTGCCCTGGATCTCTAGGCCGAGCCTCGAGCTGCTTCCGGGTTAGAGCCTCGAAAGTAACGTTAGTTCCGTTCCGGGTCAGGGGACCCACACCCCGCGTGTCTTTCTTTTCTCCCTCATGCCTGTCAGAAACATGCACAATAGCTCTAAGGCTAGAATACTGTATGAATTAAATCTATTCTGTAAGGGGTCCGAGTTCAAAGAGACTAACTATTATTGACATTACAGAAGGTGCAAGCTACTCAAATCGAGATGAATTTGGAACAACACAAGTGTTGAGAGAATTACTCGTCTGCAATGAGTGTGGGCCAAGACGACAATGCAGATCAGAACAAGATTGATGAGGAGAACTTCATCAACACTAACTGCGTGTAATTTGAGCGTGATGGAACAGGTGTTCTGACCATGGTTCACTCATTGCTCCCGGATGTGCTTGTTATTCACTTGTATCTGTGCCCGAGCGAGTGAGTGATTGGAGTGTGAGCTTCCCGTCCACCTGTAGGTATCCTCATTAAATTCTCCCTCCTTTGTTCAGTACTACCTCAATTCCGTTTCCATCGAGCGGTCTACCGAGCAACAGTCTACAGACCACTGACGAGGTCGTAGTCAGAGTTCAATCGAACCTTTCCTGCCTACGTGGGTAGTCGATCCACCCGGTTTCAAACTGGCCGTTGCAGCCTTCACCCGTGACACTCTAGACGTACGAAGCCTACAATCCTTTCACGACTTCCGCCTACCAAACAAATCAATCACGCCCCGAGGATCTATCTCAGAACCAGACCCTCCTTCAGACCAGTCTGAGCGTCGTCCATCCGGGTCAACCGAGGACATACCACGCCAAACGCCTGCCCGTCAGTTCCCTGGCATGGCTCAGCCTCCGATGGATCATAACGAGCTACAGGCCATGATATGGGACGCCGTCCGTGAAAATGTCCGTGAAGCCGTCACAGTCACCTTGGTTGGATATCAGCCGGACCAACCCCACCAGGGACCACCCGGCCCGCCTGGCCCGCAGGGACCACCTGGGCAGGACAGGAATGACGGAAACGGGAACGGAAACACCAAGACAATCGTCAGAATCAAGCCCGGCACTCTATTCATAAAAGGTTTCATGGAAGCCATCCTCTCCATATGAGCATTACGAGCAGGGCAACAGAGGAGATTTGTTTTGTATCTGTAGAACAAAGGTCCAGGGGGGAGCAACTGCTGTTTACCGTGAGGAAGCATATAAGAAGCCTAGGAGCCATTGGAAAGATTTTCTTTACATACAGGTACCGAAAAAGCAGATATTCCTTCTCGCAATGATGTTGCTGATGCTTCCTCTCTTAACAATAGCTGCAACCAATGTATATCCTACCCCAATCGCCAATCCAGACCGTTCAACAGTTACCGCACAGACGGGCTTTACTCACTATGTCAGTTGCTCACACGAGCAGCAAAAGATACTTGACCAGAATGTCAAGGACGCTGTGGCCTTGGCGGATGCCCGCCTGGACTATATCAATGATGATCTCCGCACCGAGAACTATCCACAGTACGGGCATCAGCGCGTTGATTTCTCGAGGCAAGCGGCCGTTGATTGCTTTGGGCCAGAGTCTCAAAACGCGCCGTATCAGCCGCACATATTTGGTAAGTCATAGTCTGTGTTGATATCTGGCGGAGAGCATGGTTACGGAGCCCAGCCCGAAAGCTTTGATGGCATTTGGCGAAGTTGCATAAAAGTCAATGCAACAAATGAGAAGCTGACCGTCAACGTACAGGCACGATCTTGAAAGCAGCTCAGGCCTACCTTGGGTGGGGTTTCTCAGATTGATAGAAAAACCGGTATGTCACGCTCAGCTGCTTCGACCATATCGGTGATTGCGCGAGCAGGAAGTACGCCGCCGATTTCGAGAAGAGCAGGAAATGAAGAACACACCTATTCGACCAACAATGGCACCACCCATCCACCAATGCAATGTTCGAAAGGTAAAGTCGCTCTCTACCCTACCATGCACTGTCGCTAACGCCGCAAAGGACGGTCCGAAAACTTCTCTGCTCAAGTCTACCACCAACAGCAGCAGAGCCAGCAACATCAATCCATCAAACCCGTCCACCCCACGGACCTGACAATTGTATTTTGCAAGGAGTTCTTCAACAACTTGACTTCCCTCGAGGACGCGATTAGAAAAATCCAGAAAAACCCAGACCGGCAGCAAAACGTATCTAACCTCCGCAGCCAAGCCACCACCTTCCTCTACGAGCTGTTGCACATCGACTGGGGCACGGCACAGGGATGCGAAGAACCGGAAGCGTGCACCGACCATGTGCAGTTCATTGGCGGAGAGCGCGTGTTGACCTACAAAGCTGGCCGAGCCAAATTGCTCGATCAGAGAGACGTAAAGGAAGCGGCTTGGAACAATGACAATTATACGTACTATTCCATGGTCAAATTCATGAAGAAGAGGTGGAAGTTCTATCCCAGATATCACGCCAGATGGGATCCGAGCAGAACTTCTGTGGAGAATCAGGATAGAGAGAAGAGAGAGCCAGGCGCGCCGGCCGTGATCAAAGACTTCAAAGGCAACGATCAAGCTACCAATGGACCGGCAGTTGAAGGTCCCATGTACCCAGCCTCAACATATCCGGATTGGTATCGATCTGCGATAGTTGCCTCATTTGATGAGCCCAATCCAGATATCAAGGGGCCCACGTCCAATTTCACGTACAATGGACCAAACATATTTGATGTCACTTGTGAGACCTCAGATGGGTCGCCAGCAATTGAGCAGTGTGGCCACGCATTTGGTTCGCTGAAGAGCTTCCGGACTTCGGGACTTTGCATGGCAAGAAGGATAGTACTTGGTGGGCGGGCGTAAGTATCCAATAAACCGATATCCTGTCTAACGAATGATCGCTGATGATACCGCACGAGATAGTACGTCGAAAGTTGCGCTATGACCATATGTTACATGGAAGCTGGTCAGATGACTGCAAGGCTACGCTCAAAGACGTGGATGATCATGTTTCCGCAATCTTCGAGAAATGCCAGAACCTGAGTAACGACAAAGTTGGAGGCAAGGTAGCTTTTGTGAATGAGAAGTGCGGAGCTCAGATTCAGATTATAAAGACGAGTGGCCAGCCTCCACAGGGTAATCTTTCTTGAGATAGAACGTATTGGTGGCGGAGCGTTGGAATGTTTGAATTAAAGATGAATCCGTTCTCGACTGTCAGGAGCTTGAGCCCGCGCACATGTTCTAATCCTATATCAAACCATACCTTGTTAATAACGAGGAGACAAGTTACAATGGGTAGATAAAGCATCTGAGGCCCACCTAAACTCCCCTAGCGCCCTTAGTCACTGAAACCCGCAGCGTCGATTCAGAATCTTATGTTACGTATATTGGAACAATTGCTCTCCATGACCGAACCTTGTCTTCTTGATCAACGTGGTGTTTTCGCCGTCACGATTGACGGCGGAATGCCGGGCAGCATTAAGCAGGAAGAGATCACTGCACGCAAATAGAGCTTCACAGAGCATTCATTATGATACATAAGGTACTCAGTAAGAAGACATACCATGAACTCGGTGATTGAATGAGGAATTACAGTGGAGCATCCCTATGCCCGTACAAAGGGGTTCACTTGGAATAGTAGAGCAGTCTTGCAGCAAGCCGTCCCATCCGACAGCTCATCTCCAGTGTGCTCACGACATCTTCACCAACCCCAGTGTAGAAGACGCCATTCACTAACTCAATGCTGTCCAGCATGGCACCAGTTTGGAAGGTTCGAGATGCGTGGGACCAGACCTGACGATGAATCCATCGGACTCTGAGATCCTCACGCGTGCGATTTTGAGGCTTCCAAGGAGCTTGGCGATCACGCCATCTTCAATAGGAGCGGCAGAAACTACCTTATAGAGGTTCTCGCTTTGTGCGACGCACCCATCCATTCCCACATAGGCTAATGAGGAGTCGATACTGAATATGCCAGGATCAGGCTCCACACCTGTCGTCGTAAAGATCTTATCTGGAATCTCTTCGGCTGTGGACACGTTGAAGAAGCACGGTGAGAGTGTCTGTGACTCCGGAGACGTAAAGTTGGGTGACGTGTCTCTCAACGAAAGGGTCAGTGATATGGACAGCCATGTCCAAGTCACTCCCGGCTTCTTGAAGAGGGGTAGCGATGATCACGGCATCGTAATCTGCGGCTTCGGCGGTTGATGAATGATCGGGGAGGATTTGGTCTATGACGGTAAGATAATATCGTCCATGGCCAGATTGGTTGATCTTGGGTGACGCGGGTGTTGAGGTGTACATCTGCTTCGGATAACTGAAGCAGCCGGTCAATCAGATTGTAATTTCCCCCAAATCCGGGCTGTATGGATTCAGTACTAGCAAGGTTCATGGCTACGAGGGCAGCGAGTCTGTTCAGATCGTTGAGATTGTTCGCAAACAATGCACGAGCTGTGGCCTGGACAACATCCCTTGAAAATTTAGGAGAGACTGTATGGAGTAAATAGCTCTCAGCGGACCGTTTACGTTCGGCCGTCAAACCTAGATTGTTGAGAGCCTCGGGATTATTGCGCTTGACGGTTTCGTAGGCTCCGCAGAGCTTCTCGTATTGAGTGAGTTGCGCCGCAACCACATCGCGGAGCCGGCGAGGGGACAGTCCATATCTCATAGTAGAACGAATCGAGTCAGGGCATGTTGTCGATTTTAGGTCTTTCTCTCCGCGAAAGATAAAGCTCTGACCATCCCATACTCCGATACTCTTCTTTTTGCCGGTGAATTGGCTCCAATTTCTTTCTCAGTCCAACCTCATCAATCGCAGTCTGCAGACATTCGTCATCAGAGTAGAATATATCCGCTCCAGTCTCAACATATTGTGACCCATAAGCCCCATCATAGACTTTAACGGATTTGACCGGCCATCGACTTGGGAACCTGCCCCATAGACTGTAATTTCGACGGGAAGCTTGGTGCTGTGGTATTCTAGTAGCTGGTATGCAGCAGATTCCCCTGCAATGCCCGCTCCAATGACAGCAACTCTTTTCGGATTGACAAAAGAGTTGCCATCAGCTCTGGGCGAGTTTATGTGAGTGATCTATATGTTTGTCAAAGGCAACTGATGCGATGGATAGCAGAAATAGGGCCCAAGGTCTCTGCGTCACCATTGAATACGAAGGATGTTAGAAAGATGTGCTGTATTCAATAAGGTAAGTACGTGGTAAGTTCCACGTAAACGTTAGATACCTCATGAGTATGTAAGGTACCTTAAGGTACCTTAAGCATAATAATGCGCGCTAAGGTAGCGTGGAAATCAGTTGAGGTACCTAGCTATAGGTACACGTCATGGTTAGGGTTATACAGTACCGGTAGGAATGTAGGGTTAACAGCACATCAGTACCCTAGGTAGGTACCTTACCTTAGTCAAGACAATAACAGTAAACTAAGAATTAAATTGGGCTCATATAGTTACAATACCTAAGGCAACAAATCAGCGCAATTCAGTTATAGTGCTTCTGTAAGAATAGCGAAATAACAGCCTTATTATAGACACAGCACGAAAAATGTTCATCACTACTCACTTAACACTGTTTGATAGATCTAGATTTTGATTAAGACATTGTTAGTTGATGCCAATACCTTTCATCGTGGTACCACACACTTCATGTTTTATTCAGGCTTTCAGTCTAAGCCATCGCGCTGTACCTTAAGTTACATCCAACCAAGAACAGCTGAAGCGGCCTTTGCACCATGAGGATACAAACAGGACCAGATGATGGAGAGAATCAACCAGCTTGCTGTGATGGCGATAAGATACATGTAAATTTCCTGTCCTCAAATACTGAAAAGAAAGAACAAGCAATTTGCCCTGATCAATGACGAGGATGATAGGTGACTACTCACACGACCCCCCCCATCCTAACCTAGCTCGCTCGACTTACCGGCCGAGTTGATAGATGCTGCTGCACAAGGAAGATGGAAGAACTGGGGGTGAAAACTTTTGGGGAGCATGTCCCTCAGTCTATCTGACATGCGGTCTGAGAGAAGCGCCAAGAGGCATATCTATGATTTGCTGATGCCTGACCAACTCCGACAATTCTTGTACGGTGATGGGGTTTTCAACGAGTGAGCTGATCCAATATCACTAGTCCTCTAGCTCGAACACAGGGAAGCTTCATCAGGTGCGATGGAACCGCCAGAAGAACACTGACAGGACAGACCAATGGGTCTTTGTTCCGCATGGCGGCACAGTACTCTATCTTCCTCAAAATATTCACGTCTTCCCATTCAACATAAACATGACAAGACAATTTGCATATGAAGCCCTCAACTTTGAAAATAACAGCTCAGCGCAGGCCGTGGAGACACTGCCCAAAGAGTCAGGGGGCTCGGCAGGAACCATATATAACTGCATGGTACTTCGTGCTAGGGTCTTATTGCGGCCTTCTACAAGTCAGAGCTTTATCTTTCGCGGAGAGAAAGACCTAAAATCGACAACATGCCCTGAC